>Ga0209251_1000034_pt1 | contig 119216 bp, 91 predicted proteins | sample SaaInlV_100m_DNA_6_FD_184665 | JGI IMG/M metagenome (GOLD analysis project Ga0209251, IMG submission 184665) | Marine microbial communities from expanding oxygen minimum zones in the Saanich Inlet - Saanich Inlet SI073_LV_10m_DNA (SPAdes) (version 2) | ecosystem: Environmental > Aquatic >...
TACATCGATCACTCATTTGACTCGCGCATAGGCAAAGACCCTATAAGCGGTAGCCAGGTTCGACGCGGCCGCATCGAAATCGATGGCGTGTTCGACAATAACTGGGGCTACGCCGCAGAGTTCGATTATGCGAAAAACAAGGTGGCGATAAAGGACATCAAACTGGGCTACGAAACAGACAGTGGGGCATCTCTGTATGTTGGACACCAAAAGCAGCCATACAGCCTTTCACTCGAGATGAGCTCTAACGATATCCCCTTCGTCGAGCGAAGCGCAGACAACTACCTCGTGGCGACCTTTACCGATCGCGCGATCGGCGCTCGCTATGAGAACAGCGGCGCGAACTGGTTCGTCGCAGCAGGTGTGTTCGGCGACGCCATGAGCAATAGCGACACTACCGGAGACGAAGGCTGGGGCACATCGGGGCGGCTAGTCTACTCGCCGATTATAGAAGACGAACGCATTCTGCATTTAGGCGTTCGCGGCTCTTATCGCGAAGTCGACATCGCTACACCCACAATGCAGATCAAAGACAAAACTACCGATTTTTCTGGCTTAAGCATTGTTAATACCGGCGCATTAAATGATGCTGAATCAGCCACGCTCTTTGGCCCAGAGATGGCTGCCGTTTGGGGGCCTCTTTATGTTTTCGCAGAACATACAACGACTCAAGTTGGACGCGCAGCAGCACCAGACCTTGAGTTTTCGGGCTGGCACGCGGCCGCCGCATGGAGCTTGACCGGTGAAAGCCGTGCATCACGTTACAGTATGAGCTCGGGAGAATTTAAAGGCTTGCGCCCTGCGAAAAACTTCGATTGGGCGAATGGTGGCATTGGCGCTTGGGAAATCGCTGCCCGTTACGCCGCAATCGATTTAAACGATGGGAATGTCATGGGCGGAACGGAAGATGCTCTTTCAATCGCCCTCAATTGGTATCCTAATCGCAGCGTTCGGATCATGGCCGATTGGTCACGCGTGCTCGATACCGACGAATCAAATACGATACGCATGTTTGCACAAGACATGGATATCTTTACCCTCCGAACCCAGTGGAATTTTTAACCCAGCGGGATTTCGAATGACTTCTCCACATCAGGATTCCCGATCCTGATGTGGAGAGTAATTTTAAGAATAGCCATAAAACGTGTGTGAACGCGGGACCAACTAATCAGCGCTTCATCCTTTGAGGATGTTCGCCAACCGGTTGCTGATAATCGCGTCAGCCTCAGACATAATCCTATCGATTAATTCCTTACAGGTCGGCACGTCATGGATGAGGCCTGCCACCATACCGCATGACCAAGCACCGATTTCCATGTCGCCTTCAAGCATTATACGTGGATAGACGCCCGCCACCTCTCCGTGTATATCCTCGAACTTGATTGCGTCACCTAGCGCTTTCTCTTTTGCCATTAGGCGTTCAACAGCTTCGTTATTTAATACGCGTTCGGTATTGCGTAGTGGACGCATAATTAGGCGCGTATCAAGCTCCGACGCATTGACGATTGCTTGCTTCACATTGTCATGCACAGGCGCTTCTTTAGTGGCTATGAACCGCGTACCCATATTAATGCCTTCGGCGCCCATCGACAGTGAGGCGACGAGTGAGCGAGCATCGGCCTGGCCGCCAGACGCAACAAAAGGAATTTCGAGTTCGTCTGCAGCGCGCGGAAGCAGAATCATGTTAGGAATATCGTCCTCTCCGGGATGACCGCCGCACTCGAAGCCGTCTACAGAGACCGCATCGCAACCAATTTCTTGGGCCTTGAGTGCGTGCCGCACCGAGGTGCATTTGTGAATTACTTTTATTCCGGCTTCTTTGAGCGCTGGCATTACTTGGGCAGGATTTCGCCCAGCTGTTTCCACTACTGTGACGCCACCTTCGATAATCGCCTTTACATAGCCAGGATAGTCGGGCGTGCTTAGCGAGGGCAGAAAGGTCAGATTCACACCGATGGGCTTATTAGTTAATGCACGAGCTTTAGCGATTTCTTGCGCTAGCAACTCAGGCGTTTTTTGCGTTAGCCCGGTGATTATTCCAAGACCACCTGCTTCCGACACGGCAGCTGCGAGTTCGGCGAAGCCAACGTAATGCATGCCACCCTGAATGATCGGGTGCTCGATATTGAATAATTCGGTTATTTTTGTCTTCATGTTTAGCCCTTGTAGTAGTTAAATGTTGTTAGTTTCTAGCGCTTGAAAAAATCGGCAACCACATCCTGAGCAACCTGCTGCAGAAACGCTGCATCTTCTGCGCTTATCTCACCAAAATAGGTATAGCTATTCCCGACTGGCGACTCGTTATAAAGAGACGCGAAAACCACACACGCCGCGAGATAAGTGCCCTCCAATTCGGGATGGCTGCCGTCAAAAAATTTGTGCAGAATCATATCTGGCTTGCGCTTATAGGCTTCTTCGAAGGCAAGGCCAACGGGGATCACTAGCGCACCGATCTCATTCGCAGTCTCTATATACAGTGATGCAATTTTATCGATCATATCTGGATCATAGCGCGAGTGCACATCAGAATAAGCGGGTGTCATATAGAGCGCCACCTCGGCACCCGTCTCGCGTATTGCCGCGCTGTGCCGCCGCGCAGTCTCGGTGAATATACGGCGGCGTGATTCGCGCAGTGGCTCGCCGCTGCCGCCTTGAAGAATGACAAGATCGAAAGGCTTCTCTAAGCCCAATCGTCCGTGTTCTAGGTGTCCGGCCACATCATGGTGGTTGAGAGCTGCACCTCCAATGGTTGCTGATTTATAAGCGATGCGTTCGGCAAGGCCTTTGTCGTGAGCTTGCACCAGTCTATTCACATGATTGTGCAAACTGTCGTTGTAATAGAAATAGCTGTTACCTACGAAAAGCACTTGAGCAGGCGCGGGATCGTCCAATTTTTTAATTTTTATCGGTTGAGCCAAAATAGCTGGTGTGACTAAGCAAGCAACGACGCCTGCAAAAACCCAACGTTTAAAATTATTCATAAAGCGGCTCCAATTACTCTGATTTTTTATTCTTTTTGAGCATTCTTCTATTCACGCTTGAGCATCACACGCATCATCTCTTGTGCAAAAATAGGCGAGGTTCTGCTGATGTCCCCGCGATCAACTTCGTCTCCGATCTCGTAAGTAATCGCCGGAATATGGTAAGTCGAATAGAAGTAATTTTTGGTGTTTTCTTGTCCAGAGGGCTTGCGTGGATCATAGAGGAAATCGAAATCGGACATGCGAAGGCGCGCGCGGTCTAGCCAATCGCGAGCGAAATCTATTTCCTCGTCAAAATCCTCTGGCATCTGTGTATAGAATCGACTGCGCTGCGTTGAATGAAAATCGAGCATCAACTTGGGCGCTATACCCGCTTCATCGATCTCGTCTATTAAGCGCTTGATGCTCTGAATTTCGGGCTGTGTAAATGGTCCCCAGTCGCGATTGAGATCACGGCCACCCATATTGTGTCGCCAATGACCTGCGTCGACGCCATCGGGATTGATCAGCGGCACTAGTACCAGCATAAATCGCGCGCGAAATTCGTTAGCTAAATCGCTATCACCGAACAGTTCGTCTACGAAACTTTGCATCGCAAGTCCGCCAGTGATTTCGGGTGGATGTTGACGCCCAAAGAGATAGACCACTTCAGGCTTTTGTTCAGTAATTAACGCCTGAATCGGCCGGCCCTGGATACTTCGGCCTAGCGTGCGACTACCTACTTCGGGATGTGCAGCAAGGCTGCGCATCCACTGCTCGTAATCATCATTAACCAGCAACTCCTGTGCAGAGATGAAAAGCGGATCACTGCGTCTCTCGAGTGTAATCGTCAGTATGCTGCGGTCTTCGCTAATGCTTACCTGCGAATCGTCAAGACGCTGCCACGTTGTGCCATCGGTGCTTACCTTTGGCCAATAGCGCGCATGGCCATCGACAAAAGTTAGGCTGAGTTGAAGCGCTTCGTTCTTCTTAGGGCTTAATCGAAACGAGTACCACGCACTCGGATTGATCGGAGGTGCGTCTTCGGGAGTGATGGTAAAGCTCACCGAGGTGGGCGTGGTAAATTCGCAGACGCCAAGATTGCCACCACTAAAATTTGAATCAATTAGCGCGATGTCAGATTCACAGAAATCAGCTAGCGCCGATCCACTCAACATCGCGATAGACATCGCAGCCGCTTTGAGCAACAACCTAAACGTGCGCCAACTGACGTGAGAGCTCGGTAACTTGCCCGAGTGAGATGGCCGCTTTGAGATGGACATAATTTGGCTTCTCCTTGGTAACCTTCCTAACCTTAGTAACATAAGCAGCCTTTAAAAATCACAATAGTCAGTTGCGACAACTAGTCTTGCATAAAAAAAGGAGCCCGCAGGCTCCCTCTCATCTAGCGCTGACTTCGTGTCTGAGACTATAGCAGGCGGAAGCGCAGGTCTACATAGTAGTAGCGACCGAGGTCGCGATGTTGGTCGGCAAAATAGCCAAACGAATCATCTGCTAGCGGCGCGCGCTCGTCCTGTACGTTATTCATACCGAAACGAATGCGGCTATCGATATCGCCGATCATGTCGAAGTTGTAATCGACTGACAGGTTGAACGTGGTCATCTCAGGAATTGGGAAGACCTGCCCGTTAGAGAGCAGCTGGACAAAATCGCCATAGCGAAGGCCGGTCATACGAACTGCCCAATCGCCTTTGCTCCAGCTCGCACGCACGGTGTCTTTGCGCTCTGGATTGCCATTCTGACCAATCAGACTCGCAAAGCCAACAACAGGCACCGAGGCAGGCAATGTGCCCGACGCCTGAGCTGCCACAAGCTCTGCTGCTTGACCGCCTGCCTCTTGATCATATTTGTCCATAAACGTGCCAACATAGCGGAAGCCGAACTCGCCGAGTTCAGTTTCTACGTCGTAATAGACGCCAATATCTGTGCCTTCTACGACTCGCTTGTCGAGGTTGGTGTAGTTGTCGTCAACCCGAGCAACCTCACCAAAGGGGCAGAGTCCTGCCGCTGCGAATAGTGGCAGAGAATCAGTTGGGATATCGTTATCACGAATGACTGCAGGATTGGTTGTAACCGCAGAACAGTTGCTCGTACCCGCACTCAAACGTCGTAGCAGATCAAGTGCGATGTGATTCTCTTCGCCGAACAAGCCAATCGTGTCTGATTTTTCGATCGACCACTTATCGTAAGTAATCGTCAGCCCTTCGACTGGCTCGAGCACTACGCCCAGTGAATAGTTGTCTGAGGTCTCGGGCCTAAGTGATCGACTACCTCCGGCTGTACGCTGCATGCCGTAATTACAATCGAGTACCGTCTCGTCAGGATCGACGACCAAGCAACCAAAGTCATTACGTGTATTCGAACGGGCCACTAGCGCCTCGTTTATTGTGACGAGATTAGGTGCGCGGAATGCTTCGGACCAAGAGCCGCGAATCAGCACCGGCTCGAAAGGTCGATAGCCAAAGGCTACTTTACTAACGGTTGTGCTTCCGATATCCGAAAAATCTTCGTAGCGTGCAGCGAGCTGAACATCGAGATTGCTCAGAACTGGAATTTGCAGCTCGGTATACAGCGACGTAACTTGACGATCGCCGCGACTGTCTGCGGTAGGACTTGAGTTCGCGACGTCAGAAATATAGGGAAAAGTCGTTCCTGAGACGTCGGTAAACTTTATCGTGCCATCTAAGCGCGGATCGCGATCGTCGATGAAAGATTCATCTCGGTATTCGAAACCAACAACCATCCCGACAGAGCCGGCAGGCAGATCAAAGACTTCGCCGCTCGATATCTTAAAGTCGAGCATCGATAAATCTTGTTCATTCTTTCGAACCACATCGACTAATGTGCGTTCGATATTGCTGCCGGTAGTTGGCGCGAATGGGTTGAAACCAGCAGAGGTTGGGTCGTTTAATGCTTCGGTCATGAGCTGATTGCTCACACGATTGCGGGTGATGTCCTCGCGGTCGGCGCGCGACCAAGTGTATGCACCTTCCCAGAACCAGCTGCCCACCTCGCCGCGCAGTCCGGCGAGCAAGCGATAGGTATCGCCAGACACATCGACGATACGTGGTACTTGAGTAAAGCGGTAATTATCTAGTTCGAGTTGCAGCCCATCGCAAGATACGCCGGTGCCGATAACGCTATCAGGCAGACGGTTGGGCGACGTGCAAGAACCGAGTGGGTTGTAATAGGCGTCGCCTGCCATACGGAACTTCGCGACGGCGCTCGAACGAGATGAAGGATGGCGCGTGGTGTTGGTATCTGAGTTATACCAGCTGAACTCCCCAAAGCCTTCCATGCCATTGTCAAAGTCATGATTCAAATAGGCATAGAGATTACTGCGTTCGAGTTCCGAGTACAGGTCACGATTGTCGTTTAGGTTATAGCGATAGGTGCCCTGCCCATCGACAGCGCCACAGACCTCATCGTTGATGGTGTATTCACAGCGGCTATCGCCGAGGGGGTAGGTTTCGAATTCGCCAGCGCTGTCGGTAATAACGTTACGCAGGCCATTGCTCGATACGCTTGGGCGAACATCGTACTGCCCATAACCCGAATTAGCGCTATTGTTGCGAAACATGGTGGTGTTGAATTCATTGTCGCCCACGCGGTCACGGAAGTCGCTGTTGGCCCAGCGCGGGTCATCTTGTGAATTAACACGATCGCGCTGAAAGAAATTGAAACTCGCGCCGACGTTGGTGCGCTCCTGATTAAAATTAGTACCCCACTCCACCGTGAGACGCTCATCGTCGCGGCCGATGCTTTCGTAGCTGTCCGCACGGAGGCTAACATTGAGCCCATCGAAGTCGTTCTTCATGACATAGTTAACAACGCCGGCGACTGCATCTGCACCGTAGATCGCCGAAGCGCCTTCGCGAAGCACTTCGGTTCGGCGCAGGCCCGTCACGGGAATAGACTGGACGTTAACTGTATTAACCGGCACGAAGCTGCCGCCTACCGATTCGGTTTGATAGGCCGCAGAGTTCACAACACGGCGTCCATTTAACAACACCAGCGTGTTTCCTGTGCCCAAATTACGCAGGTTAAACGCACCGATATCGCCGCGGGCGGAGTTTACGCCGCCCGAGATATTTTCTGATTCGCTAAAAAAATTCTGACCCTGCTCAGCCATAAACTCGAGGAGCTCGTCTCCCGAATTAACGCCCAATGCTTCGATATCGAGCTCGTTCATAATCGATACGGGAAGCGCATCGCTTATTTGCGCGCCACGGATTTGAGAGCCAACAACAACAATTTCGTCAATCTCTTGTTGCGCGAAAAGCGGCGCGCTGGCCGCACTTAAAAGCATCGCACTAGCGACACTGGCCGCCAATGGCCTTTTGCTAAAAGTAGTCATAGTTATTCCCTTGAAGATTTGAGTGGATAGCGCGTCATCGATTTCTTCATCGAGTTGCCGATTTGGGTATTTCACTTGGCGTGGGTTGAAGATTCGTTGCTAGCTTCCTTTATTGATTTCTTAACTAGATCCAAAATACTTCTATATCGAACTGATATTGACTACTATTTTTAGAGTTAAAAAAATTAAATGTCCATTTTCATATAGTTAGAGCTCGCATTATCCAAAATTTTGCAATCAAATCAAATCATTTTGTCACCTCTTTCAGCCCATATGAGCGATGGACTAGCCGCGTCGGGAACGCGATAATACGGGCCGTCGAGACACTCACACTGCTGCAAGCCACTGCTGTAGCTTAGATTTAGCCTACGAGACAGACCCCTTCATGGCCGCAGACAAGTTCCGCTTTACCACTGTTACCGCCGTCGTTGTCGCCAATATGGTTGGCACCGGCGTGTTCACCAGCCTCGGGTTTCAGCTTCTCGACATTCAATCTGGCTTTGCGTTGTTAATGCTTTGGGCGGTGGGTGGCTTAATTGCCGTGTGCGGCGCCATGACCTACGCCGAACTCGGCGCAGCCCTGCCAAGATCTGGGGGTGAGTACAACTTTTTGAGCCGCATTTACCATCCGGCCGCGGGTTTCGTGTCGGGCTGGATATCGTCGACCATAGGCTTCGCCGGGCCGACCGCGTTGGCTGCAATGACTTTTGCCGCTTACATGCTCTCTATTTTTCCCGAATTTGGCGGCCCTTGGACCGAGCGCTTTATCGCCGCAAGCTTGGTTATCGCCTTGAGCATCGTGCACGCAACTAATCGCAGGAACAGCGGCGGCCTTCAGCTCGCATTTACGATCCTCAAGGTCATCATCATAATAGCGTTTGTGATTGCTGCGATTGTGCTGGTCGATACGCCTCAGCCTGTTGAGTTCTTCCCAAAGGACGGCGATTTTGGGGTGCTCACCTCGGGTGAATTTGCCGTATCGCTTATCTATGTGAGCTATGCGTTTGCAGGCTGGAACGCGGCAACCTATTTGAGCAGCGAAATGGAAAATCCGCAGCGGACTTTGCCGGGCATCCTTCTAACGGGCACCGTCATCGTCACGCTTATGTATGTCGCACTCAATTTCGCATTTCTTTACGCCGCGCCAATGGATAGCATGGCGGGAGAAGTTGAGGTGGGGTATATCGCAGCAGAGGCAGCCTTTGGCACTGTAGGCGGGCGCTTCACCGGCATCGTGCTTGCGATGCTCTTGATTTCGACTGTCAGTGCGATGGTTATGGCGGGGCCGCGTGTTATTCAAATGATTGGGGAAGACTTCCCGCTGCTAAGCGTTCTGGGCAAGACCAACGCTCACGGTGTCCCGGCGATCGCTATCTATGCCCAAGGAGTAATCACGTTAGTCTTTATTTTTTCATCGACATTCGAGTCTGTGCTGGTGTTTTCTGGCTTTACGCTCGCGATTAATAATTTCGCCACGGTATCGAGTATTTTCGTGCTGCGCTGGCGCCAGCCCGACCTTCCACGGCCTTATAAGACATTCCTCTATCCGCTGCCTCCCCTAATATTCCTGGGCCTAACCGGTTGGACGCTCGGTTTCGTCACGCTCAACCGTCCAGTCGAAGCCCTTTTTGGCCTGGGTATTATTGCCTCCGGACTGTTCTTCTATTGGGTCTCGCTCCGTGGCAGTCAGATCGAACACTAGCCTTTGGCCCTAACGCTCTAATTTTTCACTTTCCCGCATTCTGACCTCCAATTCAGACCTTTTGCGGGCATTTGTTGCCAGTTTGTAACACAGGCGAGGCAGCACACCCGATAGCCTGTACAATCGCGTCCTTATTTTAACGATGCCCTCCCACCGTTTCACCCAGTGGGCAGCGGCAGCTATTCGTGCTTTACCGATTAATGAGACGCTTCATGCCTACCCTTTTTATGCCCACCCTTGTCATGCCTACCCTGTTCAAGTCGCAGACTCTGTCTTGCCACAGAGACTCCTCTCGCGCTTTAGGCCCAAAGCGCTCGATTCTCGCCGCGCGATACGCAGTTGCGCTAATCCTTGGCGCAAACCTTCTTGTTAGCACTGCGTCGGCACAAGACGCCGGTGATGAGTCCTCTACCGTTATCTATGCGGCTGACTATTTTGATCAGTGGCAGCCTATTACCGCACAAGACATGCTTGACCGTATCCCCGGGCAAGGCGCCGCTGGCGGGCCTAGCAGTGGGCCATCGAGCATCCCCGGCAATCCCGAAACGGGCGGACGCGGACTAGGCGGAGGTGGCGGAAATCAAGTGCTGATCAACGGCAAGCGCATTGCCGGAAAAAATAATTCAACGAGCGAGCAGTTAGATCGTATCCCCGCCACTCAGGTTCGCGAATTCCAGATCATCCGCGGCACCTCGGGCGACCTCGATGTGCGCGGCAGCGGCCAGATAGTGAACGTCATTCTGACCGAGGCTATTGCGTCCAATAGCATCTCTTATGAGGCCAGCATCGATCGCTACCAAGACCAGAACTTTCGCCCAGGCGGGACTTTTTCGTTAAGTGGCCAGCGCGGAGGCCTCGATTACCTCTTTGCCGCACGCAGCCAGCCGCGTTACAACGTCTCGATCGGCGATGAATACAGCATACTCGGTGACTTTTCGATGAACGACTTAGTTCTCGAAACCCGCACACGCGACCAGATGGAGAACGAGGTCAGCATGAATCTCGGTTATGAGATATCAGACAGCAGCAGCCTGCGAATAAATGCGCTCTATGCCGACAGAGACGACCCCACCGATGTCGAACGCTATACGACCAATCTTCGCGTCACCCCCAATTCGCTTCTCAGTGAACGCGAAGAGATCCCGAGTCAACGCGATAATTGGGAGATCGGTGGCGATTACGAACTTAACCTTGGCAATGGCCAGCGCTTCAAACTTCTTGCTATCGCCAACCAAGACAATCGCGACTCTGCGCGCGAACGGTTCTTGCTACTCGACGAGGGTACCGAAGAAAAAAACCTCTATCTTGGTATCAATAACGTCACCGAAGAACAGATTGTTCGCGGATCGTTCACCACAAGCCTCTTCGACACACAGAGCATTGAGTTTGGCATAGAGCGCGCACAAACCTCACTCGACTCGGCGCTAACACTCGGCGGTATCGTCGAAAATGGAACGCCCTCTGCCGCTGTCGGCGGCCTTGTTCCGCAGGCCGTGAGTAATGCGAATTCGTCGGTAGAAGAAATACGTTATGAGCCCTTCGCTATTCATAACTGGACGCTCACGCCTACCCTTTCTCTCGAGACAACGCTGTTGTATGAGTCCTCTGAGATCACGCAATCGGGCGATAGCAGCAATCAGCGCGATTTTAGTTTCGTTAAACCTAAAGTCGATCTGCGCTTTAATCCGAGCACTAATCTTCAGCTGCGCGGCAGCATTGAAAAAATAGTCAATCAGCTTAGCTTCGCAGATTTCGTTGCGGTGAACGACGAAACCGATAACGACACCAATACTCTGGAGGGGAACACAGATCTTCGCCAGCAGTGGCAGTGGCGTTATGTTTTTAACGGAGAATACCGTCTGCCCAATGACCTCGGCGTGCTTAACGCCGAAGTCTTTTATGCGCAGCACGAAGACGTAATCGACAGGCTAGACTCGAGCAGATCGGAAGACAGCCTGCAATCGGTGAACGGCAATATCGGTGATGGTATTGAAATGGGGGTCAACTTAAGCGCGAGCGTCAGAGCGACGCCGCTTGGCATGCCCAACTTATTGGTGACGACATCGCTTAACGTGCAAGATTCTGAGGTCACAGATCCGCATCTCGGTGTGAAGCGCCGCTTTCAAAACTATCAACGCGGACGTTTTACCTTATTCTTCCGCCACGACATTCCCGACTTGAGAATGAACTGGGGAATGCAGTATTTCGACCGGATAGACGGCGGCATGTTCCGCTACGATGTCGACGACATCGAATTCAACGTAGGCGAGCCCCGCGTTAACCTTTTTGCCGAATACCGTAACCAGCGCGGCACCACTTATCGTTTCGATGCCGGCGCGTTAACCGATGGGTCGCAGTGCCGTCGCCGCACTCGTTTCATCGGCCGCACGACAGCGGATATTCTCGAGGAAATCGAATACCGTTGCACGACGACTGGCATCGAGCTGAGCCTGCGGGTTAACGGTACTTTCTAACTTCCTAATTTCTCGATAGCTAGTCTCTCGATAGAAAAGCGCTAGAGATTACATCTCTAGCGTTTCTTCTCTTACCAATTTCGCTGCAATTTGCTCATCGGTAAAGGGCATATCTATCCACTCGCTCTGCGAATAGATTTTCGTTTGGTCTGCATAGAAAGGCGAATCCGGTTCCGGCGATTGAGAATACGTCAGTATTGCTCGCGCGTTAGGACTTCCATCTTCATTCCACGTGACCGATTGAATGTAGCTATTGCCAGTAACGATTGGCGTGTAGCCGCCGTTGCCACCATCGAAACGCGCACTGATCACACTGAACATTCCCGCGCGGCCGTCACCTCCAGGGATTCCGATTTTTTCGCCGTTGCGGATCTCGAACTGCACATCTCCCCATCTAGCATCGAGCGCTATGCCGGCGCCGGTTATCCGATCTACCGCGACATGCAGCGCCGCAAGGATTGCTTCGCGCGTTGCCGCATCGTCAATAGTCAGTCCGCGAGGCGTGTGAACTGGATCAGCGTTATCGAAAGGCACGGCGTAGTACGCCGACAACTGTTTTGTCTCTGAGAAGAACTCATTAAATACATGAGCGCCGCGGCTTTCGATAGTTTGCTGGCGATCCCAGTATGCGAGTACCGCACACGCCTCGGCGAGGCTAGTATCGTCCGCACAGACTTCGAGCACTTCATCGAGGAACAATTCGGCGCCGTAGTGGCGATGACTAAACAATAAATTTTCGACAGTCGCCTGATCGAATTTTTCTCCCGCAGCTACTACCTCTTCGACAAACTTGAGACCTGAGCGCGTGCGCAGCGTACGCTGCGCATTCTCATCGCCGATAATCGGCGAATAGCCTTCGAGGCGCATCGCAGGGTTACTTAGCCAGTAGGAATCGTTGCTATTGCCTGCATAGGTCGTCGTAATCAGGCTTGGCTGCTGCGATGGCGGCATAAGGCCAGGCGCCGCGGCGCTGGCGTCGACTTGCCAGTCGCAGCTTGGGTCAGAGCCGTTAAGCGTTGTTATGCGTGCGCCTGCCGATTGATCAACAGCGCAGCGCGAAATTAACTCGACTGACACATTCGGTATCGCCGACATATCGGCATATAGCGCACCACCTGCTTTGTCGGCTGCGATTGTGTTAACAAATGCCGCACCCTGATGATCCGCAAGCGCCTGCCTCAGCTGCGTGACGTCTGTCGCGCGCTGCATCGCCGCATACTGATCACCGGTGCGATAATTTTCATAGTTCACGTCGCGCATGACGTAAACATGCTGGTCATCCCAAGGCGTGTTGGGTCCTGCCACGACAGGGCCGAGGTGTGTGAGATAAACCGTTCGGTTTTCTATTCCGGCATCAGTTTCCACTGCCACCTCAATCGCTTCGATCGCACGCTCTTCGTCGCCAACTGAATAGGCCATGGCATTGCCAGGCACGAGATCAAGTCTGAAGAAAGTAAAACGCAGCGCCGTAGATACCGTGTGCGACCACGCTATCGTGTCGTTAAAGCCAATCGCGAGCCGCGGAGTAGCAATGAGGCCTACACCCATAAAATCGATTTCACCCGGCAGCGTTAGATGCGCCATATGAAAACGCGACGGTCCCTGCCAAGGGTAATGTGGATTGCCGAGTAGAATGCCACGCCCGGTATCGGTTAATTCGCTACCGAACGCATACGCGTTACTGCCAATTTTTTCGACATCGAGCGTAAGATCAATCGGCTTAAGCGCAGCGATCGCTTGGTTCGGCGCCGCTGTGGCTATTTGGTCTGTCACGCGGCCTAGGCCGTAGCGAATACCCACCCCGATCGCGAGCCGTGCGAGATCGCGTTCGTCGATAGGTTTGACCCATTCGGCGCCTGCGCAAGAGGCAGGGAGCTGATCGGCATGGGTGTCGATGTAGCGGTTATAGCCACGCGCATAGCCGCTGTCCATAGCATTGCTGTCGTCGGAACTGGCGCCCAAATATTGATCGACTTTAGCGTCGTTAAGTAGCGCTCGATGAAAAGCATCGCTATTCACATTGCCATTCTCTGCACCAAAATACTTCGACAATTCGCCGTTAACGGTAATCAATTCTTTGGCTAAAACGCAGACCCCGTTTTGTGCAACGGAGTGCGCAAAACCGAAGCCAAGCCCTTCCCATGTCTGCGCGGTAATATGAGGAATGCCATGCTCGGTCCACCGAACATCGACAGTCTCTTTCATCGCATTCGACAAAGCGCTCGCCTCATCATTCGAGACACTCTCGTCGGGAGCGCATGCTACTAGCGCGCTCAGGCTCAATGCGGCTGCAAGCTTTAAAGGCGCTAAACCGATACGCGTCCCGTCGACGCGCTTTCCTTCCGTTTTATCTAGCCTTGTCATTGTTCTCTCCCTCGAGGTTATAGATAGAATTTCTACATCACCCAACTCTAATACTCTCTGAGCATCGGTGCCTAACTGGCCAACACACGCTCTCGCGCCGCGGCGTATTCACGCTTCAAGCGTTCGACGAGCTCGCCTGCTGTATCAATCGACTTGATCGCATTGATGCCCTGCCCGCAGCCCCAAATATCGCGCCATGCTTTTGCTTTTGTGCTGCCGCCCGAACCGAAATTCATCTTCGAAGGATCGCTATCAGGCAGGTTGTCGGGGTCGAGACCGGCCGCTTCGATTGAGGGACGCAGATAATTGCCGTGCACACCGGTAAACAGGTTTGTGTAAACAATATCACTTGCTGCGTAATCCACTAACGATTGCTTGTAGGCTTCGTCGGCATTAGCTTCTTTGGTCGCGATAAACGCTGAACCGATATAGGCCATGTCGGCGCCCATCGCCTGCGCTGCGAGCACGGCATCGCCGGTTGCGATCGCGCCGGAAAGCAATACAGGCCCATCGAACCACTCGCGCACTTCCTGAATAAACGGCATAGGCGAGAGAGTACCAGCGTGACCACCAGCACCGGCGGCCACACAGATGAGTCCGTCGGCACCCTTTTCGATCGCTTTTTTAGCGAAACGGTTGTTGATGACATCGTGCAATACAATGCCGCCGTACGAATGAATTGCCTCGAACACCTCCGGACGCGCGCCGAGAGAGGTAATGACAATCGGCACCTTGTGCTTTACGCAAAGCGCGACGTCTTGCATCAGTCGATCGTTCGAATTGTGGACAATCTGATTGACTGCAAAAGGTGCAGCGGGCTTATCGGGGTTCGCTAAATTGTACGCATCTAGCTCCGCATTGATTTGCGTTAGCCACTCGTCTAATACCTCGACGGGACGCGCGTTAAGCGAGGGAAATGAACCAACGACGCCGGCTTTGCATTGTGCGATGACGAGCTCTGGGCCCGAAATAATAAATAGAGGTGAGGCGACAACGGGAATAGAGAGTCGGCCTTTGAGAATTTCTGGGATTGCCATGCTGGGTCCTTTTGGTTCGAGTGTTGGTTCGAATGTTGGTTCGAATGTTGGTTCGAGTTCTTTTTCCGGTGAGTAGCCGAGCGTTCGATCCCGCAGGAGCAGTCTGCTCGATGTGATGATGAATTTCAGCACGCAGTGTGCCAAAACGGCTGAGGGTTGGGAAGGGGTACGCTGTGCCCCTGTTGTGGGGTCACAAGGCTCGCCAAGTCGCAGCCTTAGGTTATACTCGGTGGCCACGTAAATGCCTCATCGGGCGACTCATTAATAGTAGGAAATGTTATGACAACCGCATCGCAGCAAGACCCCATCGTTATCGTCGGCCAAGCACGCACACCAATGGGCGGATTTATGGGCGACTTAGCCTCGGTAAAAGCAACCGAGTTGGGCTCTACGGCAATTCGCGCGGCGGTTGCTCGTGCAGGCCTTGAGGCGAGCGACATCGACGAAGTCATCATGGGCTGTGTGTTGCCCGCCGGTCTCGGTCAGGCACCCGCGCGACAAGCTTCGCTCGGCGCCGGTATCCCAAAATCCACCGGCACAACGACTATTAATAAAGTCTGCGGCTCGGGCATGAAGGCAATAATGCTCGCCCACGACCTCCTCATTGCTGGCAGTGCCACAGTCGCTGTTGCCGGCGGTATGGAGAGCATGAGCAACGCACCTCATCTGCTCCCCGGCGCACGCGCAGGCTACCGTTTTGGCCACGCAAAAGTGATCGACCACATGGCTTTCGACGGCCTAGAAGACGCCTACGAAGGGGCAGCGATGGGGGTCTATGCAGAAACTTGCGCCGACAAATACAGCTTCGATCGCGAAGCGCAGGATGCCTATGCCATTGGCTCGCTAAAGAAGGCCCAAGCGGCGATCGAAAGCGGTGCCTTCGCAAGCGAAATCACGCCAGTCGAGGTCGCCCAGCGCAGCGGTACCGTAATGATCGACACCGACGAACAGCCCATGAAAGCGCGCTTCGATAAAATTCCTCAGCTACGACCGGCCTTTAAGAAAGACGGGACCGTCACTGCGGCCAATGCCAGTTCGATCTCCGACGGTGCCGCTGCAGTGGTGCTTATGCGTCAGTCCGAAGCTACAAAGCGAGGACTCACTCCGCTTGCGCGCATCGTGGCTCATACCTCTCATGCGCAGGAGCCTAGTGAGTTTACCATGGCACCCATCGGCGCTATTGGCAGCTTAATGGCCAAGACAGGCTGGGAAAAAGACTCCGTAGACCTATTCGAGATTAATGAGGCCTTCGCGGTCGTCCCGATGGCAGCAATCGAATCGCTGGGCCTCGACGCGGCGAAGGTGAACGTCAATGGCGGCGCCTGCGCGCTCGGCCACCCCATTGGCTGCTCCGGCACGCGCATTGTCGTGACGCTGCTGGCCGCCCTTGCGAATCACGGAAAGAAACGTGGCGTTGCCTCGCTGTGCATTGGCGGCGGCGAAGCGACGGCGCTGGCTGTCGAACTCATTTAGACCGAACACTGACTCAGAAAAAAAACCAATAACCAAAGAGAGGATTAGCTCTATGTTCTACTCGATAGTCAAAAGACGTAAGCACATTGGATTCGTTCAGGGCGCCGCGGTGAGTGTCGCGCTCGCCCTAACACTCGGCGGAAACCACAGCCTCGCACAAGAGTCTTGGCCCGAGATTGCCCCAGTCGATCCTCCTGCCGAATGGGGCGCGGTGTCGGCTAATTTCGAGGAAATCCCCTATCCCTATCCGGTTCAGTTCCTTGAAATCAACCGCTTCCAGCAAGACCTTCGCTATGCCTATATGGACGTAGCACCAACCGGACGCGCAAACGGCCAGACGGTGTTTATTCAGCACGGCATGAATTTCTATTCAGAAGCCTACACCCTCACGATTAATGCGCTGGCCGAGGCTGGTTTCCGCGTGATCGCCGTTGATCGTATTGGCTATGGAAAAAGCTCTAAGCCAATACTCCCCTACAGTTTCAATATGGTCGCTGCCAACATGAAAGCGCTGCTCGACGAACTTGGCGTTGAGAAAACTGCGATAGTAGGCCATTCGATGGGCGGCATGGCGGTTTCTCGTTTTGCTATGATGTACCCAGAAACTACGACGCATGTCGTTATGGTCAACCAGATCGGCCTCACCGACCAGCGCCAGAGTCGCCCTTGGAGCGATCCCTTTGTGGGCGGCGGTGCAACAACCTACCAGTCTATTTTGCGCGGGCATCAGCGCTATTTCCCGCTAAAGTGGCCGCCAGCGCACCTTGAATTTGTGCGCCGCCAGTACGGCCAAACCCTTGGCGGAGACTGGCCTCGCCTTGCGCAGGTAAGGCGTTTGCAAGGGCAAATGCTGTATGACGACCCCGTCGTCTACGATTGGCAGCATATAGCAACAAAAGCGCTCGTTATCGGCGGAGAAGAGGACGGTTTAGTCGATGATTTCCCGACATTAGCGCACAACGTCGCCAATCAGCTGCAAAATAGCGCGATAATCCTCTATCCTAACGTCGGCCATGCGCCTCAGATAGAGATACCAGACCTGTTTCATCAAGACCTGATTCGCTTCCTCAGCTCGGACGCGGACGAACCTGCGAGTAACTGGAAATAGCAATAAGATGATTCTAACCGAAGAACAGCGCCTCATTCGCGACACCGCGCGCAGCTATGCGCGCGAACACATTGCCCCCCATGCCGCGCAGTGGGACCGAGAAGCAACATTTCCGGCAGAGGCGCTAGCCGGCCTCGCCGAGCTCGGCTTTTATGGCATGTTAGTCCCCGAACAACACGGCGGCTGCGACATCGGCTACGTCGCTGCGGCGCTGGTGCTCGAGGAAATCGGCGTCGCCGATGCGGCGTGTTCGACTATTGTGAGCGTGACAAATTCGGTTGGCTGCATGCCTTTGCTGCAATACGGTACGGCACAGCAGCAGCGTGACTTTTTATCCCCCCTCGCCCGCGGCGAAAAATTGGCCGCGTTCTGCCTTACCGAGCCGCAGGCTGGCAGCGATGCCTCTGGGCTTAGAACGCGCGCCGAGAGGCAAGGCGATAGCTATGTCCTTAATGGCACCAAGCAGTTCATCACCTCGGGCAAGAATGCAGACCTCGCGATTGTCTTCGCGGTCACCGACCCCACCGCGGGCAAGCGCGGGATTAGCGCCTTCGTGGTGCCAACAGATACCCCCGGCTACCGCGTTGCAAGTGTCGAGGCCAAGATGGGACAGCGCGCATCGGACACCTGCCAGATAGTCTTCGAGCACTGCAGCATTCCTGCGGTTAATCTTCTTGGAGACGAGGGGCAAGGGTATAAGATTGCCCTCGGCAATCTCGAAGGCGGCCGTATCGGTATCGCCGCGCAATGTATAGGCATCGCGCGTGCAGCGCTCGAAGCTGCAACACTCTATAGCCGCGAGCGCGAGGCGTTTGCAAAGCCGCTCTCCGAACATCAAGCTGTCTCGTTTAAACTCGCTGACATGGCCACTCAGATTGCAGCGGCGAGGCAGCTCACGCTTCACGCCGCGGCGCTCAAAGACGCAGGCGAGCCTTGTCTCAGCGAGGCATCAATGGCCAAACTCTTCGCCTCCGAGATGGCAGAGCGCGTGTGCTCCGATGCAATACAAATTCACGGTGGCTACGGGTATTTGCAGGATTTTCCTGTGGAGCGCTATTACCGCGACGTGCGTGCCTGCCAGATCTACGAGGGCACAAGCGAAGTGCAAAAGATGGTGATAAGCCGCGCGCTCTAACCGTATTCCGAAACCTCGAAGCCGAACCGGCTCTAGACGGCTCGGGCTCTATCAACAACTCGAGGCTACCCGAAATCATGCTCAGAACACGAGCAGGTGAGCGCCTCGATTGTATTTTTCGGGTTTCAACTGCGCGTCGATATCGACCGCTGCCTGACGCAGATAATTAAGCGACTCACGGCGAATCCTCCCTGGCCCCTCCCATGCGTCGGCGTCGGTTTCGCGCCCGATACCATGGATGACCCTGAGTCCTATAAAGCGCTGCGCTCGCGCGAAATCAATGGCCGCCTCGAGTTTGTCCAGCGCCTCGGTCCATGTTTCCCCCGAGTGCGCGACGTCTATTTCTAGAAAATCATCACGCAGTCCGACAGGCAAAGCCTCGTCGCATTTGGGGCAAGACAGCGCGTCCAGCGCAAGGTCTATTCCGCAGTCGATGTTAGGGCACATAACGCGTCGGCGCCCCGATTGAAATGACTTCACAAACAGCTCAACTCTTGGTTTTAAAAAAGCGATAAACGCAGTAAATTACAATTATAAGTAAGTGTAACCCAAAGCCCGTGCTTTTCACTCAGCCAGAATAACTAGAAAGGGACTCCTGCCATGAACATTCGACAAAACGACGAAAGCCAACCTGAACAACGCAATGCTCGCGCTTGGACACAGAAAATTATTTGCAGCATGGTTTTACTCTTTGGCTTCGCGGGTGCTGCCCACGCGCAAGTAACGCAGCTTTTCTATCACGAAGTGCTAAGGCAATACGAACAGGGCGCAGTTGCTTACGAAGGCGGCGACTACGAATCTGCATACGCCGACCTCAGCCTCGCAGCGCAGCGCGGTGTAAAAGACGCACAATACCTGCTCGGCTTTATGTATCTGCAGGGCGAATACGCGCCTCGTTCAATACCTGTTGGACTGGCTTGGTTAGGCACTGCACTCGAGGTCGAAAATAAAGACTGGCTGTCGCTCTATACTAAACTCTACGGCACATTAAACTCTGCGCAGCAGGCGTTTATCGATAATAAAGTAGAGACCTATATCGAGCTCTACGGAATGGATACGCAGCGAATCGTTTGCGATAACAAGGCAAGGGTTGGCAGCAGAAGAAAAGTCAGACAATGCATTAAGACCGAAGACGTGAACACGCCGCTATATTCTCTCGAAATGATGCCAGAAGGCTTTGTCCCGCCTTTCTCTTGCGAGGGCGATTTCCCCTGCCTCGCGGGCGAGACAAGGGTCTACTCAGATCATGATGAGCTGAATCCGGACAATTTCTAGTCGAGATTTAGCTCGGCTCTTGATCCTCAACTGATGCTCAACGATGAGTACTCGGCTGGTAAACAGGCGTTTACGCAGCCCTCGTCTGGGCATCGCTCTCGGAGCATCCGAATTGCAACACGCCATCACTAAACAGGCTGCGCTTGAGGATTTTTCGATCTAACAGATAGTCTTGCGTGTTATGCCAAGGCGCATGCTCGCCCTGTTTCGGAAACTCATGAATTCCGCGTTGCATATATCCAGGGTTAAATCCCGAAATAGTTGGCTGCGGAGCCATCGACGCTTCTTCCGGCCGCAGCTCTGGCACACAGAAACTCGCCCCCTGACGGTCCATCTGTTGCAGCATGTCACAGACAAAAACCGAGTTAAGATCGGCGCGCAGTGTCCACGACGCATTAATATATCCGAAGGTCTGAATCAGATTAGGCACGCCCGAAAACATCATGCCCTGATAATAGAAGCGCTTACTGAGATCAAGCTTTACCTCATCGAGGAAAAATTCGACGCCACCCATAAACTGCATGTTAAGCCCGGTTGCGCTCACCACTATATCCGCTTCGATCAATTTACCCGACGACAGTAAAATGCCGTTCTCGACAAACGTATCGATGGTATCGGTCACCACCTCTGCCGCGCCACTTTTCACTGCTGACAAAAAATCATCATCGGGAATGAGACAAAGACGCTCCTCCCAAGGGTTATAGCGAGGCGTAAAATGCGTATCGATATCGTAGTCATCGCCGAGCGATTTGCGCACGCTATCGAGCAGCAGTTTTTTTGTCTTCTCAGGATTATTGCGTGCGCCTTTATAGGTCGCATTTTGAAAGTAAATGTTCTTCCATCGGGTTAATGCGTAGGCCAGTTTGCTTGGCAGCACCGCTCCAAGGAAATTGGCGACAGCATCTTTCGCCGGCCGCGAGAACATATACGTTGGCGAGCGTTGAATCATCGTCACATGCGCAGCCTTATCGACCATATTCGGTACGATTGTCACCGCGGTTGCGCCACTCCCGATCACTGCGACTTTCTTGCCAGCGTAGTCTAGATTTTCTGGCCATTTCTGCGGATGAATGAGCTCTCCCTTAAAGTCCGCGAGCCCTGCGAAGTCGGGCGTATATCCCTGCGCATAATTATAATAGCCACTGCACATGAAGAGTACGCGTGTTTCGATGTCGACCGTCTCTCCCGCGCTGTTTCGGGCTGCGACACACCACACATCGCGCGCGCTGTCCCAGTTTGCTGAGACGACTTTGTGGCCGAATCTAATCTTGTCTTTAACCCCGTACTCAGCGACTGCTTCCTTCAGATAATCGCGAATAGACTCGCCGTCGGAGATAGACTTGGCGTTTGTCCATGGTTTGAAACTAAAACCAAACGTGTGCATGTCGCTGTCAGAGCGAATACCCGGATAGCGAAATAGATCCCAAGTACCACCGACATTATCGCGACCTTCGAGTACAGCATAACTCTTGTTCGCGCATTGCTTCTCTAAGTGACAGGCGGCGCTGATGCCGGATATGCCGGCCCCTACGATTAAGACATCTAACATGGCATTGCTCTCTAAATTTAAATCCTGTCCAAGACTAACCAAGATAAGGGGTTTAGGCAAAGACTCCCGCGGTGCTAAATCATCTTGCGCGGGGTAATATTTGGTCTTCTTGATCCCAAACAAACACGGCGGCAGGTGACTGACGCGACTCACAGGACACTATGCGTTATACAATTCTAACCCCAGCTTCTCGTTTGGCGTGCGCCACGCTCGCCCTCGCGTTCTACAGCACAGGCGCATCGGCTCAGGCGGAGGTCGCTTCTTTTACCTGCTCAACCGCCACACCCCGCTATGAAATCGCGCTCGCAGGGACTATTTCACACCAAGACTTCGAATCCTATGTCGAACTTCCCTTCGAGGTGCCTACAGGCGTAAGGCGCCTGGATGTTGCATTCGACTACGACAGAGGCGAGCGGACAACAATAGACCTAGGTCTGCTCGACCCGCAAGGTTTTCGCGGCTGGAGCGGTGGCAATAAACGCACTTTTTTCGTGAGTGCCAATGCCGCTACCCCTTCTTACAACACGGGGGCGATTGAGGCAGGGACTTGGAAACTACTGCTAGGTGTGCCGAATGTGCGCGAGGGGATAAGCGCAGAATACAGTGCGACAATCACCCTCGATTGCTCTGGCGCGTCGAAGATCCCGCCGCAGGACGCAACCGGCGCTGGCTGGTTTGTCGGCGACCTTCACGCACACAGCGGACACAGCGACGGAAGCTGCAATAATAGTGCTGGCGAATCAGTCGCGTGCCCCGCTTTTGTGAGCGCTCAGATCGCCGCCGAGCGCGAACTCGATTTCGTTGCGCTAACCGAGCACAACGCCGTCTCGGGGCATGCCACGCATTCAGAACTCCAAGCCTTCTTTCCTTCTACTCTTTTTCTCTCTGGCCGCGAGGTAACCACTTTTTTTGGCCATGCCAATGCCTTCGGCACAACTGAGTTCATCGACTTCCGGCTCCAGTCCGCAACCGGCTATGGCATTCACGAGCTACAAAACCAAGTAGACGATCTCGGCGCCCTCCTGTCGATTAACCATCCTGGCTCACCTTCGGGCGAAGACTGCATGGGCTGCGGGTGGGTGTTAGAAGACACCGACTATTCGCGCATTGGCGCAATCGAGATAGTTAACACGGGGTTTGTCGACATGCCCCGTGGCCGCGCGCACATAGCCTTCTGGCACGACAAATTAAACAAAGGCTTTCGCATAACGGGCATTGCGGGCAGTGACAATCACGACCCAAGCAGGCCGCCCAGACAGCCTTCGGCGATCGGTAATCCTCGTACCTGGATTTACGCCGATGGGCTGAATGAGGCCGCACTGATTGCGGGCATTCGGCGTGGCAATGTCTATGTGGACGCCAGCGGCGGGGGCGTGACTCTTACCGATTTCCGCGTCGCCGGCGCCGCAATGGGTGACCAACTCTCACTCGCGAACACCGATGGGCCGCTCGAGGTTTCTCTGGGTTGGCGCAGTGCTGAGCCGCTTCTGGTTAGATGGCTGGTCAATGGCGAAATTTTAGAGAGCAGTCGTATCACAGAAGAGACGACCGGTGTGTTAGCCGATGGCAGCACGGGCTACAGCGCGGCGCTGTCGCTGCCCAGTGACTCCTCCCTGTGGATTCGAATGAACCTGATCGATGAGCGCGGAAACACCAGACTACTGGGAAATCCCGTGTACTTTATTCCGTAACAACTAGCCACCGACATCTCAGGCAGCTACCATCACCGCTATTGCGCCTGAGGCATATCGTTTTCGGAGTTTGCATAGACTCATTCGTAATGGCTTAAAGGCTGCACAACTAAGAGGAAATACGCGTGGCATTGTCCCTACAAGATCAACTTAAAAAGTCGGGACTCGTCGACGAGAAGAAAGCTAAGCAGCTCGAACGCGCCAAACGCCGAGATAGCAAACAGCCTCCGCAGAAAAAAACCGTCCAGAAAAACGCGAAACAGGAAGCGGAACTGGCGCGCAAAAAGCAGCGCCAGGAACAGATCGAGCGCGATCGCAAGCTTAACGAGGAGCGCAACCGCGACGGCGAGTGGCGCGCGAAGATGGCGCAAATAAGACAGCTTATCGAAGCGAATGCGGTTAAGGTCGGTGGCGAGCTGAAGTTTAACTTCAAACACGATAGTAAGGTAAAACAGCTGTGGGTAGACGCGCGCACCCGCGAGCAGCTCAGCGGCGGCACCCTTGGGATTGTCGAGTCAAAGGCCGATGGGAAATACGTCGTGGTACCTGTCGATGTTGCTCATAAGATCCAAGAACGCAGCGCCGAGCACTTCGTCGCAATCGCCAATCCCAAGCAATTAACTAAACTGGAACTCGAAGAACAGGCCTATGCCGACTTCGCGATTCCTGACGACCTCGACTGGTAGTAAGCGCTCTACTTAATCGCTCTTTGATTGAGTGCTCTCTGATTGAGTGCTCTCTGATTGCTCGCTGATTACTAGACCGTCAATCAACAGCCCGTCGGTAAACAGCGAGCTAGCTCGGCTTTTTACTCAACGCGCCAAGCGTTGGACGCGCCGTGCGGCCTTTAGCGCCTCGCGCCGGTACCGCAGGCTTTCGATTTGACACCACGCCTGCGTCGGCGTCGATCTGAGCTGGCGTGCGCTTTCGGCGCCAGTCTTTTTTAGGCGCGGGCTTCGACGCCGGCTTTTCAACTTTCGCTTTAACCGGCTCGGCTGTTGGGTCGTAACCCTCGACTAGTGTTAGGAGCAGCGACTCGTCACCCATACGCACAGTGTCGCCGTTAACCAGCTTCTTGCGCTTTTGCATTTCGACTTTATCGTTCACGAACACGAGCCCTGCGTCGATGGCCGCCTTCGCTTCACCGCCACTCGCAACCAAACCTTCGAATTTGAGCACTTTATAGAGCTCGACCGGTTCACGCAGCAGCTCAACCGACCGCGGCTTAGCCTGCGCGCCCTTAGGAGCTTCACTACTCTTGGCACTAGATTTAGTGCTAGTTTTGGCAATATTCATTACTGCATCCTTTTGATTCGCTTTCGACGCGGGAGGCTTCGCGCGCCACGCTAGATCAGTGCCTGCGCAGTATATCAGCCAATGGGGTGAGAAGATCTTCATTCTGCACGCAACCGTGACTCGAATGCTGATTGAGGGATCTTATGGTATGGTGCGAAAAAAACTGAGCCTAAAGAATTCTCAGATCATAGGAGAGTAAGTATGGATATACTGCATTGGATTCATGAGAATGTAACTCGTCTTCATATAGTCGCCGGCAGTTGCGGCTTACTGCTCTTTTGGATTCCTGTGATTACACGTAAAGGAAATCTAAACCACAAAAAATTTGGCCGTTATTTCGCCAACATAATGTATGCCGTCGGCTTCTCTGGCATAACTATCACCACGCTAGACTTACTCTTTCCACTTGCGATGCACGCCCCTGGTGTTGTTCTAGAGCCTGCGCGAGCTATTGCCATTAGCCGTGAAGTGCGTGACTTCGCGCTTTTCTTGTTCTCGATCTCCCTGCTTGTTTTGTTATCAACCCGGCACGGCTGGCTGACTATTCAGGGCAAAGAGGATCGAAGTGCGTTGCGCAAACCGGCTCAACTTGGCCTTTGTGCTGCACTCATCTTCGCAGGCCTCGGACTCTGCCTAAATGGCCTTGCAACAGGCTCTATTCTCTTCGTGCTCTTTGGGTTATTCGAAATTTATACGTCGGCAAGCTACCTGCATTATGCCTTGAAGCCAGAGATTCGAGCGAAGGAGTGGTGGACCGAGCATTTGAACGGCTTGATCGCCTCTGGCATCGCTGCCTATACCGCCTTTTTTGTATTCGGAGGCCTAAACTTTCTTGGCGATGTTTTTGGAGACACGATCGACGGTTATAGCATTATACTTTGGGTGGCGCCTGGCGTTATCGGTGGCATCGCAATAGGGTACCAAACCAAAAAATATCGCACCAAGTTCGAACGACCGGCGGCCTAATTGCCTAGCCCGCTAATCACAAGCAGTTTATCTCAAGGCCGATAGCTTAACTCTAGTCTTCTAGATTCCAGGTATAGCCGACGAAGTCTTCGACCTCGTCAGGTGCCAGTTTCTCATAGAGTTTCTGTGCGCCGGTGTTAGTTTTCTCGGTGCCAAGCCACAGCTCGTCGCTGTCGGTTTCGTCAGCCAGTTTTTTAATCTCGTTCATTAAGGCCGTGGCGACTCCATGCCTTCGATAGTTGACCGCTGTATCCAGCTCGTCGACATAGAGCGTGCTGTGTTTTCCGTAGGCGCGAGGCAAAAGCTGAGCCGAGACCATACCGGCGAGCTCCGATCCCGCGAAACATGCGAAAAAGAATGTTCCCTCTCTCTGCAAATACCATGCTAAAGACTCGGCAGTGTATTCGCCCTCGGGCAGCTCGTTGCCCTCGTCCCACTCCGCAGCATTAATCTTACCCGCAAGCTTTTCAAGATTCGCTTTGAGCGTAATACGCTTCACAAAGAGTTCGTTGTCCATAAGTATCCCTTGAGTTTCAGACTCAGAGGATAACAGATTGTGACCCTGCTTGAATTTTCCTCGAGTCCGGCAGTAAAAACTCGCGCACAATAGCGTTGCCATCGCCGCGCATGCAGTGATTAGACGCCATCGACGCGGAATAGGCACCGGCGTTAATTAGTACTAGGTATTCTTGGTCGCTTAACTCTGGGAGCCACGCATCGCGATACCAAACGTCTAACGCCTCGTTTATATTGCCCACCACTGTCACCTGCCTAAGCGCTCCCGTGCAAATTGGCGCAAGCGGCTGAAAGGGGAGACTGTAGTACGCAGGTTCTGGTGCAATGTTGAAACCCGCGTCAACGCCGACAAACTGGGTTGTCTGCTTAGTCTCCTCAAACGTCTTGCCAAGAATCAAGATACCAGCGTCTTTGAGTAGGTATTCCCCTGGCTCGAGTTCGACTTTCAATTGCCGATGACCGAAGTGCTTTTCAAGCACTCGACTCCAAGCCGAAAGGTCCAAAACGCCATCGCTTGCCATATGCGGCACACCTAGCCCACCACCAACATTGACCGTGGTCACATCGGGACAGCGTTCAACAAATTTTTCAAGGCAGGCACCTAACACGCGATCCCACTGAGGCAGTTCGGCGGTGAGATAGCCGCAGCCGGTGTGAAAATGGATTTTGGTGATCTTAAGATTGTAACGGTCAGCTAAGGCAAGCGCTTCTGATAACTGCTCTTCGTAAATGCCAAATTTCGTTGCTGCCGTGCCTGCATATTGAAGCTTGTCGTTATCAGCGCGGCTCACGCCCATTCCAGGGTTCACCCGTATGCCAATCGACGAACCCGGCTTAATTTTGCCCCACGTTCTTATCGCGTGGAGGGAATCGCAATCAATGAAAAGACCGTCGAAACAGGCGAGTGCTTCGACGTCGCGTTTTGAGAGACTGCCCGCAGTAAACGAGATCTGGTCTGGCCTAAAACCACAGCTCACTGCATGCTCAACCTCGCGCGGCGAACAGGCATCTATGCCGCATAACCCCGTGTGTTGAAGACTCGTGAGGAGCGGCGCGAACCGATTCGCTTTCATGGCGTAAAGCAGGGTGTAGCCAACAGGCAGGTTTGCGTCGCGCAGTGCCGCGTGGACGCGCTCTAGGTTATCGCGCACGCGAGCAAACGAATAGACAAAGGCCGGCGAGCCAAAGCGCTTAGCAAGCACCGAAACCGAATTGTCAGCAAAGAATAATTCTTCGCCTCTGTAAGCCAGATCGTCTCGCTGCCACCAGCGCTGTGACTCTTCTGCGTTCATCATTCTGCTATTTCCCTTTATCGTTATCGAAGCGAAATTTTCACAGACGCAAAAAGCAGCACGCGAGGCGAACTCGGCGCTGCTTTCTCTGCTGTTACCTTGCGTTTACTCTAAGCGGCGTCGGGTCCGCGCATCATGGCTTCTTGAACGAAGCCTGGATGAATTTCTTGATTGCCCGTTATCCAACCGCGGCAGCTTTCGCTTCCGCATGCGCAAGCGAACTGCTTGAACAATACCTGCTCTGTTTCCGCATAATCCATGTAGAGATAACTGTTAGCAGGAATGTCCTCCACCGCAGTAATTAACATGTTGCGCATATCGAGCGAAATATTTGGCGAGCACGAATGCAAGAAATAGCCCGAAAAGTGGGTGTCGTGCAGATGCGACTCGTCGTCTATCTGCAGAGTGTGTTGACGAATATCAGTGACGACCTCACCCGCCATGGCAGCAACAATTTCGCCACGCTTGAACGATCGAAGTGAGATAACGCCGAAACCATTTGTGTCGTCCTTGCGGATCACACGGAAGTCTGTGTCTTTTGGGTAAAGGGGATTGTCCCCAAAGCTAGCAGGATAAAGCATCGTTAATCTTCTCCAAATAACGACCGGTCGCGGACAATGGAAGCCTGTCTATTTTACTAGGCGACTTATGCCGAGAACCCAAATCATGTGGATAGTCCACATTGCCAAAACAAATGTCTGAAAGTTACGTAGACACTTATCCCAAGAACAGCGCGCTGAGTTCGGTGCGTGCTAGCACGACCACGTGTTTCAACGCGCGCTTTATACTGCCTATGTGGCATCTTCTACAAGAATTTTCTTACCAATTTGAAAAGTATTTTTGAGGGAGAAGCGGCGGAAAGTTTGTGGTCTAAGATTCACACAGGGGGGTGTCTGTCCTGCCTATTCGGCTACAGGAACACGGGGGGAGGAGAAGTCATTCGAGTTCTAACAATAAGAGGTGAGAATTCAGCGCCTGTGAGTAGCGCCATCTTGCAACTGCTCTAGCCGAAGTTCGCAATCGCCCGCAGACGTCGACACATACAGACTGCCTTCGCTTACCGTTATCGAAAACTCCATTGTGCGCTCGACGGTTTTCGCGAGTGCCTGCACGCCCGCCCAATCGAAGCGGAAGACACTGATCGGTAGTTTGGCGATGTCGGATGACGACAGTTCCCACCAGGTCGGCGATTTAGAATTGAAACTGTAAAGGCGGACATCCGGCGCGAGGCGCGACACCTTTTTAATACGCTCGATTGTTGGCTCACCGACATCGATCCACAGTGAAAGCGCACCGTCGAGCGAATGCGCCCAGAGGTCGGCCTCTTCGGTGTCGCTTAGGCTTTTACACAGCTCAAGCCCATCACAGACGTTGAGGCTGTAAGCAAGCACGCGCACCATCATTCGTTCGAGCGTCTCGGACGGATGACAGGCGACTGTTAGGCTCAGGTTTTCATAGACCTCTCGGTCAAGGTCGGTGAGGGCTAACTTCATTTTGTAGATCGTTGGTTTAAGAGCCATACCGCTACTTTCTCATCGCACCTTTCAACAGATCGCCAAGGGTGCCGGTCTTTACCGGCGTGCTCGTGCGCTGCTGGGGCTGCTGTCGACTGTTGTTGCGTGCGCCGTCATTACGGCCACGATTGGCAGACTCGGCTTGGCGTGTTGCGGGGTCGTCATCGAGCCGCATCGATAATCCGATTCGTTGCCTCTTTACGTCAACCTCCATCACTTTCACCTTGACCACGTCGCCGGTCTTAACTACCGCGTGGGGGTCTTTCACAAAATTGTGGGAGAGCGCGGATATATGTACCAGTCCATCTTGGTGTACGCCGATATCGACGAAAGCGCCAAAATTAGTCACGTTGGTGATAACGCCCTCGAGCGTCATTCCCTCTTCGAGGTCGGAGACTTTTTCGACACCCTCTTTGAAGTCTGCCGTTTTGAATTCTGGCCGCGGATCTCGCCCCGGCTTTTCGAGCTCGGCAAGAATGTCGGTCACAGTCGGCAAACCGAAACGCTCATCGACAAAGGCTTTCGCATCGAGCGATTTTAAATAGCTCGCATTGCCGATCAGATCGTTCACCGATTTTTTCCCCGCCGCGCCGATTTTTTCGACAACCGAATAGGATTCGGGGTGCACCGCTGAGGCGTCGAGCGGATTGTCCCCATCAACTATTCGCAGGAAGCCTGCGGCCTGTTCGAAGCTTTTTTCGCCAAACCGTGGCACCGCTTTTAAGTCAGCGCGCGTCTTAAAGGCGCCATTGCTGTTGCGGTAGGCAACGATGTTGGTGGCGATCGAGGCGCTTAATCCGGCGACGCGGCGCAAGAGAGGCGCTGAGGCCATATTCACATCCACGCCCACGGCGTTTACACAGTCTTCGACAACGGCGTCGAGCGAATGACCCAATTTAATCTGACTGACGTCATGCTGATACTGGCCCACGCCGATCGACTTCGGTTCGATCTTTACCAATTCGGCAAGCGGGTCTTGAAGGCGTCGCGCAATCGAGATCGCGCCGCGTACGGTAACATCTAAGTCCGGAAATTCTTCGCGTGCGGTATCGCTCGCCGAATACACCGAAGCGCCCGCCTCGCTGACCATCGCTTTTTGTGCGCGCAGTTCGGGATGCCTTTTTAACAAGTCACTCGCCAGCTTGTCGGTTTCTCGCGACGCCGTGCCATTACCGATCGCGATAAGTTCGACCTTATGTTTTGCGCAAAGCGCAGCGAGCACGGCAATCGACTGGTCCCATTGGTTTTTGGGCGCGTGGGGATAGATCGCCGTGTCTTCTAAATATTGACCGGTCGCATCGACAAGCGAGACTTTAACACCGGTGCGGAGACCAGGATCGAGTCCCATAGTGACCTTGCTGCCAGCCGGCGAGGCGAGAAGGATTGCTTTCATGTTTTCGGCGAACACCCGAATAGCCTCTTCCTCTGCGCTATCGCGAAGCTGCCCGAGAAGGTCGAGCTCTAAACGCGTCAGGAGTTTTATTTTCCATGTCCACTTCACCACTTCGGCCAGCCAACGATCCGCCGCCCTGCCCTCGTCGGCGATGCCAAAGGTGCGAGCGATCATCAGTTCGGCGCGCTCGGGAACAATGTCAGCACGCGTCTTATCGGCATTCGCTACCGCTGCGGGTGTGGCGATAGCCGAATGTAGGAAGGCTTCTTTGCGGCCGCGGAATACGGCGAGTGCGCGATGCGAGGGCACCCGTTTGAGCGGCTCATCGTAGTCGAAATAATCGCGAAATTTCGCCGCGTCGTTCTCTTTTCCTTCGACAACTCTAGACTGCAGCACGCCCTCTTCCCAGAGATAGTTACGCAGACTGCCGCTCAGCTCTGGATGCTCGGCGAAGCGCTCCATAAGAATTTGTTTCGCGCCATCGAGCACAGCCTTGGCGTCAGTAAACCCTGCTTCGGTATCGACAAACGCAGCCGCTTCATGCTCGGGTTCGAGCGTTGGATTCTCTAGTAGTTTGTCTGCGAGTGGCTCGATGCCCGCCTCGATCGCGATCATCGCTTTCGTGCGGCGCTTCTTTTTGTAGGGCAGGTATAGGTCTTCGAGAATTGACTTCGTCTCAGCCGCATTGATTTTCTTTTCGAGTTCGGGCGTCAGCTTGTCCTGCTCAGCAATGCTTGCCACGATGGCCTGTTTACGCTCCTGAAGTTCGCGCAAATAGCGCAGGCGTACTTCGAGGTCTCGCAGCTGCAGGTCGTCGAGCCCGCCTGTCGCTTCTTTGCGGTAACGTGAAATAAAGGGAACGGTAGAGCCTTCGTCAAGCAGAGCGATCGATGCCGCAACCTGCTGCACCATGACGCCGAGTTCCTCGGCGATCTTGTTGTTAATATCCATTTACGCGGGGGTTCCTGCTGCTATCCAATTTGCACTGAGAAAGGGTTTGGTGGTTACGCGCTCGCGTCGGCGCCCTGCTCGAGCCCACCGAAGGCGGCGATAAAATCTTTTAAGAAGTCTGTGAGCTGCAGGGTCATCACCGCAAACTCCTGATCGAATTTTTCAGCGGCAGTTTCCGCGTCGCCCTGATCGCGCTCTTCATTCATGCCCACAAATTTAACGCGCTTCACGGACAGGTCCTCGGACAAGACGCAGCTAACGACGCTATTCCATGTCACGCCCAAACTTTTAACCTGTTTGCCCGCACCAAGGTGTGCCTGAATCTCCTCGCTGAATAAGTCTTGTCCTTTACAGCGCACGACATTGCCGCCGTCGATAGGATTGAACAGCTCGCATTCTTCATCGATCACAAAATTATCGCTGCCGTGCTGTTCGCGCAGCCAGCGCGTCATCACGTCTGCCGGCGCGCGATTGGTCGAAGGGATCTCAACCGGCAACGACCCGAGTGTATCGCGCAGGAGAGTAATCAGCTCTTCGGCCTTCGGCGCACTGCTCGAATTTACTATCAGCATATTATCGGCAAGCGACAGATAGGCGAAGGTTTGCTGATTGCGCGTGAAGGCGCGCGGCAAGAGAGTGACGAAAACATCGTCGCGTATCTGGCGCTTTTCTTTGCGGTAAATTTTGCGCCCCTGCCGTTCTTCTAGCTCAGCAACCTTCTCCTCAGTCGCCTCGTTTACCACGGCCGCGGGAAGAAGGCGCTCTTGTTTTTGTGAGCAGAGCATCAAATAAGGGCCCTGCACATGGCTTAACATTTCGCCTTCGCGCCCTAAAGGGCTTACCCAACCTAGCCGCGCCTTCTCCATAGAACCACAGGGTTCGAATAGCTTGTCGGCGAGCGCCGTTTCGATCTCTTCGAACGATTGAGCGAGAGGTTTGGCAAAAGTATAGACGCGAAGGTTCTTAAACCACATAAGGTGAATTCCAATTGATCGGCGGGGTCGGGATTATGCAATAGGCTGAGGGGTTAATCCACAAACCAAGGTTCGAACTTGGCTCATGGACACGCCACCGGTTTGCTTTTATTCTGCAAGTATAGACGGACGTCGTCGTTAGGCCAGTTGCCGTCGTTTTATGCCATTTGGGTTCTTGCCCTACCGCATACACTCAGCCTAAGCCTTAGATTCGCTTCAGGCGAATCACACCACCGACTTATCGAATTAGGAATGAAATCAATGCCTTTATGTTACTCATCGATTGCTAGAAAAACTCAGCGATACGGTGTGCGCCTCGTGCTACTCAGCCTCTTAGCCGCGCTAAGTTTAGCGGCCTGTGCGCCCGCAGATACGCCTGCAACGGTTGCAGCGCCCGCGCCGGTTGCGTCGATGAACCAGGCAAACGAATCACAGCGGCTCACTGAATGGCTCGATGCCGAATACGCCCAAGAACTCGATTTCTCGCCGCTCGCGAAGACGCGTCTGGGCGACAAAAGCGCCCATGGCGAACTCGACGATGTTTCCGAAGCTGCTAGCGATGCGCAGCTTGAGTGGCGCAGAGACTCGGTTGCGCGTCTTCGCAGCGAGTTTGATTACGTACAGTTAAACGACGAGTCGAAACGCTCTTTCGATCTTTGGGTGTATCAACTCACTCAGGCCGAAGAATCGATTCCGTTCCGCCGCCACGGGTTTATCTTCGGTCGCAATGGCCCCCAAGCGTCTCTGCCCAATAGCCTCATCAACTATCAGGTCGTCGATACAGAGCAGGACGCACTCGACTATGTCTCCCGACTAGAGCAGAGCGGCCGCTACCTGCTGCAATACCTCGCGCGCACACAGCTCGCCGCGCAAGACGGTGTGCGCGCCCCATTCTTCGACTATCAGCAGGCACTGAGCGAAATCGAGAGAATCACGAGCGGCGAGCCTTTCGATTCGATGGGTAGCTCAGCTCTGTGGGACGACGTAACCACTAAATTTAACGCGCTCGTTGCGGCGGGCACGATAGACCAATCGCGAGCCGACGCGCTTCTTGAGCAGGCGCGCACGGCGATTCTTGACACGATGCAACCTGCTTATGAACAGATTAGTGCATGGCTTGCTGCCGATCTTGAGAATGTCTCGGACAGTGCCCAAGGCGCTTGGTCGTTGCCCGATGGCGAGGCATATTATCAGCAGCGCCTCGAGCGTATGACCACCCTGCCACTAACAGCCGATGAGATTTTCGACACTGGTATCAGCGAAGTTGCGCGCATTCAGGCCGAGATGGAAGAGATCAAAGCGCGTGTCGGCTTTGAAGGATCGCTGCAGGACTTCTTCACCTTCATTCGCAACGATGACCGCTTTTATCACCCCAACACCGATGAAGGCCGAGCTGCCTATATTGCCGACGCCGACGCAATCCTTGCCGCTACCTACGAAAAACTGCCCGAGTTCTTTGGCATTTTGCCTAAGGCGGGCCTGCAGGTGCGCCGCGTAGAGCCGTTCCGCGAGCAAGACGGAGGCGCTGCACACTATGCACGCGGAACCAAAGATGGCTCACGCCCAGGCACTTTTTATGCCCACCTGTCGGACATGCGCGCAGCGTCGAAGCACCGCTTAGAGAATCTTGCCTATCACGAAGGCGTGCCGGGGCATCACATGCAAATCTCGATTCAGCAAGAGCTCGAGGGTCTACCCGCCTTCCGCGCCAATAAAGGCTACACCGCTTATAGCGAAGGTTGGGGGCTTTATGCCGAAGGGCTTGGCAAAGAGATGGGCGGATACGAAGACCCGTATGCAGATTTCGGACGCCTGTCAGGCGAGATCTGGCGCGCGGTGCGTTTGGTCGTCGATACGGGCATTCACGCGAAGCGCTGGACTCAAGACGAGGCGGTGCAATACGCGCTAGAAAATTCGCCGCGCCCCGAGCCCTCGGTTCGCTCGGAGATACGCCGTTACTTTAATAATCCAGGGCAGGCGACCGCTTATAAGATCGGCATGTTGCGCATCCAAGCGATTCGCGCCAAGGCCGAGGCGGCCTTGGGCGATAACTTTGATATCCGCGACTTTCATGACCAAGTCTTAGGCTCCGGTCAGCTGCCTATGAGCATGCTCGAAGCCAAGATCGATGCGTGGATAGAGGCTACGCGCTAGCCTGCAATCCGCCGTGCTGAAGCGCCTCGGCAGGCTCTACATAACTGAGCCCCTGCGCTTCGGCGACCGCTGGCACAGTCAGCACGCCACGGTAAACGTTGAGGCCATTGAGGAGATGAGCATCGCTACGCATGGCTTCCTCCGCGCCTTTTTTAGCGAGACTCATGACGAAGGGCAGTGTCGCGTTGGTTAACGCGAACGTCGACGTACGCGCTACGCCACCGGGCATGTTCGCCACACAGTAGTGAATGATTCCGTCGACCACATAGGTGGGATCCTGATGTGTCGTCGCGCGGCTCGTTTCGAAACAGCCGCCTTGGTCGATGGCCACATCCACTAGCACCGAGCCAGGCTTCATTAGGCTGAGCATTTCGCGAGTCACCAGCTTCGGCGCGGACGCGCCCGGAATCAGCACCGCGCCGATCACTGCGTCGGCCGATTTAAGCTGCGTCTCGATAGCGTCGGTAGTCGAATAGAGCGTTTTGATACGCCCATCGAACAGTTCATCGATCTGGCGAAGTCGCGGTAATGAGCGATCGAGTAGGATGACATCGGCGCCGAGGCCCAGCGCCATCCGCGCCGCATTCAGGCCAACCACGCCGCCGCCAAGAACAACTACCTTGCCCGCCTCGACACCTGGCACGCCTCCAAGAAGCACGCCGCTGCCGCCTTTAGATTTCTCGAGGCATAGCGCCGCTTCTTGTATCGACATCCTGCCAGCTACCTCGCTCATTGGCGCGAGTAGCGGCAATGAATTGTTGTGGCCGGTTACCGTTTCGTAAGCGATACAAGTCGCACCCGAGGCGAGCAGCAATTTGGTCTGCTCGGGGTCTGGGGCAAGGTGCAGGTAGGTGAACAGTGTTTGGTTAGGCCGAAGCTGTTTGCACTCGCTCGGCTGCGGCTCTTTTACCTTCACGATTAATTCGGCGCGCTCGAATATCTCGGCTGCACTAACGACAACCTCAGCACCCGCGTCGGCATACTGCTCGTCGGTGAGGCCGATAGCGGTGCCGCCCTGAGTCTCGACAAGCACCTGATGTCCGGCGCCAACCAGCTCGCGCACACCTGCTGGTGTAAGACCGATGCGGTATTCGTGGTTCTTAATCTCTTTTGGGACGCCTATTAACATTGTCGCTCTCCTCGCTTCTCGTTATCAGTGCTTGTTCTTGGTAATCGTTCTAAGTACTCGTGCTCGGTGCTCGTTCTGGATGCTGCCACGCTATTTGCCTAACCGCGTTAATTGAGCGCAGTATAGTCGCGGATTAGAGATTGTGATTGGCGAATACTCTTTCATAGTCGATCAAAAATGAGATAAAGTCTGCTTTGAATGCAATTTATCAGTTGAATCATCTGGCATATGAAAATGAAGCAGCCCAAAAGCCTGTCAAGAATCGATAGAAAAATACTCAGAGAGCTGCAATCTAACGGCCGCATGAGCTATGCCGAGCTTGCCCGCAGGGTAGGTCTTACCACTACCCCGTGCATGGAGCGGGTGAAGAGAATGGAGCGCGACGGCGTGATCCGCGGCTATAGCGCAATACTCAATCCAGCAGAGCTGGAAGCGGGACTGGTGGTTTTTGTGCAGATTCGCCTCTCGCGCAAGTCCCCAGATATTTTCGCCGAGTTCACCGAAGCGGCGCTGACACTCGAGTCGGTGCAAGAATGCCACCTCGTGTCGGGCAATTTCGACTACCTAATCAAGGCGCGGGTCGCCAATATGGGTGCGTATCGCGAACTGCTCGGCGACACCTTACTCACACTGCCCGGCGTGCAAGAGTCGACGAGCTACGTGGTGATGGAACAGGTTAAAGAGACTCTGAAAATTCCCGTGCCGAGTTAGGCTCTAGCGCGGGGGGTCGACTCTGTCGCTTACCGACGTGTTTACTCGATACCAGCCTGCTATGGCGTAGCGGTCGCGAACGGCGGGCAACACCTCGTGGGGAAAGTCTTCGCTCAGAAAAAGGACTAACGTACCCATGAGCGGGGTGACCTTGGTCTCTGCGGGCAATCCCGCAGCAAGTCGCATCGGTGCATCGACTGGCTCGGCGGCTGCGTCTGATGGATAAAGCACAAGTTCGCCGCCATCGTCCGCAGTCCAGCCCGGATTGAGGTAGAGCACCAGCGAGAGCACACGGTTCGCCTCGCCCTTGAAGGCATCTTTGTGGCGTTTGTAATAGTCGCCGGGACCATAGAGAGAGAAATGGCTTTCGAACGAGAACAAACCGAGTAACAGATGCCTATTAAGGTATGTTTGCAGTGACTTCGCCCAAACGAGCCAATCTCGCCCGGCCTCCGAATCGCCTTCTATCCAGCAGATCTCGTCGGTGCGCACAAACTTGCTGCGGGTGAAGCGCTTACCGCGCCCGATACCGGCGGCGGAGAACTTTTCATCGTTAATAGACACGACATGGTCACTCAACGCACTGACCAGCGGCATTGGCACCGCAGCAGGGTTAATGCTGAAGCCTTGTTCGGTGATCTCCTTAGCGATTTTGGCGAATAGCACGCCGTCGTCATAGTGATCACTGATGAAGGGCTTTGCTACCTGTCTGACCATGGACCGGACTCGAGTGTTGATGCCGTGATTATCGCGCTGTTCTAGGATCCTGCAACAACAATCTTCATCCTTTATCGCGGCCAGACAAGCAATGGGGACTATTGGGAATCAAGGACATCTAAGACTTAGCGAGACCAAAGGCTAAACGCTGCACAAAAAAAACCCGCCGAGCGAGACGCTGGCGGGTTTAAAAAAATACTGAAAACTAGGTTGGTGCACATCGATGCGGTGAGAGAGGGAGAGAATCTCCTCACACATCGGAATGCGTTTTCAAGTATGTGCGAATAACGTTGCAACTGGCGTACCAAGTTCACTTTTTGGAGGAAAATAGTTGAATTTTTCTACTTCTAGCCTGAAAACCCGCTATTTCTCTCGCGTCTTGAATCCAATCACACAAGAAAATGCCTAACACACGCCGCTCCCCGCAAACTGCGACGCTGCTTATCACGCACCATCACCCTGCGATTAGGCATTCACACGCACCAATTTAGCTCAGACTCACGCGAGAATTTTCTGCAACTGCGCGAACGCCGACTGCATGCCCTGCTCTATTGCCGGGGCATATTCATCGGGGGCTATCTCTGTCTCCCAAACGAAATGACAGCCCTTGCCTGCCTCGGTAATGTGTATTTTGGCGAGATGATGCTCTAACACCGAGCGGGCTTTGATAACAGAATAATGGAGCTTCCGCTGCTCGGCATCGAGCAATATAATTCGCTCCTGAACCTCGCCTAACCCAGCCATGTCGAAGCTGCGCACGTCGCCACTTAGCGTGATTTTCTCGATTGCCGGCACCCAGTCGCAGCGCGTTACGTCGGCGAAGATCGCCCATACTTCTTCTGCCGACTGGTTGAAATGTTGCTCTATCTTAATTTTCTTCATTGCTCTCTCCGTAGCTTTTCCGTAGCTTTTGAAATAAACCAATCTAGTTCGATCTATATACTATTTTTATAGTAAATACTCACTTACCTTTTAGCTTTCTGTATAAAGAACGCTCACTCACTCCCAACGCTTCCGCGGCCGCCGCCTTATTGCCATCTTGCGCGGCAAGTATGGCCTCGATATAGCGCCGCTCAAGGTCTTTTAGCGACGGCCATTCACCACCTTGCTGACTAGAAATTAACTCGTCGAGCAGTCCTTCATGTGGCGCCTCGACCGGAGTATCGTTACCCGTTAAACGCTGATCGCCCTTCGACCCCGCAATAAGATTATCCTCCTCGAAACACATTTCGATAACCCGGCTATCGATGACATTGGTGTCAGCAAGCACGATTGCGCGATAGAGCAGATTTCTCAATTCGCGGATATTACCGCGAAATCGATAAGCCGCGAGTGTCCGAATAGCCGAGCTGGTAAGGTGGTATTTGTCGCCGCCTGCGAACCGCGAGAGTATCGCTTTACTCAGCGCCGGCAAGTCGTCGAGACGATCAGCCAACGAAGGAATGGCAATGGGAAAGACATTGATCCGATAGAACAAGTCGTTGCGAAAACCGCCCTCATTAACCATCGCCAGCAGGTTTTTATGGGTCGCACAGATTAGCCGAAAGTTCGATGTTTTAACCTCGCCGCTGCCGACCGGACGAAAAGTCCCAGTCTCGAGCAGGCGCAATAGTTTTACCTGCATGCCTAGGGGAATATCACCTAATTCGTCGAGGAACAGTGTGCCGCCGTGGGCGAGTTCAACCAGGCCTTTTTTATTGTTCTGAGCACCGGTAAAGGCCCCCTTCACATGCCCGAAGAGCTCGCTTTCGAAAAGGGAATCCGACAACCCAGCACATTCGAGGGTTACCATCGGCTTGGCGCTCCGTTTGCTTGCCATATGAATCGCACGAGCAGCAAGCTCCTTGCCTGTTCCCGATTCGCCCAATAGCAACACAGAGGCATCTGTCGCACCGACACGCGCGATCTTAGCGAGCATCTTCTCGAAAGGTGGGCTCGATCCAACCAGTTCCTGCGTAGACACCTCACCGCTGGCAAGCGGGACAGGCCGCAAAAGCTCTACAAAATAGGCGAGGTCGCCTTCGGCATCGTGAATCGGCAGCATCTCGACATCAACATGCTCGCGCCCTCGCGGGGTCTGGTGAATATGGAGCACCCGCTCTTTATGCCCCGACGCCACCGCAGCGCCAAGCGGGCAATCTTCGCCTGACTGGTCGCAGGGTTTGGAGTAACCGTGCGACACCTCATAGCAACGCGGGGTGTTGGCGAACTCGATCTCGCCGAACGCGTCGCGGTATTGTTGATTAGTCGCAAGTATCTCGTAGTCGGCAGAGACGAGAATGGCAGGGCATTCATAACCCTCGAGCATCGCGCCTAGATCACGCGCTTTATTACTGGCAATTAGTTGCATAATGACTTCCTTGAAAGCCAATTTTGTCATTATTGACATATTTGTCAAATAAAATAGACATTAATGTCGTTCTGGTTCGCGAAATCAGCGTCAAGCGGACTACGACACCGAGAACCAGGCCCTCTGAAAATATTATTCCATTTATTACAATGGTTTAGCGAAAAATCAAGGAGTTGGCATGGCAACTGCACTAGCCCTAATACAAATCAAAACCCAAGGCGGTCGGCGGCGCATACTTCCGCTAACGCCATTCACGCCAAAATGGAGATAGCCAATGATACACATTCGAAATATGGTACTCATGATGTTCGTAGCGCCAACCACTGCCCTCGTTTGCTGGGCTATCTGGACCTACATCCTGTAAACACCTGCCCTAAAAAACGCAAGGCCGAACGCTTCACGGAGACACACAATGGAACTCGATCCCTTCATCCTTTCACGCATTCAGTTTGCGGCGAATATCAGCTTCCATATTTTGTTTCCAAGCATCTCTATAGGACTATGTTGGCTTCTCGTCTTTTTCCGCCTGCGCTTTACGCTCACCGGCAACAAAGACTGGGAATACGCCTATTTCTTTTGGGTTAAGGTTTTTGCACTCACTTTCGCGCTAGGTGTCGTTTCTGGCATCACCATGAGCTTTCAGTTTGGCACCAACTGGCCAGGCTTCATGGAACGCGTCGGCAATATCGCAGGCCCCTTATTAGGGTACGAAGTGCTTACTGCGTTTTTCCTCGAAGCCTCTTTCCTCGGAATAATGCTCTATGGCAAAAACCTTGTATCTAACCGTGTGCACCTAATCTCGTCATTCCTTGTTGCGATAGGCACCACTACCTCGGCGTTCTGGATTCTGAGCCTCAACTCATGGATGCATACGCCTGCGGGCTTTACGATCGAGAATGGCGTGTTTATGGTCGACGACTGGATGGAAATAATATTCAATCCTTCGTTCAAGTATCGGTTTATTCACACAGTGACCGCCTCGCTCCTCACCTCGGCTTTTTTCGTAGCAGGAATCAGTGCCTGGCGTGCTCGCAAGAATGTTGATGGCCCCGCCACATGGAAAGTGCTGCGAACCGGAGTCGTGCTTGCCGCCATTGTTGCCCCCATTCAAATTTTTGTGGGCGACCTGCATGGGCTTGTAGCGCTTGAGAATCAACCGGCAAAAATCGCCGCCGTGGAAGGCATTTGGGAGACAGAAAAAGGCGCACCTCTCACCCTGTTCGGTTTTCCGGACGAAGAGGCACGCACAACCCATTTCGCTATCGAGGTGCCTAAGCTCGCGAGCATAATTCTTACACACCATGTCGATGGTGAAATCAAAGGCTTAAACGAATTCGAAGACGCGCATCCACCGGTGGCCCCGCTTTTCTGGAGCTTCCGCGTGATGGTCGGCATGGGCTTTCTCATGCTCGCAGTCGCTTGGTGGGGAAGTTACGCACTGTTTCGCAATAAGGTCGGCCCGTGGCTGCTGCGCGCCCTTAGCTGGATGACTTTTGCCGGCTGGGTTGCGAGTCTCGCAGGGTGGTATGTAACGGAAATCGGTCGTCAGCCTTGGGTTGTGCAAGGGTATATCCGCGCAAGCGAAGTCGTTGCCGATCACGCCGGCGGCATGGTGCTCAGCACGCTGATCGGTTACCTGCTGCTGTATGCATTCTTGCTCGTGTTCTACATCCTCACGCTCATGCACATGTCTTCTAAGCCGGCGCGGTCGTTAAAAGAAAGCATCGATTTCGCGGCGCCTAAAGCGAACACGCCGAAACCAACCGCCACCCTAGGAGCTGTGTAATGGACTATTGGCTACCGCTTATCTTTGTCAGCCTAATGGGCCTGTCGTTACTGCTCTATATTATTCTAGACGGCTACGATCTTGGCATTGGCATTTTGCTCCCACTTGCTAGCGACGACGAAAAAGACCGTATGATCGAAACCATCGGACCTTTTTGGGACGCGAACGAGACTTGGATCGTGCTCGGTATCGGCATTCTGCTTATCGCGTTTCCCAGCGCGCACGGCATGATCCTCACACACCTTTATATTCCGGTCACGCTAATGCTGTTTGGGCTGATCCTGCGCGGCGTCGCATTCGACTTTCGGGTCAAGGTTACTGCCGAATACAAAAGCCTCTGGAACAAACTGTTTTTCGTCGGCTCGCTTTTAGCAGCCATGTCGCAGGGTTGGATGCTCGGCTCCTATGTTATGGGTCTCGAGAGTGGTCTAACGAGCATCGCCTTCTCTATTGCGATCGCTTTGTCACTCCCCGCATTTTATGTCGTGCTCGGCTGCGGCTGGTTGTTTATTAAAAGCTCTGGTGAGATTTACACGAAGGCGGCCAAATGGGCGCGTACCGCGATTCTTCCGATGGGCGTTGGCCTCTTCTTGATTTCGATCGCAACGCCCATTGCAAGCAGCACAATCGCTGCGAAGTGGTTTACGCTGCCTGCAGCAATTGGTCTGCTCCCTATTCCGCTGATGACAGGCGTCGCGTATTTCACCGCTCTGTGGGTTTTGTCGAAAGAAGAAATTCTAAAAGCCGGCTACGGATGGATCGTGTTCGTGTGCATGGTCGTGATGTGTCTGATGATGGCGCTAGGGCTCGCCTATAGCATCTTCCCCGACATCGTTATTGGCAAACTAGATATTTGGGAGAGCGCCTCTTCTACGGCATCACTCGAATTTGCTCTCATAGGTACCGTGATAGCAGTCCCTATGATCCTTTTTTATACAGCATTTATTTACAAAATTTTCTACGGTAAGTCGCAGCCTTTAAGCTACGAATAATCGTCTCAAGAATGAAAACGCGAGCCAATCACTTATGTATTGGACAAGGAACGAGACCAAGGAGGTCAATATGAACGCAGCAATCGACAACACCACTTTGATTCCAGTCGTCACACCATTTTTTGATGCCGAGAGCAACACGTTCTCCTATATCGTCAAGGATCCTAGCTCACCTGCATGCGCCGTCATCGATAGCGTGCTCGACTTAGACTACGCCTCGGGCGGTGTAAGCCACGAAGGCGCCGATGCGATTATCAAATTTATTCGCGATAACGAGCTTAAAATCGAATGGATCGTGGAGACACACGCACACGCGGATCATATCTCAGCAGGTCACTACATTCGCGACGAGATCGGTGGCAAGCTGTCTATTGGCGAACAGATAAAAACGGTACAAAAAGTATTCGGTGGTATTTACAACATCGATGACGAGCTCGCTCACGATGGCTCGCAGTTTGACCACCTGTTCACCGATGGCGAAACGTACAAAATCGGCAACCTTGAGGCGCATGTCATGCACACTCCAGGACACACTCCGGCTTGTATGTCGCATCTGATCGGCGATGCCTTGTTTGTTGGCGACACGATGTTTATGCCTGACGCAGGCACAGCGCGAGCTGATTTTCCTGGCGGCGATGCGGCAACACTTTACCGCTCGATTCACAAATTGCTCGAGCTTCCCGGCGCAACCCGCGTGTTTATGTGCCACGACTACGGACCTAACGATCGCGAACTCGAATATGAGACTACGATAGCCGAAGAGCGCGAACGCAATATTCATGTTAAAGATTCAGTAAGCGAGGATGAATTCGTGAGAATGCGCACCGCGCGTGATAAGACACTCGGCATGCCGCACCTAATACTGCCGTCGCTGCAGGTAAACGTGCGCGCTGGCGAATTCCCGAAGGCCGAAGATAACGGTCTCGTGTATCTCAAAATTCCGATCAATGCATTTAAATAGATAGATCAAAGCGACTAAGAAAGATTTATGGCCGACTATAAGTCAACTATAAGTCAACTATGAGCCAACATTTCTAGGAGAATAAAATGCGCATCATGACGCTAAACACTACACTCACCGTTTCAGCCCAAGTTGAGATTGAAGAACTGGCAGAGCTCAAAGCCAATGGTGTGACCTCACTGGTTTGTAATCGCCCCGATGGCGAATCACAAGACCAGGTGGCATTCGAGACACTTTCTGCTGCAGCCGAAGCGCTTGGTATCACGGTCGTTAATCTTCCGTTCAAATCAGGCGAACAGACAGACGCGCAGGTGCAAAAATTTGCCGACCTTCTCGACGAGGCGCAGGCGAAAAGCGAGAAAGTGCACGCCTACTGCCGCACTGGTAATCGGTCTACTTGCCTTTGGTCAGCAGCAGCGGTAAGCCGCGGCGCTAGTGCTCAAGAAGTCTTGGCAACGGCTAAGGAAGCTGGATTCGATGTAAGTGACGCAGTTAAACCTTATGTTAAGGATAACGAGTTAACTGCCTCCTCTGCGCCAAATGAAGGTGCTGCAAAGCCCTCTTTCGACGTGGTCATTGTTGGCGCCGGATCGGGCGGAATCGCCGCAGCGGCAAGTTTGCTCAAACGCAAAGGCGATTTGCGTATTGCCTTAATAGACCCTGCAGAATCGCATTACTATCAACCCGGATGGACGATGGTGGGCGGGGGCGTATTCAATAACACGCAAACTAAACGCAATATGCGTGACCTTATTCCTCATAATGTTTCGTGGATTAAACAATCTGTTGTTGGCTTTACGCCTACCGAGAATACTGTGCAGTTAGACAACGAACAGTCTCTGCACTATCAACAGCTTATCGTTGCGCCGGGCCTTGTGCTCAACTGGGATGGCATCAAAGGCCTAGAAGAAAGCCTAGGCAAGAACGGCGTTACCTCCAATTATTCATACGAACACTCGGCTTACACTTGGGAGCTGGTTAAAGGATTAAAGAAAGGGCGCGCTATTTTTACCCAGCCGCCTATGCCAATTAAATGTGCTGGCGCGCCTCAGAAGGCGCTCTACCTCTCGGGCGACCATTGGTATCGTACCGGCGCGCTTAAAGATATTAGTATCGATTTCTTCAATGCGGGAGGCGTTCTTTTTGGCGTCGCGGCCTATGTTCCTGCGCTGCAAAGCTACATCGACAAGTACAAGGCAAAGACTCATTTCAATCATACGCTCGTCGAAGTAGACGGCGCGAACAAGCGCGCCTACTTCAAGTCATCTGAGGCTGGCAAAGAGAACGAGGTGATCTGCGAAGAGTTCGATATGATTCACGTGTGCCCGCCACAGAAGTCGCCTGAATTTGTTGCCAAAAGCGCGCTCGCCGATGCCGGTGGTTGGCTCGATGTTGATCAGTTTAGCCTCCAGCACAAGAAGTTTGCGAACGTGTGGGGACTGGGAGACGTCATGAACACACCCAACGCCAAGACCATGGCGGCGGTGCGCAAGCAAGTGCCTGTGGTCGCTGCGAATATCATCAACACCCTAAAGGGCCAGGAGCTGCAGGCCGGTTATGATGGCTACGGCTCATGCCCACTCACAGTCGAGCGTGGTAAAATCGTACTCGCTGAATTTGGCTACGGTGGCAAGCTTCTTCCGTCGTTCCCCTCGTTTTTACTTAATGGCACACGCCCTACGTGGGCAGCATGGATACTAAAGAAGGACATGCTTCCGGCGATCTATTGGCATGCTATGTTAAAGGGCCGCGAATGGCTTGCTGCTCCAAAAAAACTAAAGTCTCTCAGAGGCTAGTTTTCTTGTGATGTGGAATCACCCTGCACTGCCGAGTGACGGAATACTGTAAGCTAAGGATAGAGTCGAATGCGAAGGAGCGAAAAACTACTGCCGGCGCTGCGCTGGATGCGCGGCTACGATGGAGAGACTTTTAGCAGCGATCTGATCGCCGCGATTATCGTCACGATCATGTTGATTCCGCAGTCCCTTGCTTACGCGCTGCTCGCAGGGCTGCCTGCGGAAGTCGGCCTCTACGCCAGCATTCTTCCGCTCGCGGTTTACGCGCTTTTTGGCAGCAGCAGCACGCTGTCGGTCGGGCCGGTAGCCATTACATCACTTATGACAGCAGCTGCCGTCGGCGAAGTCTCTGCCGGTGGCAACGTAAGCGTCACTGCGGCCGCAATCACGCTTGCTGCGCTGTCGGGTGGCATGCTCGCCGCGTTCGGCTTTTTAAGACTCGGCTTTCTTGCTAATTTTCTTTCGCACACTGTAGTGTCGGCGTTTATCACAGCGTCGGCCATCATCATCGCCCTTAGTCAGCTACGCCATATTTTTGGCATTCAAGCAGGCGGAGACACGCTGGGCGAATTACTCCATTCGCTCTGGGCGCATTTGCCTCAGTTGAATTTTTCAACGCTTTGGATCGGTGCCGGCGTAATTCTTTTTCTGCTGTTGGTAAAGGCACGCGGCGTCGCACTTTTTATGACGCTAGGGTTGAGCCGCTTCCACGCACAGCTACTCAGCAGAGTCGCGCCTGTATTTGCGGTAATCGCTACTATCGTAGCAGTCGCATCGTTAGGACTAGAAAGCAATGGCGTTGCAGTAGTCGGTTCAATTCCTACCGGCCTGCCTAGGCTCGCTATGCCGGACTTCTCAATCGAACTTGTCGAGGCGCTCTGGCTGCCGGCGCTTCTAATCTCTATTATTGGCTATGTTGAATCGGTCTCGGTTGGTCGTACACTTGGCGGCAAACGCCAAGAACGTATCGACGCAGACCAAGAGCTCATCGGCCTTGGTACCGCAAACCTCGCCTCCGCTTTCTCAGGCGGGCTGCCAGTAACAGGCGGCTTCTCGCGCTCGGTTGTCAATTTCGACGCCGGCGCGGTTACTCAGGCGGCGAGCCTGATGACTGCCGCATTTATCGGCATAGTCTCACTGTTTCTCACACCATTACTTTACAGCCTACCTAAAGCGACTCTTGCCGCCACCATTATTGTTGCGGTGATCGCTCTCGTTGATTTCTCGGTTATCAAAAAAACCTGGCGAGTTTCGAAGGGAGATACAGCAGCAGTGATTGTCACTATGCTTATCACCTTAGGGTTTGGCGTCGAGGCTGGAGTGTCCTGCGGCATTTTAGTATCGATTGGTTTGCACCTTTACCGTACTTCCAAGCCTCATATTGCCGAAGTGGGCCTTATTGAGGGCACCGAACATTTCCGCAATGTGCGGCGTTATCAGGTTGAGTGTTACCCGCAGATTCTTACGCTTCGTGTCGATGAAAGTTTATTCTTCGCCAATGCATCCTATCTCGAAGAACGCATCTATTCCGCAGCCTTCGACAACGGCGACATTGCGCACGTGATCCTCATGTGTACCGCGATTAACGAGATCGACTACACCGCGCTCGAAACTCTAGAGGCGGTTAATCTTCGCTTGAAACAGCAGGGTATTACGCTGAACCTGTCGGAGGTGAAAGGACCGGTGATGGATATGCTCAATCGTACTGACTTCTTCGACCACCTCAGCGGCGAGGTTTATCTCAGTCAGTTCGAGGCGTTTAGCGCAGTACGGGGAAAGCTGGGGCTTGGTGGCGCATAGAATAATTTACCCTCGTATAGACAACCCGGGGGCTAGAGTACTCTAGGTAACCACTTTGGCAGACCGGCGACATCGTTCCGAGCAGTATTTAACCTCGTCCCAGTTCCTCTCCCATTTTTTCCGCCACGCAAAAGGCAGCTTGCAAACGGGACAGGTTTTCTGAGGAAGATCCTGTTTCTTTACGCCACGCACGACCCTTCCTTCGCCCGCTAGATAACCCCCTGCTCGATAAGATCGGCAGCATAGTGCGCTGCACGTGCGCTAAACGCCATATAGGTTAGCGATGGGTTCTGACACGCTGCGGAGGTCATGAACGAGCCGTCTGTGATAAAAAGGTTGGGTACATCGTGTGCCTGACACCAGCCGTTAAGCACAGACGTATTTCGGTCGCGGCCCATGCGGGCACTGCCCATTTCGTGAATACGGTTGCCGGGCTTGGTAAGGTTAACCGGAGTCGCGGTGATGTTCGTGCAACCAGCTGCCTCGAGCATCGCGACAGCGTCTTTGCTCGCCTCCTCCAACATCTTGTATTCGTTATCGCCGTATTTCACATTAAAGAGCGCGATGGGGTTGCCCCATTTGTCGCGCTTGCTCGCATGCAACGTCACGCGGTTCTCCGGATTAGAAAGCTGCTCGCCAAAGGCGCCGATTCCAATTCGCCAAGCGCTCGGTAATTTATGCGCCTCTTTGAACGCACGGCCGATGCCTGGAAGTTGTCCGCCTGCGTTGCCAACCGAGGTCGCGCCGCCCTGAAAACCAAAACCGCGGCGATAGGGTTTGTCTTGGCCGTCGAGGTTAGCGTAACGCGGTATATAGATGCCGCCGCTCGGACGCCTGCCAAAGGTTGTTTTGTTATCGAATCCGCTTAGATAACCCGTGGCGTTCGCGCCACTCACGTGGTCCATCAAATTGCGACCGACCTGATCGGAGTGATTCGCGAGACCGTTGGGGAATGTTTCGGACTTTGACTGCAGCAGAATCATCGCCGACGCTATCGTGGACGCATTCAGAAAAATGACTTTCGCGGTGTAAGTACGCTTCTCGTTTGTTTCAGCGTCGATAACCCGCACGCCAGAGACGCGGTTGCCGGCTGCATCGTATTCGATTGATTCGACGATGGCGTTATGAACCATGGTCAGGTTGCCGGTCTGCTCGGCCGCGGGAAGCGTGGCATTGAGTGACGAAAAATAGGCCTTAAAGCTACAGCCTTGGTGGCAGTGATTGCGAACTTGGCAATTACTGCGCCCAAGCGATTTTTGCTCTTCGGTAGCATCAGTAAGGTGCGCGATACGCGCGGGGATCACGTTACGCTCGGGGAAAGAGTTTTCGACGCTCGCCTTAAGCGATTTCTCCGCATCGGTTAGTTCAAACGCAGGCTGGAAGACGCTATCAGGCAGATGTGGCAGCCCTTCGGCGCTACCGGAAATACCCACAAAGGTCTCGACCTTGTTGTACCAAGGCTCGATGTCGGCGTAACGAATTGGCCAGTCGATAGCGTGTCCTTCGCGCTCGTTCGCGCCAAAGTCTAGATCGCTTAAGCGATAAGTCTGGCGCGACCACATAATCGAGCGTCCCGCGGTATGATAACCGCGCAGCCAGTCGTAGGTCGTGCCTTCCGCTTCTTCGTAGGGATGCTCTGAATCTTTTACCCAAAAGTGTTTTGTCGATTCTTTAATCGCATAGGCAACGCCACCGTATTGCCGCGGGTAGTGTTCGGCTATCTCGTCCTGCGGAACGCTGTCGAGGTTTGGCTTCTCCCACGGGTTTAGGTTGTCGGTGTAATCGCGCTCGGGGATAATTTCTGGTCCGCGCTCCAATACCAACACTTTGAGTCCACGCTCGGTTAACTCTTTAGCCGACATACCGCCGCTCATTCCCGAACCTACTACTATCGCATCGAAATCTGCCACTGTGGTTATCCTCTCTTCAATTCTTTTAGAGCCGCCGCTGGGGGCTCTCTGATAATTTTTAACGCAAAGCGTTAACTGCGCTTTTAAGCAGGCGTAATGTCCACGCTCGGATCCCATCGCCCAGGCAAGGCAACCCACTTGAGCTCCTGAACAGCGCCGTCTTCGGTCGCGAAATAGGCCTGCGTGATAAAGCCCTTGAAACGGCGATAGCCTTCCATGCTGTGATCGATTTCGAATGCCCGTGCGTCGAGGTCTGTTAGCGCTTCTTCGGCAGCCGCTTGTGTTGCACGCTCGAAGGGAACACCAACTGCAGCATCAAGGTCAGCGCGCAGGCGCGCGAGCGCAGCGCGATGTGCGTTCTGCGTGTCTGCGCTCGCCCAGTCACTCATTAGGCCGTCTAAGTAGCCAGCGACATTCACGTCGAGCGCGCCGGGGGTTTCGGTGCGCGGAATAATCAGGTCGCTGACGCGATTCACAAGCGCCATCTCATCACCGGTATAAAAGCGGCCAGGATTATGGGGTGCAGTAGCCATAACAGCGGGGGCGTTATCGCCGCAGGCGCTAAGCGTCGCCGCGCCGCCAACCGACAGGATTAAGCCTTGGATAAATTCTCGTCTGGTCTTCATTAGTCTCTCCTCGTTTTCTTGCTGCTTGGCACTTAGCTATTGGTGCGCTCTTTCCGATTAAAATCGCATTCCGCGGACCGATGCGATGCTCGTGGTCACAGAGTCGAATGCATCGACGGGATTGTCGTGTTCGACAAAATAGTGTTTAAAACCGCCGATGTCGGCATGGGCAAAGATCGCTTCGAAATCTATCGTACCCTCACCGACCGCTGTCATTTTACGGTCGGCGGATAAGTCTTTCACGTGAAGCATACTGAAGCGGCCTGCGTGATCTTTAATGTAGGCGAGTGGGTCGGCGCCTGCATAGGCTATCCAGAATAAATCGAGCTCCATGTCGACAAGGTCAGGATCAGTCTCTGTTAGCAAAAGGTCGTACGGCACTACGCCATCGACGGTGTCGAATTCGAAATCGTGATTGTGGTAAGCGATCTTCAAACCCGCATCGCGGCACGCCTCGCCCGCACTGTTGAGCGTGTCGATAAGCCGTTTGTAATGATCGAGTGTACGCTCATTCTCTTGCAGGTAAGGAATGACGATATAGCGCTGGCCGATACCTACCGCACGGTCGATTTCGGCTTGCAAATTATCGCGGATCGCCGCCCACTGAATGTGCGCCGCCGGTGATACTAAGCCATTAGTTTCTAGCGCGGTTTTAATCTGCGCAGCACTGCGGCCGTAGTAACCCGCAAACTCCATTTCTTTAAAACCAAGCTCAGCAACGCGCGCGAGTGTGCCGTCGAAGTCTTCGGCAAGTTCTTTGCGTAGTGTGTAAAGCTGCAGGCCTATGTTGTCGACACGGCGAGACTGCGCGCTAGCAGCTAAAGGAAACAGTGAGCTCCCCGCGATGCCACCCGCAACTAGCGCGCTTCGCGTTAGGAATGTCCTTCGGCTTAAGCCTATGCTGCCGCCTTTGCCTTTCGAGTTAGTCTTGGCCATCTTTTCTGTTCTCTCTATGATTCCGAATCCGGTTCTGATTGCGGAACTGGTTACACATCTGACTGCGCATCTGACTATGAATAACGATTTTAATGCCGCAATAACGTCTGTTTTTCACCACTTCGCTCACTGCCTAAAGCGCAACCCATACGGAGCCCCCCACCATCGACTCTACCGCCGCTCCAACGAAACGTACACCCTTTACGCCGTCGGCGACAGTGGGAAGAAGCCGAGCTTGCTTAGACGCAGTCGCCGAGACTCCGCCCGTCACCGCGGTCGATTCGATCAAGTCGGCGAAGTCGCTGTAAAGCGTGGCGAAGCCTTCGATAAATCCTTCGGGGTGGCCTGCTGGAATTCGCGTGACCGCACCAACGGCAGCCTCCGTCGACAGTCCAGACCCGCCGCGCGTGAGCGTGCGCATCGGTGCGCCTAACGGACGGTGAAGCAGTTGATTGGGGTTCTCTTGAAACCATTCGAGGCTGCCCGTCTCGCCATAGACTCGAAGCCGCAGCGCGTTTTCTTGCCCAACTGCAACCTGACTCGCCCAAAGCATGCCGCGTGCACCGCAGGCATAGCGCAGCAGAATATGCGCATTGTCGTCGAGCACACGACCAGGGACGAAAGACGTTAAATCGGCGAGCAGGCTTGTGGGCTGCATGCCGCTGACGAATCCTGCGAGGTGAAACGCATGTGTACCTATATCGCCAATACTACCGCCTGCGCCTGCACGTGCAGGATCGGTGCGCCATTCGGCTTGCTTCTGACCTTCGGCCTCAATATTGGTCGCGAGCCAGTCTTGCGGGTATTCGACCTGCACTAAACGAATCGCACCCAGTGCGCCGCTGGCGATTAGGTGACGCGCTTCTCTAACAAGCGGGTAGCCACTGTAATTATAGGTCACGGCAAACTGTGCGGCACTTTTACTCACGATCTCTGCGAGTTCCTGCGCTTGGGCATAGTCACTGGTTAGTGGCTTGTCGCAGATGACATGAATGCCGGCGGCGAGCATCGCTTTAGCTGGCTCGAAATGCAGATGGTTAGGCGTAACAATTGCTACTGCCTGCACGCCATCTTCACGCTGCGATTCCGCTTGTGCCATTTCCTCGAAAGACACATACGCACGATCAGCTGAGATGCCTAGCTCTTGAGCAGACGCACGCGCTCGCTCGGGGTCGGCGCTGAGAGCGCCGGCGCAAAGCTCGAAGCGATTATCGAGGCGAGCGGCAAGGCGGTGAACCTCGCCAATAAAGGCGCCCTGTCCTCCACCCACCATGCCTAAGCGAATTCGTTTTGCCATCAGTCTAAGCCCAGAATCCGTGCATTGGCTGCGTCATTAGTCCCCGCATCAGCGAAGTCGTCGAAGGCGCGATCGGTGACTCGAATGATGTGGTCTTTTATAAATGCAGCGCCTTCGCGTGCGCCGTCCTCGGGATGTTTAAGACAGCATTCCCATTCGAGCACCGCCCACCCTTCGAAGTCGTTTGCGGCGAGTTTAGAAAACATCGAGCGGAAATCGACTTGTCCATCGCCGAGTGAGCGAAAACGTCCCGCCCTATCGACCCACGGTTGATAGCCGCCGTAAACGCCCTGTTTAGCCGTAGGATTAAACTCGGCGTCTTTTATGTGTACAAGCTTGATACGGTCTTTATAAACATCCATAAACCCCAAGTAGTCGAGTTGCTGCAAGACCATGTGACTTGGGTCAAATAGAATATTGGCACGGGGATGATAATTAACACGCTCCAAAAACATATCGAAGGTCACGCCATCGTGTAAGTCTTCGCCGGGATGCAACTCGAATCCGATGTCGACACCCGCGTCGTCAAACGCATCGAGAATGGGAAGCCAGCGTGCCGCAAGTTCATCGAACGCCGTCTCGACCAAGCCGGCAGGACGCTGCGGCCACGGATAAAAATACGGCCATGCCAGCGCGCCAGAAAAACTCGCGTGCGCAGTAAGTCCGAGCCTGCGCGAAGCCTTAGCGGCAAGCATGAGTTGATTCACTGCCCAGTCTTGACGCGCATCGGGCCGGCCACGCAAATGTGCAGGCGCGAAGCCATCAAACATTTCGTCATAGGCCGGATGAACGGCGATTAGCTGGCCTTGCAGATGCGTCGATAACTCCGTTATTTCGATGCCGTGGTTAGCCAATGTGTCACGCAGGTCGTCGCAATAAGACTGACTCTCGGCGGCTAATTCGAGGTCGATTAGGCTCGGCTCGCCGCTGGGCACCTGAATGCCTTTGTAGCCTAAGTCAGCCGCCCACGCCGCGATGCTGTCTAGTGAATTAAACGGTGCGTCTTCGCCAACAAATTGCGCAAGAAAAATTGCGGGGCCCTTTATCGTTTTCATCTCTGCTCTCTTCTGCCGCGGCTTAAAACGGTGAGTCGGGGAAATAGTAGTCTTCGGCGTTGTCTTGCGTGATTAGCGGCGAGCCAAGAATATACTCGCCTTCGATAGGCGTGTTAGAGATTAACTTGAGTGCCGTTAACTCCATCGCTGTTGAGATCATCGAGGGTGGGTACAACACATCAACCGGCGTCAGCTCGTCGCCGTCCATGACACGCTTAACAATGTCTTTCATGCCGCCGCCACCAACAACAAATAACTCGTCTTGTCGACGCGCCTGTCGGACGGCCTGAATCACACCGATCGCGATATCGTCGTCCTGCGCCCATACAGCGTCTATTTTGGGAAAGCGCGACAAGAAATCTTGCATCACAGTAAAGCCGTCGTCGCGATTCCAGTTGGCGTATTGATCGTCCAATACCTCGACATCGCTTTCCTCAAGCGCCGACATAAAGCCGTCGAAGCGCTGTTCGTCGATCACGGTGGGCATTCCGCGCAACACGACAATTTTTCCGCCGCCGCTCAAGCGCTCTTTTATGTACTCGCCCGAAACGCGACCCATCTCAGCGTTATTTCCAGCCACATAAACATCGTGAATACCCGGCTCGCTAAGACCACGATCGACAACGGTGACAAACACGCCGCGGCGTTTGGCATTGCGAACTGGGCCGGTCAGCGGCGCCGATTCAAATGGCAGGATAACTAGTGCGTCCATTCGATGAATCGCAACGAGGTCTTCAAGGTCGTTCGCCTGTTCCGAGGCGCTATTGGCAGTAACTAGCACGACTTTGAGGCCCGGGTTCGCCGCCTCGAGTCGCTCTTTCGTCTGCTCTGCATGAAAATTAAGACCACCGGCCCAGCCATGCGTCGCCGCAGGAATAGAGACGCCAATCGTTTGTGCGTGCAGGGTCGGCGCGGTAACCGTCAGTAGTAAACCGGATGCGGCGAGCGCGAGCCTTGTAAACTTGGCAAGCACACGACGGACGTTTACGTAAGCACCCATAGTCAACAAGCCTACGCTATGAGCAGCAGCACCGCTGCAGGTGCAGAGTAAATTATGTTGAGAATACATGGCTGTCGTCTCGTGTTTTTTCATGTTTATCACCCGTGTTAACTATTAGTTCTTTGCGCGCCATGCGCCGCGCTGCAGGTACACAGCAACGATAACGATCACACCTTGCACCGCGCCATTGAGATAGTTGCTCACCGCATCGGTGAGATTGAGTATGTTGCCAATCAGCGTGAGTATCAACGCGCCGACAACCGTGCCCCAAATGCGCCCGTAGCCACCCTTGAGCATGGTGCCGCCGATGATTACGGCCGCGATCGCTTCTAGCTCCCAAAGAATACCGGTCTGCCCTGACGCCGAGCCTAATCTTGGCACATAGATGATCGTGGCAATCGATACGCAGAGACCCTGAAGAATATAAGTAGCAGTTTTAACGCGGTCTACATTAATTGCCGAATAATGCGCGACGCTCTCGTTAGACCCCACTGCAAAACAATGGCGTCCGAAGACAGTCATGTTAAGTAACACATAGCCAATTATTGCTACAGCTAAGAAAACCCAGACCGGATACGGCAGGCCGAGCAAGGTGCCGTAATAGACTTCGCTATACACGTCGCCGATGGTGAAGTTTAACGACAGAGTCCCCCCATCAGCCATATAAGTAACAAGCGAACGGTAAATTCCCATCGTGCCGAGGGTCACGATAAACGCCTCGATCTTTGCCTTGGTGGTTAGCAGGCCATTGATCATCCCCGCAAGTGCACCTATTGCTGCAGAGGCTATGATTGCCAGGAAGATAATCGTAATCAGCGAGTCGAACGTGCTCATCAACGCATTCATCAGCAAAATCATACAGCCAGATATAAAGGCCGCCATCGAGCCTACGGATAAATCGATTCCGCCGGTAGTAATAACAAAAGTAGCACCGATTGCGACAATGCCGATAAACGAACTGCGCGCAAGAATATTACTTACATTACCCGCGCTCAAGAACGCATCGTTAACGAAGATGCCAATAATAAATAGGGCAACAAGGGCGATGAATGGCCCAGCTGTTTTTAGGTCTATTTTTGTCATTTAATTTCCTGTTCAAACCTCTCCGCAAGTTTAGCGGCGTAATTACATGGGCTTACGCTGCGGCGGCCTTGAGCCCTGTCGCGTAGCGCATAATTTCGTGTTCGGTAATTTCATCACCGCTTAAGAAACCAGCAATGGCACCTTGATGCATCACAGCGACCCTATGCGCCATGCCAATAACCTCACTCATATCCGACGAGATTATGACCAATGCCTTACCAGCCGCGGCGAGTTCTGCAAGAAAATGATAGATCTGACTTTTCGTGCCGATGTCGATCCCGCGCGTCGGTTCGTCGATAATCACTATGTCGGGCATAGTTTCGAGCATTTTCGCAAGAAGCAATTTCTGCTGATTGCCACCGGATAAGTTACCGGCAACCACGCCCGTATCACGCATGCGGATGTCGAACGTCTCTACGGCTTTATCGAAGGCCGATTGTTCGGCGCGTGTATCAATGATCGTGCCGGCGAATTGCTCGAGTGCGAACAGCGAAAAATTTTCCCTTAGCCCCTTATCGAGCAACAGGCCGCTGCCCTTTCTGTCTTTTGTCAGGTACGCCACGCCGTGGTCGCGCGCGTCTGCGAGACTGCCGAGGCGTACCTCATTGCCCTGCACCTTTATCGTGGCACAGGATCCTGCTTTAGCTGGGCGCAGGCCAACAAGCGTTTCGAAAAGCGCCGTGCGCCCAGAGCCAACAAGACCAGAAAACGCCAATATCTCACCGCAGCGGAGCTCGAAACTTTCGGCGGCTAACGTTCCCTCCACATGCAAGCCACTAACCGATAGAGACGCGCTCGCCGATTCATTCGGCGCAGGCACCTGCGGATAAAGCGAGCTTAATTCGCGTCCCACCATCAACCGCGCCATATCGTCTTTGCTCAGGTCTGCGGCGGGATAGCAGCCAACGAGATCGCCGTCGCGAATCACAGTAATGCGATCAGCGATACGCTCGATCTCTTCGAGTTTGTGTGAAATGTAGATAATGCCAACGCCGCGTTCGCGGAGGCGATCAATTAGCTCGAACAGCGCAGCGCTTTCTTTCTGAGTTAACACTGCCGTAGGTTCATCGAGAATAAGTATGCGCGCGTCTTTGGCGAGCGTCTTTGCGATCTCGACCATCTGCTTGTCGGCTACAGAGAGATTTGAGACCAAGGTATCTGGATCGATAGTACAGTGCAGCGTGGCAAGATAGTCTCGAGAGAGATCGCGCATCTGTTTTCGATCGAGAAAGAAACTGGCGACGCCTTTCAGGCGAATCTCGTTACCAAGAAAAATATTTTCGGCCACGCTGAGTTGTTCGGCGAGGTTAAATTCTTGATGAATAAGCACGACGCCCGCCGCCTCTGCTGCGCCATGGGTCCATTCCCTCACTGCAACTGATTGAGTCGAGACAAGATTGTCTGCCGATGCCGGTAAGGATGATGCGCTGCCCGCGTCAGTGAATTTTTGCATCGCATTCACATAAAGCTCGCCGCCGTTACGGGGCTCGAAACCTGCGAGACACTTTACGAGCGTGGATTTTCCTGCGCCGTTCTCGCCGAGAATGGCGTGTACTTCGCCGCGCCGAAGATCGAAATCGATGCCGTGCAGCACTTCGATATCGCCATAAGACTTTCTAAGACTCTGAACAGCTAGTAGCGGGCCGAGCCGCGCTGCATCATTCAAGGCTTCGTCCGCCTCATTTGTTATCGGAGTATTCACCACGTCGCCTGTAATCACCTGACCCATGAATTAGCGATTCCACATAGCAGGCAACACGGTGCTGCTGTAGGTCTTCTGTCCCCGCTCGAGGTGTGCCCGCAACGAGTCGACTATTTCAGGCTGCTCACGCGCGAAGCTGTAGGTTTCGGAGGGATCTTTTACTACGTCGAACAAAAGCCCAACGGGGCCGTAATACGAATCAGGATTATCGAAGCTGTTAATAGCCGTTCGATAGCGAGACTCAAGCACCAGCTTCCACTGCCCACTGCGCACACCGGCGATTCGATCGGCGTCAAAAAGAAAAAGTGCTTCGTGGGGCGATGCTGCATTACCGGTTAGCATCGCTGTGATGTTTTTACCGTCGATGTCACGATCGTTCGGTAGTTGACCGCCAGCAAGGGCTACGAGGGTGGGAAAAAGATCGATATTCATTGCCGGCTCATTCGAGACTATCCCTTTAGAGATTGTGCCCGGCCACTGCGCGATAAACGGGACGCGCTGCCCGCCTTCCCATGAGCTACCCTTGCGATCGCGAAAAGGTCCCGGACTGCCTTCCCACCAAGGGCCGTTATCCGACGTAAAAATTACCAACGTGTTGTCGGCTACGCCTAACTCTTCGAGCTTGGCAAGAATCTCCCCCATGCTCCAATCGATTGTCTCTACAACGTCACCATAAAGCCCGGCATCTGACTGTCCTTCGAATGGCGCGGTGGTATAAAGGGGAACGTGAGGAAAGCTGTGCGGCAGATAAAGAAAGAAAGGATCGTCACTGGCAACACTGTCTTCGACAAACGCCAGCGCCTGCTCGGTATAGCGCTGCGTGAGCGTCTCCTGCACCACCGGATCCTCGATCATCGTCTCTTGGCTATACAATTCGAGCGGTAGCATGTCGTTGCTATGCAATACGCCGTAGTAGGTATCGAATCCTGCGTTCATCGGCGACCATTCGACGCGGCTACCAAGATGCCACTTGCCGAAAAGCCCGGTGCGATAGCCAAGCGGCTGAAGCGCCTCGGCGATAGTTATCTCTTCTTCCGCCAGATGAATATCGTTAGTCGGACGTGCAACGTCATTCACAAGCCCTAAGCGGATAGGATACCGGCCGGTTAATAATCCACCCCTTGCCGCAGTGCAAATATTTGCGCTTGAGTAGAAGCTATCGAAGCGCGCGCCATTGAGCGCCATACGGTCGAGGTTAGGCGTCTTGATGAGCGTCGAGCCATAGACGCCGAGGTCGCCGTAACCGAGGTCATCAGCCATAACAACCACGAAGTTTGGTTGATCACTCGCCGCGTTCACACTCGTGCTGACAAGGAGCGTGCCGAGTATCGCCGCGCAAAAGTTACGCATATTAGCGCGCGCGTTGCGCGATACGTGCGCTTTTAATTCACGTCGAACCTTTACCATTCAGTCAGTCCTCATCAGCTTTTCTCTCCGGCTCTATGCCGAGTTTTTAGAACTCTCTGAGCCTAAGGATTCAACGTGCCTGGAATCACTTCGAAGCTAGGATCGAACGAGACTAAAACCGAGTTGAGCTGCATGAGCAAAGCCGCATTGCCAGTAACCGTGCCGACACCGTTCTGCAACTGCGAGCCGAGAGTCGCCTGACCCATGATGATGGTTTCCACATCGCTACGATTCATAGTTATCGTTGCATCGGGATTGGGCGCGCTATAACCCTCGATATTGGACAGCGTGCCGCCACTCATCTCTACAACGAAGGTCTGGCCTGTATCCGGCGTGATAAAATTGAGTACAAAATTTATTTCGTCTGCCGCTTGGCTGTCGACTCGAGTAGCCACTGCATCCCACCACTGCCCCGTTGTCATCGCACGCGCGACCGTTGGGCTTCCGCCTCGAGGACTTTCGAATGGCTTCACGCCGTTTCGCAATTCTTCGGACGAGGAGAGGAAGACGTGACGCACGCTTGCGCTTTCGTATTGATATCCAAGCTGTTCAAACACGTCGGCCAACAAGTCTTTAGCCTCGGTGTTAGTTGGCTCGGCGTAGACCAGCTTATTAAGAAGCTCCATCGCATGACGGTAGCTACCCTCACTGAATAGCTCATTACTTTTCGCAATTATTTTCGCACTGCCACCCATCATTTCAACATAGAGTGGCGCCGAGTCGGCCGGTGAAAGCGGCACGAGCGTCGCAGGGTTGCCGTCCCAGTAGCCTAAATAGCGATTGATTACCGCTCGCGAATTATGAAACTCAGAGCCGTGATACTGCCGTGCGCTCCACTGTTTTTGCAAACTAGGTGGCACTTTATACTCATTGTGAATCTCGTTGATGGTTACGCCTTGATTGGCAAGATTCAGCACTTGATTATTGAGGTTGGCATAGGCATCGCGTTGAGTACGCATCACTTCTTGAATGCGCTCGTTACCCCAGCGCGGCCAATTGTGTGACGACACCATAACCTCTGCATCGAGCCCAAATTCATAAAGGGCCGCATTAATTTGCTTTGACCACGCAAGAGCATCCCGCACCAACGCACCGCGCAGCGTGTAAACATTGTGGATTGTCGCAGTGATGTTTTCAGCCGCCCAGAATACCTTTTGATCGGGGAACCACGCGTTCATTTCGGCAGGCGCTTCGGTTCCCGGTGTGTTTTGGAAATTGACGCGGATGCCGTCTATTGTGTGTTCTTCGAACGGTTCGGTAACAACCACTGTCGGTGGGATGAGACCAGCAGCACCAACCGACAAGCCTTTACCGATGGCAGAGTCTACCTGCCCGAAGGGGCTGGATGGAATGAGCCGCCCATACTGAAATCCTGCTCGGCGCGACATCGAATTGCCTGCGTAGACATTCTCGGAGATTGCCTCTTCCATAAAGCCGACCGGAGCGTAAATATCGACCTCTCCACTGTTAACCGCGTCGATGCTCGTCACGCCTAACACGCCGCCAAAGTGATCGATATGCGAGTGAGAATAGACGACCGCCTTAACTGGCAGCTCGCCGAGTTGCTCGTTGGCGAGCTTAAGCGCTGCCTCAGCGGTCTCGGCCGACAGTAATACGTCGAAAAGTATCCACCCGGTATCGCCGCGCACAAGCGTCATGTTTGAGAGATCGAAACCGCGCACTTGATAGATAAAATCTGGCACAACTTCGTATAGGCCAAAATTCATATTAAGAGTAGCTTGACGCTGAAGCGAAGGGTGCATCGAGTCGAATTCTTCACCGCTAAGTAAAAATTCGTATTGCCCCATATCCCAGACCACCGCACCTTGCGAATTCAGGATTTGTTTAGAAGCCGGCTCAGCGATAAAGCCGCGACGCGATTCTGCGAAATCGCGGTCGTCTTCGAAGGGAAGCGAGTCACGCAGCGCCTGCTGTAATGCTGAGGTATGCACCGAAGCCGGTGAACCCTTCTCATTGAAATGGTCCTGCGCGAGTGTACTGCCGGCGAGTCCCAAGCTGATTGCAGCAAGTGTTACTGCTATCGAGTTTAATGAAAAGCGTCGTGCTCGTTTAGCGCAATTCTCTCCATCACTGATTGAATTGCCCGCGAAGTAAGTCGGTCTGTGCATCATTTTCCCCCTAGCAAGCTCGAAACGTGAGCGCTAGTTTTTATTGTTTTGGGGGAAAGCAGCTTTACCCCCCTGTCAATTCTGCCGCCAACGCCTGCAACTGCTCGGTGCATCCGCTTTCACTCTTGAGTGTGAACAAATCGTCGGCACGCGTTGCGCCGGGATTGATACACGCGAGAGGGAAGCCCGCCTGATGGGCGTGGCGACAAAATCTAAAGCCCGAATATACCATTAGCGAGCTACCGATAACCAATAATGCGCCCGCGGCATCGATGGCTGCGAAGATTTCTTCGACTGTTGTGCGAGGCACCGAATCGCCAAAGAACACGACATCGGGTTTGAGCACGCCGCCGCAGGACTCGCAGGCGGGCACATTGATTTCGCTGATTATATCGTCTGGCACGTCTGCGTCGCCATCTGGCGCGAGTGCGCCCGGACTTGGCAGCGTGTGATTATGCGCAACAATGCGCTCTTGCATGCGAGCGCGCTCGCTCTTCTCGCCGCATCTCAAACACACCACGCGGTCGAGCCTGCCATGGAGGTCGATAACCTTTTGCGAGCCGGCACGCTGATGCAAGCGGTCTACATTCTGGGTAACCAATAGCGAGCCAAACCCCGCCGCCTCTAACTGGGCGAGTGCAAGATGTGCGGCATTGGGTTGCGCGAGTCCTACAGCTGGCCATCCGGCGTAGCTGCGCGCCCAGTAGCGCTGCCTAGAGGCCGGTTTTTCGACAAAATCTCGGTGCTGGATGGGGTCGTTACGCTGCCATTTGCCTGTGCTATCGCGATAGGTAGGAATACCCGAGGCGAGACTGATACCGGCGCCCGTTAGGACAACCGTCTTAGGATTGGCTTTAAGGAAGTCTTTGATCGCGTCGGTCACGGTATGCCTGTCTTGAATCGAAAAGTGTGGAGAACAAGCTTACGTTACGACTCACAACCGCGCTAGATCACATTAGACTAGTAGCAAAGGACAGCTAGCCGCACTCGACTCAAGCGCCGCTCGACTCTACACTCTTTCGCTAAGTTAACATCCCTAGAGACCCATTATGTTTACCTCCCATTTCCAACGCGTCCTCGCCCTATTTCTCTTGTCCGGTCTGGCGAGCCTTCTTAGCGGCTGCCAAGAAAGCTTAGATGGCCAAAAAAGCGCTGTGACAAGTGCGCAGATCGATTCGGTGCGGCTTTCTGAGACTGTCAGAGTGCTGGCATCGGACGAATTTTACGGCCGCGCGCCCGGCGGCCCGGGGGAGGCGCTGACGGTCAACTATTTAATCGAGCGCTTTACGGCGTTAGGACTCGACCCGGCCGGCGAGCAAGGCGGATGGACGCAGTCTGTGCCGCTGATTCATACGCAGATTGTGGCGCCAGCAGACAACGCCCCTGTTCTGCGACTCAACACAGATGGGGCCACACGCACTCTAGTGCAGGGTACGGAGGTAGAGTTCAGCAGCACTCGGGCGGTTGAGCGCGCGGTCATCGACGACGCACCCATAGTCTTCGTCGGTCATGGCGCCTTCGCGCCGGAGCGTAGCTGGGATGATTTTGGCAACATCGATCTGCGCGGCAAGCTTGCCGTCTTCTTAGTCAACGATCCTGATTTTGCAGCAGTTGCTGGCGAAGCAGTCGCAGGCCGTTTCGGCGGCAAGCGAATGACCTACTACGGGCGCTGGACCTACAAATTCGAAGAGGCAGCGCGCAGAGGCGCTCTCGCTGCTCTTGTCGTCCACGACGACGCTGGCGCAGGCTATGGCTGGAAAGTGGCCTCGTCTTCGCCCGGCGAGAACTACTCAATCGAGCGCCCTGCCGACAGCCTCGCGCCGCCGCTGCTCCAAGGGTGGCTTCACAACGACGCGGCACGCGATCTGTTTGCACTCGCAGGGCTTAGTCTCGAAGAGCAGCGACGACTCGCGCGCGCCGAAGACTTCGAGGCGTTTGAACTCGAAGGGGTCACGCTTTCAGCAGCGCTCGAAATTGAAATGGAAGTCGTCCAGAGTCAGAACGTACTGGCGCGATTAAAGGGATCGACACGCCCAGAGGAGTCGATCCTGGTTTCGGGGCACTGGGACGCTTATGGTGTTGGCGAACCCGATTCGCAGGGACGCACCGTGCGGCCCGGCGCTAACGACGATGCGCTCGGGATTGCAGGCGTGATCGAACTTGCCCGCGTGCTAAGTACCGGAAAGTCACCCGAGCGCAGCGTAGTCTTCGCCGCGTGGACCGCCGAGGAGAGTGGACTGCTCGGCTCCGAAGCCTACGCCTCCCAGCCGCTGTACCCGCTAGAGACTACGGTTGCGAACTTCACTCTAGACATTCTGCAGACCGCAGGTCTTGCCCGCGATGTTATTCAGGTCGGTGAGGGGCAGAGCGAACTCGAGCAGGACTTAGCGCGCGCCGCCGCACTACAGGGACGCACAGTGACACCCGAGAACTTGCCAGAAAACGGCCTGTTTTTTAGAGCCGACCATTTCTCACTCGCAAGGCGCGGCGTTCCCGTGCTCCTGATTATGGGAATAGCCGGAGGCGCTGATCTGGTCGAGGGCGGCCGCGCGGCGGGCGACAAGTGGATCGCCGACTACACCGGCAACTGCTATCACCAGACCTGCGATGCATGGAGCCCTGAGTGGGATTTACGCGGCGCAGTGCAGGATATTGAGCTGTTTCAATCGATTATCACCGATCTGGCAAACTCATCTCGCTGGCCAGAGTTGCTGCCGAGTTCTGAGTTCAAGTCAATTCGGGACGAGAGCCGGCACCTTCGATAGAACCAAAAAAAGGGCCTATCGGTTTACTGACAGGCCCTTTTACTCTCACATTGCGGTGCATCTCACTCTAGAGATGCGCTCTCGATAGAGTCACATCGGCGTTACGCCAGAACGACTCGAACTGACGTTTCACGATCACCGCTTCGGCGCTGCGTCCCTGCGCCTCGATCGCCTGCTGTAGGCCAAACGTCGACCAGCCACTCTGCTGCTTCCACTCGAGGTCTTGACGGAATGTCGCCTCGGCTTCGGCCGCCTGCCCAGCATCGAGCTGCGCTGCACCTAGGTAGAGGCGCATAGACTGCGACCAGTCTGGTGGCTCGGTGTAGCTGTTGGTGTCTTCGATTTCGACTGCGCGCGCGTAGGCGGCAATCGCACCGTCAAGATCACCACGTGCTTCTTTAATCTCACCTTCGAGGGCAAAGCCCGCGAGCGTGAGGATCTGCGAAGCAGAGGTTGGGCTCACGCCGGTGGTGTCTACTTTAGGGTCTACCGCCATCTCACGAATATGCACGAGCGCCGCATCCGCTGCCGCGAGATTGCCCTTCGCGATATTGGCGCTGCCGGTTACATAGCTCCACATGCCGTCGAGATAAGGCGTGCCTTTATGGCTCTGCTCACTGCTTAGGAGTTTGTCCCATTTGCCAAAGACCTTGTCGACAACCCAAGAGTGAACCACGCGCTTTTCGCCGCGATTAACCGCCTCGGGCGCAGTACCAACGCTCGCCGCGCCGCGCTGTGCCGCTTCGGATGCCTGCGCATAGCTGCCCTGCAACATGCTCGCATAGCGCACGAAATCTAGCGCGTGTGGTGCATGCATTTTATGCGACAGTGGGTAGGTACCAATATTGGGAAAATTAGTGTCACCCCAAAGTTCGGCAAACTGGAGGTCTACAATCTGCGAACGCTCATTAATGTCGATCGCCTTCTCGTATTCGCCCACTCTTAAATAGATGTGCCCAGGCATGTGCACCATATGACCCGAAATAGGCACGGTAGATTCGAGCTTCTGCGCCGCTGGCATCGCAAGCTCTGGCTGACCAGACGCTTCCATCAGGTGAATATAGAGGTGATTTGCACCCGGATGATCGTGTTCGGCGCGCATCGCCGCCTCGAGCGCAAACTGCGCCTCTTCGGTGCCCGGACGCGCTGTGCCGTCTTTCTCCCAGTAGTCCCAACGCGTGGTGTTCATAAAGCCCGCGGCGAACATCGCGCCGATGTCAGGGTCGTTGGGGTATTTTTCATGCAGCTTGCGCATGGCATCGACAAAAGCGAAGTCGCGTTCGCGAGTGTCCATAATGGCGTCTTTGTTGTAGAGCACGAAAAGCGCTCGGATCATGTCTTGCTCGCGCGGCGTCGCGTTGTCGATACGCCGCAGCGCTTCACGAATCGCATCCAAGCCCGTGCCTTGGGGATCGTCCGGCATGCCCGCATAGCGGCTGTTAGGGTTGGGACCTGCCGCATGCGCCAAGCCGAAATACGGCATGGGGCTGTCGGGGTCTAGGCGAGTCGCTTCTTGATAGGAGGCGATCGACTCGGGAAAGTAGAAACTCCACGCCATGCGCAGGCCTTGGTCGAAAAACTGCTGAGCGAGATCAGAGTCGGTGGTGATCGGCCGCGAATAGGTGCCTCCACCCGGAACGAGTATCGCGAGCGGCTCGTCGCTAGATTGAGCGACAGCCGCTGTCGGTAACGCTGCGAGCTGCATTGCGGTCACGCCGAGGATGACACCGGCAGTTAGAAGTTTGCGCATGGTCGTTTTCTCCGTCTTTTTATTGTCTGGTTTTCCTCTGTGTTCCAACCACATGAGTTGTACTAAGCTGCCGATATCCGGCGAATCGCTCGCGCCGAAGCAGCGCCCCTAGAATTAGGCGATCGTTGGAGTCTAGCGCAATTGGCCGAAGAGGCAAGTGGTGCAAAAGCCTGACACATGGCGAAACGAGCGTGAGAGGGACTCTTGAGACAGGTAGGTTACTAATTGATTGATCTAGATCAAGCGCCTCTAGCCGAGGCAACCCTGGCAAGAGTTTGATAGAGTCTGTGTTATTGGTCGCCAAATCCTTAGCAACTCGATCGGAGCACTTAATGTCCAACTCACTTCAACTCGATGTCTTCACCGACTACGTCTGACCCTGGTGTTATCTCAGTACCGTGAGTATTGAAAAACTAAAGGCAAACTATCCTGTCAAAACGCGCTGGGTGCATTTCCCCTTGCACCCAGATACGCCTGCCGAAGGGCGCTCATTGGCTGAAATGTTCGCGGGACGGGATATTGAGCCGATACGCCAGAGGCTGAAAAATCTCATGGCCGAGGCCGGGCTACCCTACGGCGAGCGCACGCATACCTATAACAGCCGGCTCGCACAGGAGCTAGGCGCTTGGGCTGACACGCAGCCGGGCGGTGAGGCCATACACGATGCGCTGTATCGCGCGTATTTTGTTGACGCGGTGAACATCAGCGACGTTGATGCGCTTATTGAAATCGCCGAGGCAGTTGGACTCGATGGCCTCGCAGCGCGCGCCGTACTAGTCGAGCGTAGCTTCTCAGCCAAAGTCGATGAAGACTGGGCGCGATCGCGTGGCGTGGGCGTGACAGGCGTGCCGACATTCTACGCTAACGACCTCGTTGTGGTCGGCTGTCAGCCGTATGAGACGCTCGAGAAATTTGTTCAGCATCTGCTCGCTGGGCATGAAGAAAAAAGTTAAGCCCACTCCCTATCACGCAGTGCTAACTATCGCGCAGTGCTAACTAACGAGAACTTAAATTCAGGATCTAATCGATGACGGAATCGACTACCGATAGGGGCACGCAGGCAACACCCAAACGTCGCGCCTTAATCACCTGCGCCGACCGCTACATGGGTCGCGCAATCGCAGAGAAATTCAGACAAATAGGCATCGAGGTTGTCGAGAGCGTCTCGCCGCTCACGAGCGCCGCCGACGTTGAGCGCGTGATCTTCGATGCGGGACGCATAGATATTTTGGTCGCCAACCTCGCTGAGCCGCCGATGACCGGTCCGGTCGACGCCATAGACGACGCCGATTGGCACAGATTGTTCGCGCGCTTGGTTGATCCGCTTATGCATCTTGTGCGAGCCGTGACCCCACAAATGCTCGCGCGCAAAAGCGGTAAAATAATCGCGGTGACAAGCGCAGCGCCTCTCAAAGGCATTGCCAATAACGCCGCCTATTGTGCTGCGCGTGGGGCGCAAAACGGGTTTATAAAAGCGGTCGGGCTGGAGCTTGCGCGTAGCGGCATTCAGGTTAATGCGATCGCGCAGAACTATGTCAATAATGACACCTACTATCCCGACGACATTCTCGACCAGCCTAAATTCATTGAGCACGTAAAACGCAATGTGCCGACCAACAGAGTCGGTGCGCCCGCCGAGACTGCAGAGCTTGCCGCCTACCTTGCCAGTGAAAATTGCACGCACATGGTTGGGCAGCTAATCCCTCTTGCGGGAGGCTGGGCGACTTAACTGGCTTTTTCCTTCATGCCCTCCATAGTCCTTCATGCTGCTGCCTGAAGACTAAACGAGTGCGCTCGACCTGCCTTCCCAAAAAGGCTTGCGAAGCTCGGTCTTGAGGATCTTATTAATCGGTGAGAGAGGCATGGGTTCGCTGCGAAAACTCACGCTTACTGGGCATTTGTAGGTGGCGATTTTTTCTCGGCAATACGTAATCAACTCGCGCTCAGTCGGCGCCTCGCTGACTGCGTCGTCGAGTAAAATAACGGCGTGTACCGCCTCACCCCAAGTTTCATGTGGCACGCCGATCACCGCGCACTGATGAACCGCAGGATGACTCGACAGCACGTTTTCGATCTCTATTGGGTAAATATTCTCGCCGCCGCTTACGATCATGTCTTTCACACGACCTTCTAAAAACAAAAACCCATCGGCGTCGATATAGCCGGCATCGCCGGTGTGATACCAGCCGTCTTTTAAGGCGACCGCGGTTTGCTCGGGAAGATTCCAATATCCGGTCATAATGTTGTCACCGCGCGCGAGCACCTCACCCGTTTCGCCCGGAGGGAGATCGGCGCCCTGCTCGTCAATAATGCGAAGCTGCACATGCGGCGCTGGCCTACCTACCGAGCCGAGTTTCTCAGAACCCGGGCCGCTGACGACGTGATACTGCGAATCGAGACTTGTGACGATGGGCGCCGCCTCGGTCATGCCATAGGTTTGATAAAGATTGATGCCCGCAAACGCCTCTATTACCCGATGCTGTAAGGCCATAGGCATCGGTGCGGCGCCCGAGGCAACCATCTGCATCGAAGACAAATCAGCGGTGGCAAAGAGTGGGTTATCGATCAGCATCTGAAACATCGTCGGCACGAGGGTTGCCGAATTAATACGGTAGTTAGCGATGCTTTCTAACACCTCTGGCACATCGAACTTCGGCAAGATTATTGCGTGACCGCCAAGCACCGCGCAGCTAAAAATGCGCGCACCTGCCGCGATATGAAACAGCGGGCCGACGATAAGAAAACACCAGCAGTCTTGCATTTTATAAAGCGGAACCGAACCTGAGGTATTGCACAGGAAGTTCTTGTTACTGAGCATCACTCCTTTCGAGCGTCCGGTGGTACCACCTGTGTAAAAGAGAATTAAGGTCTCTTCGAACGAGCTTGGTTGCATATCGGCAACACTTGCGCCTGCAATTATCTCGGCAATACTTGCCTCGAGAGAACGCATCTCATCGGGCAGGCTTTGGGTAACCCCGTTTATCTCAACGCCGTGTCGCTTCGCGTTGTCGAAGTCGAGCGCGCTACCGGTCACAAACACACAGCTCACGCTAGCACAGGCTTCGAGCAAGGCGAGTGCTTGACTGTAAAAAGCCGGCTCGCAGATCAACAGTCGTGGGGTGCAATCATCAAGACATTCGATGAGCTCGCCAATAGCGAGACGGAAATTAAGCGGAACAAAAACCGCGCCAATCGCAGGCGGTGCGAAATAGCCCTCGAAGCAAACATTCGAATTAAACCCAAGATAGGCGACTCGATCACCACGCTCGATACCTGCTTGCGCAAACACACTCGCTTGGGCACGGCAGCGTAGCAGCGTTTCATGCCATGTCTGGGTGACACCCTGATAGGTGACCGCGGGACGCTCTGGCCAGCGCGCCGCCGCCTCGGTCAGCAGAGTAAATACCTGACCGCTTTTATTGCCTGCTGCTAATACGTGCTCATTTACTTCGTTTGTCGACATTTCTCTCACTCTTTTCTCGTCTTATCTAGTCGTCTATTGCCACTATTCTAGCATCGTGCAATGCGGCGATCTCCCCCGAACTCATGCCCAGTAACTCACTCAGTATTTCGTCGGTATGCTCGCCTAAGCGCGGTGCCGGTTTCGGTTCCGCGGCGTCTATTGCGCCGAAATTTAAGGGCTGTGACGGCGTCAACACACTGCCTATTCCAGGCTGGTCTATCGACGAGAAAAGTGGATTCTCGACTGAACATTCGACATCGCGCGCAACCAACTGTGTGAGGGTTTGATAGGGACCCCAGCAGACGCCCGCAGCGTCGAGAGCTTTATGCACCTGCGCGCTGCTGCGTGCGGCGAACCATGGCGTAAACAACGCTTGCAATCTTTCTCGTGCAGCGAAGCGGTCGCCTTCTTTGTCGAGATTTAGGCAAAGCTCGGAGGCAAGTGCCGCGACGCTGTCCGCGCAATCGGTCACTGTGACGATTGCTTGCCACTGGTTTGGACTAACGCCAACAATCATTACGCGTTCGCCATCGGCGCACACGAAGTCGTGCCCAAAAGTGCCAAAAATATGATTGCCCATAGGCGGCCTTTGCTGCTCATTAATCTGCGCCTCGGCCAAATAGCCGAGATGACCCATCGTGGCGAGCGCGACATCGGCCAGCGCTAGTTTAATGAACTGCCCCTCGCCGGTGCGGCTTCGGTGGCGCTCTGCAGCCAAAAGCCCAAGTGCGATCTGTTGCCCTGCAATCACATCCCATGCCGGCAGTGCGCTATTGAGTGGCGTAACGCCATCGCCATTAAGGTAAGGCACGCCAACTCGCGCATTGACTGTATAGTCGAGCGCGCTGCCTCCGTGTCGATCACCGGTTAGATTGAGGTAGATGAGGTCTTCGCGCTGCTGTTTTAGGGCGTCGTAACTCAACCAGCCACGTGCGGGAAAGTTCGTGAGAAAAAGGCCTGCGTCGTCGCCGGGGGCGCAGATAAGTCGCGATAAGAGTTCACGGCCTTCGGGCTTGCGAAAATCCACAGCGATAGACCGTTTACCTTTGTTTAAACTATGCCAGTAAAGACTTTTGCCTTGACCTGTAATCGGCCAGCGCCGGTAGTCGATGCCGCCACCTATTTGATCAAAGCGAATAACATCCGCGCCCAACTGAGCAAGCGTCATGCCGCCAGACGGCGCGGCAATAAATGCACTTCCTTCGACGATGCGAAGTCCTTTGAGTAGATTTTGCATTAAAATGGGTTCCGAACTAATGGCGCAGAAACTGCCCGACAGGCGACGCTATTTTCACACAACGCTTGCCTTCTCAATTAACTCGCGCGCGATCACTTTTAGCGCGAGCACCTCTTCGGCACCCTCAAAAATTGATAGCACGCGCGCGTCGACAAAGTAGCGACTAACCGCCATTTCTTCCGCATAGCCCATGCCACCATGTATCTGCATGGCTTCGCGCGTTACGGTTTCGGCAGCGCGGCAGCTAAACAGCTTGACCAAACTCGCCTCCATCTGACCTGCGCCCTCGTCCATGAGCTCGGCGACCTCATAAGAGAACTGCCGCGACGCTGAAATTGTCGCAAACATTTTTGCGATCTTGATTTGCGTTAGCTGGTAACTTGCAAGCGGTGTCCCAAAGGTGCTGCGCTCACGCGCGTAACTCATGGCTTTTTCGAGCGCCGCCTGCATCACGCCGGTCGCGCGTGCGGCCGTTTGAATACGACCGCCGGCGAAGCCCGCCATCGTATAGTAAAAGCCGCGACCTAGACCTGCGTCTCCGCCTATAAGCGCTGATTCAGGGACAACAAACTCATCGAACGAAAGCTCAAACGAGTGCATGCCGCGGTAGCCTAACGTTGCGATGGCACGGCCACTTAGCGCGCCGCCCGTCTCCTGCGCCACCGTAAATTCGTGCCCTGCGCACGCTGGCTTTTCGACGAGCAAAAGGCTGAGGCCGCGGTAGCCTAAAGTTTTATCAGCCTCTGTGCGCGCCAAAACCACGAGCAGTTCGGAACGTCCTGCGAAGGTACACCAGGTTTTTGCGCCATTGAGCTTCCAACCGCCGTCGGTGCGGGTCGCCCGCAGCGCCACCGACGCGACATCGGAACCCGTGTTCGGCTCAGTGATCGAAATCGCGCAAAGTGTTTCTCCAGCGGCGAGCCTAGGTAACCATTTTTCCTGCTGCGCCGAAGTGCCGCCAGCAAGCAGCGCCCGCGCTGCTATTTCCGGACGGGTAATAAGACTGCCCGCGGCACCGAGAGAGCCTCGCGACAGCTCTTCGGTCACGACTATCATGCTAAGACTGTCGGGCTTATCATCGGGCTGAAGCCCTCCGAAACGTTCGGGAATGCAGGTACCGAAGCAGCCAAGCTCTGCTGCGGGTATCAATATTTCATCTGGAATGTCGAGGTCTTGCCGATGTATTGCCTCCGCCCTTGGGGCGACGATTTCGTCGGCGAAACGCTCGAAGGTTGCGCGCATCATTTCCTTGTCGCTGTCGAGCACAGAAGGCAATCTTCTCAGCTCTTGCGCACAAAGTTTTTCACCAAGTGCTGCCAGTGCCTTACTCGAACCGAATTCGGAGAGCAGAGCAAGAAGCACGGGCTGAGCAAAAGTGCGACTCAATTCAACACGCCCTAGCCCACATTCGTCAGCCATGGGCAGCAACCTAGTCTGCGCCGCATTAAGCGTAGTCGCCCACTGTGCGAGCGCTACGTGCGCCTCGAGTTCATCGCCTTTTTCTGCTTGGGCAAGCAATGCACTCGTCGCCGCTAGCTCAGCCACAACAAAGGCTAATTCGTAGCTCACCTGCTGAAATTCATCAAGTTTGATCGCGTCGAGGCGGCCGCTCTCACTGTCGAGACACGCTTGCCGAATAGTCGAAAAAGCGATATCTAGGCGACTGCGCAGCGTTCTGATTGATAATTGCGCAGACTCAAGCGCCATGCTCAGTTCGGGTTTTTGCATAATAGAGTTAGCCTTAGCTTTCACGTTTTGTAAATATTCTCAGCATTGCAGCCATGCGAAAAGCGCGCACAAGACTAACGTCTTTCAATAATCGCCGCATCGACAAGGTGACTAAAGTTCTCTCGGAATCCTCCGCCATTCGAGGGCGAGACCTGCGCCATGATAACAATGACAGTGCCTTCGATAGGATCGATAAAAAAGCGAGTGCCCGCCGAACCATCCCACCAGATCGTGCTTTTTGATACTGGATACGCATACGTCGATGGATCGAGCACAACGTTAAAGCCACCGAGACTCCAACCCGAACCAAGCCAATAGCGACTGTCACCAATGGGCATAGCGGCTTCGGGAACGGCATTCTCATACATCAATGCCGCTGTTGCCTCGCTAAGTATTCTCTCTTCGGTGCCAGGGATCTTTCCCCTGTCTAATACCATTTGAGAAAAACGGACGTAGTCGGGCACCGATGAGAGCAGACCGACACCGCCTTCAACTAAGACAGGCCGCTGCGTCCAAGGCACGGTTTCGATAGCGTAGGGACTCAGGTCACCCGCCTCTGGTCTGTATAGCTGAGCCAAACGATCAGCATCATTGCCCTCTGCCCAAAACAACGTGCTGGTCATCCCTAACGGCGCAAGTAAATTCTGCTGTAAATATTCTTCAAAAGGCTGCCCCGACCAAACCTCAATTAACTTGCCAATAATAGTGGCGTGTATGCCATAGCGAAATTCTGTGCCTGGATCCTGAAACAAAGGAACCCGCGCCGCTTTCGATACCATCGCGTCAAGACTTTGTGCGCGGTCACGCACATTATTCTCGCGATAGAGCGCCGAACTTCGGCTGCCTAAACCCGAAGTGTGTGTTAACAAGTGAGCGATGGTCATTTCTCCCACCCGCGGACGTGTTGCTTCAAGGTCAGTCGACTCAGAATTTAGAAGGACGCGCTGATCGGAAAACTCTGGAAGATATTTGGAAACCGGATCGTCGAATTTAAACGCGCCTTCTTCGAACAGACGTAGCGCTGCGACGCTCGTAATCTCACGCGACATCGAATAGATTCGGAACAGCGCATCTTCCTGCATGTCTGCATCGCGCTCTCTGTCGAGCTTGCCGAGCGCTACCTGATAGACTAGCTTTCCATCGCGAGCGACAGCAGCAACAACGCCAGCAATATCGCCGTCGTCGATGTGCTTTTGCAGTCTCGCAGTTGCACTATTCAAAGCTGCGCTCGACATTCCCACGCTTTCCGGACTTGCGATCTCGGCAGCGAAGACACTTGAAGAAGTCAGCAACACTGCTGCTAGCATCGCTCCATTAAGTGCGCGATTAAGCGTTAAAAAATGGTTTTCCCGCATAACAAGTTATCTCGAAATAAAAATGATCGACCTTTAGAGCGAATCGCTTATCCAGCGATCTACTCGCGCCTCAAGTAAGGGCAAAGGCAACGCGCCGGCGCCTAAGACAATGTCATGAAACTCGCGAATATCGAACGCCTCGCCTAACGCCTGCTCCGCGGATCGGCGCACCTCTTGAATTTTTAACATGCCGATCTTGTAAGCCGTCGCCTGACCTGGTGTTGCAATATAGCGCTTAATCTCGGAACGCACGGCGCCTTCTGATTGCGGCGAATTATCGAGAAAATATTGCACCGCTTCCTCTTCGCTCCATCGCTTCGCATGAATGCCCGTGTCGACAACGAGGCGGATCGCACGCCAAATTTCGCCCCCTAGACGACCAAAGTCTGAATAAGGATCTTCAAATCCACCCATCTCTTTTGCAAGCCATTCAGAATACAGACCCCATCCTTCTGTGTAAGCTGTGGTGCGGTATTGAGTCCTAAAACGTGGCACGTCTTCGAGTTCTTGCTGAATAGAAATTTGCATGTGATGCCCCGGGCTTCCTTCGTGATAGGCAACATCTTCGAGTTGGAAAATAGGGAGTGTCGACATGTCACTCATGTGTGAATAAAACACGCCCGGTCGCGACCCGTCTGGCGTACCTGCGCTGTAATGCTGTGCGGCGCCCGCCTGCTCTCTGAACGCCTCTACGCGCCGAACTTCGAGCGCCGCCTTAGGTAAGCGACCGAAATATTTAGGCAATTTAAGTGCGATTGCGTCTAAATATTTGTTATTGAGGTCGAGATAATCCTGTCGTCCTTCCTCGGTATTTGGGAAATAAAATTGCTCGTCTTCTCGCATAAATGTGAAAAATTCTTGCAGAGTGCCATCGAAGCCGACCTGCTGCTTAATAATGTCCATTTCACCTTGGAGGCGAGCCACCTCGTTTAGGCCAATCTGGTGAATCTCATCTGCCGTAAGCTCAACCGTCGTCATCTGAGCAAGCCGATAATTGTAAAAAGCTTCGCCTTCCGGCAATGCCCAAACTCCCTGAGCGTCCTCGCTTGCAAACTCTCTGTCTTCGCGAAGCCACGCAGCGACCTCGTTATAGGCAGTCAGTACATCGTCGGCGAGCAACACTTGGATCTGCTGTGTAAGTGACTGTGCGTCTTCTGCGCTAAGGAGCCCATCGTCTAGCAAGGCATTGGTTTTGTCTTGCAGGTCTGACCAAAGCGGAGAATTAGGCGAGCTGTCGCTATTGCTAAATGGCGCGCCGGCGGTAACTCGCTCAATTTCCGCAAGCGCGAAGTCGTAACCGAATCGGGGCTGCCTGATACCCGCAGCTGATGCGGCGCGCGAACGCTCGAGTAATTGCGCAAACACGCGATCTAATTCTCGTAACCGAGAAACATACGCCTCAAGGTCTGCCACTGTGTCAACGCGGTGAAAGTTAATTAAAAAATTGGGGAGATATGCATGGGGACCACCGCGCCCAAAAATGTAGCCGTGCTGTCGATACGGAACACCCGCCTCTGCACGCTCTAACGAAAATCGCCACATGTCGAAGGAGAGCCTGCCATCGTCATTCAAATCTGCATAGGTAAACTCGCTCTCCATTTCGGCGACGCTCGCGCGCAACCACTCGAGGTCGCGCTCTTCTGCGGCAAGAGAAAAATCGTCGAGCTCGTCATAATCCGATTTATCACCCAGACGCGTCTTAGTCATTGGGCTTGTCTCAAGCTGCTCGGCATATTGCTCATCAAGCCACGCGTTTAATCTCTGAGTTTCAGACTGAGTCGCGACAACAACCACTGCCTCAGATTGCTGATTAGTCGGCTCAGAACACGCAGCCAGAACACCCAAAAGCACGACCGCTACGCCGCGAGCGAATCTGTTAATCAGTGTGGTTGATGACATCGATTTACCCCTTAATACTATGATTTGTTTTCGCTAATGATTTGCTCTTAGTTTTTTTTTACTTTGTTGGCGCACGGCACCTAACGCAGCAGAGGCTGCCAAGCATAAGCGCGATCACCCAAAGCAATAAACTCAGGATTGAGAAGACTGTCTTTCTGATTGTAACGCAGCGGGCAAAAGTCTAGATCGACTATTTCACCGCCGGCTGCACTAAGAATTGCATGTGCTGCAGCGGTGTCCCATTCGCTTGTCGGCGCTAAACGAGGATAAATGTCGGCGGCACCTTCGGCCACCAGACACATTTTTAGCGAGCTGCCTATACTCACCACTTCGTCGATGCCTAAAACGTGGTCAATGTTGGCAAGCATTTGTTCGAGTCGCTCACCACGGTGACGACGACTCGCCACAACTCTTATTTTCTGCCCTGCCATGGCCGCCACCGTGATCGTAACCGAGCCGCTGCCCTCTGTTTTCCAAGCGCCGGTTGCCTTATCTCCGTTAATCCCGCTGTAAGTGATGCCGGTGACTGGAACATGTACCACGCCGAGCCTTGCGATCCCGTTGTCGATCAGTGCGATATTGACTGTGAACTCACCATTGCGCCCGATAAATTCCTTAGTCCCGTCTAAAGGATCCACGAGCCAATAGCGCGCCCAACGCTGACGCTCCGCAAACGGCAGCTGCAGCGATTCTTCCGACAGCACAGGTATCTCGGGCGCCAAAGCAAGCAGCTCTCTTTCGATTAAGTCATGTGCTCGCCGGTCAGCGAGAGTCAGAGGCGAGTCATCTGCTTTTTGCTCGACCTCAATGTCTGCGGCGCCATTGTAAACCGCGAGAATTTCTTCACCCGCAGCCTCTGCGATACGGCACATCTCGCTGAGGGTATGTTTACTCCTGTCTAACTGACTCACATTTGGGGTCCTTATTCTTGCCCACATTTATGGCGCACCTTATGGCAAACCTTATGGCAAATCATGCACTGTGCACCGACTCACTCGTATAAACCTGCCGTAGAATAACAGGGGAATTAGCGCTAAGCTCGTAGCGAATTTCATCTGATCAAGCGCGGACACTCCGGCACCTCGATCCCCCTCTGGAGACACAATGCCACCCTGGAACGACATAGATACCGTAATGTTCGACATGGACGGCACGCTGTTAGACCTGCATTTCGACAATTACTTCTGGCAGCACCTCTTGCCGTTGACCTACGCTGAGCAGAATCGCATCGCGCATGACGAGGCGATTGCCTTTGTCACGGCTAAATCCGAGCGCGTTTACGGCACGCTCGATTGGTATTGCCTTGATTACTGGCGCGACGAATTAGGCGTCGATATTACCGGCTTGAAGCAGACGATTATCGACAAGATTCGCGTTCGACCCAATGTCGAAACGCTACTGGCACGACTCAATGCCGCCGGCAAACGGGTATTGCTCGTGACCAATGCCCATCCACACAGCTTGGCGCTTAAAATGCAGCATACCGCCATTGCCGGCTTTTTCCATCAGCGCATCAGCTCCCATCAATTGGCGTTGGCTAAAGAGAACGACGGTTTTTGGGGCAAACTCCAGATGATCGAGGCTTATGACCCTGCCCGCACCCTACTTTTCGACGATTCGTTACCGGTGTTGCGGCAAGCACAGCGCGAAGGCATAAGTCACCTCATGGCCATACGTCAGCCCGACAGCGAACGGCCCGCGGTAGCGCTTGAGGAGTTCTCACAAGTTGATGATTTTGCGGCAATAATGCCTGCAACACTCACGCCGGTTCCGTAGACAGAAAAACCACTAGGCAGGAAAACCAAAAGCGACATGGCTAAGACTCAAGAACCCAAGGCTAAAACAGACCTCGTCAGGCTCAGACTCGACAAGTGGCTGTGGGCAGCGCGCTTTTACAAGACAAGGAGTCTTGCCAAACAGGCGATCGAGGGCGGCAAAGTGCAGTGCGACGGGACCCGCGCTAAGCCCAGCAAAGAAATCGAGGTGGGCGTCGAAGTGCGCCTTCGACAGGGCTTAGACGAACGCACTGTCGTGGTTTCCGCGCTGTCCGAGCAGCGACGCGGTGCGCCAGAAGCGCAGCTTCTCTACACGGAAACCGCCGAGAGCATCAAACAGCGAGAGACGCTAAGCGAGCAACGAAAAAGTCAGCCACACCTGATGACCAACACGAAGCCTAACAAGAGAGACCGCCGGCTAATCCACCGTTTCAAGCAAATAGAGTAGAGCCGATACACGTAATAAGCTGTTAGCGAATTTAGGTGTTCTTTGCCATAATACCGCGCTCTTGGGCCAGCCGAGGCTTGCCCACCCGCACTCGTGGCGAACTATCGAGGTGAGGCTGCGCATTTTGCCTGCCCTAAACCGACGCCTATTTTCCCATCGAGCGCCTATGATTCGGACGACCTCACGCAAGGCTCCGAGATGCAAGGATGGTATTGCCTTGAGTAGCACCTCTGCTAAAGACGTGGGCTCGTCTGATCGCCCCTCATTTGCCAGCGCGCTCGATTTCTACAAGCTCGCGACATTCGATTTGAGCTGGGGCGGCGTCGTGCGCGGTATCGAGAAAGAAAGTCTTAGAGTGAGCCCAACAGGCGCGCTTTCTCAGACAGGCCATCCCCAAGCTTTGGGCTCGACGCTCACTAACCCTTATATCACTACCGATTTTTCGGAATCGCTTCTCGAGTTCATAACCCCAGCATACGAGCGCATAGAAGACTGCCTAAGCATGCTCGAGGGAATACATCGCTTTACGCTTACCCGCTTAGATAACCAAGAAATGCTTTGGGGATCGAGTATGCCCTGCGCGCTTGGCGGCGAAGACGAAATACCTATCGCGCTGTTTGGCACGTCTAACGTGGGCAAGCTCAAGACTCTGTATCGCGAGGGATTGAGCAATCGCTACGGCAAGATCATGCAGACAATCGCCGGCATTCATTACAATTTTTCGATGCCTGAGAGCTTCTGGCCGCAGTATCAGCAGCAGTGCGGCGATACCGGCACGCTGCAAGATTTCCGTACCAACAAATATCTGCACCTCATTCGCAATTTCCACCGCTACTCTTGGCTTCTCGTGTATTTGTTTGGCGCCTCGCCCGCTGCATGTAAAAGCTTCGTGCGCGGCCGCGAACATAGCCTGCAAGAATTAGATGAGCACACACTCTATTTACCTTATGCCACCTGCCTGCGCATGGGCAATTTGGGTTACAAAAGCGAGGCGCAGAAATCGCTTTTCGTTTGCTATAACGACCTAAACAACTATGCCGAATGCCTCGACAAAGCGATGCACACACCGTACCCCGAATACGAAGCGATAGGCCGCGGCGTCGATGGTGAGCCGCTCCAGATAAACGCTAACCTGCTGCAACTCGAAAACGAGTTCTACAGCACTATCCGTCCCAAACGAAATGTTAAAAGCGGGCAGCGCCCGCTAGCAGCGCTGAAAGAGGGAGGCATCGAATACATCGAGGTGCGCGCCCTCGATCTAAACCCTTATCTCCCCCTTGGAATCGACGCCGAGCAGACAAAGTTTTTGGACACGTTTCTCGTGCATTGCCTTCTCGCGCCCAGTCCAGAATGTCATCAGGCGGAGTTCTTTGAGGTTGCCGAGAATCTCACCCGAGTCGTCGAACAGGGTCGCGACCCTGCATTAATGTTGTCCGAAGAAGGCGCGCCACGTGCAATGCGCGAATGGGCAGCCAGCATTTTAGGCTCACTGGGCCATGCTGCAACGTTATTGGATTCGATTCACGGCGAGCAGGGCCTGCCCGGACAGGCCTACGCGTCTGCCCTAAATGCACAGGTCGCCAAGCTCAATGATGCAAGCCTCACCCCTTCCGGGCGAATGCTTGCGCAAATGCAGGACGAGGGCCTCTCTTTCTTTCAGCTCGCGTTAACCCTCGCTAAACAGCAACACAGCGTGCTGTTGGACTCGTCAGAGAAGGCAACTGACTCCCAACTAAGCCAACGCGATGAGACAATGTTCGAGAAGGTGGCAACACAGTCACTCGCCGATCAAGCCGCTATCGAATCTGAGCCACAGTTGGATTTCGAGACGTTTTTAGCACAGTGGAATGCAGCATAGAGGCCGGCAAGACGGTAAACTGCCACGACTAAACTGAATTAAACGACCGCTTTTTAGGAGCACGAGAATGAGCAATCTGACACTGCCGAGCAATCGCATCATGAATTTCGGCATCTTTTTCATTACCGTGTTAACGATTGTCGTTGCCCTTTATATGGAGCACGTGATGCTCCTCTCTCCCTGCGGCCTGTGCATCACGCAGCGCGTCTTTTTTATCCTCTGCGGCTTTGTGTGTCTAGTGTCGGCGCTGCATGACCCCGAAGCAACGACCCAACGCCTCTACTCGCTGATTGCCGCGTCGATGTGCGTGTTTGGGAGCTACTTCTCGATTCGCCAGATCTGGCTGCAGAATCTACCCGAGGAAGAGGTCCCGGCCTGCGGCCCCGGCCTTACTTACATTATGGATAACTTCCCGTTTATCGAGATGTTGAACTTCCTGCTCAAGGGTGATGGCAACTGCGCTGAGGTGGTGTTCCGCCTGTTCGGTATTTTCTCTATTCCGCAGATGGCGCTTATTGCGTTCAGCGGCTTATTCTCACTGTGTCTCTTTATGGCCTCCCGTAAAACGGAAGCCTAGCCGCGGCGCCAGTCGAAGAATCGTTTTAGCCAAGGGAAATACTGCGTAGGCATGCGCGCGCTACGCCAAGCATTGGCGGCGAATTTGTTCGCCTCGCCAAGTGTGGGGTAAATATGCGTCACCGCTGAAATACTCTTAAGTCCCATTCCGTGGGTCATCGCGAACACAAATTCGGCGATCTGCTCGCCGGCGTGATAACCGACTATCGTGACGCCAAGCATCTTGTCTTTACCCGGCACCGTTAAGATTTTCACAAAGCCGTGCGCTTCGCCATCGGCCAGTGAGCGGTCGTGGTGATCCATCTCATACCGCGTCACTTCATAAGCAATACCGCGCTGTTTTGCCTCTTCCTCGCTCAAACCAACGCGAGCTACCTCGGGATCAGTGAACGTCGCCCAAGGCACAGCGGCATAGTTCACACGCGAACGCCAAAGACCACCGGCGATAGAATTCAGCGCAGCAAACCAGGCTTGATAAGACGCCATGTGGGTAAATTGATAGGGCCCTGCCACGTCGCCGCAAGCGAAAATATTGGGTAGCGAGGTTTGCAGGTATTCATTTACCTCGATCGTGCCTTGGGGCGTTAAGGCCACGCCGATCTCCTCGAGGCCAAAATCTTCGGTGTTGGCCTTGCGGCCGATTGCCAGCAGCACTTTGTCGAAGGCAATTCGGACGGTGCTGCCCTCGTGTTCGGCTTCCATGAAATGCTCACCGTCGACTGTCTCAAATTTAAGGAGCTTATGGCCTGTGAGTAAGTCGATGCCATGCTCTAAAAAGCGAGCACTCACTGCAGCTGAAACGTCCTCATCTTCGCGGGGCATAATCCGCGCAGCCATGTCTACCTGAGTCACTTTAGAGCCGAGGTGACTAAACGCCTGAGCAAGCTCACAGCCAATAGGACCGCCACCAACCACAAGAAGTCGTGGAGGTAATTCGGTGAGTGACCAGACATTATCGGATGTCAGATAGTCGATGTCAGCGAGGCCCGGCACGTGTGGCACAAAGGGCCGAGCACCCGATGCAATGACAATCGACTCGGTGGTGATTATCTTGCCGTCGACCTCAACCTCGTAGGGCGAAATGAGGCGTGCGGAGCCGCTCACACACGTGACTCCGAGCGAGGTAAACCGCTCAGGCGAATCGTGTGGTTCGATTGTCTCGATCACGCCTTGTACGCGCTGCATAACCGCGGCGAAATCCACTTTACCCGCTGCGTCCACAATGCCGTAATCGGCTGCGCGGCGAATATACGACATGATGCGTCCGCTACGGATAATCGACTTGCTCGGCACACAGCCGGTGTAAAGGCAGTCGCCTCCCATCCTGTGCTTTTCGACGAGCACTACTTTGGCCTTTGCCCCGGCAACGATCAGAGAAGTAACGAGCCCAGCCGAACCGCCGCCGACCACGACTACATTGGCGTCGAATCGCTTCGGCTTCTTAAAGGCGGCCAGGCGCTTGCGGCGCTGAATGACGCCGATCAAGACTTTGGCAACAAGCGGAACTACACCCAAAAGAGTGAAGGAGACGATTACCGAAGGCGAGACCAAGCCGCTTAGCGACGTTATCTGCGCGAGCTCAGCGCCGGCGTTAACGTAAACCACAGTAGAGACAAACATCCCGATCTGGCTAGCCAGATAGTAAGCAGGCACGCTGATGCTGGTCAGGCCCATGAGCAGGTTAACGATGAAGAAAGGCACCAGAGGTACCATGCGCAGGCTGAAAAGATAGAAGGCACCGTCTTTTTCGAAGCCTTTATTTATAGGCGCAAGATAGGCGCCGAAGCGGCGCTGCACCCAATCACGAAGGAGAAGGCGCGACGCGAGGAACGCGCCGGTAGCGCCGATGCTGCTCGCGAAAGAGACTAGAAGCGTGCCCCACCAAAGCCCGAAGATGGCACCGCCAAGCAGGGTAAGCAAAATAGCGCCAGGAATGGAGATGCCGGTCGCCACAACATAGAACACGAAGTAAATGGCCACGGTTAATGCAAAATTTTCGTCGCGAAACGCCTGCAGACTAGCCAAGCGCGACTGCACAAACTCCAGGGTCAGATACTGACCAAGGTCTAAGACAAAATAGGCGCCGAAAGCGACGATAACTAGCGTGGCGATAGCGAACTTGATTCTATTCACTTAAATTCCTTGGTAACTGTGAGCTCGAAGGGGATGTTACCCCATAGAGCGATACGAGTGAGACGATAAACGACGGTTATTCCCACCGCTCTTGTACGCGCGCGGCTAATCGTCGATTCAATTTCGACGATGCGACTGCTAAGCTTAGGGCTTTACTCAACGCTGCGCTGCTCACTGCAGCCACCACGCAACCTCAAGAGGCTCACGCCGTGTCGATTATCGAAGCCAATCGCCGATTCCCTTCTTCTAGGCCACGCCGCATGCGTCGTGACGAGTTCAGCCGTCGCCTCATGCGTGAGACACGCCTGACTGCAGACGACCTGATCTATCCGCTTTTTATTGTTGAGGGCAGCGGCCAGCGTCAGCCGATCGACTCTATGCCCGGCATCGAGCGCCTGAGTATCGATGAGCTCTTAAAAGAGGCTGCCGAACTTGTCGAACTAGACATCCCCGCTATCGCTCTGTTTCCTGCGCCCAATCCCGAGACTAAATCGCTTAATGGTGCAGAGGCTTACAATCCCGATGGCCTCGTCCAACGGGCGATTCGCGCGCTCAAGGCTGATTTCCCAGCGCTTGGCGTTATTACCGACGTGGCTTTGGATCCCTACACTACGCATGGACAAGACGGCATCATTGATGAATCGGGCTATGTGCTCAACGATGAGACTGTTGAGGTGCTCGCTAAGCAGGCGCTCTCGCATGCCATTGCAGGTGCCGACATCGTTGCGCCGTCGGACATGATGGACGGCCGAGTTGCCGCAATTCGCGCCATGCTCGAGGCTAATGGCCAAATTTACACGCGCATACTCGCCTATTCTGCCAAATACGCCTCTGCCTACTACGGCCCTTTCCGCGATGCGGTCGGGTCTAGCGGTAATTTAGGCGGCGGCAATAAATACAGCTATCAGATGGACGTGGCGAATAGCGACGAAGCACTACAAGAAATTGCGCAAGATCTTGCCGAGGGCGCTGACATGGTAATGGTTAAGCCCGGCATGCCGTATTTGGATATTGTGAGCCGCGTAAAAACCGAATTCAAAGTGCCCACCATGGTGTATCAAGTAAGCGGCGAATACGCCATGCATATGGCGGCCGCACAAAATGGATGGCTCGACGAGGACGCCGTAGCGATGGAATCATTGCTCTGCATAAAGCGCGCCGGAGCCGATGCGATCCTGACTTACTTCGCCAAGAAGGCGGCGCGCCTGCTAAAGGCCAATCCCTAAGCTATTAACCTGAAGGCTTAAGACAGGAGAACGAGCAGCCAGCGTTGCGCCGCTCGCCCTAACTTGCGCCGCACGCCTTAACTATTGTTCGGTAGTACTTGAATACTTGAGTTTCGGCCTTATTATTAGACCCAGAACTTATTATTATAACCAGAGGATTAGTGTATGAGCGGCTCTATCGTTCACGTATCAGACAGCTCTTTCGAGCAAGACGTTCTTCAAGCCGAAGGCCCAGTGCTCGTAGACTTTTGGGCCGAATGGTGCGGACCTTGCAAGATGATCGCGCCTGTTCTCGAAGAGATCAGCGGCGACTATGCAGGTAAAATTACCGTCGCCAAGATGGATGTCGATGCCAACACTGCTACCGCGCCTAAGTATGGCGTACGAGGCATTCCGTCGCTGCTAATCTTCAATGGCGGCGAAGTAGTAGGCACGAAGGTAGGCGCGCTCTCAAAATCGCAGCTTGCCGCGTTTATTGACAGCGTTATCTAAATTGCGTTTAATGCGGCTCAAGACAGACGAAAGTCTCTCTTAGCCGCAGCCTTCACTCCCTAGCCTTACTCTTCGAACCTAGCCGCCCGTGGCGTACTAAAGTTCCGTTTCGCTAGACCGATGTATGCTGTGTTAGTAGAAATAGTGCGACTAAAACTGGTACGTAATTTCGTATCAACAGCACCAACGTATTCCGCATAGAGACAGGCCGAGCATGAAAAGGGCCAAAACTTGCGGCAGGCCAATCCGGTCGAAAGCCCCCTGAATTATCAGTTCCTCGCTCTCTCTCGGCGCTTATAATTTAGCGACAGTTTAGCGAGAGTTTAGCGAACGGCTCACGATCCAATGTAAAACAACCTCATATCCAGCCCTCTGTCATCCGGCTGAAGACGCGTCCCTAACAACCTAATTATTTATTCGCCTACTCTTTCTCGAAAAATGAGACGCAGAATAGGCGAACCCCCAACCAACAAAGAAGACCATCAACAATGAACTTAACCGAACTCAAGCAACAGCCCGTCGCAGACCTCGTTCAGACCGCCCACGATATGGGACTCGAAAACGTCTCCCGTACGCGCAAGCAAGACATCATCTTCGCGATCTTGAAGAAGCACGCGAAAAACGGAGAAGATATCTCTGGTGACGGCGTGCTCGAGATACTCCAAGACGGCTTCGGGTTTTTGCGTTCGGCAGATTCCTCTTATCTCGCGGGCCCAGACGACATTTACGTCTCCCCTAGCCAGATTCGCCGCTTCAATCTTCGTACCGGCGATACGGTTGCCGGCAAGATTCGTCCCCCCAAAGACGGCGAGCGCTATTTCGCTCTGCTCAAGGTTCACGAAATCAATTTCTCGAGTTCAGAGAATTCTAAAAACAAAATCCTCTTCGAGAACCTAACGCCCCTATTCCCCCAAGACCGCCTCACTCTGCAAGTGGGTAACGGCAGCACCGAAGACCTCAGCGCGCGAATCATCGACCTCGTCGCACCAATCGGCAAAGGCCAGCGCGGACTTATCGTGTCGCCGCCGAAAGCGGGTAAGACGCTTATTCTTCAGAACATCGCGCAGTCAATTACGCGCAATAATCCTGAATGCCGCCTCATCGTACTGTTGATCGATGAGCGTCCCGAAGAAGTAACCGAAATGCAGCGTTCTGTGCGCGGCGAAGTCGTCGCGAGTACCTTCGACGAGCCACCCGCACGCCATGTGCAGGTAGCCGAGATGGTTATCGAAAAGGCGAAGCGCCTTGTTGAACACAAAGAAGACGTGGTTATTCTCCTCGACTCCATCACCCGTCTTGCCCGCGCCTACAACACCATCATCCCGAGTTCCGGCAAAGTGCTAACAGGTGGTGTCGATGCCCATGCACTCGAGCGTCCTAAACGATTCTTCGGTGCCGCGCGAAATCTCGAAGAAGGCGGCAGCCTAACGATTATCGCGACCGCACTCGTCGATACCGGCTCGAAAATGGATGAAGTGATTTACGAAGAATTTAAAGGCACGGGCAATATGGAACTGCAACTCGACCGCAAGATCGCCGAGAAGCGCGTTTACCCTGCCATCAACGTCCGCCGCTCTGGCACACGCCGCGAAGAGCTCATCACAACCGAAGAAGAACTTCAGCGTATGTGGATTCTCCGCAAGCTGCTCACCTCGATGGAAGATGTGCAGGCGACTGAATTCATTCTCGACAAATTAAAAGATACGAAGACTAACGAAGAGTTCTTTAACTCGATGAAGCGCAAGTAGTAATTTATTTATGGCTTTTAAAGACCTCAGAGACTTCATCGACCTCCTCGAATCCAAAGGTGAGCTCAAACGCATTAGCATGGAAGTCGATCCCGTTCTCGAGATTACCGAGATTAGCGATCGCACGCTACGCGCCGGTGGCCCTGCCCTTCTCTTCGAAAACCCGAAAGGATCGAAGATTCCGCTGCTTGCGAATCTTTTCGGCAATACCCGCCGCATCGCCCTCGCCATGGGTCAGGAAGATATCTCTGGTCTGCGAGACGTCGGCAAGCTGCTCGCATTCTTAAAAGAACCGACGCCGCCAACGGGGTGGAAAGACCTCTGGCAAAGTCTGCCAAGCTATAAAAGTGTGCTCAATATTCCTGCAAGCGTTTTACGCAAAGCGCCGTGCCAAGAGATCGTCTTAGAAGGCGATGATATAGATCTGGGCATGCTGCCAGTGCAAACCTGTTGGCCCGGCGATGCCGCGCCTCTGGTCACCTGGCCTCTAGTGATTACCCGCGGGCCAGATAAAACTCGCCAGAACCTTGGCATTTATCGCATGCAAATGATTGGCCCTAATAAGCTCATCATGCGCTGGCTTTCACACCGCGGCGGCGCGCTCGATTTCCGCGAGTGGCAGCAGCAACATCCCGGCGAGCGCTTCCCCGTGTCTATCGCCTTAGGCGCAGATCCTGCGACAATCCTTGCCACCGTGACTCCTGTACCAGATACGCTGTCCGAATACGCCTTCGCAGGTCTTTTACGCGGCAGCAAAACCGAAGTGGTGAAATCGCGTACCAATGATCTGCAGGTTCCGGCAAGTGCCGAGTTTGTACTAGAGGGTTATATCGAACCCGGCGAGATGGCACCCGAAGGTCCTTTTGGCGATCACACAGGCTACTACAACGAAGTGGATGATTTTCCCGTCTTCACCGTAACCTGCATGACGCACCGGCGCGATCCGATTTATCATTCGACCTATACCGGCCGACCGCCCGATGAGCCAGCTATGCTCGGCGTTGCACTGAACGAAGTATTCGTACCGCTGCTGCAAAAACAGTTTCCCGAAATCGTCGACTTCTATTTGCCGCCCGAAGGCTGCTCCTATCGTCTCGCGATTGTCAGCATGAAGAAGCAATACCCAGGCCATGCTAAGCGCGTGATGATGGGTGTGTGGTCTTTCTTGCGGCAGTTCATGTACACCAAATTTGTTATCGTCGTCGACGACGACGTCAACATACGCGAGTGGGACGATGTTATCTGGGCAATTACCACCCGCATGGATCCTGCGCGCGATACCGTACTCATCGAGAACACGCCAATCGACTATCTCGACTTTGCCTCACCTGTGTCGGGCCTCGGCTCGAAAATGGGAATGGATGCAACGAATAAGATGGAAGGCGAGACTCAACGCGAATGGGGCACGCCGATTACGATGAGCGACGAGGTTAAGGCACGAGTCGATGCGATGTGGGACGAACTCGGTATCGACAAGCGCTAAATTTCGCGAGTAGATTGTTTACTGAAGGACTTGCACACAAGCTGCGTCACTCAAGCCGCACCTAAACAGACCGCGGCATTGGCAGTGAGCTGTTGAGACCCGCAGCCTCGAGCGCGCTACGCGTGGCGGCGTCCGCCTCGGCCTCAAAACCCAACCCCCGCATAAGACCAGCGTATTCGACAAACGCTTCGGCGTCGGCTTGCATCGCAAGCCTCGCCTCATAGTATTCTCGCGCCTTACCCCACAGCTCACACCGAAGCGACAGCCGCGCCAGCGTCAGCAGAAGCGCAGCATCGCTAGGCCGAGAGCGCTGCCAGTGCTCTGCAGCTAATAACTGTTTTAACGCGAGTCCCGAATCTAGTTTTCCGTAGCAAAGTACGGTCTCGCTGTCCCAGCGCTTCTTTAGCGCTTTCTCTAGAGCACGCCGCGCACCCTCGGCCTCTCCCGCATGCAGCAACAGTTTGGAATATTCGGTTACTAACGCAGGGGTTTCGCATTGACTCGCCTTCGCCTTCTTCCATAGCTGCTGTAGCTCACTGACATTCGTTGCGGCATTGCGCAGTTGCCCTAACAGCACCGCATCGGCAAGCGACGACAGCCCATCGACAGTCATGACTTTTTGCTTCGTCAACGCAGGAAGCAAGCGTTCGAGTGCGTCCCAATCTTCGAGTTGCGCGTAAACTCGATGTAAGAGCCGCAGAAGATTAGTGTCGGCCGGCGAATTGCTGCGCAGGTTCTGGAGTACCGCTACACATTCCTCAAATCTATTTGCCTGCAAAAGTATCTCTGCCCGCACAGACTCAATCGTCGACTTAGCATCAGGGTAAGCCGACTCGCCTTTGCTTAACCACTCAAGCGCGGCGTCTACCTCCCCCTTTTGATTAGCAATATAGGCGAGAGCCATGTAGTTAATCGAACTGGCATCGGGTTCAGAGACTCCTTTTTCGAGGAGCTTTGCACTGGCGTTATTATCGCCGCGCACGAGACTCAACAAACCTTGAATCGTCGAGCGCTTCGCATTCGCTTTACGCCGAGCGCGCAGTCTTCGGCCTGCCGAAACCAAACGCCAGGGGTTGAGTCCGCTCACAATTGTCCAGAGCAAACGCAGTGCAGCGAAAACCACGCAAACCGCAACAAGCAGTGCAAAAATACTCGTCTCAAACGCGCTATTGCCAAACGCAATAAGCAGATACCCTGGATCCTGCGGGAAGCCAAGTGTGAGGCTCAGTGTCAGCGCCACCACAATAACCAACAGACTCCATGCGAATAGTCTGATCATTGCAACGCACTCGCATTTAGCTCCGAAATACCCCGCAGTGCGCCCCCAATCAGGGGCAGGCGCGGCTGCAACACAACACCTTCTAACTGCTCAAGTTCGGCAAGCGCTGCATTTACCGGTGCAGAGCCAAGTTCGCCGTTTCGTTCGAGCCAGAGGCGCGCGCTTTGCAATTGTCGGCCAAACAGAATGTCGTCGCCTGCGAGAAGTGCAAGTTTTGCCTGTTCTAAAATGAGCTTGAATTCGCGCGCACCACCGAGCCTTGCTGCAACCAATGCCTGTGCTGGCTCATCTAGCTTTCGCCAAATAAACACCGACCGAAGAAACTCAACAGTGTCGTCCAGTAACTGCCAAGGGAGTGAGTTCTCAACGTCGGTCTCGCGAGTCATCTCGGGCGCCGCGGTGAAAATGTCTTCGGCCTGAAAGTTGGCGCGCATACTGTCGATGCTATTGCCTGCAAGCACTAGCGAGTCGGCCTGCGCAAGGAGTATATCAAGGCGCAGAAACAGGCTGTCGGTATCGGGTAATTCGACTGCGCGAAGACTCGCAAGTTCACCCGAAAGCGTTTGCCGCAGCGGATACGACTCGTCGCTGGCCGAGTTCGCGAGGGCAGCATCGGCCAGTTCATAGAGTGCTATCGCCGAGACAACATCGCGCTCGAACCGAAGCTTGCGGCTCGCCATCGACAGCAAGTATTCGGCTTCGAGTAATTTCCAGCCTCGGTTGGGATCAGAGTCTGCCGCACGCATGCGCGCACTGAGTTCGGCGAGTTGATTTCTCAAGCGGGTAAGCTCCGCCGCACTCGCAACCTGCTGCTGAGTGAGTCGTCCATCGAGCTGTGTGAGCGCGTCTTGCGCAGCCTGCGCCGCCAACTCAATCAAGCGGCGGTCCCGCGCATCGTCAGTAACCTGTGAGTCGCCTCGACCGAGGGATTCGCTTGCGACTGAGTCGATCAATGACTGCGTGTCGGCGGTGATTTTCTGGCGGGCTGATTCGACTAAGGCGGCTACTTGAACCTCTTGCTCAGGCGATAGCTGTGCCGGGCGCTGCACTCCGCCCGGTTCGCCGCTTTCAACGAGCGCAAGCCGCGCTTCGAGCTGCGGCAAATTCGACCCAAGTTGCCATTGCTGCCAAGCTAGCCACACGATTCCTGCAAGAAGGGGGAGCGTCAATACGATCAGCGCGATAACCCTGCTACGCGCTTTGCGCTGCACACGTGTTTTCATCGGTGGGCGAACTTTTGCGATGTCGTCTAAGACCCTAGCTGTGTCTTGCTTGGCCGTAGCTTTCTTCGCTGGCTGCGCTTGCGCAGTGCCTTCGGGCTGCGTCGTCGCCGCAGCTTCGGGATTCTCGCTCGGCGTATCGCTTGTGTCTGCCATGTTCTCGTTCTCAATTCTGCGCCCTTCGGACGCCGGGAATACTCGCTATGCGAGAATGGTTTCTAACATCAGTCTAGCCCGGTGCGACTTTCTTTGCCGGCTACCCTGACCAAAGCGCGGACAAAAGCACTAGCATCTGCCCCGCCCGCGTCGACGGGTTGAACAAAGCCTAATGCTAAGGCCAATTCTTTGACGCGATCCGAAGGCACTATTAAGGGCATCTCCAATAAGGGCATCTCCAATAAGGGCAGCGCCAGAAGTGCAGCGAGTGACTCACCGCTCGTCGCGGTAAGCGCTGTGGGAATTTTGCCGCTCATCACAGCTTCCAATTCGCCCTGCGTGTAGTCGCAGGTAAGGCGTCTGTACACCTCAAAATAGTCGACGCGCCCACCGCGATCGCGTATTCCTTCGGCAAGTGTATCGCGTCCGCCCTCGCCGCGAAAAATACCTACGCGCTTGCCCTTTAGATTATCGAAAAGGCCCGATGAAAGCAGGTCTTCGCTTGTCACTCCCCCCGCCGCGACCGCCACCTCGCAGCATAGCAATTTTTGCGCGAGCGCCGCGGTCGATGGGCCGATTGCCACAACCTGAATACCCACAGGGAACTGAGGCCAATAATCTTCGATCGCCGCAACCCCTGCGCGAACAGCGTTTGTACTAATAAAAATTAGCGTATCGAAAAGGTCGAGTTCGAGCAGACTGCGGCGCAGCGTTGCCGCGTGTTCGCCTGCTGATGGCGGCGCGATTTGCAGCAGTGGCAGTGCAATAGTCTGCGCGCCATGCGACTCGAATGCCGAAATCAGCTCGGCCTGTTGATGTTGCGGCCGAGTCACGAGAACGCAGTGATTGGCTAATGAGTCGCTGCGAGGCGCGCGTGAATCGTGTTCGTGTGCTGAGTTTTCTACTCTGGTCATCACCAACCCTTTAGCTTAGGAGCAGCGTTTTTTCGTGTGCTGTTAGCGTTCGTCCAGCTCCGCTAGGAGCTCGGCGGCGCCTTGCGCAAGCAGCGCCTCGGCAACTTCGATTCCTAATGCCTCGGCCGCCGCACTGCTGCCGCGTGCTTCGGCGCGTAGCATGCGCTTGCCATCGGCGCTGCCAACCAGGCCGCGCAGGCTCAATTCTCCCACCGCAGCCTCGCTCGTATTGAGCTCGGCAAAGCACGCAATAGGAACCTGACAACCGCCGTTAAGCTTTGCGTTCATCGCGCGTTCAGCGACTACGCGAGCCGCGGTATCTGTGTGATGAAGGCAGCCGAGCCGCGTCAAAGTCTTGTCGTCATTTAGGCGACATTCGATACCAACCGCGCCCTGCCCACCCGCAGGCAAAGAGACGTCGGTGCTAAGTCTTTCGGCGATGCGGTCTTCGAGCTCTAGGCGAATAAGCCCCGCGCTGGCGAGGATTATTGCGTCGTATTCGTCTGCGTCGAGCTTGCCAAGGCGGGTGCCTACATTACCGCGCAAATCGAGTATTTTAAGGTCTGGCCGCAGCGCACGGAGTTGACACTGGCGACGCAAGCTCGATGTCCCTACTCGGGCACCCTGAGGAAGCTTTGAGAGTGACGAGAAATGGTTAGACACGAACGCGTCGGTCGGGTCCTCGCGCTCGCAAATCACCGCAAGACCAAGACCCTCGGGGAAGGCCATCGGTACATCTTTCATCGAATGCACCGCAATGTCGGCGTCGCCATCGAGCAGCGCGCGCTCGAGCTCTTTCACGAACAAACCCTTGCCCCCTATTTTGGCCAGCGGCGTGTCGAGGATTATATCGCCGCGCGTGCTCATCGCGAGCAGCTCAACGCGTAAATCTGGATGTGCGCTTTCTAGCGCATCGCGCACAAAATAGGCCTGCCAGAGGGCTAGCGGGCTCTTGCGCGTCGCGATGCGGATAATCTCGGTGCGATTAGGATCGTTGCTCGATGCTGAAGAAATAGAGTCAGTAGACAAGGGTAAACCTTCATAGCTGTGATTTAGCCTCGCATTTTACGGTAATTCGGCGGCAATGTCCGAGTGGCGAGCAGGTTTTCAAGCAAGGCTTGGATGCTGATATACTCGCGCACACTGATTACGGCGGGGTTGCAGTTCAGCGAGCTTGCAACGCCTACCAAACCCATTACGCAGCGGATGCCACCCATGAGCGACAAGCCAGACGATTCTAAGACCGAAGACACCAGCAAGCTTTGGGGCGGCCGCTTCAGCGAAGCCACTGATGCGTTCGTGCAGCGCTTCACCGCGTCGGTGCAGTTCGATCGCAGGCTCTACCAGCATGATATCAATGGCTCGGTTGCCCATGCCATGATGCTGCACAAGGTCGGTGTGTTAACCCTCGAAGAGAAAGACCTGATTCTCGACGGCCTCGAGGCGATCTGGCATGAGATCGAGGCAGGCGACTTTACCTGGTCTGTTGAGCTCGAAGACGTGCACATGAATATCGAGTCGGCGCTCACCGCGCGCATCGGCAGTGTGGGCAAAAAACTGCACACCGGACGCTCGCGCAATGATCAGGTTGCTACCGACATTCGACTTTATGTGCGAGAACAGGTCGACATAATCGTCGATCTTGTAGGTAAAGTGCAGCTATCATTGGTAGATCTCGCCGAGCGCGACGCAGACACGATCATGCCCGGCTTCACCCATTTACAAACGGCGCAGCCTATTAGCTTCGGCCATCATATGCTGGCTTGGAACGAGATGCTCGAACGCGACTACAGCCGTCTCATCGACGCCCGCAAACGCCTGAATGTCTCGCCGCTCGGTGCCGCGGCGTTGGCTGGCACTACCTTTCCGATCGACCGCGACTACAGCGCCTCGCTTCTCGGATTCGACGGGCCCACGCGCAACTCGCTAGACTCGGTGAGCGACCGCGATTTCGCTATTGAAGTCGCGAGCTGCTGCAGCACAATCATGATGCACCTCTCTCGTTTTTCCGAAGAGCTCGTTCTTTGGACTTCGGCGCAGTTCGACTTCATCGACCTGCCAGATCGCTTCTGCACCGGCTCGTCGATCATGCCGCAGAAGAAAAATCCCGATGTGCCCGAGCTCGTGCGCGGCAAGACCGGACGAGTATTCGGGCATCTAATGTCGCTGCTGACACTGATGAAGTCGCAGCCATTGGCCTACAACAAAGACAATCAAGAAGACAAAGAGCCTCTGTTCGACCTTCTCGACACGGTGAAAGACTGCCTGTTTGCGTATTCGGAAATGATGCCCGCAGTAACTTGCAAGAAAGACAGCATGCGCGCAGCAGCGCTGCAGGGTTATGCAACCGCGACCGACCTCGCAGACTATCTGGTTAAACGTGGGCTGCCCTTCAGAGATGCACACGAGGTAGTGGGCAAGTCTGTGGCCTTTGGAATAGCCCAAAGCAAAGACCTGTCGGAACTCACGCTCGCGCAGCTGCAGGGTTTTTCGGAGTTAATCGAGCAAGATGTTTTTGAGGTGCTTACCCTCGAGGGCTCGCTCAACGCGCGCGATCACTTAGGCGGAACCGCGCCGCGACAGGTATTGATTGCGGCGGGTACCGCGCGCAGCCTGATCGACGCGCGTCCCAAGCGTTAAGCTAATTGTTCTGTGGCGCCTGCAATTCGATTTCGTAGCGCAGGCGCTGATTGTCACGCTGGGTGATTACTTCGACGATATCACCCGGTCGATGCTCCTCCATAACATCCGCATAATCACTCTCGTTAGTAATCTTATTACCATCAATTTCAACGATCACATCCCCAAGCTGAATACGCCCGCGCTGGCTCCGCGACAGGCCGCGCATGCCTTTTAGCGCAGGCTCCGTATTGGGCACGGTGCCCATAACGATAACGCCCTGAATACCCCAAAGCCTGCGATAGTAATCGGGCTGCGGCACCGGCGTGATACCCAAAATTGGCGTCTGCACGCGGCCGTACGCGATGAGCTCCGGCACAACCCGCTTCACGGTATTTACCGGAATCGCAAAGCCTATGCCCGAGCTCGCCCCACTCGGGCTATAGATTGCGGTGTTGACCCCAACAAGCTGCCCCAACGAATTGAGCAGCGGGCCGCCCGAATTGCCCGGATTTATCGCCGCGTCAGTTTGAATGACATCGCGAATCTTGCGCTGCGAAATCGAGTCGATCTCGCGGCCGAGCGCGCTCACAATCCCTACCGTCATCGTCGTATCGAGACCAAACGGGTTACCAATGGCAATCACCTTGCGGCCAACCTCGAGCAGGCCAGAATCACCTAACTCGACCGGCACAAGTTTGACATCTTCGGCCTCAATTTTAAGCACGGCTAGATCTTTATCGGGATCAAGCCCCACGGCGCGGGCATCGAAGGTAGACCCGTCCTGAAGCGTGACTGTCACGCGGTTTGCCTGCTGCACAACGTGAAAGTTGGTGACGATATAGCCCTCGTCGCCCCAAACGAACCCTGTACCACTGCCCTGCGGGACTGATTGCGGGTTGAGTGAATAGGGCGAACGGACTAATCGCGAGTTGGTGATATTGACCACCGACGCGCTCGCACGCTTAAAGATGTCGATGTTGTTGGTTTCGTCGTCGGTATGAAAATCGGCATAGCTTGGCGGAGCTGTTTGTGGGGCTATTTGAGAGGCTGTTTGAGGGGCTGTTTGAGAGACTACTTGAGGAGTTTCTTGAGGAGCTACTTGAGAACCGGGGGCATCGCTGCCCAGAGCCATAGACCCACTTAACGCAGAAACCGCGAGCATCAGTACCGGCGACCAGCGGCCAAATAATAAACGTCGCAACAATACAGTGTAAAAATTCATGGCTACCCTCATGAGCTCACTCTCTAACATGCCTAACTTTAACAACCCTCGAACATCGCTCGAACGAGAAACCACTCTAATCGAGCACACCTGCTTAGACCTTAACATGCGCACTAAATTCCCAGTTTCAAGGGTCGGCTTTGCCTGCTCATGAACGAGCGCCTTCTGTTACAATCGCCACACCTGCCCGCAGACAACTAAGACAACGCATGCTAAACGCCCAACAACAGAAGACGCCTCGCACGCCTTTGCGCCAATTCGCGGGTCCCCGCTACTGGCCAGCATGGCTGGGCTTAGGCATTCTTTGGCTGATCGCCCATCTCCCTTATGCGCTGCAACTGCGTCTTGGCGCAGGCATCGGCGCACTCGCATATCGCTTTGGCAAACGTCGCCGCGCAATCTGTGAGGAAAATATCTCGCTGTGCTTCCCTGATTTAAGCGCCGAGGAACAAGAGCAACTGATTCGAGAGACGTTTCGCGCCAATGGCATTGGCGTTATCGAAGCGGCGATTGCGTGGTCGTGCAATCCTGAAAGCCTGAGAAGCCGAGTCAGCATCGAGGGCAGCGAACACCTCGAGGCAGCAATGAAATTAGGTCGTGGCGTGTTACTCATCGGCGGCCACTACTCAACTCTCGAATTAGGCGGCACGCTCCTGAGTCTCTTCCATCCGATGAATGTGACTTACCGAGCGCATAAAAATCCCCTTATCGAGGCCGTGATGACTAACTCACGCGCCAAACATTTCGCCCGCGTAATCGAGCGCGAAGATGTGCGGCAGGCGATGCGAAGCCTCAAAGACGGCGACACGCTCTGGTTTGCCCCCGACCAAGATTACGGCGCGAGACACTCGGTGTTCGTCCCTTTCTTTGGCGTAGAGGCGGCAACTATCACTGCAACGAGCCGATTCGCACGCATGAACGATTCGCCGGCTCTGATGTTTTCCCATACGCGCAATCCCTCCGGCAGCGGCTACACGCTTTCAATAGGGCCCGTGCTCGAGGGCTTTCCAAGCGGCGATGATGAGGTTGACGCGCGCCGCATTAATGCCGAACTCGAATCGCGTATTCGCCAGTACCCCGAGCAATACCTGTGGCTGCATCGCCGCTTTAAGACTCAGCGCGACAAGCCGTCCGCTCATCTCTATGGCGAGAATTAACCGCTGCACAGGATAGACTCGCTTTAGAGGAGGACAGCCACCCAAAGCACGACAAACGCCACTAAGCTAATGAAGACTGCCGCGGATCCTATATCTTTCGCCTTTTTAGATAGCGCGTGGTACTCCAGCCCAATTCTATCGACTACCGCCTCGATTGCGCTGTTTAGCAGCTCGACTAATAGAACGAGCACAATGGCGACCAACAACAGCCCGCGCTCGGCAGGAGAGTCACCCAGCCAAAAGGCAAGTGGCGTTAAAACGACGGCTAGCATTATTTCAAGGCGAAACGCTTCTTCGCTTGCGAAACATGCCCTTAGCCCTTCGACACTGTAAACAGTGGCGGCCCTAAGTCTTGCAAAGCCCTTTTTTTTTGCTGGAACAGCGGTGAGTTCTTTCTCGCTCTCTGCTGCCCTGTCCTTTCCCGATAGTTCGCTCATAGCGTGCTCATGTGTGGTCTATTCTAATACTTAAGAATACTTCATCTGCGCAACGAGACGAATCGACATTGCTAAAATTACTATTCACGTTGAAGCCGAATAGGCAGATATAACAAAGGATGTTTGCGCCCCAGAACACGGCATCTCAACCAAAAACACAGTAGCGGTAAAGAATGAACAACAACCCCGTACTCATGTTTCCAACACATTATCTGGGCAACTTTATTTTGGGTCTGCCCTGGGTGCTGCGCGTTGCAGAAGACTATCCTAACCTTACCCTGGTTATCGATGCCCGTTTCCGCGAACTCACCAATACGGTTATTCCTCCTTCTGTGACCATCATCGAGTATCCACGCCAGCGTCTGAAAGAGCCTGGCTCGGCATGGTCGCGACTCACGCTCTATTTAGGATTCTTGCGAAAGCTTCGCAAGGCGACGAGCGACTGCATAATCGATATGGAAGGCGAACGCTTCAGTGGCGTGTTGAGCAGGCTCAGCGGCGCTAAGAATCGCTACGGGCCAACCGGGAAAAACGCGCATCGGTTCTACAATAATCCGCGCGCGCTCAATTATGAAAAGCATCGCTATAATGCTTTTGGCGAAATTCTTGATGTGCTCGTTACCGGCAAAGCCCCTGCCAATATTCTTCCTTACACTCTCGGCTCTGAGGTCCGCGAGGCGGTGAAAGGTTTCCTTGAATCAAAGCTGATCACGCAGCCTTTTGTGGTCATTCACCCCGGGGCAAGCGCTGATTATAAGAAATGGCCAGTCGAGTATTTTGCAAGCTTAGTCACGCAGCTCAAAAGCCAAAATCTCGGCATCGTGATGATTGGTGTTGGCGACGATACGCGCATGATCGATGCGATCGCTGAGCAATTACCCAATGTAGCTATTCATCACTTCGATCAGCTCGGCTATCCTGAACTCGTTGCCCTTTTTCAAAAAGCTCAGTTCTATATAGGTGGCGACAGTGGACCGATGCACCTTGCCGCCTCCGCAGGCTTAGATTTAGTCGCGCTATTCGGGCCAAGTAAGGAAACTATTTGGGCGCCGCTAGGTGATCATAGTCGCGTATTGCGCGGCACGAAGGCATGCGGCAAAGACTGTGACGCTTGGCAATGCGAATTCAATTATCATTGCCTCACGTCATTAATACCAGAAGTCGTTTTCGGCGCTGCAACGGCAACCAGAGTAGCAATAGATATGCGCAAACCTGCGTTTGCTAATGAAACGAAAGAGACGAATCCATGAGTCAACAGATAGCTGCAAGCGTGTACATGATCACCCTCAACGAGGAGAACAATGTTGCCGAATCGCTCGCGAGCGTTGCTGACTTCGCCGAGGTAATAATTGTCGATAGCGGCAGCACCGACAGAACGTTAGCGATCGCGGAGGGGTTCCCCAACGTTCGCGTTTTCCACAATGACTGGCCAGGATTTAGTGAGCAGAAGGCCTATGCAATGTCACTCTGCAGCCAGCCGTGGGTATTCAATCTAGACGCCGACGAATTGCCTACCGAAGACTTTCTGAACGAGGTAAGGACATTAATTAACACCGGTTCGCACGACGCGCTAGAATCGAATCGTACGCTCATTCGGTGGGGGCAGCAGCCAAAGAACTTCAGCAAAAACGATCGACTCATTCGCTTCTTTCGAAAAACATGCGGCCATTACGAAGTAAGGCGCGTACACGAAAGCATCTCGATCACAGGTTCTGTCACGAAAACGCAAGCGACGATTCTCCACAAAGAAAACCTTAGCCTTAGCCAGCGCTTCACCAAGTCTAATCGTTACAGCGAGCTTAAAGCCGAGGATAAATTTGATAAGAACCAAAACGCCTCGCTGGCGAGTATCGTGTTGATGTTTCCGATCACCTTCTTACAGGTCTATCTATTCAAGGGACACTTCCTCGACGGACTCGAGGGTTTTAACACCAGCATGAACGCCGCGTTCTATACCTACATGAAATACGCGAAGCTGCGAGAGCTGCATCAGCGTAAATCAGACGGGCTTTAATACCGACTATTGGATCTATGAGTACAGCGGCAGGAGTCGAGGTTAGGACTCTGCAAATTGGATATTGTAGAGGTAGGCGTAATGGCCTTCTTGAGCGATGAGTTCTTTGTGGCTTCCGGACTCGATAATCTTACCGTTTTGCATCACCAAAATTCTATCAGCGCTTTCGACAGTCGATAGCCTATGAGCGATGACAAAGGTGGTGCGCCCCTGCATAAGCGTACTCAGCGCCTCTTGAATATGTAGCTCAGATTCGGAATCTAACGCCGAGGTGGCCTCATCGAGTACGAGTATAGGCGCATCGTCAAACAAGGCACGTGCAATCGCAATGCGCTGCCTCTGCCCACCGGACAACATCCCCGCGTCATCGCCAATCTGCGTGTCTATTCCCTGCGGTAGTTGATCAATAAATTCTAACGCATGTGCGTTGCGCGCAGCCTCGATCACAGCATCACGATCGATTGGTTCGGCAGCTCCGTAGGCGATATTGTCCAAAATACTGCCACTAAATAGCACGACCTTCTGACTCACTACCGCAATTTGATGGCGAAGGCTTTGAAGTGAGTAGTCGGGAAGCGCACTGCCATTAATGCGGATCTCGCCTTCGGTGCAATCATAGAAACGAGGCAGCAGACTCACGAGCGTCGTTTTCCCGCTACCGGATTTACCGACTAACGCGATAGTCTGGCCTGCTTCGACGTCGAAACTCACGCCATCGACCGCACTCTCTGAGGTCTCCTGAATTTCGCCGGGGTGGTTCTCGCTAGCCGGTGCATAGGCGAAGCGAACATTGTCGAATTCGATATGCTCGATTGCGCGCGGCAATGTTTTCTCGCCACAATCGACCTCGCCCGGCTCGTCGAGCAAAGAAAAAATACTCGAGGCTGCAGAGAGCCCGCGCTGAATAACCGAATTAATTTGCGACAGCTGGCGTATAGGTTTCGCGAGCGAAGCGGCCATCGTTAGAAAAGTGACGAAGTCGCCCGAGGAACGATCGCGCATGAATTCAGGCGCCATCAAAAACCAAATGAGGCCCGCTATCGCACTACTTACTAGAAGCTGAATAACTGGCGTGCTAATAAGTTCGGTGCCAGCCATCTTCATATTCTGTGTACGATTGCGCTCGCTCGCCGCATCAAATTTTTCGTTTACTTGGCCTTTCGCATTAAACGTTCTAACGACATGATGCCCGCGAATCGATTCGCCTATAATCTGTGTTACCTCGCCCATCGAATCTTGCATCTGCGTGCTGTAGCGGCGGAAATAGCGAGACGCAATAGAGACTGTCTTACCAACGATAGGCGCTATGAGAAGAAACGCGAGGCTCAGTTGCCAATCCACATAGAACAATGCAGCAAGCAAACCGATAACGGTAAGTCCTTCGCGCAAAACCACGGTAACCGCGTTGGTCACCGCGCCCGTTATTTGATTCACATCATAAGTTACTTTCGATATTAGTCGTCCCGGTTCGGCGCGATCGAAGAAGCGCACGGGCAAGTCGAGAGTATGCTCCATTATCTGGCCGCGCATGCGATGGATTAGATAGTTCGCTACATGGGCTATCGAATAGCCACCAAGAAATCCACCCACTCCGCGTATAAAGGCGATGGCAATACACAGCAGCGGACTGTAGACGCGCCAGTCGAGGTCTTTGCTTTCGATTGCATCGATAGTCCAGCCTAACCAGGCGGCCGCAAGTGGCGTCGTCGCAGCGAAAATAAGAAAGCCCAGAATGCTTGTAAACACAGCAGGCAGCTGCGGCTTGAGATACGCTAAGAGACGCTTGTAAAGCGTCCAGCTCGCCGCAAAGCCGCTCGCTTCTTGCGCTAAAGCGGCGCTGTTGTCGAATTCTGCTGCCAAGTGTTAGTCCATTTTTAAGAGTTTTAAGAGCTTTGAGAGCTCTGAGAGTGATTAGGTTTAGCGCTGCAAACGACAGCGAAGTAAAAACATACAGTATACACGCACAGCTCGCTAGAGCGCCGCCTCCAGCGTCTCTTGATACTCGAGCCACTGCTCCTCTACCGATCCGAGCTCGGCCTTTACACTGCCCTGCTCTTTTACCAGCTCTGCGAGTTTCGCCTTGTTCTGCTCGGCATAGATCGCTTCGTCACCTAACTGGCTTTCTATTTTATCGAGCCTCGTCTGCAGCTTCTCCATCTGATTCTCAAGCGCTTTAACCTGTTTGCGCAGGGGCGCTAATTGCTCTCTTCGTGCCGCGGCCTGCTGCCTCTGCGCTTTTTTATCGGCGGCACTATTGTCGGCCCACGGGCTACTTTCCGCTGCCTGCGGCGAGGCTTCTAGTTCGTTATAACGCGCAAGCCAGCGTTCGTAGTCGGCAAGGTCGCCATCAAATTCGGCGAAGTGGCCTTTATGTATCGAATAAAACTCGTCAACGGTATTGGCAAGCAAGTGTCGGTCGTGGGAGACAATAACCACCGCTCCCTCAAATTCCTGCAGGGCAACGGTAAGCGCATGCACCATCTCAAGGTCGAGGTGGTTAGTTGGTTCGTCTAGCAGCAGCAAGTTAGGGCGCTCCCAAGCAACTTTCGCTAAGGCGAGTCGCGCCTTTTCGCCTCCGGAGAAATGCTCGATGCATTCATCGACGCGGCTGCCGCGAAAATCGAAGCCGCCCAAATAGTCACGGATGACCTGTTCTGTCGCCTTAAGCGCTGGGTCTTTCTTAGCGAGCGCCTGAATTGTCGCAACCGGTGTCGCCGTTTGATCGAGTTCATCGACTTGATGCTGAGCGAAATAGCCTATGCGCATCTTCTTCGCCGGAATCATTTCGCCAGCCATCTGTTTAAGAGACCCGGACAGGACTTTAAGTAACGTCGATTTACCGCTGCCGTTAAACCCAAGCAGACCGAATCGGGAATCGCCTCGGATTGAGAACGTCACTTTGTCGACCAGCGGTTTGTCAAAACCAAAGGCCAGCTTGTTAATCTGCATTAAGTAGCCGCTATCGGCTTCAACCGCGGGAAACGAAAAGCGAAACGGGGAGTCGGCGTGTGCGGGCGCGATGTCCTGCATTCTATCCAATTCTTTTAGGCGGCTCTGCGCTTGTCGCGCCTTGCTTGCTTTTGCCTTAAAACGTCTAACAAAGTCTTCAATCTCGCCGCGCCTGCGCTGCTGCTTCTCGTAGAGCGCCGCTTGTAATGCCATGCGCTCGGCGCGCTGGCGCTCGTAGGCACTGTAATTACCGCGATAGAGCGCGAGCGATCCGCTCTCGAGGCTAATGACGTGATCGATTACCGCGTCGAGGAAAGTCCGATCATGCGAGATAACTAAAATAGTGCCGCGGTAGCCACGCAGCCATTGTTCCAGCCATACCGTCGCTTCAAGGTCGAGGTGGTTTGTAGGTTCGTCGAGCATGAGTAAATCGGACGGGCGCATCAGCGCCGCGGCGAGATTGAGGCGTACGCGCCAACCGCCCGAAAACTCACCTACCGTGCGCGAAAACTGTTCGGTATCGAACCCAAGCCCCGACAATAGCTGTTCAGCTTGGTTCTTAATATCGTAGGCGCCGAGTTCTTCCATCGCCGCATGAAGACGCACGAGCAGCGCGTCATCGTGTCCCGCCTCGGCCACTTTGATCTTGGCTTCTAAGACGCGAAACTCCGTATGAGAGTCAATCACGAACTCGATCGCCGTGCGATCACTCGCCGGTGTCTCCTGCGCCATTGACACGGTACGAAGGCCATTAGGTAGCTCGATCTCGCCTTGCTCTAACTGAATTTCGCCGGCGAGCGCTTTGAATAGACTCGTCTTTCCCGAACCATTACGCCCGATTATGCCTGTGCGCTGGCCACTAGACAGCAACACACTGGCATCGCGAATAAGCGTCTGCGTGCCGCGCATCAGGGTAATGTTATTGAGAGAAATCATAATCGAGAGAAATCATAGCGGCGTTTCGAGGGATCAGTTATAGACTTGAGCACAAGCTCTGCGTGATGGGCTAAACGATAAAGAGAAAGCAACGCTGTAATCACGCCTTCGGCCGGATCGCATGATACTACAGAATTGATTTAGGCAGGCCGAATTCGTACTATGCAGGCTTCACCGAAAGCGGCCATTGGTGGCAAGGGTTCTGCGCCTAACCTTGCTAAAGACGCGTCGTTTTGCCGCCTCATTTCGAGGCCCAGTGACAAGCGGAACACCAGATGAAACAAATACTTATCATCGATGACGACGAGAATCTCGGCGAGCTACTTACCCAATATCTCGCCCGCTATGAGATGCAGGCGCATGTTGCGCTCGCCCCAAGCAAAGGCTTGGAGATGATTAAAAAGCTCAAGCCGGACCTTCTGATTCTCGATGTGATGCTGCCCGAGAAAGACGGATTTGAGGTATGTCGCGAGATCCGTGCGAAATCGTCGATCTATGGCCAGCTGCCTATTCTCATGCTTACCGCCCACGCAGAGGTTACCGACCGCATCGTTGGGCTCGAGCTCGGCGCCGATGATTATCTGCCCAAGCCTTTCGAACCGAGAGAGCTCGTTGCACGCATCCACAACATTCTGCGCCGCTCTGGCGACGATGCATCGATGCGCGAGATCAAGCCTATCAATGGCATCGAAGTTGACCCCTCGCGACGCGAAGTTAAACTCGACCACGCCGTGCTCGACCTCACCACCATGGAATACGAGCTGCTCATCTTATTTATGCAGTATCCAAACAAAACCTTCACCCGCGACGAATTGATGAACCGCCTTCGTGGTATCGACGCCGAATTGTTCTCCCGCGCGGTCGATACGCTAGTCAGCCGTTTGCGTCACAAGCTCGGAGATACCTCGAAGACGCCTCGCTTTATCAAAACTGTTTGGGGTCGAGGCTACACGTTTATCGGCGAGCAGTTGTAGTCCGCCGTGGCAGGCCTACTGCAAACCATACGCTACTCACTTTTCCTGCGCTTGTTGGCGATTTTCAGCGTCACAGTTTTGATGTTTTTTATTATCATTTCTGTGTCGATACAGACCGTTACTCGCGACAGCGCCGCAATAGAAACAATCCCCGACTTTTTTGCCCGTAACGTCGAATCGATAATCGAGGACATCGGCACGCCACCGAATTTAAGCAACGCGATGCGCCTTGCTGCAGAGCTCGACTGGAGTATTAATATTCGCAATCCGATCATGCGCTGGAGCTCGGATGGCGACAATCGGCTTAACCTCGACGACACGACGTTCGTCAGATCGCTAGCCGATGACGCGGAGATTAGGTCGAGCGACAGCGAAGACATGATCGTAGTTCGCCGCGACGGTTACGATTTCTATCTCTATCAGCGCTCTCTCGATGAAAACGCCGCAAATCTCGCCGTTCTTTACATTGGGCTCGCACTTGCCGGCTTCGTGCTTTTCGTCAACTATTTCATGGTCAATCGGCTGCTTGATCCGGTGCGTATGCTGCGCCGTGGTGCGGAGCGAATTCGACGCGGCGACCTGAGCTATCGCGTTCACAACGACCGTCAAGATGAACTCGGCGCACTGACCGACAGTATCAACCACATGGCCGACTCGTTGCAGTCGATGCTCGAAGCTAAACGCCAGTTGTTACTCGCAATAAGCCATGAACTACGCACCCCGCTTACGAAAGCGAAACTGCGGCTCGAGTTCATGCCAGACAGCATTGAGAAGCAAAAACTGCGCGAGGATATCGACGAAATAGACCACTTAATCGGCGACCTCATTGAGGCCGAACGACTGAATGACGAACACACTGCGCTGTCTGCCGAACCGGTTCAGCTTGCAGAGTTCGTGGAGTCTGTTGTTGACCAATACTTTAGTTACGAAGGGGGGCTTGAGATTGTTCTGCCTTCTGAGGATCGTGAGTTTGTCATCGACAAACTGCGCATACGCTTACTCTTAACCAATCTACTTAACAATGCGATACGGCACGGCCGTGACAAACCCCTACGCGTCGAAGTTATTTTTCACGAGGGCAGCGCTTCTCTCGTTGTTCAAGACAACGGAGAAGGCATTGGTCCCGAGCACATTGATCAGGTCTGCGAACCCTTTTACCGCGCAGACAGCTCGAGACAACGCAACACAGGCGGGTTCGGGTTAGGCCTTTACCTCTGCCGTCTTATTGCCCAAGCCCATGGCGGCTCGCTCGAAATCGACAGCGAACTCGGCAAAGGTACCCGCATTAGCATACGCCTGATGCAGCGTCCGCCGCAGATCAGTGCCGAAGACGCCTAACGAGCAGCAAGCTCTCGTCGGCGCCGGGCTCGCGTCAAACTCATAAAGAGTGCTATCACTGTCAGCAGCATAGGAATAGCCGCTGTATTAAACCATTTTAGATTCGAGCCTAGCGCTTCGATATCGGCCGTCAGCTGAAACTGCACATCTCGAAGGCTGCGCCGCGTGTCGAGCAGCTCGGCGTTGAAGCGATCAATTTCGGTTTGAATCTCCGGCGTTAGCTGACCCAAAAGTTGACCACCCTCGTCTGTGTTAAGCGCCGCCAACTGCTCCTCGGTTTCGGCAAGTCTTTCGAGTAGCGCCGCTTCTTCAGTGCGCAGTCGGTCATCGGCTTCACGCTGCAGCTTTACAACGCGCTCAAAAGGGCGGGAGTAACGGCCGCGACTGCGTATGCTGACGAGGTCTGCGCCGCCACTAAGATTGTCCAGCGCGTTAATGACAAAATCACCATTGTTCGCATAAGGCTGCGGAATTCGCTGACCCATAAATTGGGCCACCTGAACCCAAAGTCGATCGGTTAACACATCAGTGTCTGCGAACAGAAGAATGTTGGTCTCACCGCTCGTTCGCGTCAGATGGCCTTCCACTGTAACGCTGTCACTGTTCGTATTTTCGATTCGAGCTTCATCAGAATCATTGTCGTCGTCAGTCTCTTCTTCACTCGCGTCGGCAGCGGCGTCTTTTCTTACTGGCCGTCCTTCGGGAAAAGCGGAGGAGATCACACCACTCACGCGCGCAGCGATAGTGTAACGCTCATTTGCCGAAACAAATTCATCGAATAACACCGAAGGATCTAACACGTCTTCAAGCAGCGAGGCGTTCATCAGCATCGCATCGCTCGACGATTGAATGAGCGGTTCGAACCGTGTTGTCGCACCGTCGCGAGGGGCGAGGGCACCGACCGACGAAAGATTCAAATTCTCAAGGCGCCGCGTGATGATATCGTCGCCAGCGAGCGCCGTTCGATTCGCACCGATCATTCCGATGTGTGCGACAGGACGCGAACCTTGGCCCATCTGAACGCGCAGTGCTAGGGTATTGTCTGTTAGCACCTTGTCCGATGCATAGTCGACGCCCCAAGCCTCAAGCAAGCCGGGTAAATCGGAACGCATTCCCGCGGGAATCATCGAGCCACGCTCTGAGCGAGAGACCATTGAGTCGGCGGTCGGATCGAGGAAAACGAATGTTTCACCGCCTCGCATCACATGCTGATCAATAGCATAAAGCGTCTGTTCCGACAGCCCCTCTGGATGCACGATCATCAAAATGTCGACGTCTTCTTCAATGATTTCGGTGTCGGTTTCTATACGGCGCAAGTCATAAAGCTGGCGAATATAATCGGTAATCATCCACTGCTGTGTCGCCTGCCCCGTCATCGGGTCGAATCCACCGTCGATATCAAGCGTGGTGAGTAAACCAACCACCTTCAAATCGGGATTAGCAACGCGCGTGACGAGTTGCATAAATTCGTATTCGAGAAACTGCTCTTGGTCTGGTCGAATCAGAGGCATGGTCTCGGACACGCGTAGCGCAGGGTCCTTTTCGTTATCAAGCTCTACCGCAACGAGTCCGAAATAAATCCCCTGCCCGCCCTGCGTCACAGGCACTGGCTGGACGCCATACTGGGTGGCGAGGTCTTCTTCTTCTGAGAATGGCTCGGGATCGACAATCGACAGGACTAAATTACCGCCGCTCGCAATCACGATCTCGCGCAACAATTCCTGCACCCGCGTACCGTAACTGCGAATCTGTGGTTGATCCTCCGTTGCTGACTCGCTGTAAAAAAAGAGTAGCTCGATCGGCTCTTCGAGGCCGGAGACGATATTGCGCGTGCCATCGGCGAGAGAAAAGAGATCGTCTTCGGTGAGGTCAATGCGGATACTAGGCAATGCACTGATTAGCCCCACTGAAACGAGCAGGGCGACCGCGACCGTAAGGAGGCCTGTGCCCGAGAATAAAAACTTAATTTTTGTCATCGCCAGTCTCCTCCTAGTTCGCTTTCTTAATTTCAATAACGATAGCGCTCGCAAAGAGCCACGCGCCAATAAATGCAGCAAAGAAAAGCAGATCGCGAATATCGAGTACGCCCTTTGCGATCGAATCATAATGCGTTAGAAAGCCCATGGCGGCGAAGGCGTCGACAACTACCTGCGGCATCCAGGCAGGAAAAGCTTCGAGCAATATCGGAGATCCCATAATCACGAAGATGAAGCAAAGGCTGACGGTAAGAATAAAAGCAATCACCGAATTCTTTGTTGCCGCCGACATGCAAGAGCCAATGGCAAGGAAGCCGCCGGCCATAAACCAACTGCCAAGATACGCTGCAAAAATAACGCCGTTATCTGGATCTCCAAGATAATTCACGGTAATCCAAATAGGGAATGTAAGCGCAAGTGCTATGCCCATCAGTGCCCATGCGGCGAGAAATTTCCCTAACACAGCGTCTCTCAAGCGAACGGGAAGCGTCAGCAATAATTCGATCGTGCCTGTCTTGCGCTCGTCGGCCCACAGAGTCATCGCAATTGCCGGCACCATAAAGAGATAGAGCCAAGGATGGAAACTGAAAAAAGGCAGAAGGTCAGCCTGACCCCGTAGAAAAAATCCGCCAAGCTCGAAGGTGAAAATACCGTTGGTAATGAGAAAAATAACAATAAAAATATACGCAAGCGGCGTGGCGAAATAACTCGCTAGCTCGCGTTTGAAAATGACGCTGAGATTACCCACGGCGCGCTCCTCCTGCAGTCACTTGTTTGAACACATCTTCTAGCTGCCCACGGACGACAGTCATTTCGGCAATCGGCCAGTTCTGTTCCTGAGCGATCTTTGCGACCTGGCTGTAAATCGACTTGCCTGCCTGCGCCAGTATACGCAGGCTCAAGCTGTCTTCGGCGTCGACCTCGATACCTGCAACATCGGCAAGCGATTCGAGGTGGCCACCAAGCTCAAGCGGCTGAGTTAGACGCACGTTTACCGCCTGATGATATTTCGAACTCGCCTCGAGCTCGGCAGGCGTTCCATCGGCAACAAGTCTACCGTTGGCGATAATCACCGCTCGCGTGCAGACAGCGGAGACCTCTTCGAGAATGTGCGTCGAAATAATCACGATTTTGTCGCGGGCAAGATTCTTAATAAGTTCCCGCACATGCTGCTTTTGGTTGGGGTCCAGGCCATCGGTCGGTTCGTCCAAAATCAGCACTTTGGGGTCGTGCATGATTGCTTGCGCGAGGCCAACCCGGCGCTTAAACCCTTTCGACAGTGTGTCGATTTTTTGCAAAGCCACCGAACCAAGCTCGACTTCGGCAAGCACGCGTCCAACGCGCTGCACAAGCTCGTCTCCGCGATAGCCTCGAATCTCGCCAACAAATCTTAGAAAACCGAGTGTCGTCATATCCCCGTATGAGGGAGCACCCTCGGGCAGATAGCCCATCAGCGCCTTGGCTGCGAGCGCATCTGTCGCAATATTATGGCCATCTACCGTGACCGAACCCGAGGTCGGGGCGAGGAAGCCGGTGATAATTTTCATTGTTGTCGATTTGCCGGCGCCATTGGGCCCCAGAAATCCGAGCACCTCGCCCTCGGACACCGAAAAACTCAGGTCGTCTACGGCGGTAAATTGCTCGAACTGTTTGCTTAGATGAGTAATCTCAATCATCGCTTCTATTCCTGCGTTCTTGTGTTGATGCTGTGAGGCGTCTCACTACGATGGAGGAATATAGGCGCGGGGGTAGGGATTTTCAAGGGAATGCAGGAGAAGTGAGGAAAACGACTTTGATCTGGGTTTATTCAGGCCCCACAGTTATACTTTAGCGCATAGAAATAACTCGTGTAGCCAAGCATTTCGGCCTCAAAATCAATGCTCACGAGAAATAAACAGACATCACCAGTCTCAAAGAGACAGTAGAGTAACCATGCCAGCACTTAATCGACAACGGTCTAAGACACCACTGTCAGGGACCTTACAGCGCGACATCGGCCATGTTCGCGTTGCCGTCTTAGCCTGCGTGCTCATGGCACTATTTGGCTGCGGCCAAAAAGGCGGCCTGACGCGACCAGAATCAAACCCCACGCCTAGTGCGCAGTTTCAGTAGCAACGCGACTCACGGACTTAACAATGGATCATTTCAATTACCGAGGTAATAGCCTCTTCGCCGAAGACTTGCCGCTCACAGCGATCGCCGATGCCGTTGGCACACCCTTTTATGTCTATTCGCGTGCAACGCTCGAGCGCCACTACCGAGCGTATGAAACAGCACTCGCCGATCAACCGAGCCTAATTTGTTTTGCTGTGAAGGCGAATTCGAATCTCGCCGTTCTCGATGTACTCGCGCGCCTGGGTGCTGGCTTCGACATTGTCTCGGGAGGCGAGCTTCAGCGTGTCCTTCGCGCCGGCGGCGATCCCGCGAAGACTATTTTTTCGGGCCTAGGCAAGACAGAAGACGAGATACGCTTTGCGCTCGAGGTTGGCATTAAGTGTTTTAACGTCGAATCCGAAGCCGAACTCGAACGTATTAGCCGCATCGCAAGCGAGCTCGGCGTTGTTGCACCCATTTCACTGCGGGTCAATCCAGACGTCGATGCCGGCACGCATCCGTATATTTCAACTGGTCTTAAAGAGAACAAATTTGGTATCGCCAGCGACGCAGCTCTTGCCGTTTACCGCCATGCCGCTACGCTGCCTGGTCTCGATTTGGTCGGCATCGACTGCCATATCGGTTCTCAGCTCACCAGCGTAGCGCCGTTCCTTGACGCTATCGATCGACTACTCGCTATGGTCGATGCCTTGGCAGCTGAGGGCATTCATCTTAAGCACTTCGACATGGGTGGCGGCCTTGGCGTGCCTTACGATGGCGAAGAGCCACCGTTGCCCGACGAATTGATTAATGCGGTACGCGGCCGCTTTGCCTCGCGCAATTTAATGCTGATGGTCGAACCCGGGCGCTCCATTGCGGCCAATGCCGGCGTGTTCGTCACCCGCATCGAGTATTTAAAGTGCAATGAACACAAAAATTTTGCAATCGTCGATGGCGCGATGAATGATCTTCTGAGGCCTGCGCTTTACGGCGCGTGGCAAAAAATTATTCCGGTAGAGTGTAGCGACGATCCCTCGCGCCCCGAGCTGCAGTACGATGTTGTGGGTCCGGTATGCGAATCTGGCGACTTTTTAGGTAAAGATCGCCCTCTTCGAATCGCCGCCGGTGATCTGCTCGCCGTGCGTTCTGCAGGTGCGTACGGGTTTGTCATGAGTTCGAATTACAACACGCGCAACCGCGTCGCTGAGGTCATGGTCGATGGCGGGGCCTATCAAATTGTTCGCGCACGGGAAACGGTAGAACTTCAGCTCTCTCTTGAGTCGCTTTTGCAGTTGGACTCTCGGAGCAATCCCGACAGCGATGCAGCAAACGGCCGATAACCAAAAGATGCGACTTCCCTTCACAAAGATGCACGGCCTCGGCAACGACTTCATGGTCATCGACTGTGTCTCGCAGCCGCATAGCCTCAGCACAGAGCAGATCGCCCTCTATGCCGACCGGCAGCTTGGCATTGGGTTTGACCAACTTTTGCAGATCGAACCCGCGACGCGTCCGGATGCCGACTTTCGCTACCGCATTTTCAATCGCGACGGCAGCGAGGTAGAACACTGCGGCAATGGCGCGCGCTGCTTCGCCAAATATGTTCACGACAAGGGCCTGACGACACACAACCCGATTAAGGTCGAAACGGTAAATCGGCTACTCAGTCTCCAGCTGTCCGAAGACGGTGAGGTGACAGTCGACATGGGCGAGCCCGACTTTGCACCTGAGAGCCTGCCTTTCCAGGCCGAAAACGCGTCTGTCGACGTTGTCAGTGGCCAGCGCTACAGGTGTGAGGTTGTTGCCGCATCGACGACGCAAAAAATAGAATTTTCGGCTCTTTCTATGGGCAATCCGCATGCAGTCATCGTCGTCGACGACCTAGATAAAGCCGACGTCGTTAGCCTTGGCGCGGCCTTAGGCCAACACGGCTGCTTCCCGCAGGGCGTCAATGTCGGATTTATGCAGGTTGTAGCGCAACAGAGCATCCGTCTTCGCGTCTTCGAACGCGGGTCGGGCGAGACGCTTGCCTGCGGTACCGGCGCCTGTGCAGCGGTTGTTAGCGGCTGCAAGCTCGGCCTTTTGGAATCACCCGTCGCGGTCAATGTTCGCGGGGGAACACTCACGATCGCGTGGCAGGGAGACGGGACACCGGTGCTGATGACTGGCCCGGCGACCACTGTCTACGACGGCATTCTCGACCTGCCAGACCACACACACTAAGTTAGCGAGTAGCGACCAGAGCTTAACCCGGCCACGCGCTGCAAATTGATAGGAAGCAAAAAAACGATGACCAATAAAGTGACCGCGACGAACGATTCATCAGATTCGAACGGGGCAACGCCCGGACAGCCGCTCTCTTCGCCCGCACTCAGCGCCGCACAGGTAGCCGACTATCTCCGCGCGCATCCCGAGTTTTTCGACAGCCAAACCGAACTCCTCGCCGAGCTGAAAATCCCTCATGCAAGCGGCAAGGCGATATCGCTACTCGAACGGCAGGTGGTCATTCTGCGTGAACGTGGCCAAGAGGCGCGGCAAAAACTCGGGTCGCTTCTCGCCAATGCACGCGATAACGATCAGCTATTTGATGTCACGCGCGACCTAGTGCTTTCGCTTCTTCGCGCACGGGATGCCACAGAGGTTGCGGAAATAGCACAGGATAAGCTCACTGCATTAGGCAGTGTAGACGCCTGCGAAATTATTGTCGTTGCGCGCCCAGGACTCAAAGTTTCCGAAGGCGTACGCACAGAGAATGCCGAGAAACTGGCCGAGGAATTCGCCGATGTGTTTCGCCTCAGGCGCACGCACTGCGGCGCGATACCCCGCAGCAGCATCGAAAATTTGTTTGGCGCAAATAGCAATCGCGTTGGCTCCACGGCGCTCTGTCCAATAATGCATGAGTCCGAAATCATTGCATTGCTCGCGCTCGGCAACGAATCGGAAGACTATTTTAACACCAGCCTCGACACACTTTTCCTCGACTTCATTGGCCATGTCGTTGGCGCCATTCTAAGCAGGTCTAATTAACTCGTGACTACTGTGCTGCCACTTGTCTCTATCATAGTTCGGACCGTCGGCAGACCCGAGCTTACCGAGGCGCTCGCATCGATTGCAGCACAAAGCCACACAAATATTGAGACGCTTATCGTCGATGCCCGCGGCGATGGCCTGCCGTCGTTGCAGCTGAGTGCAGGGCAGACGCTGGTGTCCACTGGAGCGCCGCTTGGCAGGCCAAAAGCTGCCAACGCAGGGCTCGATGCAGTAAGCGGCGAGTTCGTGATGTTCTTAGACGACGACGATTGGCTTTCTGCGTCGCATGTCGAAAATCTGGTTCACGAACTGCAGAGCAGCCCGACGTCAATTGCGGTTTACAGCACCACTCAGCGCACGACGCCGAGTGGCGAGTTGCTCGATGAATTTTTCGCGCGCGATTTCGATATCGCTTTCCTGCGCCGCGATAATTTTATGCCAATCCATTCCGTGCTCTTTCGCAGTCAAGCGCTCGCAGCCGGTTGTCGCGTAGACGAAAGCCTTGATATTTATGAAGACTGGGATTTTTGGCTACAAGTCGCCGCGCTCGGCAGCATCCATCACATCGACAAAATCACGGCTTTTTATAGAGCCGGCGGTGATTCCGAGACCGCTGTAAAGACCGAGCAAGAAAAGTACGACACTCAAAGCCTCAGCAGCATGTGGCGAGAAAAAGTGCTCGCCAAATGGGCGCCCACCTGGAGCGCCGCTGAACTCAACGCCGTTTTTGGTACTTTTGATGTGTCAGCCGAAATAGAAGACTTGCACAAGCATTTACGGCTTTCGCAAGAAGAGTATCAAGCGGCGCTTAAGCAGGCTGGTCATGAGGCCGAGGTTGCGCGGAAAGACTTGTTAACAAGTTTTAGTGCCGAACGTGACGTCTTCGAGACGACACTTGAAACTCAGCGCAGCGAAGCCGCAGAGCAAGTCCGCAGCCTTCAACTTGAGAGCGATTCTTTACGGCTAGCTAGGGATGAGCTCAATCAAAATATTGAGAATCTGCAGACACAACAGAAACGCCTAAGCAAAGCGCATCAACTCCTCAACCTCCAACACCAAAACCTGTCCGCTGACCTAACTCTTATCCTCAACTCTTTCTCGTGGCGGATCACTAAGCCCTATCGCTATCTTTCTAATAGAGTAAAGCGGCTTTTCTCTCGCCCTGCGGCTCTTTCGACTAGCAAAGTTACTGCCGAACAGCCCGTGCCGCCCTCGAGTACTGAGGCTAAAGCTAGGGCTTCACGAAGCAAGATAAGATGCAGTATTGATGTACCAGGCCGCAATATTCACTTAGTAGACGACGACTTAGTCCTCGCCGGCTGGGCTTTTTCGGCTGGCAATAGAACGACAATCTCCGTGTCTATTGGCGAGAAGCTGTTCCGCACATTCGAACCTACACTTCCGCGCGACGACGTAGCCGCGTCCTTTCGTGCAACGATCGAGGCTCGCCGATCCGGTTTCTTAGAAACTTTCGAGAAGCGTTTTCTACCACAGGGAAGATTCACCGTTGTTGTTATGTTCGACAACGGATTCGAGCAGGTCACTCTCGAGCGAGAAGTAGTCAATCTCGAGCGGGGTGATATCTACAGGCTCTGGCTCAGCGAACGCGCTGCTCAGACACTGCCATCCCCCGATCAACTACTGCGTAAGGTTGCCGTAGTAGTCTTCGCAGGCGCAAGCGGCAGCGACCTCGACGCAGCCGTGTCATTGCTAGAAAAACACATCTCGGTAGCGACTGTATTCCGCGTTATAACGAGCGGCCGTGACTCTAAAGAAGTCGCCACAGACTTACTGCGAACCCTTCACGACGCGAGTGAGTCGGCCGACGATCTGGTCGTTGTTCATCAGACCGATGTGCTAGCGCCGCATGCACTACAATTTCTGTCGAGCACAGGCGAAGAGCTCGCTGCTGACCTTGTCTATTCGGATCACGACCGCTTCGATTCGCAGGGACAGCACACAGACCCCGAGTTCACTTTCGGCTGGTCGCCCGAACACCTTCTGGGTCGCAACTACATTGGCGGCGTGTATCTGTTTAGTGCGACGCTCTTCAAGCGCATCAATACCCCTGCTTTCTCCGAATCAGTCGCGGCGGTTCTAGAAAAGAATCCAGAGGCCGCCGCTACTTTCCGCTACTGTCTCCTACTCGAACTCGGCAATGCCGCTGAAAAAGTAGCGAGAGTCCCTGACGTACTCTGGACAGAGACGACACTGCCGAGCACCCTTCGATTAACCGAATCTCTTTGGGCAAGTAACTTTCTCGACAGGTTCGAGCCGGGCAGCAGCCTCCGCGAGCATAGCGCTAACAATAGCCCTAACAATGGCTTAGACACTGTGCGTTATGTCGATCGCCCTTTACAGTCCGCGCCACTGGTCAGCATCATCATCCCAACGATGGCGAAACTAGAACTGGTGACGCCCTGTATAGAGACGCTGCTTTCGCTCACAGACTACTCTAATTTCGACATAGTCATTCTCGACAACAGCCGCGGCAAGAATCCCGACGGCATAAGCTATTTGATCGATAAAGGCCTGAAGGTAATCGAATGTGATTTCGATTTTAATTGGCCTCGCCTAAACAATTTAGGGGCTAAAGAATCAGACGGCGAACTATTGTTATTTCTCAACGACGACGTAGAAATTACCGACGCTGGCTGGCTTACCGAACTCGTTAAACAAGCGCAGCGACCTTGCGTCGGCACTGTTGGCGCACTGCTCTATTATCCCGAGGGGATGCTGCAACACGCTGGCGTTTTCCTAGTTGACACCGGCGGGGGCTGCGCACACCTATTCCATAAGATGGCGCCGAGCAGTGAACTCCGTGGCAATCTTCATAATCTAGTACGAGAAGTGTCTGCAAATACTGGCGCGTGTTTACTGGTTAGCCGCGAGAATTTTGCAGCGGTTGGGGGTTTCGACGAAGGTCTTGCTGTCGTCGGTAACGACATTGACCTCTGCCTTAAACTGAGGCAAAAAGGCCTCGTCAATATTTGGACGCCGCGTTGTTCGCTTATTCATCACGAAAGCATTTCGCGTAAGGCAAGCGTGCCCAAAGAAGACGAAGCGCTCATGTGGAATAAATGGGGAGAGTTGTTTCGCTCAGGCGACGAATACTATAACCCCAACCTCACCTTAACAGGCGTAGACTGCGCCGCTAATCTGACGCTGTCGCCCTCCTTGCTAGAAAGCAAAACCGCTAAAGCATCAGGTTCGCCTTCTCTAGTAGATACGTCGCCACAGAAGGGCGTGAATCTCATCGGCTATATCCGCGCCGAAATGGGTGTAGGCGAAGGGGCTCGATCAGATGCTCGCGCGCTCGCTGCGGCGGGCATAGAATTTGGCGTGATCAATTTTGAACGCGGTAATTCCGCGCGTATGGGCGACACCTCTTGGCAGCATAAAGAGCGCGACGACGCGCCCTTCTCTGTCACTCTTTGGCATATTAACGCCGACCATCTCGCACTTGCCCGCGCTACGATTCCGACGTTCTTAGTCGAAAAAAGCTATCACATTGCCTACTGGGCGTGGGAGCTTGAAACGATGCCCGAAGGCTGGCGGCCAGCGCTCGACGAAGCCGATGAGATCTGGGTGCCGTCTGAGTTTGTCCGCCGCGCGATCGCATCGGAAACCACGAAGCCCGTCGTGTGTATTCCACACTGTGTTGCGCCAAACCCTGTTGAGTCGCTCGATCGAGATTACTTCGGACTCCCCAAAGATTCATTCATTTTTCTGGCGATGTATGACACACGTAGCATCGCCGAACGGAAAAACCCGAAGGCAGCGCTGCATGCTTTCATTGCCGCATTCGGCGCCGATGACAACCGCGCGACACTCGTTCTCAAAGTCAATAATGCAACAACTGATTCGCTGCGCGAACTCGACGAAGCTATTGGCAACCACCACAACATCATTGTATTGGAAGAAGACCACAGCAAACCTGAAATCGACTCTCTTATTAATGCTGTCGATTGTTTTGTCTCGCTGCACCGCTCGGAAGGGTTTGGCTTGGGACCAGCCGAGGCGATGAGCTTAGGCAAGAGTGTTATTCTAACCAATTGGTCTGGGTCGACAGACTATACCGATGCCGAACACTGTCTGCCTATCGATTACCAACTAATTACTTTAGAGCAAGATTACGGGCCTTACCTAAAAGGTCAGCGTTGGGCAGAGCCATCAATAGAGGACGCCAGCGCCGCGATGAGAAAACTGGTTAACGAGCCAGCTTTTGCAGACGAACTCGGGAGAAAGGCACACGCCTTTATCGACGCGGAATTTTCACCCAGAGCCGTGGGCGAAAAGATGAAGTCGCGACTCGCAAAGATTAGTTAGAACTTTCTCAGCAGGCGATAATAGACCCGCTGCATGGTAGCGCTTCGGGTGCGCATTCGTCTGCCGAGTAAGAGAGCGAGTCGATACTTAAGCGGCAGTTTTCCACCAAAATGGCGTGAGAATTCTTTCGCCTGCCGCGCAACGTCGACAAGATGTTCGTTATGTTCAAGCGCGAATACGCGGCTTAACAAACTTCTGCGCCAATGCTCCGAGTCCTCTCTCTGCTTTGCACCAATCGTGTTGCGGCTATGCTGCCTGTATCGAACCAGTGGCGCCGGCATAAACACGAGCTCGCCAAATGCGGTGGCTGTCATCGCAAACCACCAGTCATGCATCATCGCCTTTTTGGGCACGGGTAGCGCCGCACGCATCAACGCTTCATTGAAAAGCGCGGTGCAGCCGGTGACCAAATTGCTTACAGCTACCTGGGGAAATTGATTACGTTCGATTTCGAGGCCCTGATAAGAAATTAGAGACTCAGCTACTCGCTGAAGATTCTGGTCGACAACTTCGAGGTCGCAGTGGATAAGAATAGGTTTATCCTTGCCATCCTGAACCTGACAATATTTCTCAATCTGCAACGCCAATTTATTATTGAGCCACACATCATCTTGGTCGCAAAAGCAGGCAAGGATATTGTCGAGCCCAAGGGCCGATTTGTTCGCAAGCGTGTATTCGCAAAGCACAGAAAAACTGCCGCTTGGACCATAGTTCACCGGCTCCTCTTCGACAATGTGGAACTTTTCGGGTGAGGCCTCGGCATATTTCTGCAGGAGGAGCAGCGTGCCATCACTCGACCCATCGTCGCGCACGACGATGATGAAATTCTGATGAGTCTGTTCGAGAAGCGAATCTAGTTGCTCGGCGAGAAACGCCTCGCCATTGTAAGTGGATAACAACACTGCGACGCGCTGTGACGACTGATCACTCATTTCGGCAGAGTCCTTGCGTCGCGAATCCCGCGGCGAATGCTCGTAAAGTAACTGCTGCGCTGAGCGGAACTCAGCATGAGCCAAAGTGCTTTTAATGCAAACCGCGGCATGTCCCTCAGCTTCCAGCCAAGAGGGGCGTAGTCGACACCGTAGAGATGCACGCGATTTCGACTCGAATAATAGCTGCGCGAAGGATTGTGCTGAGCGATTATCCCCGCACGCACCCAAGGATGATCGCTGCGCTCGCCAATAGCGTGATAGAGAATCGACGCATCGGATCCCACCAGATCGTAGCCTAGCGCCTTCGCGCGGAAACACCATTCGAGATCTATGTTATCGATGAAATAATCGTCTCGCATCGGCCCAACGGCATCGATGATACTCAGCGGAATTAGCGTGCCGGAGGTGATCAGGAAATCTGCTTTGAACTCGGTGCGCAACCCTTCGAAACGTCGGTTTGTGCGCCCCAACAATCGATTGAACAGTTTAAACGGGGTTTGTTTCATCGACTGCGGGTTCATTATTCGTGGCCCGACGGCTGCCACACCCTTGCTGCTAAATTTCGAAGCGCGTTCTAATGCCGAGATAAGCCCCTGAGCAAAAAGATCGCCGGGGCGACTGTCCTGATCGAACAGAAACACAAACTCGTAACCGTGCTCTTTCACCCAGGCTATGCCCTTATTTAGCGCGCGCGACAGGCCAATGTTGTCGTCCATTTTCTCAACTGCCCGACACCGCGAGTACACCTCGATCGACGCGGCTAGCTCTTCGATATTCTTGCTGCCATTGTCTACAACAATAAAGTCGCTGTCTTTCTCGAGCTGGCCGAGAAGCTTTAGCAAAGCCGTGAGGTCGGGATTGTAGGTTACAACGACCGCGCAGTAACGACTCGGCTTAGCGGCTGCGGAAGTCTTAGACGAGCTAGGCATCGGGCTGTACAGCCGCGTCGCTGCCGATAGCCATCGGCAGAGGAACTTCGGGCGAGACGGTAATAAACCCAGGCGTGCGAAGACTGTTCAACAAAAAGTAGAGAATTGACATGATGCCAAGGCTTAACCCAGTAACCACCCCTGCGTCGAGTATCCCACGCCAGGGCTGTGGAAGTTGCCGCGCAACAACGACAAAGCCCATGACGACGAGCGTTAGCCCAATGGAGAGAATCTGACGACGACGCGTCGCGTAGATGTAGCCCATGCAGAATGCCGGCGCCAAAAGAACGTGGTGCCAACGCGGATTTTCGCGCAGATAGTTCGCTCGTTGGATGACACGTGGAGAGAATCCACGATGAAACCCTTTATAACCCTCGGCATAAGCCATATAGACAATACTGAAGGCGAGGCTGGCCCAATGAACAGCGCTTAGCTGCAAATCGCCTAATTCGAAGGCAATGGGTGCGAGCCGGAATATAGCGAATGACAGCAAGAGGAGCACGCCAACGATACCCCATGCAAAGCCCAGTGTTCTCAAGTCTTACCCTCTTCGATTATCGATATTGCTCTGCTTCGCGTGCGGCTGCTACTGCTTACCGCGCTTGGTGAGGCTGGCATTATAGCGGCTTTATAGTGACTTTGCTGCTGCGAGACGACGTGCTTTCGCGCACGAGTCTTGCGCAATTATCGCGTGTGTTCTGAGTAAACGTCGGTGCGTGAAATGTCGATCTAGGCTATTATCGTGCCCATTAATTGCTCGCTAATCAGACCACAGGAAAGATGCAATGACGGTAAAACTCGGCGTAGTCATGGACCCGATCGCGGACATTAACGTCAAAAAAGACACGACACTTGCCATGCTTCTCGCCGCGCAGCGTCGCGGGTGGGAGCTCTATTATATGGAGCAGAGCGATCTATCCCTTGATCAAGGCTTGGCGCGTGCCACCGTTCGTCGTCTCAGCGTCGAAGACAATCCCGAAAGCTGGTTCGAGGTTGGCAGCCCGCAGGACATTGCACTGTCCGATCTTGATGTTGTGTTAATGCGAAAAGATCCGCCCTTCGACATGGATTTTATTTACTCGACCTATATTCTCGAGGCGGCGCAGCGCGAAGGCACTTTGGTCGTGAATGACCCCCGGAGCTTGCGCGATTGTAACGAAAAACTTTTCGCCACTCAGTTCCCGCAGTGCTGCCCTCCTCTCATCGTTGCCGCGTCGGCCGCACGACTGAAAGCGTTTCACGCCGAACACGGCGATGTGATCTTTAAGCCTTTAGACGGCATGGGCGGCGCCTCTATCTTTCGGGTGAAAGCCGGCGACCCAAACCTGAGTGTTATCATCGAGACGCTAACTGACCATGGCCGCCAGCAGATAATGGCGCAAAAATTCCTCCCTGAGATCGTCGATGGAGACAAGCGTATTCTTATGGTCGACGGCGTCCCTGCTGAGTTCGGCCTCGCCCGAATCCCGATGTCCGGAGAAACCCGCGGAAATCTCGCCGCCGGCGGCAGCGGCGTTGCGATGCCACTGACCGATCGTGAACGCTGGATCTGCTCCCAAGTAGCTCCGGTTCTGCGTGAGAAGGGCCTCCTCTTCGTTGGCTTAGACGTCATCGGTGACTATCTGACCGAAATCAATGTCACTAGTCCAACTTGCGTACGCGAACTCGATCGCGCACACCAACTCGATATAGCGGGTGATCTTATGGAAGCGATTGCAAGCAAGCTCGCGGCAAGGGGCTAAGCCAATATGGACGCGGGCGCGGACGAGCGCGAACGCTTTAATTTCACGATGTTTTTGTCGGTTGCGGTGCATGGCATCCTAATTTTTGGCATAAGCTTCGGGGCAGTGCAGTCGACCAGCGAGGTGCCTACGCTCGAGATAACCCTCGCGGCGCATCACAGCGAGATTGCCCCTAACCGCGCCGACTTTCTGGCACAGGCCAATCAGCTAGGCAGCGGCTCTCTCGCCGAAGACGCCCCGGCAGTGGCACCAACCTCGCCCTTTCAGGCCGACTACGAATCAGCCACGCTGCAAGCCGCGCAGCCGATGACCCCTGAACAAACAGCCGCACAGCGAGAAGGTAGCACTGAGCTTGTCACGACGTCGGCCAACGCACGCAAACAGTCGAACGACGCCCTGACCGTAACCGATGAGGGCGACGCTCAGGTCTCTACGCCCGACTCTTCACGACTCGCAATCGCCTCTCTAATGGCCCAACTCGACTCTCAAGTGCAGGAGTATGCGCGGCGCCCAAGGCGAGTTGTCCTTACCGCGGCAGCAACCCAGCGCAGCGAAGACGCCCTCTACCTCGATGGCTGGCGCCGACGCATCGAGGCTATTGGCAATCTCAATTACCCCGATGCGGCCAGACGGCAAAAACTCTACGGCAGCCTAAGGCTGCTGGTGTCGATACTCCCGAATGGCAGCATACAAAAGACCGAAATTTTGCAGTCATCGGGGCATGCAGTTCTCGATCAGGCAGCGCTGGATATTGTAATGCTCGCCTCGCCCTATGAGCCCTTCCCGCCAGAGCTCAGCAAACAGGCCGACATCGTTGAGATTATTCGCACGTGGCGCTTTCACGAAGGCGACGCGCTGCGTAGCTACTAAGATCGCGACTTAACTCCTAGGATGACAATGACGCCTCTAGACAGTTTCCCACAGCAGCACAAGCAGCTCAGCGCGCTTGCGTTCGACTACGGCACCCAACGAATCGGCGTTGCCTATGGGCAAAGTCTCACGGGCACCGCGCAAGCGGTGGCCGTCATACGCGCGCGCGATGGTGTGCCCGATTGGGGTGATGTCGCGGCATTAATTGATCGTTGGCAACCGGATGTTTTCGTCGTCGGCCTGCCTTACAACCTCGATGGCAGCGAGAGCCCTCTCATGCTGCGCGCCATGAAGTTTGGTCACAGGCTCAATGGCCGGTTCCATAAACCCAGCTTCGGCTTCGACGAGCGGCTATCGTCTGTCGAAGCTGCAGAGCGCATTATCAATGACGCCGATTGGGAATCTAGCCGAAGACTAAGCAGCCGGCGCACAAGCGGCCACGGTGCGGGCAAAAAACAAGCGATAGACGATGTCGCCGCGCAGATTATTCTGGAGAACTGGCTAGCAGAATTCGCCAGGCGAGCGCCCAAAGAGGACACCTAACGAGAGCACTTATAACTAGGACTAGTAA
>Ga0209251_1000035_pt1 | contig 118743 bp, 110 predicted proteins | sample SaaInlV_100m_DNA_6_FD_184665 | JGI IMG/M metagenome (GOLD analysis project Ga0209251, IMG submission 184665) | Marine microbial communities from expanding oxygen minimum zones in the Saanich Inlet - Saanich Inlet SI073_LV_10m_DNA (SPAdes) (version 2) | ecosystem: Environmental > Aquatic >...
GTCATGTATGTGACGGGCTCCTGGTCCGTTGTTTACGCCATCGATGCGAGAACGGGAAAAGAGTTGTGGACGTACGACCCAGAGGTATCGGGTGAAGATGCGGCTAAAGGCTGTTGCGATGTTGTCAATAGAGGGGTTGCTGTACATAACGGCAAGGTCTTTGTCGGCGTATTTGATGGTCGATTAGAAGCGCTCGATGCCGCGTCCGGTGAGGTGCTGTGGAGTAACGTTACAGTCGATCAATCAAAGCCTTATACCATTACGGGCGCGCCGAGAGTCTTCAAGAACAAGGTGATCATTGGAAACTCGGGCGCGGAGTTGGGTGTGCGAGGTTACGTCACCGCCTACAACGTCGAGAGCGGTGACCTCGAGTGGCGCTTTTATACGGTCCCCAACCCAAATAAAGAGCCTGATGGCGCTGCGTCAGATGCGATTTTTGCTGAGCTGGCGAATGACAGCTGGGGTGACACTGGCGCTTGGACAACCGACGGCGGCGGTGGCACTGCCTGGGACTCTATTGTCTACGACACAGTGAATGACCAGGTGCTCGTGGGCGTTGGAAATGGCTCGCCCTGGAATGCGTCTATACGCGACCCTGAGGGGGATTTTGGTGGTGCGTATGACAACCTATTCTTGTCCTCCGTACTCGCGCTTGACGCGGATACTGGCGCGTATCGGTGGCATTACCAGACAACACCGCGTGATCAGTGGGACTTTACGGCGACTCAACAAATGGTGCTTGCAGATCTTCCGCTTGGAGAAAATGGCGCGAGCCGCCGAGTGGTCATGCAGGCGCCCAAGAACGGCTTCTTTTACGTGCTTGATGCTCGAGATGGAGAGCTTTTGTCGGCGACACCGTTCTCTGAGCAGAATTGGACCACTGGCGAGATCGACGAGAATGGTCGGCCTGTGATCACTCAAGAGGCAATCGAACTGGACAATATGGTGGTTGTGCCTGGTCCCACAGGGGCTCACAACTGGCATCCGATGTCATTTAATCCCAAGACGGGTCTCGTCTACATCCCTACTAATCTCGCATTGCCCTACGTTTACGTTGATAACGATGCTGCCCGAAGTGCCAAGAGCCACTGGAATACGGGTTATGACTCAGCGTCAGCCTGGGCGTACGAATTCCCGAAAGGTACGATCGCTTATACGCAAACGCTCGATGGCGGAAGTCTTGTCGCTTGGGATCCGGTGGCAGGTGAGCCGGCTTGGATAGTACCTTTTCCCCAAGCCTTTAACGGCGGCACCTTGAGTACCGACGGAGGGCTGGTTTTTCAGGGAAATAAGCGGGGTGAGTTTGTCGCGTATGACGCTGAAACAGGTGAGCGCATGTGGACTCAGCGATTAGTGGGTGACGCAGCCGCAGCACCGATGACTTACGAACTCGACGGTGAACAATACGTGTCGGTGTTGTCGGGATGGGGCAATGTTTCCATGATGATTTACGGTGCGGCGTTGGAGAAGCCCGTGACTCCAGAGCCCGGACGCATTGTTACCATGAAACTCGGCGGTAAGGCCGAGCTTCCATCGCCGCTAGACTATTTAGTTGTCGAAAGTCCAAAGGCGCCGCTTGTCGGTGATGCTGAGACATGGCAGCTCGGTATGCAACGCTTTGCTGAGAACTGTCAGTTCTGTCACGGCGCCTACGCCATTAGCTCTGGCGTCATACCTGATTTGCGGTGGTCTGGCATATCGGCCAATGAAGACTCTTGGGCTGCCATTGTTCGCGATGGCGCGCTGACCGACAACGGTATGGTGGGGTTCTCAGACATTATCGATGACGAAGAGATTGAGGCGATTCGACACTACGTGTTGCGACAGGCTTGGTTGGCTGTTGAGAACGGGACGGCAGATGCGCCAGAAGTTGCGGCTCTCGGCGATCAATAATGGGTCGTCGTCCGTTCCAAAGGCGCTCGTCTAATGCCTGTAAAACGCAACGAGCGCCGCTGTAACCGCCACATTAAGTGATTCAACGCCATTTTTCATGGGGATATGCAACGACAGATTGGCGGCTCTCATTGTTTGAGGGCTTGCGCCGTCCGTCTCGCCCCCCAAGACATAAACCGTCGCGGTGTCGGGGTGGTAGTCGAACAACGAAGTCTTTGCGCCCCCGTCCATAACGGCAATTTGAAATCCCCGACTTTGAAGTTCGGTGACGCAGCTTAAAGCGTCATCACATTGAACAATTGGGGCGCTAAAAACCGTGCCGGCTGAGGCTTTAATGACCAACGGGCCCAGTGCGGCGACTGACTTTTTTGGATAAAAAATTGCATCCACTCCTGCTGCACAACACGACCTGATTGTCATGCCAACGTTCTGCGGGTTAGTCACGCCGTCGAGAAGAACTCCTCTAAAGTCTGACGTTTTTTCAGTTTCAAGCGCACTTAAGAACGACGTCAACGAATTAAACTGGGGGCAAAACAAGTCCAACGCCACGCCCTGATCTTGCTTGCCGTTGCGTGAAATGCGAGAGAGCGAACCGCGGTCGTGTGTTTGAATATCCACGCCTCTAATTTTGGCTGCGCTCTGAATCTGCCTTACAATTTCTCCCGGCTTGTTACTCTGAGCCAGGTGCAGTTTCCTGGGCGTCAGTGAGGCGTCAGAAAGCGCCTCAAGCACAGGTTTTCGGCCGTAGATGGTGAGGGTTTGTGATAGGTCCATTTTTAGCGGTGTTCTCGAGAGAGAAAAGCCTTCAACTGTCGATTAGCAAATGCCGAATCGCCTGATCATGTCCCGCACAGAGAGAACTGTTCAGCAAATCTGCAACTGCACCCAGCATCCTTGATGATAACCTGTTTTCCATCTTCGTCAAAAGTAGGATTCTGAATACCCGAAATGAGTTGTTCATGGTTAGAAAGAATATTTATCGTTATATTGCGATGAATATGGGAGCAACCAAAACAGAAGTCTTTACAGAAAGCCAGAATCAACTGGCGGATTTAGCAAAGGCAACCAGTCATCCAGCGCGAATTGCAATTCTGCAATACCTATCGCGACAGCCTAATTGCGTTTGTGGAAGTATCGTGAATGAGGTTGGTTTAGCGCAAGCAACCGTTTCTCAACATTTAAAGGCATTGAAAAATGCTGGATTAATGCAAGGAAGTGTAACAGGTGCAAAGACCTGTTATTGTTTGAAGCCCGACACCATCAATCAATTGAAAGAACAATTAAATAGCCTTCTGACTAACTGCTGCTCAATTGATGGCTGTTGCTAAACGAAACACTTAAGCACCAATACTATGAGTACAGAATTTCCAAGAATGCACGTTAGCCTTTACGTGAAGAACCTTGAAAGGACAGTTGATTTCTATCAAACCTTTTTTGGTGAAGTTGCTACCAAAGTAAAGCCAGGCTACGCCAAGTTCACGCTTGAAAAACCATCATTGGTCATCTCTTTTGTTGAGAATAGTGAGAACATCAACCCTCTTTTTGGACACCTTGGTTTTCAGATTGACACGAAAGAAGAGTTGAACAAGCGTTTGGAATCAGCCAAATCATTGAATTTCGATACGTTAGAAGAAACTGGAACAGCTTGTTGCTATGCTAAGCAAGACAAGTTTTGGGTTATCGATCCTGACGGATACCGATGGGAGGTCTACCTACTGCACGAAGATGTCGAGTTTAATGGCCCGCAATATCAAACTGAGAATGTGCCCTGCTGTTCTCCAAAAATGGAGGTTGAGCCCGCTCCTATCGCCGCTGCATCTGATTGTGACCCAACAAGCGGTTGCTGTTAATGAGCGCAGCTTTATATCCCAAGCTTCAGCAATATGCTGAAGCGAGAATCAAAGAATTTGACTCGATTCCGAAAACTCGAAAAGCCAAGTTGAAGGCGTTATCCAATTACATTCAAAGTAAAATGGAAAGTGCAGGCAATGTATCAGTGAAAGAGAAGGTAGAGTATGCCATTAACGCTGTTCACGAGTCCCGGTTGTCACCTGTGCGAACAAGCAGAGCAGATGCTGGATTACTTGGGCATCCAATGCAACTTAGTCGATATTTCGTCGCAGATTGACCTCATTCGAGTATACGGTGTTCGCATACCAGTATTGAAACGCTCCGACGGTTCGGAATTGGGTTGGCCTTTTGACACGCTCGATGTTGAGCGCTTTACCGCCTGAGGTTTGCTTACTTATCTCGTTCCACGCGGATGGCAAGCACGTCGCACTCCGCTGCGCTAACCACGCCGTCGGTCGTCGTCCCCAAGAGTAATTCGAGTCCCCAACGTCCGTGGCTGCCAAGGACGATAAGGTCTGCTGCGATGCGACTTGCCACTGCGGGTATTTCTTTTTCCGGGCGTCCGCTTGCGAGGTGGCAATGCTGGCTAGGAATGCTCAGTTGCGTTGCAAGGTCCTTAAGGTGAATCTCTGCCTGTTCATTAATTTCCTCTTGCAGAGACGAGGTATCCACATGCAGGTCGGCGCCATACGTGAGCGATAGCGGCTCTATAATATGAAGGATGTGGATCTCGGCTTGCTGGGTCCGCGCCATTGTGGCCGCCTTGATGGCGATCTTGTCAGAAGCCGCTCCTAAATCGATTGCAACGAGTAAGCGTTTGTAGGCCATTGATCCGTCCAGCATTGACTTATAAGTGTATGAGCATACCTTTGTGCTCTTGTGTGAACCAGTGGTGCCCGTTTTGTCGATCGTTTTGATTTTACTTATTATCGCAGTCGCGGCCGCGCCTTTAATGTCGGCCCTTCCCTCGAAAGCACAACGCTATGAGGCAAGGATTCGTGGTTATGCGTCACAGTGTGGTATTACGATAAAGCTCGAACCCTCTCCTGAGATTCCTGCACGGTTTGGATATCGCGCTAGCTCACATGTCGTTGCCTATAAAAAACGGCGCTCGGCGTCCTGTTTGGCGTGTGTTGAGCCGAAGTTGGCGGTAAGAGTAAATGGTGTTTGGGCCAGCATTCCGTTAGAGCAACCGATTAATCAGTGTTTCGAGACGTTGCCAGAAGGGGTTCAAATTATGGAGTTAGCCGAATACTACGTCTCGGTCTATTGGAATGAGAAGGGCGGTGAGGACGCGGTGAGCGCGGTGGATGAAACACTGACACAAATGTTGGTGGTGTCTGGTTTTGAATAGTATCTCTCAAAGAGAATTAACATTATTCGCTTGACCTGAGCCTATTATTGTCCCGTACACTCCGCGCTCTACACCGCACCGGTGTCATGAGTTAACACACGACTTGGGTATCAAATTCGCAAATGGGTAAGTCACTGGTTATCGTTGAGTCACCGGCTAAGGCAAAGACGATTAATAAATATCTTGGTTCCGACTTTATTGTGAAGTCGAGCGTCGGGCATGTTCGTGATCTTCCTACTGCAGGGAGCGCGCCGACTACAGACCCCAAGGAGCGAGCAGCACAGGCCGCTATAACCCGGAAGATGGCGCCCGATGAGAAGGTGCGCTACCAGGCAAAGAAGAAGCGCGATCAGTTGGTTCGGCGCATGGGGGTCGATCCAAAGAACGGCTGGACCGCACGCTACGAAGTCTTACCGGGTAAAGAGAAAGTAGTCGACGAGCTCAAGAAGCTCGCTAAAAATGCCGACGCAATTTATCTGGCCACTGACCTCGACAGAGAAGGTGAGGCCATAGCTTGGCACCTCAAGGAGATTATTGGTGGCGATGAGTCTCGCTATCAGCGTGTCGTGTTCAACGAAATCACTAAACGAGCGATTCAGAATTCGTTTGCATCCCCCACACAGCTTGATACGAATCGCGTTCACGCACAGCAAGCACGTCGCTTTTTAGACCGTGTTGTTGGGTTTGAAGTGTCTCCACTCCTGTGGGCAAAAATTGCCAGGGGTCTGTCGGCAGGACGAGTACAGTCAGTCGCGGTTCGTTTAATCGTGGAACGCGAGCGCGAAATACGGGCGTTTATTCCCGACGAGTATTGGCAACTCCACGCCGATTTGGCTGCCAGCGGCGGTGAGACAGTTCGTTTTGAGGTGGTTAAGTTTAAAGGGGAAGCCTTTACTCCTAAAACGGAACAAGAGACGATAAAGGCTGTTTCTGCGCTTCAGCATTCCCGCTTTGATGTCTCTGATCTTGAAGCGCGAAAGACAAGTTCTCGACCTTCGGCACCGTTTATTACGTCAACACTGCAGCAAGCGGCGAGTACTCGCTTAGGATTTAGCGTTAAGAAAACAATGACGCTTGCGCAGCGATTGTATGAGGCAGGGCACATTACCTACATGCGGACTGACTCCACTAATTTAAGTGGCGAGTCTGTCGAGGCCTGTCGTAGCTACATTAATGACGCATTCAGTTCGAGCTACCTACCCGATGCGCCAAATCGATACGGTGCGCGCGAGGGCGCTCAGGAGGCACACGAGGCGATTCGCCCGTCGAACGTTAATGTGAGTGCCGAATCTCTCAAAGATGCCGAGCGTGACGCTCAGCGGCTCTACGAGTTGATATGGCGACAGTTTGTGGCGTGTCAGATGACGCCCGCTCGCTATTTGAGTACGACGGTTACGGTGAGTGCCGACGAGTACGATATGACCGCAAAGGGGCGCGTCGTCGAGTTTGACGGCTACACGCGTGTACAGCGACCGATGGCGAAGAAAGGCGATGACGCGTTATTACCTGACTTTAAGGTGAGCGACGTACTTGCGATGTCGGCATTGCATCCGGCACAACACTTCACGAAACCGCCAGCTCGTTATGGTGAGGCCAGTTTGGTTAGAGAGCTTGAAAAGCGCGGAATAGGGCGTCCATCAACGTATGCCGCGATTATTTCTACTATCCAAGATCGAGGCTACGTCAAGCTTGAGAATCGTCGCTTCTATGCGGAAAAAATGGGCGATATTGTGACTCAGCGGTTGCAGGACAGTTTTGAGGATCTCCTCGATTACGGCTTTACTGCCTCGATGGAAGCGAACCTTGACAAGGTTGCGGAGGGTCGCAAGGACTGGCGCGAAGTCCTCGATAATTTCTACAGCGACTTCCGCTCCAAGTTAGAGCTTGCAGAGCAGCCCGGTGAGGGCGGTATGCAGGCCAATGAACCGACTCCTACAGGGATTCCCTGTGGTACCTGTGAGCGTCCCATGCAGGTAAGGACGGCGAGTACTGGTGTTTTTCTGGGCTGCTCCGGTTACAACTTGCCCCCTAAGGAGCGCTGCAAAACCACGATTAATCTTATTTCGGGCGACGAGGTCGTATCGATTGACGCGGACGATGAAGCCGAATCGAGATTGCTGTTAACAAAAGAGCGCTGCCATAAATGCAATGCGGCTATGGACAGTTATCTTATTGATGAAACGCAGAAATTGCATGTTTGCGGAAACAACCCTGACTGCGATGGGTATCGCGTCGAAACGGGTAGCTTTAAGATTAAAGGCTATGACGGGCCGACGCTTGAGTGTGACAAATGCAGTTCTGAGATGCAGCTCAGAACAGGGCGATTTGGTAAGTACTTTGGGTGCACTAACAGCGAGTGCAAAAACACCCGCAAGTTGCTCCGTAGCGGGGAAGCAGCGCCGCCCAAAATGGACCCGATTCCGATGCCGGAACTGCGGTGCGTAAAGGTAGAAGATCATTACATTTTGCGGGACGGCGCCGCGGGCCTCTTTTTGGCGGCCAGTCAATTTCCAAAACACCGTGAGACACGTGCGCCGTTCGTTGACGAGGTCATTCCTCATCAGGCGGAACTTGATCCGAAATATCAGTTTTTGCTGGACGCGCCTGTCACGGATGATGTGGCTAATCGCAGTCAGATTCGATTCAGCAGAAAGACCAAAGAGCAGTACGTCATGACCGAAATCGATGGCAAGGCGACGGGCTGGAAGGCGTTCTTTAGCAACGGCGCTTGGGTGGCCGAAGGTTCGGGTAAGCCGGCGCCCAAAAAAAAGCCAAAGGCCAAAGCCAAAGCAAAAAAAACGCCGCTTAAAAAGTAGGGTTGATCGTCCGTGAGTCAGGCTCAGTCTTATGCAAATCACAGCATGTACATGGCATCAATCGTTTTGACGGCATGGGACAGTGCGATGAAAGCGAGCGCTGTAGCGGCGCCCGCATTAGATGCCGCGTTTGCCCCGGCTGTCCGCCTGCATCTACTTGATGCGTACGGTTGGCAGCTCCTCGCGTGTAACCGAGTGACGGGGTTGCCGCTCAATCCCCCCCATTGTGTTGCGGCCATGCCATTACTGGCAGACGGGATTGAAGTGGCTCCTGAGGTCAAAGAGTTCCGGTTGCTCGAGGCTGGAGGCTGGTTAGCTGAGTTACAAAAAGAAATTGCGCCAGGTTTGGCCCCGATAGCACCGGCCCATGTCTTGGCGGTTGAGCGCACGCGCTTCAACTACGCTACGGCAACGGACTGTTTTCGCGAGCTGGAACGCTTAATGGACCGCGTATCGGGTGATATTGACGAATCATGACCGAGCCGCGCTCTTGTGGTAAAACGCGATCTATAGTGTTACTGTCAAAGACAAACCACGACATCTTGTGAGGTTCGAAAATGTCTACGTCGCTTTTGGAAATTGTTGATTTAGGTGATGGAGAAGTTGTGCTGCAGCGAGCAGAGGACGACTCGGAGCCGTTAGTGAGCATCCAGTTTTCAGAAGAGGCAAGTGCGTACCTCATGGACAATAATCTTGAAGTCGCAAAAATTATGATTCAGGCCGGCATTCAGGCGGCCGCAAAAATGGCGGAAAGGTCAGGTGTCGATATGGACACAACCGAGTCCTCGGACAAAGCAGAACGCCGAACGCTGCATTGATCACTGGCGTCGAATGACGCCAACACTTACACCTTCGATTGCAATAGATTGCTCACTGAGATCAATCTCTATGGGCGCGTAAGCGTCGTTCTCAGCAATCAAGTCAACGCGTTGATCGCTGATTCGATTCCAACGTTTCACTGTGACTTCATCTTCAATGCGCACAATCGCTATTTGACCTTGGCGGACCTCGCGAGTGCTGTGAACGGCAATGAGGTCTCCATCAAAAATGCCCGCGTTGATCATGCTGTCTCCGCAGACTTGCAGAAGGTAGTGCGCAGGTGGGGCGAAGAAGCTCGCGCTGAGGTCACAGTAGTCTTCGATGTGCTCCTGCGCTAACAGTGGGGCGCCTGCGGCAACTCGCCCAATAATAGGCAAACCTAGTTGCTCGGTTAAGCGAATACCTCGAGACGCTCCTGCTACAAGCTCGATGACGCCCTTTTTAGCGAGTGCCTTTAGGTGCTCTTCAGCGGCATTTGCAGACTTAAACCCAAGTTCCCTAGCGATGTCGGCGCGTGTCGGTGGCATACCTGTGGCCTCGATGCTCGACTTGACGACATCCATCACCTGTTGCTGTCGGGCTGTAAGCTTATTCATGACTGTTCTCCGGCGGTTTTACTGAATATATAGGCAGGCTGTTTAAATGTACAGTATTGGCCGAACGATGACGCGTCGGTAGCTTATAGCCTTCATCTAATATGTGGATTGAGCATGGAATCATTTTTAACGCTGGTCGCCCCGCTGAGCGATGCTACAGGGCTGCCTATGGCGACAACGGCCTTGTTGTCACTAATTGCATTGGGAATTTCGGGTCATTTTGGAATTCGATTCGCAGTAAAACGTCTGACAGCGATTGCCGATACAACGGCCACGCGTTGGGACGATGTGGTTTTTTATTCCATCGCGCCACCGATTCAGTGGGCGATGTGGATTGCCGTTATTTACGGATTGCTCAGCCTCTTTGAAGCGGCACAGGGGCTTCGAACTGCCCTGATTCATGTCGCTGATGCGGGTCTCATACTCTTGGTGGGTTGGCTGCTACACCGCGTGTCGACAGGCGTTGAAATCGAGTTATTGGCAGAGCATCGGGGCCCACGAAACTCCGATGATCGTGCAACGATAAGTGCGGTTGCACGGCTTGCTCGAATTACGGTCTGGGTGTTGTCGTTGTTGATGGTCTTGCAGTCGCAAGGTGTTTCTGTTTCAGGACTGCTGGCTTTTGGCGGTGTGGGTGGTATTGCAGTCGGTTTTGCGGCAAAGGACTTGCTTGCAAACTTTCTAGGTGGGTTGAGCATCTACTTGGATCGACCATTTGCAGTGGGGGACTGGATTCGCTCGCCTGATCGACAAATCGAAGGTACGGTGGAAGACATTGGCTTGCGAATGACCCGAATCCGGACGTTTGACCAGCGCCCGCTGTACGTTCCTAACTCGACGTTTTCGAGTGTGTCGCTCGAAAACCCATCGCGAATGACTAACCGACGAATCTACGAAACGATCGGTGTTCGATACGAGGACGCTCACAGAGTTGCAGGCATTGTTAAGGACGTGATGGCAATGTTTCAGCACCACGATGATATCGCCCAAGATCGAACACTGATCGTCAACTTTAATCACATGGGACCGTCATCACTCGACTTTTTTGTTTACGCGTTTACTAAAACCACCAACTGGGTGGAATATCACGCAATCAAAGAAGATATCCTGCTTCGTATTTTGGCGATTGTTGAACAAAACGGCGCGGCGATTGCATTCCCCACACACACGATCCATCAAGTGCTTCCTGAGCCCAGTGATACCTAGTTTGATGGACTTTTAGGGCGCTAACGAGTTCGAATTAGATCTGTCGGGTGTGGTGAGTGTGCGAGTGAGACTGTCAATGTCTCGTCTAATACGCTGTGCCTCGCCGAGCTCATACACCTCTTTGAAAGAGAGCTCGCGCCAGGTAGCGACGACCTGAATGGCCGGATGGTCGATATAGCGAATGTACCCCTGGCGTAAGCTCCTTGTCTCGCGCAGAGCGATCGCTTGACGGTGTGGAGGCTGATTTATGTCGGCTGAGGGCGGAGCCGCACGGCCGTTACTCGATGCATCATCTGTGGTCCTGTTAAGTCCGGTACCGACGTCGATGTACTCAACGTCCTCTGCTTTTTGGGTGTTTTCAGAGGCTGTACTGTGCTCGATCACCAACACGCGTTGCGGTGCTTGGGGGTGCGGGACCAGTGGCGTGTATTTGGGCGGTAGAGTCTCACCGAGCGCATTCATCCATAGATCGATATCCAGTGTGGCCTCGACGTTGACGTCTATCTTCACAGTACCTTGAAGCACGGGGTGTGACGCGTTCTCTAACCACGTGTCTACCACGATTGGTGTGCCAATGCCTTCGGGAGCTTGCAGCCATGCGAGGCTTATCACGGGTGATTTGTCGCTCGTCTTCCGCAGACTTTCGATCCCCTGCGCCAGCATTTCGACTGGCAAGTGCTGATAAGTTGCGGGTAGCGCAAGGGGTGCTTCCACGTCGACCAACGGACGGGGCTCGGCAGGGGTGTTTTCGTCGTCGGCGTAAGTGTCTAACCAGTTCAGTGTCTGTGATCCGGGACTTTCAGCGTCGAGGTTTCCCGGCAAGTCAGCCCCGACTGTAAACTCATCGCTGTTCAGGAGGTCCAAGGGCTGAGCGCCGCGCTCGGCCATTGAACGATCGAGCACCTCGTTCGCTGCAGACGATTGGGGTGTTTGATCTGAAGTGAGCACGCCATTCTCTGTGGTGTCTTCGGCTTCAGGTGTTAATCTGGACGCCAAGGACAAGGTCTCCAAAGGCACTTGTGCGGCGCTGCCGGTCAGCGCCTCGTCTGCCGCCCCAATATTAATGGGCACCTCTGAGCCACTCTCAATACCCTCTAGCGCCGAGTCTGGCGCAGACTCATCGAACGGCAGGACACTCGCGGTTTCACCGGGTTCAGGGTCTCCAGACGTTGCTAATAAAGGACTATCAGAAAGGTCCGCCTCCGGAAGAGACACTTCTGGCGCTGAGGGTGGTTCTGGAAAAACCTGAACGGAGCCATTGGTGTTGACCTTGACAGCGGCCTCGCCCCAGATGTCCTTTAATGCATTGATCTCATCGTAGTTGATGAGCCATCTCCGCTGGTCACTGTAGTTAAGATCGGGAAAAGCGTCCCAAACTTCGGACGAGAGAGCCGCCTTATCCGTGTCGATATAAACAGCCAACTCAAGGCGAGCCCAGCCCGATGGCGCGTCACGCTCACCGACCGACCCGGCCTGGGTCGTATCCGAAGTTTGTGCAATGCTTTCACCCATAAATAATAGGCTAAACAACGCGGTGGATAGGCCTAAATTTAAGTGCTTGCGCATGCTTCTTCCCATCTTGTCATGAGCCCTTCGAGGTAATCATGGCGAGCTTCGGCTGACTCTAGCTCACGAACGAATCGGAGCTTATCCGAGCCGGCAAGCTTAAATTCTTGAGGATTGCTCTGCAGAAGTCCTATCAACGCTGTGACCGGTACCGGTGTGGTGGGTTCAAACTTGACGCTACCACCTGTAACGCTCACGTCAACTTCCGAGATGCCTAGTTTCTGTGCTCGAAGCCTAATTTCACCCTGCACAAACAGCTGCTTGGTTGGCGCTGGCAGTAAGCCGAATCGATCAATCATTTCGACCTGAATGTCATTAAGCTCGTCCTTGGTTGTGGCCTGTGCGATGCGTTTATAGAGAACCAGTCGCGTTGAGATATTGGGCAGATAATCGTCTGGAATAAGAGCGGGAAGGTGCATTTTGATCTCTGTTCCCGTTTCTAAAGGCGCATCAACATCGGGAATTTCACCTTTTCTGAGGGACTCAACAGCACGATTGAGCATCTCGAGATAGAGTGAGAACCCCACCTGTTCAATCTGTCCCGATTGCTCGTCACCGAGTAGCTCGCCAGCGCCGCGGATTTCCAAATCGTTGGATGCGAGCATGAAACCAGCACCTAGCGCGCCTGCTGATTCAATTGCCTCAAGTCGCTTTTCGGCATCTGGTGTAATCGCGGAGCGTGGAGGGGTGAGTAAATAAGCGTAGGCCTGGTGGTGTGAGCGACCAACTCGACCGCGCAGTTGATGCAATTGAGCCAAGCCAAACTTGTCGGCTCTATCGATGATGATGGTATTTGCGGTCGGGACGTCAATGCCGGTTTCAATAATGGTTGAACACACGAGTACGTTGTGTCGTTGGTGATAGTAGCTGGACATCACATGCTCAAGCTCCTGCTCCCTGAGCTGACCGTGTGCGATTCCAAACGACAACTCAGGTACCAGTTCGGACAGTTTTCGTGCGGTTTCCTGAATGGTTTTGACTTCATTGTGGAGGTAGTAAACCTGTCCACCGCGCAGCGTCTCCCTGAGGATTGCCTCTTTGACCAATCCGACACTGTGTTCTCGGATAAAGGTCTTGATCGATAGGCGTTTAGCCGGCGGTGTCGCGATGACTGACAGGTCTCTAAGACCACCGAGCGCCATATTGAGAGTGCGCGGAATAGGGGTGGCGGTCATTGTTAAAATATCCACCTCGGCCCGAAGTGCTTTGATAGCGTCTTTTTGTTTGACGCCAAAGCGGTGCTCCTCATCGATAATTAAAAGGCCCAGATCTAAAAATCCAAAGTCGGTCTGAAGTAGCTTGTGGGTTCCCACTAGGATGTCAATTTCTCCAGACTGTAGGCGCTTACTGACCTCTAAAATATCTTTGTTTGACTTAAACCGAGAGACGACCTCCACCGTTATTGGCCAATCTGCAAAGCGATCATTAAAGTTGTTGTAGTGTTGTTGGGCGAGCAGCGTTGTCGGCACCAATACCGCCACCTGTTTGCGATTATGTGCTGCAATAAATGCTGCTCGCATGGCCACTTCTGTTTTGCCAAATCCAACATCACCGCATACGAGTCTGTCCATCACCTTTTCTGCACACATGTCGTTCTTTACGGCGTCAATGGCAATGGATTGATCTGGCGTTTCCTCGAAGTTGAAACTTGAGCAAAACCGTTCCCACGCGGTTTCGTCTAGAGTGTGTGCAAAGCCCTTGCGAGCCTCTCGCTTGGCATAAACTTCCAAAAGCTGTGCCGCGACGTCAGAGGCTCTCTCTGACGCCTTCCTGCGCGCTTTACTCCACTGCTCAGTCCCCAGTCGATGAAGCGGAGCAGTGTCCGCGTCTCCGCCGGTGTAGCGGCTAATGAGATGCAAAGACCCAACAGGCACATAGAGCTTGTCGTTATTGGCGTACTCAAGCAGAAGGAACTCTGCGTCGTGGTCATCAATGCTCAGTTTTTCAAGACCCATATACCGGCCGACACCGTGCTCTAAGTGTACGACGGGAAGTCCTGGCCGTAGTTCGGTTAGGTCTCGGATAATCGCTTGTGTATCGGTTTGTTCGGTGGCTCGGCGTCGGCGCTTTTGAGCTACGCGTTGGCCAAAGAGTTGGTCCTCGGACACCAGTGCGGGTTCGCCCGGCGAGGTGAAAGAGGCTCTATTGATGTCTGCTACCGTAATGCCTAAGGAGGCACCACTGGTCACAAACTCATCCCAGTGAGAGACAGGTGCTGCGATGAGACCTGCTTTAGCCAGTGACTCAAGGAGAATTTCGCGTCTTCCGGCGCTCTCTACACTCAGTACGACCGGCGACGTGTGCGCCTGCAAAAAGGCAGACAGCTTGGCTACACCCGAAAGACTGCGAAACGCCTCTTGCTCTGAAAAGGGCTCGGGGGAGTATTGCTCCAGCTCGACGTGGAGCGTTGACTCGGTCGAGCTTCTAAATTCCAAAACGCAGTGCCGCTTGACATGGGCATAGAGTTCTTCAGGTGCTATGAAGCCTCGCCGCGGTTCAACTAAAGGCCTTCTTGGATCAACCCCGTATTCTTCGAATCGACGATTTACTTCGCTCCAAAATCGTGTCGCCGAGCTAAAGTTATCGCCAACCATCACCATGGGTGTTGCGCTTGGAAGGTATTCGAAGAGCGAGTGACATTCGTCAAAAAAGAGCGGCAGGTAGTACTCTGCGCCCTGAGGCGCGCGTCCTTGGCTGACCTCATTAAAGACGCTGCACTGTTCAGGATCGCCGTCAAAACTCCGGTACCAATTGATCTTAAATCGTTCGATTGCATCGGTATGGAGAGGGAATTCACGTGCCGGTAAGAGCGCGATATCATGTAACCGTTGCGCCGTTCGCTGGGTCTCGGGGTCAAAACTTCGCAGCGACTCGATTTCCCCATCAAAGAGGTCGATACGCAGTGGTTCATTGCTGCCCATAGGAAAGACGTCGAGCAGCGAACCACGGGTGGCAAATTCACCATGCTCAAAAACCGTATCAACACTTCGGTAGCCATTGCGCGTGAGATTGCGAACAAACTTTTGCGCATCAAGCTGTTGGCCTTGAGAAAGGCTAAGAACCCCGGCTTCAATGAAATGCTTCGGTGGAAGTCGGTGCATCAGTGTTGTTATAGAAACAATGATCACGCCATCGGTCAGTGTGGGTAACCGCGATAACGCCTTGAGTCTGTCGGAAATTATGTCCTCGTGAGGGGAGAAGTTATCGTATGGCAGTGTTTCCCAGTCGGGGATGAGTAAAATTTCTTTTGACGCATCTAAAAAAAACGGCAGTTCTGCCGCCAGCGTATGTGCAGCAGCAGTTGTTCCCGTGATAACGATCATTAGCGGCGCTGCTTTTGACAACTCACTGATGTACTGCGATTCCGTCGCGCCCAGTACTGGCCCGATCGAAGTCCTTTTACCTGCCTCGTTTGGCCAGGGTACCGACGATACGATGTTTGAAAATGAAGTCATTCGAGCTCCTTAATCGACGTCGGATTTTACGTGTCAGAACTCTCGCTTACTAGGGCTGAACGGTTGCTGTTCGGGTCATCTGAGGGCGATAATGGTAAGACACTCACATTTAACGACTCCGAAGCGAGTCGACACACAAGGATTAAGCATGGCGCCGCAGAGAAAGCGCCAGCGTCCTGACGATTATTTTGTGGATTGGAAGGAGCGAGAAGCTCTTGCTGAATCCATGATTCCGATCGTCGGCACGTTGGCCCGCGAAAAAAATGTCAAGTGTTACATCTACGGTAAGTCTCTGGTCAACCTCAGTGTCCTAGACATTATGAAAGCGCATCGCTGGGTGCGTCAGGTTGAAGATAATGAACTTTCAGAGTTCGAAACGATCGCCGTTTTGGAGTCCATCGCTAAGCTTAATTTAGGTCCTTCGCACATCGATATTGGGCGGCTGTCCATTGAGTATTTTGACAAAGACCAGGGGGAGAACCTGTCGCTCGATGAGTTTGTTGCGAATCGGTTGTCTCACTTGGTGGATTCGGCGCACCGCCCTGAGGGTCCTGTCGACGTCGTTCTGTTTGGATTTGGTCGCATCGGTCGATTAATGGCGCGCATACTGGTCGCTAAAACAGACGGCGGCGACAACTTGCGGCTGCGGGCGATTGTGGTGCGCAAGGGAAATGCGCCCGATGACCTGGTGAAGCGTGCGAGCCTGTTGAGACGTGACTCCGTTCATGGCGTATTCCAGGGCACTATTCGAGTGGATGAGGAACGCCAGTCATTCGTCGCAAACGGCAATGAAATTAAAGTGATTTACGCCAGTGCGCCAGAAGATGTGGACTATCAGTCCCACGGTATTAACAACTGCTTGGTTGTCGATAACACTGGCGTGTGGCGAGATCGCGACGGTTTGTCTCGCCACTTGCAAGCAAAGGGGGTGAGTAAAGTGATTCTTACCGCTCCGGGAAAAGGCGATATCAAGAATATTGTCGCGGGGATAAATCACAGTGAAATCGAGCCGGGTGATAATGTTTTATCAGCTGCATCGTGCACGACTAACGCGATCGTTCCGCCGCTTAAGGCGATTCATGACCGGTACGGGATTGAATCGGGTCACGTGGAGACGGTGCACGCATTTACGAACGATCAGAATCTTATCGACAATTACCACAAGGCCGATCGTCGAGGAAGAAGTGCGCCTCTTAATATGGTGTTGACTGAAACGGGGGCGGCGAAGGCCGTTGCGAAGGTGTTGCCACAGCTTGCTGGCAAACTCACGGGAAACGCTATTCGCGTGCCGATCCCGAACGTTTCTATGGCTATTTTAAACGTCACGCTGGCTCAGGAGACGTCAAAAGACGAACTCAACGAGTTTATGCGCCAAATTGCGCTTCACTCGCCGTATCGAAAGCAAATCGATTATTCCAATTCTCCTGAAGTCGTATCGACCGATTTCGTGGGATCAAGAGCGGCCTGTGTATTTGATGCCCAAGCCACCATCGTGAATGGAAAACACGTGGTTCTCTACCTCTGGTATGACAATGAGTATGGCTACAGTTGTCAGGTCTACCGTGTTCTGGAGGAGATGGCCGGGATTAAATACCCCACGTATCCTCACACGGATGCGGGCAAACTCTGATTTGCAGAGAGTTGTGGTAAGTCGGCGCCAGTTTGGCTAGAATTCGCGGCGCCGGATGCACTTAAAACTGAGCTGAAAACAGCCGCCGGAAAACCTGTAGTTCACTTCACTGGGGGGAGTGGCCACGCTCACGTCAGACACGGTCTGAGCCGCTTCGGTGCAAGCTGACTGCAAGACAGCTAGCCAAGGCGCGAGTGCGCGTATAGCGAACGTAAAATGGGGACAGGTATGATTAAAATTCGCCGCGGATTAAACATCCCACTGGCAGGGGCTCCAGAGCAATGTGTTGCTCGAGATTTTGCGCCGCGCCATGTCGCGCTGGTCGGCGCCGACTATGTCGGTATGAAGCCCACAATGATCGTATCCGAGGGCGATACGGTCGCGAAAGGGCAAGCACTCTTCACGGATAAAAAATGCGAAGGCGTGGTCTACACTGCGCCCACGTCGGGACGCGTCAGTGCGATTAACCGCGGCGCGCGTCGTGTGTTTCAGTCTCTGGTTATTGAAGTTGACGATACGATTGATGCGCGGGTCTGGGATGCTGTCTCTGTTGATGCGGCACGCACGCTGACTGCAGGAGACGTTAAAGCTCGGCTTCTGGAGTCGGGCGAATGGACAGCGATTCGGGTGCGACCCTTCAATAAAGTTGCGGATCCTGCAACCCAGCCCTCTGGCTTATTCATAACAGCCATGGACACTCGGCCGCACGCAGTGAACCCGGAAATCGTTATCGCTGAGCAGGCAGAGGCGTTTGAGCTTGGACAGTGGCTACTTGCCACGATGAGTGAGTGCCCAACTTACGTTTGTATGGCGCCAGGCGCCGAGGTTCCGGTTTCGGCTCAATCAAATGTTCAATCTGCCCAATTTGAGGGGCCTCATCCAGCAGGCCTTGCGGGCACCCACGTTCACTTTTTGCAAGGGGTTTCGCTGAGTAAGCTTGCTTGGACTATTGATTATCAAGATGTCATTGCTATTGGGCGTTTGTTCATGGACGGTCAGATCTACCGCGAACGGTTGGTTTCGGTTTCGGGCCCAGCGATAGACACACCTCAGATCGTGCGTACTTGTCGCGGCGTCGATATTGAAGCGTTGGTGGCCGGTAGCCAAGGCCCCGGAGAGAATCGCTTAATTAGTGGTTCAGTGCTCGGTGGCCGTCGGGTGAACGCTCATTCAGCGTATTTAGGACGATTCCACAACCAAGTGGCTGTGTTATCAGAGGGACGTGAGCGTGTTTTCATGGGCTGGCTCACACCCGGCGCGAAGAAGCACTCTGCCATGGGCATTTACTTGAGCAGTTTGTTCGGGCGTCAACCGTTAGCCATGACGACGACGACTAACGGATCTGAGCGCGCCATGGTTCCCGTAGGCGCCTATGAGCGAGTCATGCCGCTCGATATTCTACCCACACAACTTCTGCGAGCGCTGCTCGTTGGTGACACCGAGACCGCACAGTCGCTCGGGTGTTTGGAGTTGGACGAAGAGGACTTGGCTTTGTGTACCTATGTTTGTCCTGGAAAATATGAATATGGACCAGTGTTGAGCGACAATCTCGCTCGTATTGAGAAGGAGGGTTAAGTCATGGGTTTACGCAGTACGCTAGACAACCTCGAGCCTCATTTTAAACCCGGTGGCAAATACGAGTCTTGGTATGCCCTTTACGAGGCAGTGGATACAATTTTCTACAGTCCGTCGAGCGTGACTCAGTCATCTGCGCATGTTCGCGACGGCATTGATCTCAAGCGCATCATGATTACGGTGTGGTTCTGTACGTTTCCGGCCATGTTTTACGGCATGTACAACCTCGGTTACCAGGCAAATGAGGTTATCTCCGCTGGGGGCTACGCGTTGGAGGGATGGCGAGGCGGAATCGTTGCGAGCCTCGGCGGGTTCGACCCAAATAGTCTGTGGGACAACTTCCTTTACGGTGCTGTTCATTTCCTACCACTCTACGCGATCACGTTCATTGTTGGTGGCTTTTGGGAAGTCCTCTTTGCGATGAAGCGGGGGCACGAGATCAATGAAGGTTTTTTCGTGACGTCGGTGCTGTTTACGCTGACCTTACCACCAGACCTGCCACTGTGGCAGGCAGCGATGGGGATTTCGTTCGGTATTGTCGTGGCAAAGGAAGTGTTCGGTGGGACGGGTAAAAACTTTCTCAATCCTGCACTGACTGGTCGCGCATTTCTTTATTTCGCCTATCCAGCGCAGTTGTCAGGTGACGCGGTTTGGACCGCTGTCGATGGTTATTCCGGTGCTACTGCGCTCAGTGTTGTTGCGACAGATGGCATGGCTAAGTTGACTGAGACCTACACTTGGTGGGATGCATTTTTAGGTGCAATGCCGGGCTCTATGGGTGAAACCTCGACGCTGGCGATCATGATTGGTGGCGGGGTCTTACTTATCATGGGCATCGCATCGTGGCGCGTTGTTGTCGGGTGCTTTGCGGGAATGATTGGTTTTTCGCTGTTGCTCAACGTCATTGGCTCGGACAGCAATCCGATGTTTGCGATGCCTTGGTATTGGCACATGGTGATTGGTAGCTTCGCGTTTGGCACTTTTTTTATGGCAACAGACCCGGTGTCCTCTGCTATGACCAACAGTGGTCGTCTGGCATATGGCGTGTTAATTGGTGTCATGTGCGTACTTATTCGAGTGGTGAATCCGGCCTTTCCTGAGGGCATGATGCTCGCCATTTTGTTTGCAAACTTGTTTGCGCCGCTCTTCGATAACTTTGCGGTTCAAGCCAATATTAAAAGGAGGCTCGCACGTGTCAGCTAATAACGAGACGCTGTCTCGGGTGCTCACAGTGGCACTCGGACTTTGTATTGTCTGCTCGGTTGTTGTGTCAACTGCCGCTGTGGCGCTCAAGCCAAAGCAAGAAGCCAACAAAGCGCGAGATCTCAAGCGTAATATTCTTATGGCCGGTGGTCTTTATAACCCAGAGCGAAGTGTAGAAGAGCAATTTGCTACGATTCAGCCACGAGTTGTTGACATTGATACGGGTCTATTTGTAGATGATGTCGACCCAACCCTCTTTGATCAACGCAAGTCGGCAAAAGATCCTGCTCAAAGTCGCACCCTGAGTGGCGATGAGGACAGGGCTAAAATTCTCCGTCGTGAGAATCGTGCGGTCGTTTACCTCGTGAATGATCAGGCGGGCGCGCTCGACAGAATTATCCTTCCGATTCGCGGCTACGGGTTGTGGTCCACACTTTATGGGTTTGTCGCCTTGGAGTCAGATGCGAATACGATCGTTGGGCTAGGGTTTTATGAGCACGGCGAAACGCCAGGGCTGGGTGGTGAGGTTGACAACCCAAGCTGGAAAGCAAAATGGTCCGGTAAGCTTGCTTACAAAAATGGTGACGTCGCGATCAGTGTTTTAAAGGGTGCGGTCAATCCTGCTGCGGCCGACGCGCAGTGGCAGGTTGACGGCTTGTCAGGTGCCACACTGACGACAAAGGGGGTGCATAACCTCGTCCAATACTGGCTCGGCAATGATGGTTTCGCGCCGCTTCTGGGTAATCTTCGTGGAGGTAAGGCCTAATGAACGTTCGTGAGACGTTATTTTCACCCATTATTCAAAACAATCCAATTGCCCTACAGATTTTAGGTATTTGCTCGGCCCTGGCCGTCACATCGTCACTCCAAGTCAGTCTGGTGATGTCGGTTGCGCTGACTGCGGTGACGGCATTCTCGTCGTTTTTTATCTCTAGTATTCGCATGTTTATTCCGTCAAGTATCCGAATCATTGTTCAGATGACTATTATCGCGTCACTGGTGATCGTGGTGGACCAAATACTTAAAGCGGTTGCCTACGACATCTCCAAGCAGTTGAGTGTCTTCGTTGGCTTGATCATTACCAATTGCATTGTAATGGGGCGAGCGGAAGCGTTCGCGATGAAAAACTCACCGATTCCCAGCTTCTTAGATGGTTTGGGTAACGGTTTAGGGTACTCCTTCGTCTTGATCGTCATCGGTGTGGTCAGAGAGTTATTCGGAGCCGGTTCGCTGATGGGTATTGAGATTCTTCCCTTGGTTACTGAAGGAGGTTGGTATAACCCCAACGGTTTGTTGTTATTACCACCCAGTGCGTTTTTCTTAATCGGCTTCCTAATTTGGGCTATACGCGCCGTGCAGACCGCGCAGGTTGAAGAGTCCGAGTTCAAGATCGCCAAGCACACCGTTTCCGAGGAGAGCGCGTAATGGAACATTATTTGAGTCTGTTTATTCGCGCTGTATTCATCGAGAACATGGCGCTCGCATTCTTTTTAGGCATGTGCACGTTCCTCGCTGTTTCTAAAAAGATCTCGGCAGCGTTTGGCTTGGGTATAGCGGTCGTTGTTGTTTTGACCATCACTGTGCCGGTCAATAATCTAATCTACCAAAACTTGCTCGCAGACGGCGCATTGGCCTGGGCGGGCTACCCAGACTTAGACCTGAGTTTCTTGGGGTTGTTGTCCTACATCGGTGTTATCGCTGCGCTGGTGCAAATTCTCGAAATGTTTTTAGACCGATACGTCCCGGCGTTGTATTCGGCGCTCGGCGTGTTCCTGCCCTTGATTACTGTGAACTGCGCAATTTTAGGCGCGTCGTTGTTCATGGTGGAGCGAAGCTATAACTTTGGCGAAAGTGTCGTCTTCGGCTTTGGCTCAGGCGTGGGCTGGGCGCTCGCGATTGTTGCGCTTGCAGGGATTCGCGAAAAGCTCAAATACAGTGATGTGCCCGACGGGTTGCAGGGCCTCGGAATAACCTTTATCACTGTGGGACTGATGTCGCTGGGCTTCATGTCTTTCGGTGGCATCGATATTTAATTAGCTGCATTAGCTCTAGGAGAGTCTTGTGTTTACAACTATTTTCTTTGGCGTAGGTATGTTTACCGCTGTGGTGGTCGCCTTGGTAATGGTCATTTTGGCGGCGCGCAGCAAGTTGGTTGCGACTGGAAATATCAGCATAGAGATCAACGGGGGCAAGACGATACAGGTGCCGGCTGGTGGCAAGCTACTCCAAACCTTGGCTGATGCCGATTTGTTCTTGGCCAGCGCCTGCGGTGGCGGTGGCACCTGCGCTCAGTGCAAGTGCATTGTTGCAGAGGGTGGCGGGACGCTTTTACCCACAGAAGAGAGTCATTTCACTCGCCGAGAAGCCAACGAAGGGTGGCGACTTTCCTGCCAAACTCCCGTCAAGCAGGATCTAAAGATTGAGATCCCCGAAGAGGTCTTTGGCGTTAAACAGTGGGAGTGCACTGTTGAGTCGAACGATAATGTCGCGACCTTCATTAAAGAATTGGTGCTGCGACTGCCCGAGGGTGAGGCTTGCGACTTCCGAGCGGGAGGCTATGTCCAATTAGAGTGCCCTCCGCATGCCGTGAAGTTTTCCGATTTCGATATTGGTGAGGAGTACCGCGGTGACTGGGAACACTTTGGCTTCTTTAAGCTTGAGTCTGCATCTCCGGAGACCACTATTCGAGCCTACTCAATGGCTAATTACCCAGAAGAGAGAGGTGTCGTAAAGTTCAACATTCGAGTGGCCACGCCGCCGCCACGAACCGAGGGTTTGCCCCCTGGCGTGATGTCGAGCTGGGCGTTTGGCCTGAAGCCGGGCGATACGGTTAACGTTTACGGTCCTTTTGGCGAGTTTTTTGCGAAGGAAACCGATGCGGAGATGGTCTTTATTGGCGGTGGCGCGGGCATGGCGCCCATGCGGTCGCATCTGTTTGATCAACTTCGCAGGCTCGATACCGATCGCAAGATTTCGTTCTGGTACGGCGCTCGCTCGCTTCGAGAAATGTTCTACGTTGAAGACTACGACACGCTTGCCGCAGAAAACGACAACTTTGACTGGCACGTGGCGCTGTCGGATCCCCAACCTGAAGACGATTGGGACGGTTTGACGGGTTTTATTCACAATGTCTTGTTTGAGCAATATCTCAAAGCGCATCCAGCACCCGAAGATTGCGAATACTACATGTGTGGACCACCCATGATGAACAAGGCATGTATCGAGATGCTTTTGGATCTTGGCGTCGAACGCGAGAACATTTTCTTAGATGATTTTGGCGGTTAGACATCGTTTGAAGTGCATTGCTAGGCCAGCCATCGCGCTGGCCTTTTTGCTTTGTTTGGGTGCGTGTGACTCGAGTCCGAAGAAGGTCCAGCTCAAGGGCGCTGTATTTGGCACCACCTGGACTGTTACCTATCACGGTGAGCCTGACGCACTAACCGATAATGATGTTGAACAGGCCATTACGGGCGCGTTCTCGGTTGTGGATGACAGCATGAACAACTACCGCGAATCATCCACGCTCAGTCAATTGAACAGTCTGCCTGCCGGTGAAGTATTTGAAGTCGACTGGGATTTTGCGCTTGTTTTCAATACTGCAATCGACATTCATCAGGCGACAGCGGGTGCCTATGATCCTTCAGTGTCACCCCTGATTAATCTCTGGGGCTTTGGCCCTGAGGGTGTGACTGAAAGCCCCAAAGATGAGCAGCTTGCCATTGCCAAATCTCATAGTGGCCTTAATCAGTTTGCTTGGGACCTTTCGGACCGAAGTTTTTTGAAGCGAAATACACGCGCAACGCTCGATTTATCGTCGATCGCCAAGGGTTACGCTGTTGACCTTGCGGGCGATGCGCTGGATGAAATCGGTGTTGCGAACTTTATGCTCGAAGTCGGTGGTGAAATTCAAACAAGGGGTGTTAGTCCGAGAGGCGATCACTGGCGACTGGCTATCGAGAATCCAATTCGGGCGGGTGTTGGCAAGCCCTATGCGGCCGTAGCCGTCAGTAATGTGGGTATTGCCACGAGCGGTAACTATCGCAATTTTTTTGAGGTCGACGGAAAGCGATTTTCGCACCTGATCGATCCGAGAACGGGTTACCCGATAGAACATGATCTCGTATCCGCAACAGTCATCCATCCATCGACGATGGTCGCGGACGCCTGGGCGACAGCCCTAATGGTGGTCGGTACGACAGAGGCACTTCGCTTGGCGAATCTTTATGACTTGAGTGTTTACTTGATTTCTCGCAATGGTGAACAGCTGATAAGCTCACACAACCAAGGCATGAGCCGCTGGCTAATAGCGTCAGATAATGGAGAGACAACCCCTTGATTTTTGTAATTAGCTTTTTAGTCTTCGCGCTTATCATCGCGGCGATGGCCGTCGGTGTCATGGCAGGGCGCGCACCGATAAAAGGGTCTTGTGGTGGTATTGGGGCGCTCGGTATTGATCAGTCTTGTGACCTCTGCGGGGGGGACCCCCAGCGCTGCGAGACCGAATCGCGGTCTGCCGATGCTACAGGGACGACGTTATTTGACCCCAACGAGCGCTGATGCTGAGATCGATAGAACTCGACATTGCCAGGCGACTGAGTTTCAGTAAACACCAGCGCGCTTTCACACGCTGGGTGGCTGGCTTCGCAGCCTTAGGCATGGCACTAGGCGTTGCCAGTCTGATTGTGGTGCTTTCCGTGATGAACGGTTTAGCCGGCGAGCTGACAGGTAGACTTTTAAATGCCATTCCACACGTTGAACTTCGATTTCAGGACTATGACGGCGATGCCCAAGCACTCGCAGCGAGGGTTGAATCGTCTCAGTCGGGCGTCATTGCGGTACCGTACATTAAGCGCCAAGTGATGACGCGAAGTGTTTTTGGAACCAGTGGTGCGGAATTAATGGGTCTTGGGACAGGGTCGATCCAGCTCCTCAACGTGCGCGTCGTTGATGGCAGCCTGCAAGGGGTCATGACACAGCCTTACCACATTGCTCTCGGCGCCGGGCTAGCAAATTCGCTAGGCGTCGGCATAGGCGACTCAGTCGAGGTGATTTTACCACGCCTTACTATTACGCCATTTGGCGTATTACCCCGGTATCGGAAGTTACGTGTGGGGGCTGTGGTGTCTGTCGGAGCCTCGCCCGATGCATCGCTAGCGGTCACCTCACTTGAGACCATGAAAAAGTTAAGTGGCGGCGCGTATGTGGACGGTATTCGTCTCCAGTTGGAAGACCCTGATAGCGCCGATAGTGTCGCGCAGCGTCTTGAGGATGAGTATCGAGGGCGCATCAATGCGGTCACGTGGACAGAGTCCTATGGCTCCTTGTTTTCGGCGATTCGGATGGAGAAAATAATGGTGAGTGTTTTGCTCTCTGCACTGATTGCGGTTGCCGCGTTTAACGTGGTGTCATCATTGACGATGTCGGTGGCAGAAAAGCGATCTGATATTGCGTCGCTTCGGGTGCTCGGTCTGACCGCCTCAGGGGTGCGTCGCATTTTTCTGTTGCACGGTTTGATGCTGGCGACGTTCGGGATTGCACTCGGTACGGTCATTGGCGTGCTCACGAGTTTAAATTTGGGGTCGCTGATGGCGCTATTAGAGCGTGTCGTCGGTTGGACACTGTTTGATCCAAGTGTGTATTACATTGGGGGATTACCCACCGACTTGCAGGGCACTGACATCGGCTGGGTAGTGAGCATGGCGCTCGTACTCAGCGTGGTTGCCGCGGTCTACCCAGCCCATCGCGCAAGTAAAATATCGCCAGTCGCAGCATTGGACGGATTGGAGGCTTTTTGATGGTGATTTTGTCAGCCCGCGCAGTGACCAAGACCTACCTCGCATCGGCGGGTCCCGTTTCCGTACTGAGCGACCTAGACTTTGAACTGGCTTTGGGGGACAGAGTCGCGATCGTTGGGACGTCTGGCGCCGGGAAATCGACACTACTCAATATATTGGGTGGTTTAGATACGCCGAGCTCCGGCGTTGTTCAGTTGGGCACGAAAGAACTCACCTCGCTGAACGAAACTGAACTGTGCCAGTGGCGGAATCAAAATCTTGGCTTCGTCTTCCAATTTCATCATTTAATGCCAGAGTTTACTGCGCTCGAGGCAGTAGCGATGCCCGCACGTATCGGCGGTATTTCGCAGCGAGAGGCGTCGACTTCAGCCGAAGCGCTACTGGTCCGTCTGGGGTTGGCTGAGCGGATGCATCATCGACCCAGTCAATTATCGGGGGGGGAGCGGCAACGTGTGGCTATTGCGCGCGCATTGATTAATCGTCCCTTGTGCGTGCTCATGGACGAACCCACGGGAAATTTAGACCCGGATACGGCGGAGTCGGTCATGGCGCTGACACGTGAGCTTGACTTCCAAAGCACCGCACTTGTTGTAGTGACGCATGACCCACAGGTTGCCAAGCGCATGGATCGTCAGTACAGACTGTCCGGTGGCAAGCTCAGTTTGACCGCATACCCATGAGGTGCCCCACTCGCTTTCACTGGGAAATAGCCGCTCGACAAGCACTCGATCCAGGTCTTGGTCTTTCCGCCTTCCTCTCAAAACTATCGATCGTTGGCATGTTGATTGCTGTTTCGCTCCTACTCGCGGCCTTATCGGTAATGAATGGCTTTGAGCGAGAGATGCGGGTGAGAATTCTGAATCTTGTTCCCCATGTGACCGTTCGAGGATTTGCCATGGACCGCGAATGGCAGCAGGTGGTCGATGAGTTAGAGCAAACTGAGTCGGTGATGCGTCACTCCCAGTTCAGTGACATCGACGCATTGTTCACGATCCGCGGCGAGGCAAGGGTTGTTCGTCTCATTATTGCCGACAGCAGTGCCTTGAATGGCCTCGAGGGCTACATTACGCCGACCAGCGAGCGCATCTCCTCCGATGAATTGATCCTGGGAGGCTCGCTTGCCGAAGAGCTGAATTTGCGAGTGGGTGATGTTGTCTCGGTGTTGTTGTCCGGTGGCGCAGGACGTAAAACGCTGATTCCTCGGAACCTTAAATTGGTAGCAACGCTTAATTCTGAAACTGAGATCGATCGTTATTTCGCGTTCAGTGGTCAGGGTATGAACGCGACGCGAGCACTCGCCAATAAGGCGCATGCCATAACGCTTTCTGATCCACTGCAGGCTCGTGTATTTGCAGCGACGCTCCGGCAATCCCTGTCATCGCAATTTTGGGTGTCGGATTGGACCGAGAGTCAGGGCAATTTGTACCAGGCGATTCAACTATCGAGACAGATCGTGTCACTGATGCTGGCTTCGCTGTTGTTGATCGCGATCTTCAACGTCGTAACCTCCCTCGTACTCGTTGCTTCTGATCGATCCGCGTCCTCAGCGATGCTTAGAGCAATGGGCGCAAGCAGAGGCGATATCAGCACGATCTTTGTCATTCAGGGAACGATTATTGGCGTTGGAGGTGCTACGTTGGGCGCGGTTTTGGGAGTCGTATTAGCCCTAAGTGCGCCTTATCTCGTTTCCCTGGTGGAGTCGCTGCAGGGAGCAGCGCTTCTCGATACACGTGTTTATCCTCTGGCTTATGTCCCGGTTGATCTTCGCCTGAGAGATTTTATTTTGGTTCCGAGCCTGGCGTTTGTTCTGTCGGTAATATCGTGCGCTGTGCCCGCGATTAGTGCGTCCCGCTTACCCATTAGCCAAGGGCTCATGCAGAGTCGCTAGCGGCGAGACATTTTCCGCTCTCGGCGTCGTTGTGCGCGTTCCGCTATCCGCTGGCTAATGCGAAATCGCCATAAGCCGTCGGCCACAAAATAACCCACAAAGGCGGAAGCGAGTCCCATGACCAGGCAGCCGAGTAAAAATGGTGGCCAGATGCGGAGAATTTCCGGATTCAGTGGATCCAGCCAGTTAATCGCTGACACATCGATCGGCGGTGTGCCGAGCAGCGCGCTCCCAATGAGGTAAGCAGCAACATAGATGACCGGCATGGTTAGGGGGTTCGTGACAAAGATGAGTGAGAATGACAGTGGCACGTTAGCACCTACACGGATCGCAATGAGTACGGCGACAATCATCTGACCGGGTAACGGGACCATTGCACAAAACAATCCAATTGCGGCGGCACGAGCGATTGAGGTGCGACTGATATGCCACAGCTCGCGCCGTTCCAAAACATTTTTGAGAAAGCCGAGCCCTTTCACCTCCTTGAGATGAGTGGGAGAGGGCAGGAATTTTCGAAGGGACCGCTTGGGCATAAGTACCGCTTTTCTATTCTCCAGTGAGGGCTGATACCACTACTTGTCGTTAAAACCGACCAATGCCCTCTGCGTTTAGCTTTTTTGCAAATAACAATCATGGTGTGTTGCGCTCAGTATGAGGCCGATGAAAAGCCACCGCCACTTACGAATGAGTGAAATCTCACAATTTTTGACGCTGAATCGTGCGGCATTACTCTTTATGGCCACGGTGCTGTTCTCTATTGTGCTGCCCGGTCCGCTGTTTTGGGCTGTTTCAATGAGTATTTGTATTTGCGCGCCTCGCATGACACGTCAAAGACGAGTGAGCTTCGCCGTATGCGGTGGATTATTAGTGGGTATGTTCCACTACATCGATGTCACCGGGTCGCAATTGACGCATGAGTGCCTGCAGGACGAGATGAAAATTCGTGCGGAGGTCGTCTCGTTCCCTGTGGTGGTGAAAGCCCCTCATAGCGACCGACTGAACCTACTGAGCCTCAAAGTCCTTGATTTAGATTCGCTCAACTGTGTCGGTATCAGTCGGATTTCTGCGATGTATGTTCCCAAACCGACCGAGGTGGTCCCGCAGCTAGGCGATCTGATCGAAGCACGCGTCCGCTTAAAGCGCCATGACACACGCTGGAGTCAGGGCGGGTTACCGGGCAACGTTCGGTTTTTGTCATCCAGTCTAGACGCGCGTGCTTCCATCAGAGATATTGTCATCGTAAAGCCCCCATCGACTTTGAGCAGTGCAGCTCTGCGAAGGAGCCTGAGCCGCACGGTCGAGGGGCCGGCCACTTCTGAAATCTCGCAACGTCTACTTTTAGCACTGTTGCTGGGCCGCCAAGACGTTCTTAGCCAACTTGATTGGGATCTCCTGCGGCGGTTTAGCTTGACCCATGTATTCGTAGTGAGTGGGCTGCACGTTAGTCTGGTGACAGTTTGGGTGGCGTTCGTGTTGTCGCTACCCAGGCGACTTTTTTGTTTAGCTGGTGACCGAGGAGGCCTTCTGAGCGCCTTTGTGGGAGTGAGTGTCACGGCGATTTTTTACGTTACGTTGACCGGAAGTTCGCTTCCTGCACAAAGAGCCCTGTGGATGACACTTTTAGGCTTTTTCGCGCGCGCCATACTTTGGCGCTGTGATCCTGCCTCCGTTCTGTGTGTCGCGGCAGCTGTGTTGATCGCGCTCAATCCCTGGAGCGCACTGACTCCTGGATTTTGGCTGAGCATTGTATTGACGGGGTTTATTTTGCGCGAACTCAATAGACCAAACCCGAATAGTTTTCGGACCTGGTTGCGGTTAAATATTGTCCTTGGACTTACATCGTCCGTCTTATCGGTGATCTTTTTTCAACAGTTCTCGCTCGCGGCGGTACCCGCAAACCTGCTTTTAGTCCCGCTACTGACCAACCTTATTCTTCCGCTAGGATTGTTTGCATTGGTTCTTCAAGGCGTTAACGGCGATTTCGCAGACTTTCTAATTTCGTTGTGTAGTGGATTTCTCGACGTATTTTTAGCTGGCGTATCAGCAGTGGATGTTCATTCGGGCGCTTGGTTTGTGACCTCGGTCTGGTTGCATACAGGCATACTCTTGCTGCTCTCGTGCCTGATGCTCTGCACCTTACTCACTGCAAAGGCACGACTGTTGCTCTCACTTGTACTGTTAATAACGCTTACCGCTTCTTCCCGCGACGATGCTCGCTTTAAGCTGGAGTTTGCGGATGTGGGGCAGGGGACACTTGTCATCGCACGCCTATCAGATGCAGTTATGATTTATGACACGGGGGGTGTGAGCTGGGGCGGTAGGGTTGGTTTTGAGCGCGACGTCCTTGGCCGGCTTAAGAAGCTTGGTATCGACGAGGTGGATCTCTTAATTGTCAGTCACGGCGACCTTGATCATGCGGGGGGTCTCTCATCGCTACTGTCGAATTTTAGTGTCAAGACTCATCTGGGCTTTAAGGGCAAACCGTGTAGGGTTGGACAAGAGATTATTCTTGGAAGGTTTTTAGTGGTTTCGATACTTTCCGGTACCGGTCACAACGCACTCGACACTAATGCGGATTCGTGTGTGGTCAGGCTTAAGGTGCACGGAAGGCAAATCATAATGCCAGGCGACGTTCCGGCGGCCACTGAGATGAGTCTTATTGCACATCAGCAGATAAGGCCCCCGGTAGACGTTCTGCTTGCGCCGCATCACGGCTCCAACTCTTCCAGCAGTCCAAGCTTCATCGATGCCCTCAACCCAAGAGAGGTGTTTTTCACCACGAAATTAGACAACCAATTTGGCCACCCGCATCCCTCCGTGATTAGTCGCTACCAACGTCGAGGATCGCAGTTATGGGACACCGGGATTTTTGGTGGCATCAGCGTCACCGTCAGCCCGGACAGCGCGATGACGATCAAGCCTCAGAGACAGATATTTTCTCCCTATTGGGCGTCTATTCTATAGCGATTTGCTAGGTGGGTTGCCTGGACTGGCAGGGTATACTCGTCAGAGTTGTCCGAGGGAACGTTATGGTTGATTTACTTGTTACTGGCGGGTGGGTAATGCCACTGATCGTAGTCTGTTCAGTGATTGCGCTGACGATCTGTGTTGAGCGGTTCACCGCACTTGACCGAGTAAAGGTGGCACCGCCGCACTTGTTGGCTACGGTTTGGCGCGATCTCAACCAGGGTGAGTTGTACGCACAAAAGCTGGTGCAGCTGCGAGCGAACTCACCATTGGGAGCAATTTTAGCCGCCGGTATCGCCAATCGGGAGCAAGGCCGCGAGGTGATGAAGGAGAGTATCGCTGAGGCGGCCAGTCATGTGGTTCACGACCTTGAAAAGAACCTCAACACCTTAGGCACTGTTGCTGCGATAGCACCGCTCTTGGGTCTTTTGGGAACCGTGGTTGGGATGATCGACGTATTTACTCAAATTACGACTGTAGGGACCGGTAACGCCAATGCGCTTGCAGGGGGGATCTCAGAGGCGCTTGTAACTACCGCAGCAGGTCTCATTGTTGCCATTCCTGCCCTGGTGATGCACCGATACTACACTGGATTGATCGATGCGATCGTAGTCGATTTAGAGCGAGAGGCGATTAAACTTGTGGATGCGATCCACAGTGGATCTGGGCAGGATTACTCCGCGTGAAGTTCAGACGTCAGAGGCGAGATTCGTTGGCAGTCAATGTCACACCGCTGATCGATGTAGTGTTTTTGTTACTTATTTTTTTTATGGTGTCGACCAGTTTTACAGACCTCAGTGAGCTTGTCGTTAATCTGCCAGAGGCCGAGGGTGAGTCGGCACAAGATAAGACCAAGGGGCTCGAGGTCATCATAACCGCAGGTGGCGCTATGTTTCTTAACGGAACGCCTTTCCCGGCCGATGCGGAAAATTTACGTGCCATCATCATTGAAAAATCGGGGAGTAGGCGCGATATCCCTGTTTCAATAGTCGCTGACGGTGAAACGCGTCATGCTATGGTTGTGATGTCGATGGACACCGTCAGTCAATTGGGCTTTAAACGGTTGTCTATTAGTACCCAGAAGCCCTTATCCGGTGAGTAAGTTGGCAGAAAAACCCACTCAGCAAGTGACAGATACGCAGCTTTACGGCCGGTTGCTTCGATATGCCTTTGCCTACAAGGGATCGCTCATTTTGAGCATTTTGGGCTACGTTGTGTATTCATTGGGCAATGTTCTACTGGCTGATTTGACGCAGTTTCTGCTGGACTCCTTGGGTGAGGAGGCCACTGTGGGGCCTGGCTTTGTGGCGCAAGCTGCCCAATGGATTTGGCCGCCGGGTGACAAGTCGGCGACGGACTATGCGCGTATTGCTGTTCCGGTGGCCGCGGTAATCCTGTCCCTGGGGCGCGCGCTGGGCTTCTTTGCTGGCAGCTACTTTATGAACAAAGTGGCGCGCTCGGTAGTTCATGTGGTGCGCACCGAGCTATTTAATGTGTTGGTACGAGTACCTAAAGCCCATATCGATCAATACTCAACCGGCGAACTTCTCTCCAAAGTCACGTTTAATGTAGAGCAGGTGAGTGGCGCCGCCTCTGATGCACTCAAGACCATTTTGCGTGAGGGTTTAACGATTATCGCGCTAGTGGCGTACATGCTGTATCTGAACTGGGAGCTGACGGCAATTTTCTTCGTTGTAGCGCCGGCGATCGGCGTGGTCGTGCAGGTTATAGGAAAACACTTCCGCCGTTATAGTCGCCGAATTCAGGACTCAATGGGGTCAGTCACAGAGGTGACAGCGGAGAGCCTAGCTGGGCTGGATGATATTCGAGTGTATGGTGCAACCGGGCAGATTAGTGCTCGCTTTGCCTCCGTCAGTTTGTTTAATAAACAACAGAGTTTGAAGTTGGCGTTTGTCCAGGCGGTGTCAACGCCCATCATTCAAACCTTATTGGCGCTCGCTTTAGGTGCATTATTCTGGTTCGCATTAGACCCCGAGGTCTTGTCTGAGTTTAGTGCGGGATCATTGGTTGCCTTCATCACCGCCGCCGCGCAGTTGGGGAAGCCGATACGTACGCTGAGCAATATTCAGAGCATTATTCAAAAGGGGTTAGCCGCTGCCGAAGATATTTTCCACCAGCTGGATACGCCACTAGAAACTGACCAAGGACAGGTCGTTTTATCGCAGGTAGAGGGTCGCATAGATTTCGAAGCCGTCGCCTTTAGATATCCTGGCGCTCTGATTGATGCCGTGCAGAGCGTGTCCTTTTCGGTGAAGCCCGGGCAGACCGTTGCGGTCGTGGGACGCTCAGGCAGCGGTAAGAGCACGTTACTGAAATTGCTCGCGCGCTTCTATACACCATCGGCGGGACACATTTCCCTCGATGGACAAAACATACAAGCTGTAGACCTTCAAAACTACAGAGAACAATTTGCGTTTGTGCCCCAGAAAATCAATCTCTTTAGTGACACGGTGGCCGGGAATATTGCGATTGGGAATAGGGCTGCAAGTACGCGTGATGCGATTGTGGATGCGGCACAAAAAGCCCATGCAGATGCGTTTATCAAGGAGCTCAACTCGGGTTACGACACCCTCATTGGGGAACAAGGGGTTGGCTTGTCCGGCGGGCAGCAGCAACGCATAGCGATCGCTCGAGCTCTGTTGAAGTCTGCGCCTGTTCTGATTCTAGATGAAGCCACTTCGGCACTGGATAATGAGTCAGAAGCCCTCATCCAACTCGCCTTGGAAAGCTCTCGTCAGGGCAGGACGACCTTCGTCGTCGCGCATCGATTATCAACCATTGAAAGCGCGGATACGGTGTTGGTGATGGACGAAGGAAAAATTGTCGCGCAAGGCTCTCACTCAGAGCTTTTAGCGCAAGAGCCGCTTTACAGAGCCTTACATCAGCACGGATTCTCGGAAGCTTGAGTAAGGTTCGGGATCATGTTGAGCGATGGGTTAATGCGTCGTGGTACGGATCTTTTCGCTGGACACTTATTTTCTTGCCGCTCTTACCTGTCGTTTGGTCCCTCGTGTGGCTTAAGCGGCGGGTGACGGCGCAAAAGGCGCGACCGGTCGATTCGCGCGTGCCGGTTATCGTGGTGGGTGGAATAACCGCTGGCGGCACGGGCAAAACGCCGTGCCTGATCGCACTGTCGCAAACGCTCATTAAGCGGGGTTACAACGTTGGTGTTGTAAGCCGAGGCTATGGTCGTAAGTCGCCCGAGACAACGATCTTTGTTGAGGCCGAGCACAGTGCCGAAGACGTGGGTGACGAGCCCCTCTTGATCAAACACACCGTGCCCGGAGTCCATGTGCTGGTTGCGCAGTCGCGTCAAGAGGCCGTGTTAAGACTACTTGAGGCCAAAACAGTCGATGTCATTCTGTCAGACGACGGATTACAACATTACCCGCTCTACAGAGACTTTGAAATCCTTGTCATGGATGCCAGCCGAGGCCTCGGTAATGGATTTTTGCTTCCGGTAGGTCCTCTCAGGGAGCCGCGCTCGCGCCTAGCGTCAGTTGACTGTGTCTTGGTTCGTAATGGTGTTCATCCGACCACCTCATTCGTCTACGTGATCAAGGGGTTTAGAAGCGTGATCACCGGTGAGCGGTTAAGCTTAGACGCCGGTCTTGCAGCCTGGCAGGGTGCTCAAGTGGTCGCGGCCACAGGGTTAGGACAGCCTGAGCAATACTTCGAGATGCTCAAACGCAAAGGTCTGACCTTTGACACGCTGACGGTTGCGGATCACGCCGTTTTGCCGATGGAAGAGATTGCTGCAGGTTATGTACCCGACGTTGTACTGATTACTGAAAAAGACGCAGTAAAACTTAAGGGCCCTGCGTGCGACAATGTCTGGGTCGTCGAAATAGAGGCGTTGTTGCCCAGTCATTTGGTCGATCAGCTTGATAAGCTGATGGGCCAACGGGGCGAGTAGAGAGGAGCTTCCCATGTACCACATCGTTATTCCTGCTCGTTACGGCTCAACCCGTCTCCCCGCAAAGGCCCTCGCTGATATTAATGGTAAACCCTTGGTGTATTGGGTATGGCGACGCGCACTGGCGAGCAGTGCGCTATCGGTAACGGTTGCTACCGACGATGCGCGAATCTTCGAAGCCCTAGCACCGCATGGTGCGCAGGTCCTAATGACGGACCCAGCGCACCCTTCAGGCACCGATCGCCTTGCCGAGGTCGCTCGACTCAAAAACTGGCCGATGGACGCGATTATCGTCAACCTACAGGGCGATGAGCCGCTGATGCCGGTTGCGAACTTGGAACAGGTGTCTGCTTTGTTAGGGCGCTATAAGACTGCCTCTATTGCGACGCTGTATGAACCGATTACGTCTAAGGAACAGTTTGTGGATGCATCGGTTGTGAAAGTGGTGGGCGATGCATCGGGGCGAGCGCAATACTTTTCACGTGCACCGATACCGCACGTCCGCGACCCTATGGGCGAAAAGTGCCCGCAGAACGCACGACGGCATATAGGACTGTACGCTTATCGAGTGAGCTATCTCGACGACTTTGCGAGTCAACCGGTTGCACCGTATGAGCACTTAGAGTCGCTGGAGCAGTTACGTGCACTGCATTGTGGTCACGAAATTCGGATCGCTCAGGCGCGTGAGGTGGTGCCCGCTGGCGTCGATACGCCGGCTGATCTTGAAGCGGTTAGGGCCTTAATGGCGACGTAATGACGATCCAAGAACTCGTTCAATTAAGATCGTTTAATACGCTGAGATTAAGCTCGGTTGCGGAATTCTTTGTGCGCGCCTCCTCGTCCGAGGGCGTGCTGGAGGCGTTGCAAGTGGCTCGCGCAAAGAAGCTTTGTGTAAGGGCGATTGGAGGCGGGAGCAACGTTATCTTGCCGCCAGAGCTATCAGGACTGACACTGAATGTAGCGCTAAAAGGGCGCACTGTCGTGTCTCAGAGTTCAGAAGAGGCCGTTGTCCGAATTTATGCTGGGGAAGACTGGCACGAAACGGTCATTTGGGCACACGAGCTCGGTTTATACGGGCTTGAGAATCTTGCCTTGATACCGGGGAGCGTGGGCGCCGCCCCCGTTCAGAATATTGGTGCCTACGGTGCTGAGGTGGCGGAGCGTATAGAGCGACTACAAGTCATTCACAGAAGGACATCGGAGGTCCTTTGGCTGGCTAACTCGGCGTGCGACTTTGCGTACAGGGACAGTTTTTTTAAATCAAGCGAAGGACGTGAATGGATTATCACTGCCGTTGAGCTCCGGTTAAGTAAATTACCGATCACGAATACCACCTATCCGGCGCTGATAGGGGCACTTGGCTCACAACAGGCGACGCCTAGCGAGGTTATGAGTGCCGTTATTAAGATTCGACGCTCTAAACTCCCTGATCCTCAGGTCGAACCCAATGCAGGTAGTTTTTTTAAGAACCCAGTGGTGACCGAAGAAAAAGCCAAGCAACTCAAGGAGCAGTGCCCGAAACTGCCCCAGTACCCTCTCGATGACGGCAGAGTGAAATTATCGGCAGCGTGGATGATTGACGCCCTAAATTGGCGTGGACAGTCACAGTCGGGGGTTTGTGTGTCTGAAAAACATGCGCTCGTGATTGTTAATAGGTTTGCTAATGACAGTCATCAAGTTATTGAATTTGCCAAGAAAGTGAGTTTCTCGGTGAGCGAGCGGTTTGATGTGCAGTTGGACCTGGAGCCGGAGCAGGTGGCGGGCAATGAGTACTAGTGATTTTGATTCTGAGTCGTTCCTTAAACAGCTGACCACGCGGCCGGGTGTCTATCAAATGTACGACACAGCGGGTGGTCTGCTATACGTTGGAAAGGCTAAAAACCTTAAAAATCGGGTGACAAGCTACTTTAGAGCGAGCGGTCTCTCGACCAAAACGATGGCCCTGGTCTCGCGGATAGACGACATTCAAGTCACGGTAACCACGACTGAACGCGATGCCTTGCTTCTCGAACATAATCTCATTAAGGAATACCACCCGCCTTACAATATTTTGCTCAAAGACGACAAGTCGTATCCGTATATTTACCTTTCAACGGAAGATAAATGGCCTAAATTAGCGTTTCATCGGGGTCCAAAGCGCCGAAAGGGAGAGTACTTTGGGCCTTACCCGAGTGCAGCAGCTGTGCGCTCAACGCTTCATCTGATGCAGAAAGTATTTAAGGTGCGGCAATGCGAGGAATCTTATTTCCGAAACCGGTCTCGGCCTTGCCTTCAGTACCAGATTGGACGTTGCTCCGGTCCGTGTGTCGGCTTAGTCAGTGACGCCGATTACGAAAAGCAGGTGGAGAACTCGGCCTTGTTCTTGAGCGGTAAGTCGCAAAAAGTAATGAAACGTCTGGCCGATGATATGGAAGACGCCGCAGCGATCCTCGAATTTGAAAAGGCTGCGGATTTGCGGGATCAGCTTCAACAGCTTCAGGAGGTGCAGTCATCACAAGGGATTGAAGGGTCGCGCGGCGAGTTGGACCTGTTAGCGGTGAAACAAGCCCACGGTCAAGCGTGCATTCAAGTCTTGTTTGTTCGCGAGGGAAGGGTGCTTGGCTCACGCACCTATTACCCAACAACACGGCTTGATGAGGACGAAACCTCCGTCCTTGATGCCTTTATGCCCCAGTTTTATCTGTCAGGGCGACAGACGATTCCGCAAGAGATTGTGGTCAGTCATAAGCCCAACGACGCCACGCTCTTGTGTGATACGTTGACGGAACAGAGTAAGCGCAAGGTGGTCATAAAAACTCGGGTCAGAGACGCGCGCGCGCGCTGGCTTCAGTTGGCAAAACAAACGGCCGAGACTAATTTAGAGTCTTTCCTGAGCGGTAAACACACCATGGCTGGGCGCTTAGAGGCGCTTAGGCGCGAGTTAGACCTTGATCTACCACCCGTCCGCATGGAGTGCTTTGATATTAGCCACAGCTCGGGAGAGGCCACTGTGGCCTCGTGTGTAGTTTTTGACAGTAATGGCGCAAGAAAGGCGGACTATCGGACATTCAATATCGAAGGAATTACCGGTGGTGACGACTACGCGGCAATGCAACAGGCGCTCGAGCGGCGCTATCGCCGATTATCCAAAGGAGAAGGTGTACTGCCCGACATTTTGTTTATTGACGGCGGAAAGGGGCAGGTGTCGCAGGCTCGGCAAGTGCTCGAGCAGTTCGAGCTGACTACAGTCAAAATTGTGGGTATCGCTAAAGGAACAACCCGTAAAGCGGGATTCGAGACCCTCGTTGATGGCGATACGGGTGCGGAGAGTCAGTTGCGAGGTGATAATCCAGCGCTGCACCTTATTCAACAGATTCGCGACGAGGCACACCGATTTGCGATCAGTGGTCACCGCGGCAGGCGCGCAAAAGCCCGCAAGCAGTCTGCACTGGAGGGGGTATCGGGCGTGGGTTCAAAACGGCGTAGGGACCTGCTTCGCCACTTTGGTAGTATCCGAGGGTTGGAAAACGCCTCTGTTGATGAGATTTGTAAAGTCGAAGGGATCAATGCAACGCTCGCGCAGAGCATTTATGATCACCTCCATACCGTAGAACAGTAACCTCTGGAGTCACAGTGAACTGGAACCTGCCGAACATTCTCACCCTCACACGCGTGCTCTGTATTCCGCTGTTAGTGGGTGTCTTTTATTTTGCTGGGCCCTTCTCTGGACCTGCCGCTGCCGTTATTTTTGTTTTGGCGGCGATTACAGACTGGCTTGATGGTTGGTTGGCTCGGTTATTAAAGCAAGAAAGTGAGTTTGGCGCCTTTCTGGACCCTGTTGCAGATAAGCTGATCGTTGCCACGGCCCTGGTATTGCTCGTCGACCACTATGATTCGATCTGGCTGACCCTTGCGGCGATCGTCATCATTGGTCGGGAGATCCTCGTCAGTGCGCTCAGAGAGTGGATGGCACGGCGCGGGCAAAGTCAGTCGGTGGCAGTCACGCTGATGGGAAAGTTAAAGACCACGTTACAGATGATCGCGATCATCCTATTGCTGTGGCGCATGGGGGAACCGTTTTCCGACCATTTACTTCAGTCGGGTTTAGCGAGTCTCGCGGCCGCCGTGGTGTTAACGCTTTGGTCGATGTGGAATTACCTCGGGGCGATGTTGACTGCGCCCGATACGAGGGATGACGAACGCGCTTGACCGCTACTTAGGGGAGGCTACACTTGACGGTAAGCGGGAATAGCTCAGTTGGTAGAGCGCAACCTTGCCAAGGTTGAGGTCGCGAGTTCGAATCTCGTTTCCCGCTCCACACTCAGGCGTGTGCCGCCTCTGCAAGCCCTGATCTTGGGTTGATTAAGCAAGAATACAATGAACTTGCCTTCACTCAACCTCCCGTCGTGAGTGCTGAGACGACGCGGCTGTGAAAGTCTCTAATGGAAAAGCTCGACGTTGTGGGAATGGCCATGGCCTGCGGAAGGGACCCTGTCCAGTTTGACTCGGCAACAAGGCCCGGCACCAATCGCATTTTGCGCTCGTCGGAAAAATTCAGATAGGACTGGTAGAGGCTCGTCCTAACAATCACCAAGTCATTTTTTTGGTCGATAGCAATAAATTGGCCGTCAAATCCAGAGGTGTGGATTACCCTGTTGACGCACTCGCCATCGTCATTCGTTTCACCGCAAAAGCTCCAGAACTGCTTGTCGTAAAAGCTGCTCATGGCGGTGACGCTAGCGATATAGTTTGAGTAGTACCTACCGCTCTCCAGTTCCAATGCACCCAATTGAATGAGATATCCAAATTTGGCGAAGTCCCGCGCCGTCGAGTCAAGGCAGCAGTAGGTCAGATAATTGCCGTTGGATTGACCACCTTCAACATTGTCTCGCCACCAAAATGCGTCGATGTTGAGCGGCTCAAACAGTTCCGCCTCTGCAAAAATACCGGGATCCTGCCCCGTCGCGCGGTATAGAATTTCCCCAAGGACTTGGGTGTCGCAGTTGGCGTAGAGAAACTCACCCGCCCGGTAAGTGCCGCCGCTTACCCAGGGATAGGACGCCCCATCGCGAGCTAAGGGCCGGTGTATACAGGCAGACATCTGATCTTGAGCGAATACAATATTTCCCCCGGCAGCACCGTCGCTTTCATTCTGGCACTCGCCGGCACTACCCGTTTCCGAAATGAAGCAAATAGGGACTAACCCCGATCGCATGTCCAATAGTTGCTCAATGGTAATACTCGACCGTTCGTCCGATTGCCACTCTGTAATGAAATCAGAGGCCGGTTGGCTAGTGCCGTTTATCAGCCCTTTTTCAATGGCAATACCAATGAGAATGCTGGTGAACGATTTTGCGGTTGACCACGAGGTGACGAGGCTGTCTCGGTCTCTGCTCCCGAAATCATTTTGCCAAAATGCTGGGTCTTGCGCGGTAGGCGTCGAGGACAGCGACGTTATGGTGGCGACTTCACCTTCGGCGATACCGCGATACCGCTCGTCGACCAACTTGCCGGCTTTTACGACGAGTGCGGCTTGCGTGAATGATCCGTCAGCCATCGCATAACCAAACGCCTCCTCTAAGGCGGCAGCGTTAAATCCGGCATCCGCGGGCGACTGCGTTTCCCACGTCGCCGGGTGTGGCGACTCGAATACAGGCGGCTGTGCAATCGGGGCGGGCGGTGTGATGCTTGAACCACCACCGCCGCCTCCACAGGCAGTACAAAGGAGTGACAGTAAGAATACAAAAGCGGGTGTTTTCATAGAGACTCTCTTGCGACTTGGCCGTATTGCGCATCCGGGGGGAAGCCCCGGTCGCTCGAAGACCTTACTTTTACGCGTCTACTGATGCATTTCCGCCGTAGCCTTCGCCCACTTATAGTCGGCTTTACCGTTTGGCGCTCGCTGAACCACATCGACAAGGATAGATTGCTTAGGGGCCTTATAGCTTGCCAGCTGAGTTCGCACGTGCTCTCGGAGCCCATCGTCGCCAATGGCAGCGGTGTGGGCTTTTTGTGAATACACTGCGACCACTCGATTGCCCAATCGCTCGTCGGGCAGCCCTACGACTAGACAATCTTCAACGTCCGCATGGCGTTTAATCGCTTCTTCGACCTCTTCGGTAAAGACTTTCTCCCCGCCCGTATTGATGCACTGAGACCCTCGCCCCAGCAGGGTGATGGAACCATCGGCTTCGACCGTGGCGTAATCGCCTGGGAACGAGTATCGAATGCCATTCACCACTCGAAAGGTGCGTGCTGACTTTTCCTCGTCCTTATAATAACCGCGTGGGACGATACCTGCGGTGGCGACCATCCCCATCTCTCCGGACCCGGGTTTAACCGGTTCATCGTCCTCGTTGAGGACTTTTACGTAGTCGGCCACCATGAATTTCGCAGTTTTGGCGGCGCCTTCGCGCGTGCTGATCGACCCGCCCATAGAACCCTCTGTGGAGCCCATAATATCGTTGAGAATCATGTCATGGTGTCTGAGCAAGCCCTCTTTGATTTCAGAAGACCACATGACGCCCGAGGAGGCGATTTGGCCCAGGCAAGACAAGTCATAGGGTGTGCCTGCATCATGCGCCGCATCGAGCGCAGCAAGAATAGGGCGTGCAAACGCATCGCCAACAATCGTTAAATCGGTGACCTGGTTATCGATAACGCATTGAATCAGTGCATCCGCATCGAGGTGGGAGGTTCGCTGCGTCACGACGGTGCCGCCACAGTTCAGTGCCACCATCGTGCCGATCCACATTCCAGTTCCATGCATTTGCGGACAAGCAGGCAGGCTTCGATGCACCTTGTCCATTGCGGTAATCGTTCGTGTCGCTTCAATTAGATCGTCAACAGAGCTTGGGGGCGCCAATCCTCTAGAGGTGACACCGCCAATCGATAGCCAGTGAGCCAATGCACCATTGTCATACATCACTCCCTTTGGCATCCCCGTTGTGCCGCCGGTGTAGAGCATGTAGCGGTCTTCGAATTTGCCAGGTGTAAAGGGGACTGGTGCCGAGGACGTAATCGCATCGTCATAATCGATCGCACCCTCTAACAGCGGCACTCCAGACTCGTCATCGACTTGGATATAGAGTTTTATATTGGGAAGACTTTCTCGAATTTCCCTGACTCGGGGTGCGAAGCTAGCGTGGTAAATAACGACCTGCGCGTCACTGTTATCGAGCAGATAGACGAGTTCTTCTGATCGATATCGATAGTTCACATTGACCGGACATAGGGCGCTTTTGAAGCATCCAAAATGCGCTTCGGTGTACTCGTTACAATTGAGCATATACAAGCCGACTGATGCGCCAGAAGTCACCTTATGCGACTGAAATAGCCCTGCAAGCCGCGCAGCTCGGTCATTGAATTCTGACCAGGTTACGGTGTTGCCCTCGCAGATCAACGCGGGCCTATCGGGGAATGCCTCCGACAGCGCGGTCCATACGTTATTGAAATGAAAATCCATCATTGCGCTCCGCTGAGTTTATTGTTGTTGAGCGGAACGGCGCTGCATGTGACATCAAACACCGATCCACAGTAATCAGCGTCTCATGTGCAAGCATAAATTTCTAGACCGGATTTAGACGGGGGGGTTACGCCGAGAGCGAATCGACAACCCTGACAGCACCTAGATTTGCGCCCTTGACGCGCACTTTTTTAAGGTGCTTCAAAATCTGCTTGGGCATGCCCTCAGGAAGATCTACGGTCGAGTAGTGCTCAAAGATATTAACCTTGCCAATAAACTGTCCTTCGATCCCGACTTCGTTAGCAACCGCGCCCATGATCTCTCGTGGTTTGACCCCTTTGTCCCGTCCTATAGCCAACCAGAATCGTTCCATGACGACGTCTGGATGGTCTTCGAGCGGCGTGGCACGTCCCAACTCTTTGGCGGTATAGGTCAGTGGCACCTTGCGCTCTTGTCCTTTCTTGTCTTTCGTCGGTGCGGGTGCTGTGTCCTTTGTGTGTCTGGAAACACCCGTCTCTGAAGTGGTTTTAGCCTTGTTCGGTTCGGCTGCCGGGTCGATTCCGTCAATCAACATAGTTGCAAGCGCCATCGAGATATCGCGATGCGTGTGGCCTTCGTTTATGAGTTGCTCAATCGCCTCATTAGCACGTGGGTGAGCGGGGCGACTCATCCCTGACTTCAGTTGATCGATAAGCCGCGCGCGCGCCTTGGCATCAATGTCAGCAAGACTGGGCAACTCGATTTGCTGAATTTTTTGTTTGGTGACTCGCTCAATATTGCTGAGCATTCGCCGCTCTCTTGGAGCGACGAATAAAATGGCCTTTCCCTCACGCCCAGCACGGCCCGTGCGGCCTATACGATGAACATATGACTCTCGGTCAAAGGGAATGTCGTAGTTGATCACGTGGGTGATCCGTTCGACATCGAGTCCGCGCGCCGCCACATCGGTCGCGACAATAATATCGACGCGCCCTGATTTGAGTTGCTCGACCGTCTTAATTCGCGTTTTCTGATCAATGTCACCATTGAGTGGCGCGGCATTAAAGCCCCGCTGTCTCAACTGCTCAGCGATGGCCGACGTGCTCTCGCGTGTGCGGACGAAAACAATAACGCCTTGCGTATTCTCTACACCAAGGAATCGTGCCAGTGCGTCGAGTTTGTTTGTACCTTTGACCAGCCAATAGTACTGATCAATGTTGACGTTGGTCGTTGCACCAGAGGTGATGGCTATTTCAACGGGGTTGTCCAAATGTTCGCTGGCGATCTCTCTGATGCGCGGAGGCATGGTTGCAGAGAACAGGGCGACTCTTCGGCCTTTGGGTGTCTGGGCTAAAATTTGGTCGACATCGTCAATAAAACCCATCCGAAGCATTTCGTCCGCTTCATCCAGAACGACTGTTTTAATCTGACTGAAATCGGCGCTGCCTCGCTTGAGGTGGTCTAAAAGCCGTCCTGGTGTGGCGACAACAATATGCACACCTTCTTTAAGACTCTTCAGTTGTTGCCGCATATCGTTGCCGCCGCAGAGTGTAACGACTCGGCAACCGGGTGATCCTTTCGCGTACGATCGAAACGCATCAGCAACTTGCATTGACAGCTCGCGCGTAGGGCACAACACCAATACCTGAGGGGCTCGGTTTTTGTAGTCGAGTAGTGCCAGCACAGGGAGAGCAAAGGCCGCAGTCTTTCCAGTTCCCGTCTGGGCAATACCTACAACGTCTCTCCCCTCCAGCAGTGCCGGTACGGTCTCGGCTTGAATCGGAGTGGCCTCTTCGTAACCTAAAACGCTGAGTGACTCGAGCAAAAATGTGGGTAGCCCGAGGCTGTCAAAAGCCACAGGATTGGTTGTGGTATCGGTCATAGTCTGTGCACGGGTGGGGAAAGCGCGCAGAGTACGCGTTGTCTTGCGTCCATAAAAGGGAAATCCTGCCACTATCGTAAAAGGGTGGGCCCGCGAGCGCACTAAGCAGAGGCCTCGATCGACCCGTTAAACGCGCCGAACGATTTGAGGCGCTACTGTGCCGACTAGCGCGTCCGTTGAGACGTCATCAATCAGTCACTGGGCTGTGCAGCAAAACACTGTCGTCGATACACAATGCCAGACTTATTGTAAGCTCTTAGCACTGCGCACCGTGATAGCATTACACAATGAATACAGATCAGCCGTTGACACATTTAGACAGTCGGGGTGAAGCCCATATGGTAGACGTTGGAGACAAGGCCGTGACCTCCCGCGTCGCTGTCGCGCGCGCGCAGATCCGCATGAAACCCGAGACACTCTCTGCAATTTCGGCAAGTGAGCTGTCCAAGGGAGACGCATTTGCGACGGCGCGAATTGCCGCTATTCAAGCCGCCAAGAAGACGAGTGATTTGATCCCACTATGCCATCCGTTACCCATTACTAAGGTTGCGGTTGAGCTGCGTGCTGACCTTGCGCTTCCGGGGATTGTCATCGAGGTCACCTGTAAGGTGCGGGGGCAAACCGGTATTGAAATGGAAGCGCTTACAGCCGCGTCTGTTGCGGCGCTGACAATCTACGATATGGCAAAATCGATTGACCGCGGTATGGTGATCGAGGAGGTCATGTTGATCGAGAAGTCGGGTGGAAAAACAGGTGAGTGGCGAAGTGACGATCACGGTTAAGTTTTTTTCTTTGATTCGTGAGGCCGTCGCGACTGAAGAGCTCGTCTTAGAGTGGTCTGAATCGCTTTCAACGGTCAAGCAAGTCAAAGCCGTCTTAAGCGAGCGCGGCGAGGCTTGGTCCACCGCATTGTCACATCCCAATCTAATACAAGCCGTCAACCAACGTGTCGTTTTCCCGGAAGAAAATCTTGCCGACGGCGACGAGCTGGCTTTTTTTCCACCCATGACTGGTGGGTGAGATGAGGGCTGTGGTAACCGACCTGCTGATCGATCCGGGGCAATTGGCTTCTGAGTTCTATGCGAGGCACCCGCATGCAGCGGTCACCACCTTTGTCGGCTTCGTTCGCGATTTTAGTAAGACGAGCCAGGTCGAGGATTTGTTTCTTGAGTGTTATGTCGAAATGGCCAGTAAAGTGCTGACTGAGTTGGGCGAGGCGGCCGCGTCGCGGTTTGGCTTAAAGGCTTGGCATATTGTTCATCGTTTTGGAACATTGCCTGTCGAAGATCCCATTGTGTTTGTTGCCACCAGTGCTGACCATCGTGCAGAAGCATTTAGTGCGTGCGAGTTTATTATGGACGTATTAAAGACCGATGCTCCGTTTTGGAAGCGAGAGCGGTTTGACGACGGGGTTGTGTGGGTTACGGTGAAGGGTTCGGATAAGGCCCGCCGCGTTCGCTGGGTTGATAAGGATAAAGCGCCATGAAGTACTGCTCCAAATGCGCGCACGAGACGGTGCGAGAGATTCCTGAGGGTGAAGACCGAGAGCGTGACGTGTGTCCGGCGTGCAAGGAGATTTTCTACGTCAATCCGAAGGTGATTGTAGGGTGCATTCCCACCATCGGTGACAAAGTTCTGTTGTGCAAGCGTGCGATCGAGCCGCGTTATGGCAAATGGACCTTGCCCGCTGGGTTTATGGAAAACCGCGAAACCACCGAGGAAGGTGCTGCGCGTGAGACATGGGAAGAAGCAGAGGCACGGGCCGTCAACATGGCGCTCTATCGAATATTTGACGTGCCGCACATTAGCCAGGTTTACGTATTTTATCGCTGTGACGTCCTTGACGAGAAGTTTGGTGCGGGCTCAGAGAGCTTGGAGAGCAAGCTTTACGCCGAGGATGAAATTCCGTGGGACGAGCTCGCCTTCCCCGTCGTTATTGAGATGCTTAGAGAGTTTTTTGAAGACCGTAAAACACAGGAATTTCCAGTCAGAAACAGCACAATTCGTTACCAGAAAAGGCGGGCGGGCTGACCGGCTCTGACTCGCCTGTAATAAAGGGACGCCCTACACTTCACTAACAACACGGTAGAGGATTTTAATATGGCACTTCTCACGATAGACATCGCAGCACCAGCTTTCACACTCATGGATAATCACGCGAACGCGGTGTCGCTTGCTGACTATCAGGGCGCGAAAAATGTGCTGGTGTATTTTTATCCAAAAGCCATGACGCCTGGATGCACGGTTCAAGCGCAAGGATTGAGAGACAGTGCCAAGCAATTGGCCTCTCACGATACTGTTGTTTTTGGGATCAGCCCAGACCCGGTCAAGCGGTTAGCAAAGTTTGTTGAGCGCGATGAGCTCAACTTTCAATTGTTGAGCGACGAGGATCACGCAGTGGCAGATGCCTATGGCGCATGGGGACCCAAGAAGTTTATGGGTCGTGAATACGACGGAATTCTTCGGACCAGCTACCTGATCGACAAACAAGGTGTACTGCGGCACATTTTCGACAAGTTTAAGACGAAAGATCACCACGAAGTGGTTCTGCATAAGATGGCGGAGCTTGGTCTGTGATTGATCTGTTTACCTCGCCCACACCCAATGGACATAAGGTTTCGATCGCGTTAGAAGAGATGGGGTTGGACTATGAGTTCCAGACCATTGACCTGCGTTCGGGCGAGCAAAAGCGAGAGCCGTTTTTAACGCACTCACCCAACGGGCGAATTCCCGCAATTTATGACAGGGATTTTGACCTGTCGATCTTTGAGTCAGGTGCCATCATGATGCACCTCGCGGAAAAAAGTGGGAAATTCCTCCCGACTGATGTCGTTGGGCGATCGCGCGTCATTCAGTGGCTTATGTTTCAGATGGGCGGTGTTGGACCTATGATGGGGCAGGCGAATGTTTTTTATCGCTATTTCCCAGAGACATTACAGCCGGCAATTGACCGCTATCAGAGCGAAGGGCGCCGACTGTTTGAGGTGCTCGATACACAGTTGAGCAAGACGGAGTACCTTGCCGGCGATTACAGCATTGCTGACATGGCGAACTGGGCGTGGGTGCGAACACACCGCTGGAGCGGAATAGAAATTGACGGTCTTGAACATCTTCAACGTTGGCACAAGGCCATAAAGCAGCGACCCGCTGCGGAAAAAGGACTGGCTATTCCTGTTGATTTGCGGTTGTTGCGTGACGGCAATGAGGACTCTGAGGAGACGAAAGACTTCATTAAGGGCGCCCAAACGATGGTTCAGGGTGTGAAAAAGGACTGAGAAACGGTGTACAGAGCAATCACTTGTAATACCAATGGTATTCGCGCCGCGAACCGAAAAGGGTTCTTTGAGTGGCTTGCGAATCAGGACGCCGACGTGGTGTGCATTCAGGAAACGAAGGCACAGGAGCATCAACTGGTCGACGATGTGTTTCGTCCAGAAGGCTACCACTGCTATTACAACGATGCTGAGCGCAAGGGCTACAGCGGCACGGCACTTTTCGCAAAACAAAAGCCTCAGAGTATTGAGGTGAAAGTGGGTTGGGAGCCGGTTGACTCTGAGGGACGTTATTTACGTGCGGACTTCGAGGGACTGAGTGTGATTTCACTCTACGTGCCTTCTGGGTCAAGTAACGAGGCTGCCCAGGCACGTAAGGATGTGTTCATGGAGCGGTTCACCCCGCACCTGAAAAGCCTGCTGAACGAGGGTCGAGAGTTTATAATTTGCGCGGACTGGAACACCTGCCATCAGAATATTGACCTAAAAAACTGGCGAAATAATCAGAAAAACTCTGGATTTATGCCCTATGAACGCGAGTGGCTGACCCATTTATATGAGGAGCAGGGTTGGGTTGATGCGTTTCGGGAGTTCACGTCCGAGCCTGAGCAGTACACCTGGTGGTCCAACAGGGGGCAAGCATGGGCGAACAACACCGGATGGCGACTCGATTATATGCTGGTCAGCCCGGGGCTCTCAGGGCGTGCGCGTAAGGTCGCCGTGTATAAAGAGACGCGATTCTCGGATCATGCCCCTGTTATTATTGATTTTGAAATGTAGAACAATTATTACGTTTATCCTGTAAGTTACTAATTTAATGAGGTTTAGTTATGTTTATTAGTCAGGCGCATGCACAGACGGCAAATTCAGCACCCGCGGGTGGGGAGTGGTTCCTCCCGGCGATGATGATTGGCTTGTTGATTTTTATGTACTTCACGACCATTAGGCCTCAGCGCAAGCGCCAGAAAGAGCATGCGGAACTGGTCAGCTCGTTGTCCAAGGGTGATGAGGTGTTAATGAGCTCCGGACTTATGGGAAAGGTTATGGATCTGTCGGACTTGTACGTGGTGGTCAATGTGTCAGACAAGGTCGATCTTAAGTTTCAACGCACGCACGTCACCGCAACATTGCCCAAAGGCACGATTAAAACCTTAGGCGCATAAACGCATGGTTCAGTACCCACCGAGGGAGCTGCTGGCGCTCTTGCCGTCGCCTTTTGTGCTTCTCGAACGTGCAACTGCTCGTTGGGGCCGCGGACGCCGAATCTGGTGCAAGCGCGATGATCTCACGGGCTCACTCTTGACTGGAAACAAGGTCAGAAAGCTCGAGTTCATAGCGGCAGAGGCGCGAGCACGCAAATGTACCGTTTTGGTTACGGCCGGCGCGCTGCAGAGTAACCATTGTCGAGCAACCGCGGCTGTTGCCGCACAGTTGGGCTTAAAGTGCGAGCTAATTCTGCGTGGGGAAGAGCAAGCGCTTGAAGGAAACTACTTATTGAGCCGATTGCTCGATGCCGACATCACTTATGTGTCTCGCAGTACGACCGGCGATGAAATGACCCAGCACTTAGCCAACGCGGTGCAGCGCTGGGCCGCTAAGGGAGAGAAGGCGTTGTCTCTGCCCATTGGCGGTAGTGATGAAATCGGTATTTGGGGATACATTGCAGCGGTTGAAGAGCTCGCGTCAGACATGGCGCGCCACGCGATACGGCAAGCGGCCATTGTTCATGCAACAGGCTCTGGGGGAACGCAGGCAGGTTTAAATGCGGGTGTGCTAATGCACAAGCTGCCAGCAGACGTTATCAGTTATGCAGTCTGCGATGATGCTGCCTATTTCAACGAGAAGGCGCAGCAAGACTGGCAAGCCTTGCGCGCCGCGACACCTGACTTGCCGGTCGAGCCGATTAAGACGATCACCAATGATCATTTTATTGGACCGGGGTATGGACGGGCTGATCAGGCGGTATTTGATACACTGGCACAGTTGGCTCGACTGGAGGGGATCACGCTTGATCCCGTCTATACAGGCAAGGCCTTTCACGGCATGGTGACTGATCTTGAGCACTCGTCGTTTCAGTCGGACGCTGCGGATATCATTTTTGTGCATACGGGAGGGGTATTCGGTATCTTTCCACATGCAGATGCGCTTCAAACTTCGCTGCAGCGAGTTCAAGCCGTCAACACACCACATTAAGAGCGAGAGTAGGCATGGTTGAAACAATTATCCGCGACATTAACGCAGTGGCGTGGGGACTTCCGATGCTAATACTCCTGCTGGGTACGGGTATCTACCTGACCGCAGGGCTTGGCTTCATGACTATGCGGAAAGTACCGCGTGCCGTGTCTCTTTTATTTTCCGGGGTGTCAGGCCGTGGCGAGGGCGACATCGCACCCTTTAAGGCGTTAATGACGTCGCTGTCTGCCACGATTGGAACGGGAAATATTGCGGGTGTTGCCACAGCCATTACGCTGGGCGGGCCGGGCGCTTTATTTTGGATGTGGATTACGGCGCTCTTTGGGATGGCGACAAAGTATGCGGAGGGCGTCCTGGCTGTTCGTTATCGGGAGCAGGACGACCAGGGTGGGTTCAGCGGCGGCCCAATGTACTACATCCGAAATGGATTGGGCCCTCGCTACGGTGGGTTTGCGACAGGATTGGCCTTTGCGTTTGCACTCTTTGGCGCAACCGCGGGTTTTGGGCTTGCCAATACCGTGCAGTCGAATTCAGTAGCGCAGGTTCTAGCAGACAATGTCGGCATCCCTTGGTGGGTGACGGGTATTGCACTGATGCTTGTGGTGGGCGCGGTCATCTTAGGGGGAATCAAACGGATTGCCGACACCGCGGGCGCCGTGGTGCCGGTAATGGCAATCTCCTACATTGTCATGAGCTTAATCGTCATCTCGTTGAATCTCAGCGCGGTGCCAGAAGCCTTTGGCGTTATTTTTGACAGCGCCTTCAACGGCGCTTCGGCAGCGGGTGGCTTTGCAGGAGCAACGGTCTGGGCGGCGATCCGCTTCGGGGTGGCACGCGGCATTTTCTCGAACGAAGCGGGTTTGGGTAGTGCGCCCATTGCACACGCGGCGGCTAAAACCAATGAGCCTGTAGAGCAGGGGTTGGTGGCGATGTTGGGCACCATGATCGATACGCTCATAGTCTGCACGATGACAGGACTGGTTATCGTGCTGACAGGCGTTCTGGAATCGGGGGTATCAGGGGCCAGCCTCACCTCGATGGCTTTTGGCGCTGTGCTGCCGGGAGGCGAATGGGTAGTGACAATCGGCGTTGTCGTCTTCGCGACCACCACCATGATGGGCTGGGCATTCTACGGAGAGCGTTGCGTCGTTTATCTGTTTGGTACTCGGGGCATTATGCCGTTCAGAATACTTTGGGTATTAGCAATTCCTGTCGGAGCAGGCGCAGACTTGGGATTGATTTGGCTTATCGCGGACACGCTTAATGCCTTTATGGCGATTCCCAACTTGATTGGACTATTGCTACTGTCGCCCGTGGTTTTTGCGTTGACGAAAGATTACTTCGCGCGCGACAGGCAGCGCACGGACGCCACAGAGGCCCCATAAATTGGTGACCCCCGCATCTGAGAAGCTGGTTATCGCGATTTCATCGCGGGCTCTTTTTAACCTCGATGCCGAGCACTTGGTGTATGAGCAAGCAGGCCTTGAGGCCTATTCTGCCTATCAAATAGAACATGAAGACGTGCCGCTAGAGCCTGGGCAGGCATTTGCGCTGGCGAAAAAACTGCTGGCGCTTAATACGGCGTTGACGGAGCCCTTGGGAGTCGAGGTCGTTCTTTTATCGCGAAATTCAGCCGATACCGGGCTGCGCATTTTCAATTCTATCGAGCACTATGGGCTGCCCATTACTCGAGCGGCGTTTTGCGGTGGTGAGTCACCGTGGCGTTACATACAAGCCTTTGGATGTCACTTGTTTCTCTCGTCTGAAGCTGATGACGTGCGAATGGCGCTTGAAAATAACGTCGCGGCAGCCACATTAGTCTCAAAACCCGTATGCGAAAGCACGAGCGGAACGATTCGTTTTGCTTTTGATGGTGATGCGGTGCTCTTCTCGGATGAAGCTGAACGTGTCTATAAGTCCGAGGGTCTTGCGGCATTCACAGCGAGCGAGCGAGCACAACGCAATGAGCCTTTAATGGGTGGTCCGTTCAAGAGCTTTTTAAGTGCCTTACACACACTTCAACGAGCGCTACCAGAGGATGATCAATTAATCCGAACGGCACTCGTCACGGCGCGGTCTGCCCCAGCGCATGAGCGCGTGATTCGAACGCTCCGAGAGTGGGACATCCGACTGGACGAGTCGATATTCTTAGGCGGTTTGCCGAAAGTTGAGTTTTTAAAGGCCTACGACGCAGACGTGTTCTTCGACGATCAGGAGACACACTGTGAGCTCGCTGCCGATCACATTGCGACAGGGCATGTGCCGCACGGCATTGCCAATCAGCCAGTCGACTGACTGTACAGACCCTTAGAACCAAAGTATCTTAAGGCCCGATTTTTATTCCTTGAGGTGCTTAATGAAGTTGCAACAACTCAAGTACATCTGGGAGGTGGCACACCACGACTTAAACGTGTCTTCTACCGCTCAAAGTCTTTTTACCTCACAGCCCGGTATTAGCAAGCAGATTCGTCTGCTCGAGGGAGAGCTCGGTGTTGAGATCTTTGCTCGTAGTGGGAAGCATTTGACTCACATTACGCCGGCCGGCGAAGCCATCATAGATATTGCCGGAGAGATTTTGCGAAAAACTGAGTCGATTAAGCGTATCGCCCAGGATTACTCAGACAACGTGGCTGGCCGCATGTCCGTTGCCACAACGCACGGGCAAGCCCGTTACGTATTACCCGAGTCAATCTCAAAGTTTGTTCAGGAACACCCGGATGTGTCCCTGGAAATGAAGCAAGGGAGCCCACAGCAGATCGCGGAGATGGCGGCCAAAGGCGCTGTTGATTTTGCCATCGCGACAGAAGCCGTGCAGCAGTATGCGTCGCTTGTGTCCCTCCCGTTTTTCCGTTGGACCCATTGTGTGGTGGTGCCAAAAGGGCATCCTTTGACAGACGTTGTCGATCCGACACTTGAACAGGTCGCTCAGTACCCCATTATCACCTATACGGAAGGCTTCACAGGGCGTTATCGCATCGATGAGGGCTTTGAGGCGCGAGGCTTAATTCCTAACTACGTTGTTACAGCCGCCGACGCAGATGTGATTAAGACCTACGTTCGACGAGGGCTTGGCGTCGGCATTATATCGACCATGGCCGTTGAAGAGTCGATTGATGATGACTTGGCAAGGATAGGCAGCAATAAGTACTTCTCGCCCATGCTGTCTTGCATTGCCTTTCGACGCGGCACTTTTCTCAGAGGGTTTATGTTTGCCTTTATCGAACAGCTTGCGCCTCATCTGAACACTGATTTTGTGCGCCATGCGATGTCAATTGCGGATCCTGAGGAAAGGCACGAGTTCTGTTCAAGGCTCGATGTTCCTCGGATTTAGGCGACAAACGGCACAAAAATACGGCAAATGGGTGAGGTTTTTTACATAACATCTATGCGAGTATGGTCGAGGTCATCGGAAATGACTCGTGTGCGTATGATCTCTAGCGCCGGTTATTTTTTGGCTTACGACCTTGGTCGCACTCCATCAGAGACGTAGGAAAGAGAATGGACTTAACACCTGATAATAATTTAGAGCCTACACTGACGAACCCTTTTGAGGTGATCGGTGATACAGAGCGGCCCAGCACAGAGTATGAGCTCGCCATTGCACGCGGTCTCGAGTTGCAGCGATTGCCCACAACCGCGGCGACCGATCGAAATATTCAGCGCCAGCACAGTAAAAATCGCATGACTGTCTGGGAGCGAGTTCACTTTCTCGTCGACGAAGCGCCCACGATTCTGTATCAAAACTGGGGACCAAATATGGATGGGGCGTCGCTTGTGACGGCCATTGGTAAGATCGACGGGCGTGACGTCGCAATTTATGGGCATGACTTTACGCTTAGAGCCGGCTCCATGGATGCGACGAATGGCGAGAAACTCGCTCGACTTTTTGAGGTCGCAGGTCAACGCAAGATTCCGCTAGTGGGATTAAACGATTCGGCTGGGGCATACATTCCCGCAGGGGTAGGTGGGCTAGACGGTTACGCAGAGGCATTCACAGGTCTCAGAAAGATCTCGGGCGTCGTGCCGAGTATTATGTGTATGTTTGGTTTTAATGCCGGCGGTGGAAGTTATTTGCCGCGGCAAGGTAGTTTTCTTATTCAACCTCGAGATACGTTTTTTGGTTTGACAGGGCCCGGGGTGGTCAAGTCGGTTTTAGGTGAGGACATCACGCCCGACGAACTCGGTGGTCCAGATGTTCACAGTCAAACGGGCGTCACAGACTTTGTCGTTGAGGACGAGGTGGCAGCGCTACGAAAGGTCAGAGAGATATTGCGGTATCTCCCGGACAGTAATGCGACGGGACCCAAAGTACAGGTCTGCTCAGACCCCATTGGCAGGAACACCAGCGACATTGATACGTTGCTGAAAACCGCTTTTGAATCTGCCACCGGATTCAATACCCCGGTCGACAGTTCAATCATCATTCAGCAGTTGTGTGATCATGGCGACTTTATAGAGATCCAAGAGGAGAGGGCCAAAAACACAATCACCTGCTTGGGCCGAATCGGTGGCCATGTCGTTGGTTTTGTTGCCAATAACTCGGCAGTATCCTCGGGACAGATTGACATTGATGCTGCCTTGAAAAATGCGCGGTTTATCCGGTTTTGCAACCTTTACAACATCCCAGTGATGTTTCTTGAAGATACGACGGGTTTTCTTCCAGGGAGGGAGCAGGAGCATCGCGGAATTGTTCAGGCTGGGCGTGCCATGCTGGATGCGATCGTCGATTTAAGAACACCACGATTCCTTATTTTGATAAGAAACGCGTTTGGGGGGGCCTATGCCTCGTACAATAACTATCCCACGGGCGCAGACTTCGTTGTCGCTTTACCGACCACGCGCGTTGCAGTCATGGGCCCCGCGGGGGTGGAGTACGTTTACAAAGACGAGCTGAAGGCTATTCGGCGCGCAGCATCGAGTCGAGTTTCTGAAGCCGAGGCCGAGCTCGTTGCAAATGGGATGGCGCCAGATAAGGCTAAGACCTCGGCTCATGAAAGTGTTGCCGAGTGGGTGAAAACGGCCGAAGCTGATCTTGCCAAGCGTTACGAGCGCGAAATAATGAACCCTGAGGAGGCGTTGAGTCTCGGTTCGGTCTCGCAAATCGTGATGCCATCAGATCTCCGCTCGGTTATCGGTCAGCACCTGATGTTCTGTTTGCGTCATTATGAGCCCGGCCCGATGGGCGGCATCCAGCGCGAATTCCACTAAACATTCAGCCGGTTAAATTGGAGTTTTTCTGTGTCAAATGATCACTATTTGCATAACCCGCTGATCCATCAAGAACGACGTCTTGGTGACAGCAGTAGTCCTTGGGTTCGTCAGTTTGACTGCACCCACATCAAACCCTTGATTATTTGTCGGGGTCCCATTCGCAAGGAAGCTATGGATGTCTTCGAAGAAATGGGCATTGCTGACTACGGGATTTTACTGTCTGAAAAGGACTCGATTGTCTACCCCAGGGCCATAGCGCCGGAGTTGCGTGTTATCGGTGACCCGCTCCGAGTCCACCGCGTGAGCGACTATTCAGGCGTTGATAAAGCGGATCGTGAGGCCAGAATTCAAGAAATCATTCAGATTGCGCATGGTCATGGCTATAACGCCATCTTTGCCGGCTACGGGTTTATGGCCGAGGATGAGGCCATGGTAGCGTCGATGGAAGCAGCGGGGCTTATCTTTATTGGTCCGTGTTCGCGCACTGTACGGCAGGCTGGACTCAAGGACGAAGCAAAGCGTACGGCCCTGAAAGCTGGGGTGTCAGTAACACCTGGAATCGATAATGCGACCGCGCTCACACTGCTTAAATCGCATCCGACGATCGACGCATTGAAGGCGTTATGTGACAGCGAGGGACTGGTCAACGTCAATTTTGATGGTGCGGACCTTGAAGAAATAGCGGATCGCGTTTTACTGGCCTCATACCGCGCAGGGATTGACGTCTATAGCGTAGACGACCTTATTACGACTTTAGAGCAATCCGTGCGCGGAATGAACGACAGATACCCTAATAACCGGGTTCGTTTGAAGGCCATCGGCGGTGGCGGTGGTAAAGGGCAGCGCATCGTTGAGCGTGGCGAAGCATCTCGGACCGGTGAACTGGTTAAAGAAATTCTTCAGGAGGTTAAAGCGTCAGGGAAGGGCGACAATAAAAACGTCTTGGTCGAGCTCAATATTGAGTCTACGCGTCATCAAGAAATACAGGTTATTGGCAATGGACAGTGGTGTACCACGCTGGGTGGGAGAGACTGTTCGCTGCAAATGCATGAGCAAAAGCTACTCGAAGTTTCAGTGACTCGAGAGTCACTGATTCAAGCCGCGCAAGAGGCAGAGTCTTCTGGCCGTGGCGATGAGGCCAGCGTCTTGCGTGCGGACGTTGAGACGCTCGACACGATGGAGGAGGAAGCGTCGCGCTTTGGTGCTGCAGTCGGACTCGATTCGGTATCCACCTTTGAATGTATTGTCGATACAGACAGTCACTTTTTCATGGAAATGAACACGCGAATTCAGGTTGAACATCGGGTTTCGGAACTGTGTTACGCGCTGAAATTTAGTCAGCCAGACGACGAAGCGCAAAGTTTTACAGTCAATTCGTTGGTTGAGGCGATGGTGCTATTGGCGGCACATGGACCCAAGCTGCCAAAACCGGAACGAATTCTTCGCAACAACGACAGCCTTGAAGCACGGATGAATGCAACGAACGATGCTCTCCAGCCGCATGCTGGCGGCCAGATCGAGCACTGGTCAGACGCCGTCACGGGTGAAATTAGAGACGATCAAGGCATCTGTGTGCACAATCCCGATACCGATGTTTTTATGAAATATACGCTCGCGGGTGCTTACGATTCAAATATCGCACTGATTTTGAGTGTTGGCGACAGTCGGCTTTCTGCTTACGAAGAAATGGCTGAGATTCTGAGGGTAACCACGTTACGAGGTCAGGATTTAAGCACCAATCTCAACTTCCACTATGGTCTAGTTCACTGGTTTCTGAGTCGGACAGTCAACGCGCGGCCCACAACGAAGTTTATCGTGCCGTACATTACTGCGGTCGGTGAATTGGCGTCAGTGGCTCGAGAGGTCGATGTTGAGGTTGCCTGGCGCGCCTACGTTGGACGCGCTGTCAGTGCCTCCGTGCTTGAGACTAAGAAAACCTTAATTCTTCGACCGATGATGAAGTTACTGCAATGTCCCCACACGCTGTCGGGGTGGCTGAGCGCGAACAAGGATTCTTTTGAGATTGAGCAGGACCGCGTCCGATTTACCGAAAATCCGGTGGACTTCTTAATCGATACTTACCACTTCCTTGACCTCGATAGTGAAGGGACTGCAGCGGCTTCAGAGAAAATTTGGTCGCATGACGCGGTGCTGATGGAGACGGCAGAAGCTTTTTACATGGATGCAGCAAGGGCGCTGAACGTCGATTCGTGGGTCGCGCTTGAGACCGCGCTTGAACAAAGGACGAACGCCGAGTTCCCTGATGAAAAATGGGCACAGATCCGTTCCGCACACGCTGGACATCAAGCAGGACTATCGCTGTTACTGCTTTTGCCTGCGATTGCCGCTCAAACCGGATTTTATGACTTGGCGGTAGCACCTGACCTCAGTATTCATATTCCGGAGCGCCTGTTGAATGACAAACACCAGGATTTAATGGCTAAAGCGCTTGCACCGCCGCCGTTGGCGAAGTCCGATGAGATCGTCGCCACAAGTGGCGGTATGTTTTATGGCCGTGAATCCCCTGGGGAGCCTCTGTACGTCGAAGTAGGGAAGTCGTTTAAAGCCGGTGACCCATTGTTTATCGTCGAGGTGATGAAAATGTTCAACAAGGTTAATGCGTCCTTTGATGGGCGAATTGATGAGGTGCTTGTTGAGGGCGATGGGGTCATTATCAAAAAGGGACAACCTATCTTTAAAGTGACCCCCAACGAAAAGCCTGAAGATATTTCAGTCGAGGCATTGGCTGCGCGGCGAGCAACGCGCACCCAGTCACTGTTGGATGCAGTCATTTAAGTTCGGAGAATTACATGATTACTGGATTAGATCATATCGCCATTGCAGTCCCTGACTTAGAGGCCGCTATTCAACGGTTTATGACCGATTTTGGATTGGATTACGCAGGTACCCAGGACGTGGAGACAGCACAGACGTCGACCGCTTTCTTCCCGCTTCCGCCGACCAGTATTGAGCTCGTTCATCCGCTAAACGGGGCAGGGCCCATTGCGACTTACCTCGAGAAGCGTGGCGGTGGCATTCACCACTTGTGTTTTCGGACAAATGATATCGAAGCGGATGTGATCCGTCTGAAAGCGAAGGGCTATCAGTTTATCGGTGAGAAACCTACGCCGGGTGCGCACGGCGCTCGCGTTATTTTCATCCACCCAAAGAGTTGCGACGGTGTGCTCGTGGAGCTCTCTGAGCCGCAGGGAGAGCATTGATGCCCATTTATGATCCAGAGGCTTCGAGCAAGACGGCCTGGGCTGCCCTGGTAGCAAAGCAAAATAAAGGGCTGCTACCAGACGAATTTACGTGGTTCACGCCTGACGATATCCCCATGAAAGTGCTCTACACGGCAGAAGACACCGCAAATTTACCCTACACCGACACGATGCCGGGTCTCAGCCCATACATTCGGGGGCCACAAGCCACGATGTATGCAGGTCGACGTTGGACTATTCGCCAATACGCGGGCTTCTCGACCGCCGAGGCGAGCAATGCGTTCTACCGTAAGGCACTTGCAGCCGGCGGACAAGGCGTCTCAGTTGCGTTTGATCTCGCCACACACCGTGGATATGACTCTGACCACCCACGTGTCGCTGGCGATGTCGGCAAAGCGGGGGTCGCCGTTGATTCAGTTGAGGACATGAAGGTGTTGTTCAACGGTATCCCGCTGGACAAGGTTTCTGTATCAATGACCATGAATGGCGCTGTGTTGCCCGTACTTGCGGGTTATATCGTCGCAGCAGAGGAGCAGGGCGTGGGGCCACAAGCCCTAGCGGGGACGATTCAGAACGATATTTTAAAAGAGTTTATGGTTCGCAACACCTATATCTATCCGCCGATCTCCAGCATGCGCATTATTGGCGATATTATCGCGTACTGCTCTCACAATATGCCGCGCTTCAATACCATCTCTATTTCGGGGTATCACATGCAAGAGGCGGGTGCTAACGCCGCACTTGAGCTTGCCTACACACTGGCGGACGGTAAGGAATACATTCGTACCGCGATTGCGGCCGGACTCGACATCGATGATTTTGCACCACGACTGTCATTTTTCTGGGGCATTGGCATGAATTTCTATACGGAAATCGCCAAGATGCGGGCGGCTCGATTGCTGTGGACGGAGATCGTCAGCGAGTTTCACCCGAAAAATCCTAAAAGTTCGATGTTGAGAACACATTGTCAGACATCGGGTTGGTCTTTGACCGAGCAGGACCCCTACAACAACATTGTGCGGACGACCATAGAGGCAATGGCCGCTGTGTTTGGCGGCACCCAAAGTCTGCACACCAATGCGCTGGATGAGGCGATTGCGTTGCCTTCAGAGTTCGCGGCGCGGGTAGCGCGCAATACGCAGCTGGTGCTGCAGGAAGAGACGGGGATCAGCCAGGTGGTTGATCCGTGGGGCGGTTCGTACATGATGGAGTCCTTGACCAGCGAGATGGCTGATAAAGCGAGAGCGTTGATTGCCGAGGTAGAAGAGGCGGGTGGGATGGCGCAAGCCATCGAGACGGGTCTGCCAAAACTCCGCATCGAAGAGGCAGCGGCGAAGAAACAAGCGCGCATCGACCGAGGCGAAGACGTGATCGTCGGTGTAAACAAATATCAAATTGACGAGCAAGACGAAGTCGATATTCTCGAGGTTGACAATGACGCCGTTCGAGAGGCGCAGATTGCGCGACTAAAATCGATCAAAACGTCGCGTGATAGTGTCAAAGTGAGTGACAGTTTGGCCGCTCTGACGGCGGCGGCAAAGTCGGGGACAGGTAACTTACTGGAGCTGGCCATTGAGGCGACGCGAAATCGCGCGACGGTTGGTGAGATTTCAGATGCGCTCGAGGAGCATTTTGGGCGCTTCGTCGCCAGCGCGCAGACGGTCTCTGGCGTTTACGGTGCCGCCTATGAGAACGACGAGCAATGGAAGCAAATAGGCATGGATATCGATTATTTTGTGCAACAGCATGGACGAAGACCTCGAATGTTGGTGGCAAAGATGGGGCAAGACGGTCATGACCGAGGTGCGAAAGTCGTTGCGACTGCGTTTGCCGATGTGGGGTTTGATGTTGATCTTTCACCGATGTTCTCGACCCCTGAAGAAGTCGCGCGCCAAGCCATTGAGAATGATGTCCACATTGTCGGTGCATCGAGCCTCGCTGCGGGACACAAGACACTTGTGCCGCAGCTGATACAAGCGCTCAAAGCGGAAGGGGCCGATGATATTGTGGTCATTGCGGGGGGTGTTATTCCACAACAGGATTATCAATACCTTTACGATGCCGGTGTGACCCTGATCTTTGGCCCCGGTACGCCGATCCCAGAGGCAGCGCGAAAGGTGTTGGATGCCGTTAACCTCAACAGCTGAAGCGATTCTTGCCGGGAATCGGCGTGCGCTGGCTAAAGCGATTACGCTGGTCGAGAGCTCGCGGGCCAAGGACAGGGAAGCTTCTCAAGAACTCCTGAATGAGTTACTTCCGCACACGGGGAAAAGTCTGCGTCTTGGAATTACGGGGGTGCCAGGAGTTGGTAAGTCCACGTTCATCGAAACATTTGGGCAACACGTAATCGCCGAGGGGCATAAAGTCGCGGTCTTAGCTGTCGACCCCAGCTCACCCAAGGCAGGTGGTTCTATTTTGGGCGACAAAACCCGTATGGAACTGCTGTCACGAGATTCGCGTGCGTTTATTAGACCCTCGCCGGCTGGGCGTGCCTTGGGTGGCGTAGCACTGAAGACTCGTGAGTCGATGCTCCTCTGCGAGGCAGCAGGTTTCGACGTTGTCATCGTCGAGACCGTCGGCGTCGGCCAATCCGAACACCAAGTTGGCAGCATGGTCGATTTCTTTTTAATTCTTTTGCTGCCTGGCGGCGGCGATGAGCTTCAGGGCATAAAGAAAGGAATCTTAGAGTTGGCTGACGCCATCATGATTAATAAGGCGGACGGTGAGAGTGCAAGTCTCGCTCGAAAAACCAAGCTTCACTATCAGACGGCTATGTCCCTGCTGAGTACCGGTGACTTTTGGAAGCCCGAGGTTCACACCTGCTCAGCGCTTAAGAAAGAGGGTTTAACGGAGTGTTGGGCCATGATGCGACGTTATAAGGAGGAGGCTGCCGATCACGGGGCATTCGATCAAAAACGGGCAGAACAAAACGTACAGTGGATGTGGCAGTTAACCGATGAAATGATGCGTCAGCAATTGCACGATAACGCAACAATCAGCACAGAATTGTCACAGATGCTTGTTCAGGTCAGCGCAGGCGAGCTGACACCTGTTACCGCTGCTAACCGAATTATCGCTCAACTTAGTCAATCCTGAGACGATGCGGTTTCTAGCACTGGACAAGCTGATTAACGTTCAAGAAGGTTACCGACAACGGTTTAAAATTGATTCGCTGCACCTTATTTTAGTGAGAGAAGGCGGTGAGATCAGGGCGTTTTCGGCGCTGTGTCCTCATCAAGAGCAGTCGTTGGAGCATGGGCAAATCGAATCTGGAGTTATTTATTGTCCACGACACGGATTTGCCTTCTCGTTGACAAGCGGTGAGCACCTCTCGGGGCAATGTGCCCGTTTGCCGATATACACGGTGCACTGCGAGGGTAACGAGGTGGGAATTCTTCTCGAAGGTTAGTGCGTAACCCCCAGTTCAGGCTCTTCGACAAAGCCCAGCAACCACCACTTAGCGACAATGTCGTACTGACGCGTGTCCAATGATGCTGTCGACAGACTGCGACCAGAACAGAGTGTTGAGAGCCAGTGTTCGTCCATCGGTTCTAATCGATGTGCTTCTCCGCCCAAGTAGGCAATAAGCGCGTCTCCTGCGTCTCGCCATAAGAGTCGCTGATGTGTTGATAGCATTATGCGATCGCTCAGGGGCAGCGCTTGCGGGATGGGCTCGACTGGGGCCTCTGACAGCAACTCGGGGAACCAGTCTTCAGAGGCGAGGGCTTCAATAGCGCTGACGACTGCGCCTTGGGCATTTTGAATCTGCTGAGGTGTGATTTCGCCTGCTCGGCTTAGTCCACACAGGCTGTCGAGGTCCTCTAAGAGGAGATCCTCTCGAAGTGATTCGATGACATTGTCAGACAGTCGCGCCACTAAGTCGGTCATTCGAGTTGCCCGGAAACCGAGTGAAAAAGTCATACTTTCGCCGATAGCGGATCCCCAGTGAGCAAATCCAGGGGGGACGTACAAAACATCACCGGGTTCTAATACAAAGGTTTGCGGCGACTCAAATTCCTCAATGAGTTTGAGGCCGCCTGATTCGATAACGGGCGTGGTGTGGTCACACCGCGGCCCAACCTTCCAATGCCGCTTACCGGCACCTTGTAGCAAAAATACGTCATATTGATCAAAGTGTGGACCCACCCCCGCCCCATCGGTTGCATAGCTGACCATGACATCATCCATTCTCCAAGAGGGTATAAAGTCAACGCAGCCACGCAGTGCCGCAACCTCAGGGAACCACTCATCAACGCGCTGAACGAGCAGGCTCCATTCACCAGTGCGCTCAAAGCTGTCGTCTGAGAAAGGCCCTTGAGTCAGTTGCCATTGCTTACCCCGGCGACTAACAATTCGGCTGTCGACCTGGGCCTCCATTGCGAGACCAGCTAATTCTTCAGGGCTAATGGGGGATTCAAAATCGGGCAGTGCAGATCGAATCAGGAGCGGCTTTTTCTGCCAGTGCTTGCTCAAAAACAACTGGACGTCGATGTCGAACCGGGGCGATAGCACGCGAATTACCGACCCCAGGTTTCAGTCAACTGCTTCGCAAGTCCAACATAATTCGCAGGTGTTAATGCCAGAAGCTGAGTTTTAGTCTCCTTCGGAAGCTCAAGCGTTGTAATAAACGCATGCAGCGTATCTCGGGTGATGGCTTGCCCACGTGTCAGCGCTTTGAGCTTCTCGTAGGGTTCAGGAATGCCATAGCGGCGCATAACGGTTTGGATGGGCTCGGCAAGCACCTCCCAACTGTTGTCCAAGTCTTCAGCCAAACGTGACGGGTTAACCTCAAGTTTGCTTATGCCCTTGAGTGTTGCCGTATACGCGAGTAGCGAATAACCGAAGCCTACTCCCATGTTTCTGAGGACCGTGCTGTCCGTGAGGTCCCGCTGCCAACGGCTCATAGGCAACTTTTCACTCAAATGAGCCAATATCGCGTTGGCCAGACCTAGATTGCCCTCGGAATTTTCGAAGTCAATTGGATTGACTTTGTGAGGCATTGTCGACGAGCCAATCTCGCCCTCGATTGTCCTTTGTTTAAAGTACCCCAGTGAAATGTACGACCAAATATCACGGTCAAAGTCGATGAGTATTGTATTAAACCGGCTGATCGCTTGGAACAGTTCGGCCATGTAGTCGTGGGGTTCGATCTGTGTGGTCATCGGATTCCACTCAAGTCCCAGAGATTCAACGAACTCCTGAGACAACTGCGGCCAGTTGATATCGGGGTATGCGCTTAAATGGGCGTTAAAGTTGCCGACTGCACCATTAAACTTTCCCAGCGGCGTAATCGACTCAACGCCGGCAAGTTGCCGCCGTAGCCGAGCAGAAACGTTGGCCATTTCCTTGCCTAACGTCGTAGGGCTCGCGGTTTGCCCGTGCGTTCGACTCAGCATGGATAAATCTGAATATTGCGTGGCCAACGCATCTATGGCGGTAATAATGGCTCGCATTTCGTGCGCAATAACCGGTATGCCGTCGCGAAGCATCAGTGCATGCGACAAATTATTAATGTCTTCACTCGTGCAGGCGAAGTGCACGAATTCACTGGCTTGCGCGAGCGCAGCATTGGTTTGAAGCGAATCTTTTAAGAAGTATTCAATCGCTTTTACGTCGTGATTAGTGGTTCGTTCGATCGCTTTTATAGCTTGCGCAGCGTCTAGATCGAAGGCATCAATGATGGCCTGGAGGTGATCCGTTGCGGCTTGATCGAACGATTCGACCTCCACAATTCCGGGGGTGCTCGACAGTTTTTGCAGCCAGCGAACTTCGACGTAGAGACGCCGCTCAATGAGTCCATACTCACTGAAAATCTCTCGTAGGGGGTCAATCTTTGCAGCGTAGCGTCCATCGAGTGGGGAAATGGCTTTTGCAGCGTGATAAGTCATACGTAGGCTCCGTAAAGAGGGCATAAGTTTATCATGACAACGCCTTAGTGCAGGGAATTTGAGTCCACCGATGACGTCAATGGATTTCCGAGACGACTCGCAGCCGAAACGATTTTATTGCTCCTCAACAAGAAGTGGTGCTTTCGACCGCCAAGCTGTCTCCACAAACGGGCAGAGCGTAAGCCTGCGAGTAGCAACGTTCTGACAAGATCGGCATTTTTAGTTTCTTGTAAGTGCTGAATATTTCCTTTCACTTTAATTCTATAGGGGAGATGACTGATCGTGTCCTGGTAGATTGCGCTGATGCTGGCAGCAAGTTCCACCGCGTCGTCGCTGAAATGTTGGGCTTTGAAGCTTACGTGATTCAGTCTTGACCCCACTACGCCTTGCAAGTCAGGTCGCTTACGAAACTGGCCCTCTAGTTTTAGTAAGGCTCTCACGTAAAGACCCATTGCAAGGTGGTCCTCATTGGTCGCGTCCGTCAGCATGTCCACAACGCTGCGCAAACCTAACTTGACCCCTTGTACATTGCCATAAACTGCATCAACGCTCGGCGCGTCGAACACGAAAAGAGAGCGCAGCGAGGCCTCGAAAAAGGCGGCGGGATACGAGCCTGTTTTGGCGACTTGATCCACCATTCTCGCCGCTTGTACAACGCCTGCGAGGGCAATGACTTGTTGTTCGAGTGAGGAATATTGTGTCATTGCGGTGCCGCCCTAAGCCGGTTGTATACAGTCTCTATAACCCCTCCGCCCAGGCACTCGTCTGCCTGATAAAATACGACCGATTGCCCAGGCGTGATCGCGCGCTGAGGCTGCTCGAAGTGCACCTCGTAGCGATCGATCGAGCGACTCACCGTACAGGCCTGATCGACTTGACGATACCGCACTTTGGCATGGCAGCTTAACGGCTCGTGCGGGGCCTGGCCGTTTATCCAAAAGACATCAGTCGTTGTTAGCGAAGAGGCAAATAGGGCAGGGTTGTCATTGTGTTGGCAGACCCAGAGCGTGTTGGTGACGACGTCTTTCTCTATCACGTACCAGGGGGCCTCTCCAGCATTTTTGAGGCCACCTATTCCAAGTCCTTGTCGTTGCCCAATGGTGTGATACATCAGACCTTGATGTTGCCCTATGACTTCACCATCGGTCGTTTTTATAGGCCCTGGGTTCTTTTTAAGGTACTGCGCTAAAAAGTCAGAAAATCGTCGTTCTCCAATAAAGCAGATTCCAGTGCTGTCTTTTTTATCGGCAGTCTTGAAACCGTGAGCTGACGCAAGCTTTCTCACTTCGGGCTTTTTAAGCTCGCCTAGCGGGAAAAGGCTGGCATCAATGGCGTCATACCCTACCTGATGCAGAAAATAACTCTGATCCTTTGACTCATCGACGCCTTTTAACAGCGTTGCTCGCCCGCCGCGAAGCCCCTTTCTGGCGTAATGTCCAGTCGCAATTTTGTCCGCGCCAAGTGCACGTGCGTAGTCCAAAAAAGCCCTGAACTTGATTTCTTTATTACACAGAATGTCAGGGTTGGGGGTTCTTCCTGCGCTGTACTCGGCGAGGAAATGTTCAAAAACATTGTCCCAATATTCCGCGGCAAAATTCGCGGCGTGCAAAACGATACCCAGCGTGTCAGCGACAGCTTGCGCGTCAGCCAAGTCCGCCTTTGCCGTGCAGTACTCAGTGCCGTCATCTTCATCCCAGTTTTTCATGAAGAGGCCTTCGACCTGATAGCCCTGCTCTTTCAGCAATAGCGCAGACACCGAAGAATCGACACCTCCGGACATGCCGACGATCACTTTTGTTGTGTGGTTAAAACTCATAAGTGGCGTACTAGGTCCAATGACACCGCAGTGCCGGCAATATAGTGGTCAATAACGTCAAGAACGACGCCGTGCCGCAGCGGCTTTTTTGATGCTACAAGTTCCTCGCGACTCATCCAATGAGTGTCGATGATACTGGAGTCTCGTGTCAGGGTGTTGTCAAATTCCAGTGCTGTCGCCACGAAACTGTGTCGCAGATAGCAGATACCATTTTTGCCAGTGACAATCGTGACGCCCAAATAAGCTGTGATTTCACTGCGCCAGCACGTCTCTTCTAGCGTTTCCCGCGCGGCCGCGTCGATCAAGCTTTCGTATTGCTCTAAGTGTCCAGCGGGCTGATTGAGTACCGTGACACCCTGGCTCACCTCCTCGACCAATAAAAACCGTCCTGAGCGCTCGATCACAGAGGCAACAGTGGTGTGCGGTAAAAAGCGTGGCGCATCAGGCATGGCGAATAGGGTGCATTGTCGTAGCCTCTTCGTAGCGGTATTCGCCAGGAGCAAGTGCGTCAACGGTGAAGGGGCCGACACTGCGCCGAATTAATCGCAGGGTAGGGTACCCCACTGCGGCCGTCATTCTGCGGACTTGCCGATTTCTGCCTTCATGTATTGACAGCTCGATCCAGCTGTCAGGCACTGACACGCGGTGCCGTATGGGAGGATTCCTCTCCCAAATAGTCGGTATTTCGAGAAGTCTACAACGGGCAGGCAGTGTCACTCCGTCTTTTAATTGCACGCCGCGGGCGAGCGCATGACACATCTCTTGTGTCGCTAAGCCCTCTACTTGTACCCAATAGGTTTTCCAGTATTTTTCCTTCGGGTGAGCCAATGCGTGTTGTAAACCACCGTGATTAGTGAGCATCAACAAACCCTCAGAGTCATAATCGAGACGGCCAGCAGGTCTGAACCCCGGCGCGCTTAAAAAATCGGCCAGCGTAGATCGGGGGTTGTCCGGACGATCACGGTCTGTGAACTGACTCATGACGCGAAAAGGCTTATTAAATAATAGCAATTGACTCATAGGATTCGTTGACGACAAAAAGTGGTAAACTCGCGACAAAACAAAAAGGACGTATTGCCGTCCACATTAAGCGAATCACCTAGCATGATTCAATCCGGGGGCGGGCTACAGAGCTCGGCCAGCCAGTCAACCAAACAGGTAAGGATCTGACTACTATGGCATATCAACACATCAAAGTCCCAGAGCAGGGGACTCCCATCACCACGAACGAAGACCACAGTCTCAACGTTCCAAATACACCGATCATTCCCTACATCGAGGGCGATGGTATCGGTATCGATATCAGTCCGGTCATGATCAAGGTGGTAGACGCTGCCGTTGAGAAGGCTTACGGCGGCGAAAAACGTATCGCGTGGATGGAAATCTATACGGGAGAGAAGGCGGCAGAGCTGTATGAAGGCGACTGGTTCCCACAGGAAACACTCGATGCGATTAAGTCTTACCTTGTTGCGATCAAGGGTCCTTTGACGACGCCCGTTGGCGGTGGTTTTCGCTCGCTAAACGTCGCTTTGAGACAAGAGTTGGATCTCTACACGTGCTTGCGACCTGTTCGTTGGTTCGAAGGGGTGCCGTCTCCTGTGAAGCGCCCTGGTGATACGAATATGGTGATTTTCCGCGAGAACTCTGAAGATATCTATGCGGGTATTGAGTTCCAAGCGGGATCTCCGGAAGCCGACAAAGTGGTTGATTTTCTGATTACAGAAATGGGCGCCACAAAGATCCGGTTCCCACAAAACGTGGGCATTGGTATTAAGCCGGTTTCTGTTGAGGGAACCAAGCGCCTGGTTCGAAAAGCGCTGCAATACGCCATTGATCAAGAACTACCTTCGGTCACGTTGGTCCATAAAGGCAATATCATGAAGTTTACCGAAGGCGGCTTCCGTGACTGGGGTTATGAACTGGCAATGGAAGAGTTCGGCGGTGAGTTACTGGACGGCGGACCCTGGGTAAAGATTAAGAACCCGAATAATGGCGACGATATTATCGTGAAGGATGTCATTGCCGATGCAATGCTTCAGCAGGTGTTATTGCGTCCCAAGGAGTACAGCGTGATTGCAACTCTAAACCTCAACGGTGACTATCTGTCTGACGCATTGGCCGCGCAGGTTGGTGGGATAGGTATTGCGCCCGGTGCGAACCTTTCCGATGACATCGCACTGTTCGAAGCAACGCACGGCACAGCGCCAAAGTATACCGGGCAGGACAAAGTGAATCCGGGCTCATTGATTTTGTCAGCAGAAATGATGCTTCGTCATTTGGGTTGGAACGAAGCGGCTGATCTCGTGATTACCGGGATGAACGGTGCGATTCAAGCAAAGACAGTGACTTATGATTTCGCGCGTCTCACCGACAATGCCACCGAGGTCTCATGCTCTGCATTTGGCGACGCGATTGTCGATCACATGGCCTAAAATAAGCGCTTAAAACCCTAAAAGCCCGCGTATGCGGGCTTTTTTTTCTCAGCCACAAATCCTTTTGACAAACTAACGACCAAAAGGCTGGTTTGTTCGTACTACACTATAATGAGGTGTCACCGTTACGCATGATGAGCATGATTGACCACAATTTTAAGAAAGGCATTTTGTTGATGTCGAGTAATCCAGGGGCAGGCCAAGACGAGGGCGATCTTGCAGTCGCTCCTGCCAAGCCAAAACTAAAGCGGCCGTCACTGTACCGGGTGGTGCTGTTAAACGACGATTACACGCCGATGGAGTTTGTGGTGGAGGTGCTCGAGCACTTCTTTTCACTGACGCGCGAAAAGGCGACTCAGGTAATGCTTGCAGTTCACACGCAAGGAAAAGGCGTCTGTGGCATCTACACAAGAGACGTTGCTGAGACAAAAGCTGAGTTGGTCAATCAGGCCGCAAGAGACAATGGGCATCCACTGCTGTGCGAGGTTGAACCCTCGCAAGATGAAGACTAAGGAGAAAGGTACGTGTTGAGTAAAGATCTCGAAAGAGCGTTAAACGAGTCTTTTAAACAAGCGAGAGCGCAACGTCACGAGTTCATCACGGTTGAACACTTGTTGTTGGCGCTACTTGACGACAGCGCCGCGCAGGCTGTTCTTCGTGCCTGTAGCGCCGATATCGACGCGTTACGTGGTGATGTGTCGGAGTTTATCGATGCGACCACGCCTCTAGTACCTGGTGAGGATGAGGTCGATACGCAGCCCACGTTAGGATTTCAACGCGTTCTTCAAAGGGCTGTTTTTCACGTGCAAAGTTCTGGAAAAACAGAAGTCACGGGCGCTAATGTCTTAGTGGCTATTTTTTCCGAGCAAGAGAGCCAAGCGGTCTACTTCTTGAAAACCCAAGATATTTCGCGTCTCGATATCGTTAACTTTATTACACACGGTGTGAGTAAAGACGAGGATGAAGAGGGTGTTGAAGGTGATGAGCTGCAAGCAAGCGGCGAGTCATCGGAAGGCGATGGAGAGGAGGAGAGTCCACTCAATAAATATGCGACGAACCTAAATGAAGAGGCCGCGCAAGGGCAAATAGATCCGCTTATTGGTCGTCTGGATGAGGTTGAGCGTGTTGCTCAAATTTTGGCGCGTAGGCGCAAGAATAATCCGCTCCTGGTGGGTGAGTCGGGTGTCGGTAAAACGGCCATTGCGGAAGGTTTGGCGAAGCTCATTGTCGACGGGCAGGTCCCCGATACGTTAAAAACCGCAGAGGTGTTTTCTCTGGACTTGGGCGCGCTACTTGCAGGAACCAAATACCGCGGCGACTTTGAAAAGCGTTTTAAAGGCGTACTTGCAGATCTTAAACGTCGGGAAGGCTCGATTTTGTTCATCGACGAGATCCATACGATTATCGGTGCTGGCGCAGCGTCAGGTGGGGTTATGGATGCCAGCAATTTACTGAAGCCACTACTCAGTTCCGGAAAGCTACGCTGTATTGGCTCGACGACCTACGCCGAGTATCGCGGTATTTTTGACAAAGACAAAGCCTTGAGTCGCAGGTTTCAAAAAGTCGATGTGTTGGAGCCGTCCGTGGAGGATGCGTACAAAATTCTTAAGGGTCTAAAGTCTCGTTTTGAAGAGCACCACGGTTTGCGTTATACCGACAAAGCGCTTCGAACGGCTACCGAGATGGCCGATCGTTTTATCACAGATCGATTTCTACCCGACAAAGCCATTGACGTGATCGACGAGGCCGGTGCTTATCAGCAACTTCAGCCTCTGAGTAAGCGCAAGAAGGTAGTGGGGCCCGGCGACATTGAAGCAGTGGTTGCGAAAATCGCGCGAATTCCTCCAAAGACAGTGACGAGCGACGACAGGGAGTTACTTGAAAAGCTCGAGAGCAATCTTTCCTTAGTGGTGTTTGGGCAGAATAAGGCCGTCAGTCAACTGGTCAGCTCGATTAAGCTAGCCCGTGCCGGCTTACGCTCCGGCGACAAACCGATTGGCAGCTTCCTTTTGGCTGGCCCTACCGGCGTGGGTAAAACCGAGGTGACGAAACAGTTGGCGATGCAGTTGGGCCTTGAGCTGCTCCGGTTTGATATGTCTGAGTACATGGAGCGTCACACCGTCTCGCGGTTGATTGGGGCGCCTCCAGGCTACGTTGGTTATGACCAGGGTGGACTATTAACAGACGCCGTTACCAAGCACCCTCATTCTGTGGTGTTGCTGGATGAGGTCGAAAAAGCGCATCCAGAGGTATTCAACTTGCTGCTTCAAGTGATGGACCACGGAACACTGACCGACAATAATGGACGAAAAGCTGATTTTAGAAACGTGATTGTCGTCATGACCACGAACGCAGGCGCTGAGACTGTCTCCAAGCGATCGATAGGCTTCTCTGAGCAAGACAACTCCACGGATGCGTTAGAAGCGATTAACAAATTATTCACGCCTGAATTCAGAAATCGACTTGATGCCATTGTGCCTTTCGAACCATTGGGTCAGGACGTGATCCTAACGGTCGTCGACAAATTCCTCACTGCCCTGCAGACACAACTCGACGAGAAGCGCGTTCAGCTGCACGTTGATGAGCCGGCACGCGAATGGCTCGTGACTGAGGGTTATGACCGAAACATGGGCGCTCGTCCGATGGAGCGAGTCATTCAGGAGCACATTAAGAAACCGCTGGCCGAAATGGTGCTTTTTGGTGCGCTCGTCAAGGGTGGTATTGCCAAGGTCTCGGTCAATCTTGATGGTGATGGACTCACAGTCTCCTCGGAGACCGAGACCGTCGACGAAGCAGTGCCCGCCTAACGCGGCAGCCTTTGTCCAAAACTCACGGTTTTCCTAGCGCGCACTTTGCTATAGAGTGCGCGCCATCACTTTATTACTGGAAAGGCTTAATGGCTAAAGAAGATCAGATCGAAATGGAAGGGGAAATCATAGACACGCTCCCCAATACAACGTTTCGAGTGCGCCTTGAGAACGGGCATGTCGTGACAGCGCACATCTCAGGGAAGATGCGTAAGAACTACATTCGAATTCTTACGGGAGACAAGGTCCGTGTTGAAGTCACCCCCTATGACTTAAGTAAGGGACGAATTACCTATCGCGAGCGTTAAGTTAAGGTCACGATTCATTGGGGATGTTCACGACAGGGATTGCTGAGAGCTCGCTGACCGGCTCATTGTCTATGCCATGCCATCGCCCATTGCTGAGTAGTTCGAGTGGTCTGAAACGAGTCTTGTAGCTCATTTTACGGCAACCCTCGATCCAGTACCCTAAATAGACAAACGGCAGATTGCGCTTTTTCGCATGCGAAATCTGAAGAAGTACTGCTAACGTTCCCAAGCTTCGCTTGTCACAGTCGGGATCATAAAACGTGTAGATCGCCGCTAGCCCGTCGAGCATTTCGTCGGAAACCCCAACGCAAATAAGTTTGTCCTGATCGTACAGCCTAAAATATTGCGTACACGCTAAGCTGTCGTTTAAAAACGACTCATATTGTTCCCTGTCAGGCGGGTACATATCTCCGTCAGCATGCTTTTGTATTATGTAACGTTCGTAAAGTTCGTAGGCCTCGTCGTCATTCACAGAGTGTGTGATTCTCAGCGTCAGGTCGCGGTTAGCCTGTAAGACTCGTTTTTGACTTTTGGACGGTGTGAAGTCCTGAACCGCGACGCGAGCAGCCGTGCATGCATTGCAGCTGTTGCAGTGTGGCCTGTAAATGTGGTCGCCACTCCGTCGGAAGCCCATCGTGGACAGCTCCGTGTAGAGCTCTGGCGTAATCTTCTGTCGAGGATCCACGAATAGGGTCGTGGCTTCCCTGTCGGGCAGGTACGAACAACGGTGCGGAAACGTTGTAAATACCTTAATTTCTCTTAAGTTCGCAGTCACGGTTTTTCGTCTTATCCCAATAATGAAGGCCAGCACCTCGTTCATACCGCTCAACGGCAGTGTGAGCATAGGCCGAGACTTCAAAATATTCTTACATCGTCAGCGTTAAGCCTAGCGGGGTCAGAGGGCTTCGTATAGGGGGGCGGGAACAACTTGGGGGTGCTAATACAGTTTAACCTGGACGCCTTGGGGACCTTAACCGCCACCCTGTATGAGGGCGAGGTTCTATTGTGACGGTATACTTAATGGCGTTCGTACGCGACTGAGTGTGTGGCGAGTCGCCCCCGTCCATATTAAACTCCCGCGCTGTAGCCCGGCTGCTGGGTCAGCCATCCACCACAAAAGTGAGTCTTTAGAATGACAGATAACCGCTATCTTAAGGCCTACACGGTTCTCGCACTGGCGCTTCTACTGCTGTGCGGCGTGGTTTTGAACCTCGAGGAACGTCACAGTCAGCTGCTGATGGGCGAATCAGGCCTGATCGAAGTGGCCTCTGCTGTGGGGTACTTTGTGTGCGCACTGTACATGATCGCTCGCGGTGGACGAGATTTTCTTGTTTCACGCGGTTACTTTGTCGTTTTGACGTTACTCTTTGGTTTTCGTGAGCTTGATTTCGATAAAGCCTTCACGACGATGGGGATCTTAAAGTCCCGATTCTACCTGAGTGGTGAGGTTCCGTTACCGGAAAAGGTCATTGGACTGCTCGTTATTGCGCTTATTTTTTGGACAGTCTTCCAGCTTCTACGAAACCACTTTGTTGAATTTCTACACGGAGTGAAGCAGCGCGCGCCCGTCGCCCTTGGCATCGCGCTTATCTTCTTCCTGTTGGCGTTTTCCAAGTCTATCGATGGGTTGGCCAGGAAGCTTAAACCCTTTGGGATTGAGACCAGTGCGGAGGTGTCGCGTTGGGCCGGATCTGTCGAGGAGGTACTCGAGCTCGGTATTCCCATTTATATGGTCCTGACCTTTCATGCGTGGCTAACGCGCCGCAGCACCAAAAGTCTTGCCCACTCTTAGTGACCCCGCTCCATCTAATGGAATGCCACAAGTCCACTGTTTGCCTCGCGATTAATCTAAAGGTGAGATTGCCGTTTGAAGGGCCTGCTCAAACTCCCCTCGCGATATGAGAGACATGCCAAGCGCTGACAGGTGTTCACTGGGCATCTGGCAGTCAATTAAGGTTAAGTCCACGAATACGTCGCCCCTGCAGAGGGCGTGAAGTGCAAATTTCGAGGCATTGGTCGTCCTTGAAAACATAGACTCGCCAAAAAAGATCGACCCTAATTTTAGGCCGTAGAGTCCACCGACAAGTGACCCCTGGTCCATGACCTCAATGCTGTGGGCGTAGCCTAGGCGATGAAGCTCTTGATAAGCCACTTTCATTGGCGTACTTATCCAGGTCGCCTCTCGCTCGGTCGTGAGGGTAGCGCAGGCATCGACGACGTTATTAAACTGTTGGTTGACCTCAATCAACCAATCGGTGCGACGCAAGAACTTTCGGAATGACTTTGATGTGTGAAAGTTTTCGGGTTTCAAGACGGCCCGTGGGTTAGGGGTCCACCAAAGAATAGGCTCGTCAGCCTCGTACCAGGGAAAAATGCCACGTCGATACGCCTCTAGCAGGCGCTCGACGCTGAGATCTCCGCCGACGGCAAGCAATCCGTTAGGGTCCTGAAGTGCCGTACCGGTCGGAGGGAAGGGTTCCATTGACCGAGATCCGCGAGCGTTAAGACTCAGCGTCCAGAAACTTTTCGGCATCAAGCGCCGCCATGCAGCCAAACCCCGCAGATGTAATGGCTTGGCGGTACACGTGATCAGACACGTCGCCGGCGGCGTAGACGCCAGCAACGGAGGTCAGTGTCGCATTACCATCGAGTCCAGAACTGGTTCGGATATAGCCATCGGCCATGTCAAGCTGGCCCGCAAAAATCTCAGTATTGGGCTTGTGCCCGATAGCAATAAAGACGCCATCGACTGCGATATCCATCATGGTTGTGTCCACGGTAGAGGACAAGCGGACGCCGGTCACGCCTGATGCATCACCGACGACCTCCTCGAGCTGGCGATGCCAGTTCAGCGTAATTCGACCCTCCTCAGCCCTAGCAAAAAGTCGGTCTTGCAGTACCTTTTCAGCGCGGAGCTCATTGCGTCGATGGACCAGGTGCACTTTGCTGCAGAGGTTAGATAAGTAAAGTGCTTCTTCAACAGCGGTATTCCCGCCGCCCACAACAACCACTTCTTTATTCCGGTAGAAAAAACCGTCGCAGGTGGCACAGGCACTCACGCCTTTACCCATGAAGGCAGTTTCACTCGGCAAGCCGAGGTATTGTGCTGACGCCCCCGTAGCAATGATCAGCGCGTCACAAGTGTATTCGTGTGAGCCCTTGAGGGTGAAAGGTCGGTTCGACAAATCGACGGAATCGATGTGATCAAAAACAATGGACGCGTCATACCGCTCGACATGCGCCTGCATCTCTTGCATCAGCGCCGGGCCCTGCAAGCCTTCTGGACCGCCAGGCCAATTTTCTACCTCGGTAGTTGTGGTCAGTTGGCCGCCTTGCTGCATGCCGGTGATGACCACGGGTGCTAGGTTCGCTCTTGCGGCATACACCGCGGCCGTATAGCCCGCCGGGCCTGAGCCTAAAATAACCAATTTATGATGATGTTTTGTACTCATTCGCGTGGATTGCCCAAGAAGCCATGAAAGTGGCGGGGAGGGTAGCGCATTCTGTCTTCTTTCGAAATGCCGATGAACGCAAAATTTCGGAAGCAAATGATCTAAGTGCATGAAAAATAGATCTTATTTTAGGAAAATAGGTGTTTTCCTTTGTGATATGATGCGACAAACAGACCGGGGGAGCACCACAGTGTCGGCCAAGAATGCACCTTCAAAATTGGTGAAGGCAGAGCAGGACACCAGCGCGCCAAGCGTGCTTGCAAGCGTTGGCTTTATCGCAGGTCTCGCAGTTGCTTCTTTTGCCGTTGTTAGCCTGACTACGTTCGATACCGCCGATCCTGGATGGAGCTCTAGTGGATCCGCCAGCGGCGTACTTAATCAAGCGGGGGTGGTCGGGGCTTACTTCGCCGATATGAGCTACGCGCTGGTGGGTTTCGTCGCCTTGGTGATTCCCCCGTCCCTTCTGTTTTGGGCGTATCGTCGCGTAAAACCACGAACTTCTGTGGCTTTAACGGCGACTGATCGGGTGATTTCTGGCTTTGGTTGGATCGCTTTTTTGGGTGCAAGTACTGGGTTGGTTAGCCTTGCTATGCCTTCCAATGAGTTTTTGCCGCAAGGCAGCGGAGGTATCATTGGATACGCTATCTCTCATTGGTTCACCGCAGCATTTTCCGATTTTGGAGCGCGGTTGCTGTTGAGCTTTTGTACACTGCTTGGCGGTACGTTGGCGCTCGATGTCGACTGGTTAAAGGTCGCGGACAAAGTCGGCGCAATAACGTTGGGGGCCTTAACTGCCGCACGAGTGCGCATCGATGACTTTAATGATCGCCGCAAGCTCAGACAGGAGAAGAGTAAACGAAGCATTCAGATCGCCGAGCATGTTGAGAAAGAGAAGCGCAGACCACCTTTAAAAATCAAGCCGCCCAAACTTTTGGATGGGACGAGTAAAAAAGTTGAGAAGGCCAAGCAGCAGGCACTATTCGAGTTGCCTGACCTAATGCCAATGCCACCGCTTGAGCTTTTGGATGCACCGACACGTTCGGGCCCGCGCGGGTACTCGGCGTCAGAGTTAGAGTCTTTATCGCGGTTGCTCGAGCTTAAACTTGCAGACTTCGGTATTACCGCTGAGGTCGTTTCGGTTTATCCAGGCCCGGTGGTGACTCGCTTTGAGATACAACCTGCAGCTGGCGTAAAGGTGAGTCGCATATCGAATCTGGCAAAAGATCTGGCGCGCTCGTTGGCTGTAAATTCTGTTCGGGTGGTCGAGGTCATTCAAGGTAAAAGCGTTGTTGGCATTGAGATTCCAAACGCGGATCGTCAGACCGTCAATTTCAGAGACGTGCTGAGTTCGGAGATTTTTGAGGACGCGAAATCACCACTGACCATTGCGCTCGGACATGATATCTCGGGGACGCCAGTGGTCGCCGACCTGGGTAAGATGCCCCACGTTTTGGTCGCAGGAACAACTGGCTCAGGCAAGTCAGTGGGCGTGAACTGCATGCTGGTGAGTCTGCTCTATAAGGCGACACCCGATGAAGTTCGGTTGATTTTGGTTGATCCCAAGATGCTTGAGTTGTCTGTCTACGACGGTATTCCACATCTACTGACACCGGTCATTACTGATATGAAAGACGCAGGTAATGGACTGCGATGGTGTGTGGCTGAGATGGAGCGACGCTACAAACTCATGTCGTTGCTGGGCGTCAGAAATCTTGCGGGCTACAACCGCAAAGTGACGGATGCGGAAAAAGTAGGCACCCCAATTGATGACCCGCTATGGAAACCCGACCCGGTACTTGAGTTGACGGGCGAGGAACAAACGGCGCCTGCACTAACAACCTTGCCAAGCATTGTCGTCGTTATCGACGAGTTTGCTGACATGATGATGATTGTGGGCAAAAAGGTAGAAGAACTCATTGCCAGGATCGCTCAAAAAGCGCGAGCGGCCGGCATCCACTTAGTACTTGCCACACAGCGACCATCGGTCGACGTGATTACTGGATTGATCAAGGCCAATATTCCCTCGCGTGTAGCCTTCTCAGTGTCATCAAAAATTGATTCCAGGACCATTTTAGATCAGGGCGGTGCGGAGCAGTTACTGGGTTATGGGGATATGTTGTATTTACCATCGGGCTCAAGTACGCCGACCCGTGTCCACGGCGCTTTTTGCTCAGATGAAGAAGTGCACCGGGTCGTTGCAGACTGGCGCAGACGTGGGACTCCGGATTTTATTGAGGGACTGTTAGACGAAGGAGGGCAGACGCCTGTTACCGCGCAAGAGCTACAGTCTGCGGCGTCTTCTGACGAAGATCCTGAGAGTGATGCACTTTATGACGAGGCGGTTCACTATGTCTGCAGCAGTAGGCGCGCCTCTATTTCCTCAGTGCAGCGTAAATTACGGATTGGCTACAACCGCGCGGCTCGGCTTATAGAAACCATGGAGGCAACCGGCGTCGTTACCGCAATGGGGACAAATGGTCAGCGTGAGGTTCTTGCTCCGCCACCGCCAGGGAGCGACGGTTGATCTTTCGCTTAGTCTTTTACATTTGTTTGGCATTGTTCAGTACTGACAGTCAATCTGATGTTGATGCCTGGCCTTTAGCGACTGCGGTGACGGCGAAAGGCGTTTTTTCACAAGTCTTAACTGACTCTTCAGGGGCCACCCTTGTGGAGACGCGCGGTACGTTTTCGACAGTAAAGCCCGACTTGTATCGATGGGAGATTGAATCACCTGATCGACAGCTTTTACTGCTCAACGGAGACGGGTTTTGGCAGTGGGACAAGGATCTCGACATCGTCATACTGCGCGATCGTCCTAACCTCGAGGATCTGCCCTTGGCTCGAATCTGGGAGGGTAATTCAGGTCACGCAGGATCAATCGGACTGTCTGATACCGCATTACCCTCGGGCATAGAGCGGATTACGCTCATCGCAACTGCTGCTGACACTATTGAAATCAGACTCACTGATGCTTTGGACCAAGAGACTTTTATCAGTCTGAGACTTATTGAGACTTCTAATCTCAGTCCTAGCGACTTCACGTTCGCATTTCCTGATGGCGCGGAGTTTTACAACGAGTCTTCAACCGCCGCACCCTCTATCACATTAGAGACAACACCATGAACCTATTGGCTTTGGCCTTTGGTGGTGCGCTGGGTGCCGTTGCACGTTACGGAATTGGACAACTTTTGACGACGAGTGGGGTTGCGCACCTGCATGTTGCGACATTTTCAGTGAACGTTTTAGGCGCCTTTTTTATGGGCTTCCTGTTTGTTGCATTTGAACGTCTAGAGGCGCCCGAAGCGCTGCGTATGGGTCTGACAGTAGGTTTTCTTGGCGCTTTCACGACGTTTTCAGCGTTTTCGTTAGAGCTGTTATCTGATGTCCAAGAGGGGCATCTCGTGCGCGCCGCCCTCTACGCCACGTTATCCGTACTCATTTGCCTCATCAGTTGCATGCTCGGTTTTTCCTTTGGACGATCGATTGTCGACTAATTTTATTTTAACGGTAAACTACCGGCCCCAATCACCGGCCTTTGACTGACATCATGCTCGACATCAAAAAGGTTCGGCAGGACCCTCAACAAATAGTGCAAGCCCTTAAAAAGAAGCGCTTTGAGTTCCCTGTCGACGAGTTTTTGCGACTCGATTCGGAGCGTAAAGAGGCCGATATTCGGTCCCAGGAACTGCTCGCCGAACGAAAAAAAACCTCAAAAGCCGTGGGCGCCCTGATTGCACAAGGCAAGACTGTTGACGAGGCAAAGGCAGAGGTTAACGACGCATTAGCACGAATATCGAGCGATCTTGATGTGGCGGTTGAACGCGCAAAGACCGTACAGACGTTGCTCGACGAACTCCTTATGGGTACGCCTAATGTCCCTGACGCGGCGGTGCCCGCAGGGCTGGACGAGGCGGACAATGAGGAAATACTCGTTTGGGGCGCGCCAAGGGCCATGTCGTTCGACGCAAAGGATCATGCCGATCTGGGGGAGGCGTTAGGCCAGCTGGATTTTGAAATGGCTGGAAAAATCACGGGTAGCCGCTTTAGCGTGTTGCAGGGGCCCCTTGCGCGACTTCAGCGCGCATTGACTCAGTTTATGCTGGATCTTCACACGACAGAACACGGTTACGTTGAGGTTTACGTGCCATTTATTGTAAACAGCGATTCGCTTTACGGCACGGGCCAGTTGCCTAAGTTTGCTGAAGATGCGTTTAAAATTGAGGGTGACTCGGGCTATTACTTAATACCGACGGCTGAAGTCCCCGTAACCAATATGCTCCGTGATCGAATTTTAGAGGTCGATGAACTGGGCGAGGAGGGCGTTAAGTTCACGGCCCACACGCCGTGCTTTAGAAGCGAAGCAGGCAGTTATGGGCGTGACACACGCGGTCTTATTCGTCAGCACCAGTTTGAAAAGGTCGAATTAGTCCAGGCGGTGCGTCCTGATCAGTCCGATGCGGCTTTGGAGACGTTGACGTCTCACGCCGAGGCGGTACTGCAACGACTCGAACTACCCTATCGAAAGGTCCGATTATGTGGCGGCGATCTGGGATTTAGTGCTGCGATGACCTACGACTTGGAGGTCTGGTTGCCCGGTCAGAGTGCCTATCGAGAAATTTCGAGCTGCTCGAACTTTCGAGACTATCAATCTCGAAGGATGCAAGCACGCTGGCGAAACCCTAATACAGGTAAGCCTGAACTACTACATACCCTGAATGGCTCAGGCCTAGCGGTCGGCAGGACCTTAGTCGCTGTGGTGGAAAATGGGCAGCAGGCCGACGGGACGATCAAGCTCCCAGCAGCCCTCGTTCCGTATTTTGGCGGCGACACTATTACTGCGACTTAATGAGGTGCCTACGCCTTAAGGCGTGTCGATCCTCGCCATAATCGGTCCACGCAGGTTAATGGCATCGGCAAGTATGCGTGCGGTCTCCGTGATGAGTGCGTCCTGCTCGTCATCATCAGCCTCCACGTCAGCATCAGCGTCAGCGTCTAAGCCGATATTCTCTAAGTCATCAGTCCCCCCAGTACTGTTATCCTTCTCCTCGGGGTCGCCAAAGAGATCGTCTAGCGACGCAAGGGTAGGGAGGCCCTTTGCAATCCGACGCGTGTTCTCAATCGCCAAGTACTGACGTTCTTGCGCTTCGCGCTGCTCTACACGGGTCGCTTGATTAAGAGGAATGGTCTCAGCACCACGAATTGTCTTGGCAAGCGTCTTTTGGTCCCATATGTACTGGAAGTCGGGATCCTGGTTAGCACGCGCTGTATGTTTCGCGATTAACGTGGGAAGAATGGCGCTCACTGCACCATAATCTTTATGGCGGATTGGGGAAATTCTGTCCCAGTCTAGTGCTTTGTCTAACGCGCTTTCACCAATCTCGTCATGTTGTAGCAGTGACGGGTAACGAATATCAGGAATGACACCGCGATGTTGTGTGCTGTCACCCGAGATACGGTAAAACTTACTCTCAGTGATTTTGAGTTGACCCTCGGGCAAGTCGAGTAATGTTTGAACGGTGCCTTTCCCAAAACTTTGATCACCAACAACAATAGCGCGTCCATAATCCTGTAATGCGCCTGCAAAAATCTCGGACGCGGAGGCACTCAATCGGTCAATCATTACGGCCATCGGACCGTCGTAGTAGGGGCCTCGTCGCCGTTTACCGTCTCGCCATACGCGACTCCCGGAACCACGTATCTGCACGGTCGGCCCGTACTCAATAAACAATCCCGTCAGCTCATTGGCTTCGCGCAAAGAGCCGCCGCCATTGCCTCGAAGGTCAATAACAAGCCCATCAACACCCTCTTCATTGAGCTCGTTTACAAGCCTTGCTACATCGCGCGATGTAGAACGAAAATCAGAATTACCCTGACGATAGGCTTCAAAATCAAGATAGAAGGCCGGCACATCAATCACACCTATTTTCCGCTTTTTGCCGGCCAGGTCATTGATTTCAATGACTTTTGACTGCGCAGCTTGCTCTTCGAGCCGCACCTCATTGCGTACAATCGACAGGCGCCTCAGCTCGTCAGAACGTCCCGCGGCCGGCATGACATCGAGCCGCACCACCGTGCCTTTCTTGCCCCTAACAAGATCCACCACGTCGTCAAGTCGCCAACCGATGACATCGACCATTGGCCCCTCGTCGCCTTGTCCGACCGCAACGATAAGCTCCGCGGCCTTGAGATTGCTTTGCTTATCCGCTGGACCCGCTGGCACAACACGGACGACCTTTACGTATTCGTCCTCGTTTTGTAAGACAGCGCCGATTCCCTCAAGACTGAGCTTCATGTCGATGTCAAAATTTTCCGCCCGTCGCGGCGAAAAGTAGCTGGTGTGAGGACCAAACTGGGAGGTAAGGGCGTTGGCATAGACCGCGAAGACATCCTGTGCATTGTACTGGCTGAGCCGCAACCGCTGGTTCTCATAACGCTTCCTAAGGGTAGGGGCGATGTCGTCTGCAGCCTTGTCAGCAAGCCTTAAACCGAGTACCTGGTTTTTAATACGCTTGCGCCATCTATCGTCGAGTTCGGCCTCGTTCGTTGCCCAGTCACGCTCAGTGGGATCAGCGGCTATGAACTCATCAACCTCGAAGTCAAATCCGTCAACACGCACGTCCAATGTGTCGATGACCTCGTCAAGTCGTGCACGTGCAAGTTCTTCATAGCGGCTGAAAATATCAAACGATGCTGCGACATTACCTGTACGCCCCTGGTCGTCGAGAATTGTCGCAAGCTGATCAAAGTTATCGATGTCGCGCGCAGTGAAGTAAAGGTGGGAAGGGTCAAGGCGCTCAAGATAACTATTGAGATGCTCCCTTGACATCGCATCGTTATAACGACGGTCTACGTAGTGACTGTCCTCCAGCTTCTCGATGAGTGCGCGTAACGTCTCAGACTGCTGTTCAGTGGGTGTTAGTGCAGTCGCATGACTGTGATGACTGAGGGAAAGGAAAACCCAAGCTAATGCCATTAAAACTCGTGCGACCATGCCGTAAACTCGTCAGTAAAGGGGGTGAAGTACGAAGACACGAGGTCATCCGTTGTCAGCAGAGCCTAGGATATCGCAGTTGTGCTCAGAACCACAGTCAGGAGATGTGCATAGGTTGGACGTGGTCGTTACATACCTTATTTAACATAATATACATTATGCGCAGTTAAAGTGGGAATCAAGCCGTGACCCCGCTATGCTCGTAACTCAAGAAATCCTGGTGCTCTACTCGCCTCATGACCGAAAGTTCGCATCGGGTCTCCGAGACTCCCACAACCACCCCCGAAGTCGCCGCCTTCTTTGATGTCGCGACGTCTACGCTGACCTACGTGGTTACTTCACCAGGAACTAAGCGATGCGCGATCATCGACCCGGTACTTGACTATGACGAATCGTCCGCCGCTGTTAGCACAGAGAGTGCAGACACTGTGGCGCGCTACGTGCTGGAAAACGATCTCAGGGTTGATTACATCCTCGAAACGCACGTACACGCAGATCACCTTAGTGCTGCCCACTACCTCAGGCAGCACCTCGGTGGCTTGATTGGGATTGGTGCTGAGACCGTCGGGGTTCAGTCCGCTGTTGCAGCGATTTATTCTGACGCCACGCCACTCGCGCGGGACGGCTCGCATTTCGATGTTCTGCTTGAAGATGAGCGTAGTCTCGCGTTTGGATCACTCCATATTCGAACCCTGCATGTGCCGGGGCACACACCAGCCTGCGTGGCCTACCTCATTGGCGATGCGTTGTTCGCCGGCGACACGCTCTTTATGCCTGACTCAGGCACCGCGCGGTGCGACTTCCCAGGGGGTGATGCGCGGAGTTTATACCGATCAATACAGCGTCTTTTCCGGCTACCAGACGCGACGCGTGTGTTTGTCTGCCATGACTATCAACCCAACGGACGGTCACTGCAGTACGTCGCTCCTATCAAAACGCACCGAGACCGCAACATACACGTTAACCGAACAGTGTCAGAGGTCTCATTTGTCGCGATGCGCAGTCAACGCGACGCAGGACTTGGCACCCCGAAGCTGATGTTGCCGTCTCTTCAGGTCAACGTTCGTGGAGGCACCCTTCCGCGTCATCCCACGACGGGAGAGCCTTTTTTGTACCTGCCTCTTAACAAGTTAGGAGCTGCAGGCACGCGTAACATCGAGGATATTTTTCCTCGTCAAAACGAGAACGTTGATTTTATAGACTGACGTGCTAGTGCCTTGAGCGCTAAATAGGGCCCAGTACGGACCCGCCGTCAACGATTAACGAGGCGCCGTTCATGTAGGAGCCCGCGTCGCTTACGAGTAACAGCAAAGGCCCATTCAACTCGTTGAATTCCCCTACTCGTTGAGGGACCAGGCGCTGTATGTAGGCCCTCCCCCGGTCCGAATTAAATTCCTTTTCGTTGATCGCAGTTGCAAAGTAACCCGGACATAACGAGTTGACGCGGACACCTGAACGGGCGAGCTCGATGGCCATATTTTTGGTGAGTTGGTCGATCGCGACCTTCGACACGTTGTAGTCGGCTTTTTGATTGCCTGAGACGTGACTGTAAATTGAGCCGGTGTTGACGATTGCGCCGCTGCGCTGCTGCTTCATACGTTTTGCACTGGCTTGGGCCACTCGCCAAGCCCCAGTTAAATTGACGTCAAGCACAGCCGCCCACTGCGCCTCTTGTGCATCGACAAAGCGTGTAGGCGCACTGGCGATGCCCGCATTGTTGACCACGATGTCGAGGGTTTCGAACATCTCATCGAGCTGCGTAAAACCTTGCTGCACACTCTGCGCAGATGTCACATCCATAACAAGCGCGTGGGCACAGCCGCCCGCCGCCTCAATTCTCGAAACGACATTGGCGAGTCTATCCGTTCGTCGTGCAGCTAAAACCACTGTTGCTCCGGCCGCAGCAAGGACTTCAGCAAAATGCTCACCCAATCCGCTCGAGGCGCCAGTCACTAAAGCAATCTTATGCTCGAGAGAGAACAGCTCGCGGTGATTCAAGGTCGTGTCCTAGTCATTAACATCTTCACTTAGGTCTTTTCGAAACGGTCGAGTTATTGCCGTCGCTTATGCTAGAGGAACCGGCGGTCAGAAATACGCTTCCAAACACGGAGGGCAAGACGATCAATCACCGCTTCTGCGCCGACCCCGATCCTCTCAGCGAGTCGCTGCTTACGCTTGTATCGAACTTCGATCAGCTCGCGATCCTCAGCTGCGTGTAACAAATAGGCGTCAGATGTCGTAATTTCGTCAATGAGCCCCACATCCACGGCTTGTCTGCCGTACCACACCTCTCCTGTAGAAACCTTATCAATATCAAGCGCTTGGCGATTTTCGAGAACAAACTGCTTGAATAGATCATGCGTATCTTCGAGTTCAGATTCGAACTTCCTGCGACCTTTGTCGGTATTCTCCGCAAACATAGTGACTGTGCGCTTAAACTCACCCGCAGTGAACTGTTCTACGTCAACGTCGTTTTTCTTTAGCAAGCGATGAAAGTTAGGCAGTTGGGCGACAACGCCGATCGAACCGAGAACAGCGAACGGCGCAGCGATTATTCGATCGCCGACGCATGCCATCATGTATCCACCGCTTGCAGCAACCTTGTCGACAGCGATGACCAAGTTGACGCCCGCGTCTCGGATTCGGGTGAGTTGGCTCGCAGCCAGACCATAACCATGGACAACGCCGCCAGGGCTTTCCAAGCGCAAAAGAACATCGTCTCCCTCTTGGGCGTTGGGTAAGACTGCTGAAATCTCTTCTCTCAAGGCATCAACTTGTGACGCCATGGTGTCGCCCTCAAAGTCTAAAATAAAGGTGCGAGGCTTGTCGCTGGTGATCTCTAGCGCATCAGTCGCCGTCTTTGAGGTGGCCTTGGCTCTCGCCTTATCTGATTTGGCCCTTTCTTTGTCGGCCTTTTTTTCTAACTTCGCTCGGAGCTTCGACGTCTGCTCGGTGTCAGAGAGCTCACGAATAGTGGCGTTGTAGCCGTCGAATCGATCATTAACGGATCGGACTTCGATATACCCTTCGTCTGCCGTCTTATTTTTCTGGCCGGCACTTGCAGCAATGACGAGAATAACCGCAATGATCGCCATCACGATGAGTAGCGTTTGAGTTGCAAACAACCCTATTTCATACAAAAATTCCAAGAGATAATTCCTACTTTTGTGATGACAGAAACGAGTTGATTAATTGGCCTGCAATTGAAAAGGCAGGAGGTATCGGGGGAAGGTTATCAGGTTTACACCACAGCGCCTCATCTATCTCTTCAGGATCAATGTTGATCTCCCCACCTGTCCAGCGCGCAGTAAAGCCGAGCATTAGCTGGCCAGGAAAGGGCCAAGGCTGAGACCCATGATAACGAATGTCATCAACTGTGAGGCCGACCTCCTCCATGACCTCTCTTTGGACGGCTTGCTCACACGACTCTCCCGGTTCAACAAAACCCGCAAGGCAACTGTAAAAGCGGCGGTTAGCACCAGCGCCTGCAGCGAGCAAGCACTCGTTATTCCGGGTGACTAACATAATTACGCAGGGCGATAATCGGGGGTAAACGCTAAGGCTGCAGGTGTTACAGCATCGACTCTGCCCCTTATCGGCGAGCGATGTGACCCCGCCACAACGACCACAGTGAGCGTGCTCTCGGTCCCAGGTCAGAAGTTGATATGCTCTCCCGACAATGTCGAAGCTTGTGGTGGATATACGCCCCAACAGTGCAAACAAGTTCCCACTGGTGTACTTCATCATGTCCATGGCGCTCGTTTCCACCGAGCAGGCATAGACCGGCCTCTTGTTAAGGAAACCCACCGGCGTCAGTCCAGAAACATGATCAAAATCCGACTCTAACTGAGCGAGTGGAATGGGCGCACCCTGCTCCCCCATCAGCTCTCCGATCAGGTTGCGCCCTTGAAAAGCCCAAACTAAGTCACTGGGACTGGCGGGGCCTGTGGGCCTTACGAAATCCAACATAGAATACTCCTTTGGCGCACAGTCTAGGTCAGAGCGTCCTCTACGCTCAAGGTGTTACGCTTTGGATCGTCCAAAACGTCTTTTCAATCAATCCGTTGTTCGTATAACCTGCCTATGACAGCCACTCGTCCAATCGCGGGTTGGCTGCGTAACTCACACGTGTTCAAGGCGCCTTAACACCCACCTTAAAAGGACGATGTTGTATGAATAGCGCGGTAGGCAACCCTTATTGGAGTAATTTCTTGGGCGCTTCGCCCGATTGGTACAAAAAGACAATTATTGCGTTTTTAATTGTTAACCCCATTTTGCTGTACACGGCGGGTCCCTTTGTCACAGGCTGGGTGCTCATTGGGCAGTTTATTTTCACACTCGCCCTAGCCCTCCAGTGTTACCCACTTCAGCCCGGTGGCCTGCTGGCCATTGAGGCCGTCGCAATTGGCTTAGCCGAGCCTCAAACCGTATTTCACGAGGCTGAGGCAAACTTTGAGGTCATTTTGTTACTGATGTTCATGGTTGCGGGCATTTACTTCATGAAGGAGTTGCTCCTTTATATTTTCACGAAAATTTTACTGCGCGTTAAGTCCAAGAAGTTATTGTCGCTGCTGTTTTCGTTAGTGGCGGCCGTGCTGTCGGCGTTTTTAGACGCTCTGACGGTGACCGCTGTATTAATCAGTGTGGGTGTAGGGTTCTTTACGGTATACCACAAGGTGGCCTCGGGAACGGTCTTTGACGATTCGCAACACGATCACACCACCGACGAGGCCGTCAAGGCGGAAAACGAGGCTGATTTAGAGGGGTTCAGAGCGTTCCTAAGAAGCTTGCTGATGCACGGTGCCGTCGGTACGGCTCTTGGCGGTGTGTGTACACTGGTCGGTGAGCCTCAGAACCTTTTGATTGCCACTGTTGCGGGCTGGGATTTCGTCGAATTCTTTCTCCTCATGGCGCCAATCACGATGCCTGTTTTAGCGGCGGGTTTGCTGACCTGCTTGTTGCTTGAGCAAACAAAGATCTTGGGGTACGGCGCGGAGTTGCCGCCTCGCGTGCGGACGGTACTTGAAGCATTCCAAGAGCAAGAGAATGCTAAAGCGACGCCGGCCTCAAATGCTCGGCTCGTCATTCAAGCGTTGGTTGCTGGCGTCCTCGTTGTGGGGCTCGCCTTACATTTGGCGGCGGTAGGCCTCATCGGTTTAATGGTTATTGTGCTTCTCACTGCGTTTAACGGCATTGTTGAAGAACATAAGCTGGGGCACGCCTTCGAGGAGGCGTTACCGTTCACTGCGCTTTTAGTGGTGTTCTTTGCGATTGTGGCAGTGATCCACGAGCAGCATCTCTTCTCCCCCGTTATCAATGCAGTGCTCGCCATGGAGAGCAGTGTGAGGCCAGGGATGTTCTTCCTTGCGAATGGCGTTTTGTCGATGATTTCAGACAATGTATTTGTCGCGACGGTGTACATATCAGAAGTGAAAACGGCCCTCGACAATGGTGTGATTACGCGGGCGGAGTTTGATCAGCTGGCAGTCGCAATTAATACGGGCACCAACCTCCCGTCGGTTGCAACGCCAAACGGGCAAGCGGCGTTCTTGTTCTTGCTGACCTCAGCCCTGGCACCGCTCATTAGACTCTCATATGGTCGAATGGTCATTATGGCGCTGCCGTACACGGTCGTACTGACGATTGTTGGCCTTCTCGCGGTTATCTATACGCTCTGAGCATCAGCGGGCAGTCGTGGCGGCTTATCGGCGCCACACTGCTCCGTTTTCAGAAGTCTTTGTCAACGTATCCAAGCGTGCCTCGTGGTCTGCCATTTCGTCAGGCGAGGGCTTTATGACCTTCAGCGGGCCTCTTGACGCTGCAAGTCGACGAATTGCAGTTTGCGCGCCAGCTCCCGTCGACCCCCCCTCCTCATCCGCCGCCAGCCCCAGCGTCGTTTGCCCACCGGTCATTAGAAGATAAACATCGGCAAGTATCTCGGCGTCTAACAGGGCACCGTGAAGGGTGCGATTGCTGTTATCGACCGCGTAACGCTGGCACAAGGCATCAAGACTATTTCGCTGACCGGGGTGTTTGCTTCGCGCGAGTTGCAGACTGTCAGTGATTTTACAGAGCGCGCTGAGGCGTTGCGCTTGCGCATTGACTATTTGAAGCTCTGAGTCGATGAAGCCCACATCAAACGGGGCATTGTGAATAACCAACTCAGCGCCGTCGATAAAAGCCAAAAACTCATCGGCGATTCGGGCGAAGACCGGTTTATCCGCCAAGAACTCCTCTGTGATTCCATGAACCTCAAGCGCTCCCTGATCGATCGCTCGCTCGGGACGAACGTACTGGTGATAGTGCCGACCAGTCAGTTTTCGGTCGACAATTTCAACGCACCCAATCTCGATAATGCGATGGCCCTGGCGGACCTCAAGCCCTGTCGTTTCGGTATCAAGTACAACCTGTCGCACGTTAGCCTCTCTCAACCTCATCCATGGCCAGGTTCGCCAATGCATCGGCTCGTTCATTGCCCTCATGGCCCGTGTGTCCTTTGACCCAGCGCCAGTCCACTGTGTGATGCAAACACTGCACATCCAACTGCTGCCAGAGGTCTTTGTTTTTAACAGGCTTTTTCGCGGCTGTGCGCCAACCGTTGGCCTTCCAATTACGAATCCACTTTGTAATGCCGTCTTTTACGTAAGTTGAATCGGTCGTTAGAACGACGCTACAAGGCTCACTGAGCGCTGTAAGCGCACTAATGGCGGCCATCAACTCCATCCGATTATTGGTCGTCTCCGATTCACTGCCTTTGAGCTCTTTTTCGTGTGTTCCAAACCGTAGTACGGCGCCCCAACCCCCCAGCCCCGGGTTACCGCGACAGCCACCATCAGTAAAGGCTTCAACTGTTTTCATTGAATGGACTGCTCGTGCGTTGAGGATGTGTTTTTGACCCAACGACAGGACGTGAGACTGGAATTGGAACAAGGCGCGGGCGACTCCGTCGGCGTTGCAGACCTTTGATGCCTGCCCCTACCTGCTTTTTTGCGTGAAGTACAAAAGCGCCACCTAGGGGAACCTGATGGTCGATTAACCAATCGTCTAAGCGCGCCATCCAGCGAAAGAGGACGCCTTTGCCCAAGGGACGAAGGACTAACTTATGTCGTGGCCGAGCCACTTGGAAATTCAGCAACGAGAGCCAGTCCGTCAGCCTAGGAAGACGTTCAAGACTTAGTCCGCGCCACTTCGCAGGCACGATAAATCGCCCGCAGAGCCAGCCCAGACCAAACAGACTTGAGGGGTTGAATCCAATGATGAGCAGATTGCCATTAGGCACCAAAATTCGGTGTATTTCGCGGAGGGTCTGATGTGGATCACTCGACACCTCCAATGCATGAAAAACGACCACTGTATCAATCGATTCAGTGCCAAATGGGAGACCTTCATCGGTACAGACGACAGTTTGCGCGCCGTCTACAAGCTCCCCATCGAGGTTTGCAACCAACTTGGTTTGCGAGTGCGCCAAGTCCTTGATCGACATTCCGGGCGGCACACCAAGAAAAAGCGTGTGGTACCCAAAGAGTCGTTCTAATTGAACGTCTAATTCATCGATGATTTGTTGCCGCAGCCTGCGACCGACCAATGAGGTCTGATACCACGCGTAAAGGTGGTCTCTGGTGGTTTTACGATGGCGGCCCGAGGCTTGATTTCCCATGGACCAAGGGTATCTTCTCTCATGGGCTGTGCAAATACATTGTTTAGATTTGAGACTGACTTTATGACCATCGAGCCAATCCGTGCTTTTTCCGATAACTACATCTGGCTGATTACGTCGGGGGATCGCGCTGCAGTTGTTGACCCTGGAGATCCTGCGCCAGTGTTCGATCTATTAAAAGCCCGCGGTCTGACGTTAGACACGATCATTATTACCCATCACCACTTCGATCATACGGGCGGAGTCGCATCGCTTAAGGCAGCGACTGGATGCCGTGTCATTGGGCCTGACAATCCAAGTATCGCTGATATTGACGACGTGATGACCGAGGGCAATGAGGTCACAGTATTAGGCTATCGTTTTGCAGTTTTGGAGGTGCCCGGCCACACGCTTGATCATATTGCTTATTACAATGAAGCTCACGGTACACTGTTTTGTGGCGACACCCTTTTTGTAGGGGGTTGTGGAAGAGTATTCGAGGGGACCTTCCCAATGATGCAAGCTTCTTTGGAGAAATTAAGCGCACTACCCGATACCACCAAGGTTTTCTGCACACACGAGTACACAATGGCAAATCTTAACTTTGCACTCAAAGCAGATCCGTCGAATGTGGCGCTGAAGGCCTTTTTCAACGAGTGTAGCCTTAAACGCTCAGAAGACTTACCCACCGTCCCATCAACGATCGGGCACGAACGAATGATCAATCCCTTTTTAAGGTGGGACTCCCCTGCCATTATTGACCAGCTTAAGCGCGAGGGACGCCATGACGGGAATCTTGCTGCGGAGGTATTTGGTGCAGTGAGGTCGTGGAAGGATCAGGGCTAGTCAGCGCTTGGGTCAGCCTGTCAGTAAACACCTCGACCGAGAGGTACAAAAACATATGGGCTACTCGAACAGACATAGCAGGCAGCATTACGGCATCAGCCACCTTAAACCAATACCTTTACCAGCCCCTTTTGGTCGCTCAGAGGCCTCAGAGCAGGACTTCGTGAAAAGCCCCAAGAGCTGGGAAATAAAGCGCCGTTTTACAGCACTTGACCCCCGAGTTTACGCTGAGATCATATTCGACGAGTACTGATCGATAATCCTGAAGTTGCCGCTGATATTTCGTTGTCTCTTCCTCAAGAAACCGAGCCATCTCAATACCGTCCTCCGGATGACTTGTCTTGTAGTCAATGATCCATCGCGTCTGCGTTTCGGACTCAATAAACGTGCGATCGATAATCACTTCACGGTCCTCGCGGGGGATGTAAAGCGCCAGTTCGGAATGGGCGTCCCGATGATTCGCAGACAAGACCCATCGCCCTATTTTGTCCGCTAAGACACGATTAATGTCGGTCACCAATCGCTGCAGTTCGTTATCAAGCGTGGCTGAATCACCGGTCTGCGCGCGCAACTGAAAGCGCAGGGCGCTGAAAACGTCGGGAGGGCATGATTCAGGTAAGTCACTGTGATGTGATAACAACTCTAAGCCTCGGTGAAGGACTGTTCCATAACGTCGACTGGCGAGATTTCCCTGCCTAAGCCCCGAGTAAACCTGTGCGTCAACCGTCTCGGAGGCGATGTCCTCGGTCTCCGTTATTTTAACCGGTCTCTTTATCCGCGCGAGGGTCTGAAGGGGACGCTCAGGAGTACTACTGAGCGGGATATCGGCGGGGGGATGATAGATCACCTCTCCTGCGACCTCACAAAACTGAGACCAGAATGATCGCGACGTTTTGGGCGGCCACGAAGTCTCTGAGGAGCAGGTTGCCGTGACAGTGCATGACCTTTTAGCACGTGTGACGCCGACGTAATAAAGCCTTATAAGCTCTTGATCCTCTTTACATTTATTAATGAAGGTAAGGTAGTCATAAAGCGAGCCAGCGGTATTTTTTTCCGGCCGTGCAGCGATGAGCAACCCTAATCGTTCATCGCGATTCCATCTCAGTAATGGCCGCTGGCTAGAACGACCCGTCCGCCCTGCGCCGACGATGAAAACGTGATCGAACTCGAGTCCCTTACTTTTGTGTAAGGTCATAAGCTCAACGCGTGCCGAGGCAGACTCGTGAGCGGCATACTTTGACGTGTGCCATTTGTTGAGCGGCTCTACATTAAGTCCTAACCCACGTGTCTCTTGCTCTCTCAACTGTGAAAAGAATGCATCAACGTCTGACAATTCCTCAGGCGGAGTCGTGAGATGCCCCCCCAAACGTCGCCAGACTTGCTCCACCCAGCTGACAAGGTTCAATCGATCACGCTTGCTATCGGCCCACAACAAGGCATCAAACGCGCATCTGGCACGCACGATACCGTCGTCGCTTAACCCATTGGGCGACACACCGAGTCCTGCTCTGATACTTGCGAGAGACTGCTCCGTGAGCAGGGGAACAATTGCGCCCAGATCCATTAAGGCCAATCCGATCATCGGTGCACGAAGCAGTGACACTAAGGCGACCGTATCTGCGGGGTTTGCTAACCACCTCGCCAAACTCATAAGGTCACTAACCGAGGCTCTACGGGAAAACGACGTCAAATCAGTTCCAATGATATCGATCGAGCGCTCTCGCAACACTTCACTGATCGGCTCTATCGCGGCTCTTGTGCGAGCCAAAACAGCGACAGAGCTCTCCGGCTCTAATTCGAGAATGGCCTCAATTCGGTCACTAACATAACGTGCTTCTAGCCGGCTATTGTCAGGAAAGTTATGGATCTCGACGGCGCTTCCTGGAAGACGATCACGTGTTGGCACCGCGTGTGTCATCGGGACAACACCTAATCGGGACTCCCCCTCTGCTGGGATCAGCGCGTCAAACTGCGAATTAACCCAGTCAATCAAACCGGTTTGAGATCTGAAGTTTCGGGACAGATCGCGAGATTCCATGAGGACATTGGCGATGCCTTGCTCGCGCGCGAGTAGAAACAAACCAACGTCTGCGTAACGAAAACCGTAGATACTTTGCATCGCGTCACCCACGATAAAAAGCGTCCTTGGGGAGGCCTTATCAATGTAGTTATGCTCTGCCCATCCACGACACAATTTTTCGATCAGCCGGAACTGTCCTTGCGACGTGTCTTGGAATTCATCGATGAGTATATGACTTATTTGATAGTCCAAGCGAAGCGCGAGATCGGTGGGCATCTCGTCGCGGCCAAGGGCAGTCTCAGCGGCCATGGCAACATGCGCATGGTCTACGACTCCTCGCGCCCGAAAGACGGTCAGCAATTGTGCCGCCAAAACGGGCAGCACGCGTGACAACCTCAGAACACCTTGCCATTCGCCGTTATCAAGATCTGGTCTTGGGAGGGCGACAAGCTCAATCAGAACGCGCTGCCAATTTGGCTGGTGCTCGAGTTCGCCAATAAGGCCAAGCACCTTCTCTTTGGCCTCTTGATCGACCTTGGCTTGGAAGCCTCCGTTTTTATCAAGGCGCTTCCGAGGCGCGTTGTCTGCGGTTAACAGCCAACTGACTAGCCACTGCCAGTTAGCCATGTCTGAGACGTTGCTCGTCAGCGAGCAGGCATCATTGTCGAGCAGAGTCACTTTACTTGAGTCGACGATACCGCTTTGTATGTAGCGATTGAGCCGCTGGTGTGCATTCTGTGCTTGTTTTTGGACATCACGGAGCCAGCGGGTGTCTATCACCCTCAGCGCCTCAGATAAACGTTCTTGGATGACTCTTTCTAAAGTGACTGACAGTTGACCTGCAGCAAGCTCCGGATTCTCGTGTTGGCCAAGCTCTTTTATCCAGTCTGCTCGTCGACCCAGCAAGGTGACTAGAAGTTCGGAGCATCGCTGCCAATTGTTATCCATTGACAGCAATAATTGTCGCAGTGCGTCGCCACGTTCAGACGTGTCTCCTAGGAGTTCGTAAAGTTCATTGGTCGCCTGTTCATAAAGGGGTACGACGTCATCAGTAACGGTCACGCCACCGCCGAGACCGCTTATTATGGGCATCGCCCGATTGAGCTGAGCAGATAATCCATCAATCGTTCGGATGTTGAAGCTCTCCGCTGACAGTGACCAGCCGAGGAGCTTTGCGTGTTTGAGTGCGCCTATCGCCAGTCGATAGGTCCTCTCTTCATGGTCGTCTTTAGGCTCACAACCTTCGCGTGCTAATTGAAGCGCCTCAACCACTCGTGAACGCATTTCTGCAGACGCTTTGCGTGTAAACGTAATCGCCAGCACTTGTTCGGGACGCTCAACAGTCGGCAAGAGCGCTAGAATACGCTGGGTTAGGAGACTGGTTTTTCCAGATCCCGCAGGCGCGGTAATGCAAAAGCTTTTTGCAGTATCCAAGACCTCCCTGCGAATGTGTTCGTCACTCATCGGAGGCGCTCCCGGTTTGAGCGACGGACTCAAGTAGATGTGCGCGGCACACGGGTGCGTAGTCGCAGTAGCGACAGGCGCTTGCCGAAGGTGTGGGGACTGCCTCGCCCGCCACAAATGACTGCACCAGCGACGTCAGTGCCTCGGTCCACTGGTTGCTAAGCTCGCTCAACGACGAGACATCAGCACTCAATAATGCCTTTTGACTTTTGCGATCTGTGACAAGGACCCCAATGTCGTCTCCTAGCGTATTAAACCCAACGTCCTCCGCCCCTACTTTGGCAATTGTAATGGTCACGACGTCAGAGAGGGCCTGGCTGTAACACGGCAACTGGGGCGCCTTCAGCGGGATCTCACACCAATCCGATACGCGACTTGAACCGCCTGACTTGTAGTCAATCACCACCCGATGTCCGCAAGCGAGTCTGTCAACGCGATCTGCTTTCAAACCCAGGGTCAGGCCTTCGCAGTGCCAGTCGAGCGGCTCTTCGGTAAATTCGACCTCAAAGGGGACGGTGCGCTCGCGTTCGATCGTTAACCAATCCACCAACGCTCGAGTCAGTCGCGTAACTTCTAAGTCCAGCGCCGGCAGACCCACACGATCTCGGACGACGTCTCTTATGTCGTTGACGGCCGCCTTGGCCGCATCATTAGCCACATTGTGCGCAGCACTCGAATCGAGTGCCGCCAGCGCATCACTGCTGCGGATTCGGGTAAAGAGAAACTGAAGCGCCTGATGCAAAATGCCTCCGCGCTCTCCGGCGGTCAGTCCACGACTTGCAGGCTCTAAAACCGCTAGCCCCAGTCTGTATCGTAGGTGCGCCTTCATAGGACACACGGACTGAGCCTCAAGCAGTCCGACCCCGCCGGCCTGCTTTTTGGGGAGCGCCACAGGCAGTCCGACGTCGTCACTGACCCACTCTAAATCGGCATAAGATGCTCGATCTGCTGGCGGACTCGGCGGAGACATACCTAATTCAGCACTATCGCAATAACGGCTGGGCAGGTTAATCATGCCGTCAGACACCTGGTGGTACGTCATGACTGTTCGGGCAGCACTGGCGAGGTTCCCAAGCAAGCGCGCTGTGGTGTGATGTGAGAAATCTTCGTCGGCCACCTGAATGTCGAAGTCACGCACGATTTTCCAGGGCAAAAAACTCAATGCAGGGGGCTTTTCAGGTACGCTTTCGGATGTACTGCCGACCACGCGAACTGCACCAAATGACAGTCCTAATGTGTCGCCTAAAGACATCACTTGGAGCAGAGACGGGTCGGTTTGGGGTTGAAATAATCGCTTGTTAAGAACCGATTGTAATCGGCTCAGAAAGATCGCGAGTCCAAAAGATCCTGTATCAACGGGACTGCATTCAAGTGCATCAAAGACGCCGTCGAAGAGATCTAGCTGCTGGTACTCAAGTGAATCCAAGCCCGACGCATTCGGCCAGCCCACGTCCTGAAGGAGTTGTGTGATTCTTACGCGCCATTCTTGCGCCTCCAGCCTCAGACTGGCGAGGCGATCGACTCGTGCTTTTGACAAACCCCTTGCCAGGGGCGAGTCCTCCGAGGCCCTAGAAAGCTCCCATAACAGGGAATTGAGATCAAATTCGCCTCGCTTCGTGCGAAACAGTTGGGCCAAGGTTTGCCCTTTGTCATTGAGTCGCTGATCGTTCCAAGCAAAAAATGGTGACCTCACGAGTGCTGATATTTCGTCACGATCGAGCCCATGAGTTATCAGCTTGATCAGTAACACTGCGTCACGAAACATCGGGACCTTGCTGAGCTCAACTCCGCGGCTGAAGTTCACTGGTAGGTCGGTAAAGACAAGATCACTTACACCAAAAAACGACCGTAAGTGATGCTCAAGAAGCGCGCGATCACGCTGATAATCAGACAGAATGATGACGGCTTGTCGATTTTCGTCATGCTGCTTCTTCCCCCACCGTGCAGCCTCTTTGATCTCAATCTCTCGAGTATCAAACACGAGTGTTGGCAAGGGCGATGTTAGAACCTCAGAACGAAACCACCGAATCTGCTGAAACCGCTCTGTAAAGGCATGCCTCAGTGCGGGGGTCATTGGCTCCTCCGACAAGAACCACAGCTCGGGCTCCTTCGGGCGGCTCGCCTGCCCGATGACATCAGCAATATCTTCGACCATTAACCAGCCCTCGGTCTTGAGGCGCATGTCAATCTGATCTACCCAACTCAGGAAGCATGACGTATCAGACTCCATCTCAAAGCTCGCTCTGACGGAGTCTGAAGACAGCGGCACCCTGTGTGCTTTTAGAATCGAGCGACACCGAGCCGCTAGCTTACTCGCTGTTTCAGGCTGTATAAGACTAAAGTGCGCACTTGATGCTATTTGCGCAGACACAACTTGATGCCACAGGGTCTCTGCCTCGACGAGTGATAACAGTCGCTTCGGCTTTTCATCGCTCTCAGCAACAGCCCCCCAAGTGCTTGCCAACCAACGCTCTACCGAAAAGACGCGAGGCGTCGTCGCGACCGCTTGGCAGCTTGATCCGTACGTCCTCTTCAGTTGACGCGCTAACCGCTGAGTCGCCGTCACGATCGTTACACCGTCCGCTAAGGCGCGTTGAATATCAGCTGGGGTCGGTAATGGTGAAGCGACGAAATCATTCATTCATACGTTATACAGGAACAAGGTTAACGATTAAATTCGAGCGCATCGACGGCCCCGAGCCATGACTCAGAGCGCCGATCAAGGTATGCTCCGCGACTTCAAAAACTGTGTGCTAATTCCCAAATGAGTAAATCCACTGTCCACAATGTCAATGTTGCGTCGCAAGAGGCACTAATAGCGCCTACGGTGCTGCGTTCTTCGGTCCCGGTCGATGATGCGACGTTCGAGTTTGTCACCCAGTCGCGGGAGGTCATCAGTGATATTTTAGATCGTAAAGACCCCCGCTTAGTTGTTGTTGTTGGGCCCTGCTCTATCCACGACTGTGCAGCGGCCCTCGCCTACGCAAAGAAGCTTAAAGCGCTTTCTGAGCGCGTTAAAGACACGCTCTATATTGTCATGCGCGTCTACTTCGAGAAGCCGCGTACAACAACGGGCTGGAAAGGCTTGATCAATGACCCGCACCTGGATGACTCATTTGATATTGAAGCGGGTTTAAAGATTGGTCGGACGCTGCTTCGTGACCTGTTGCAGATGGGACTACCGACTGCCACGGAAGCGCTAGACCCTATTACGCCGCAATACTTACAGGACCTAATCAGTTGGTCTGCCATTGGTGCGAGAACGACTGAATCTCAAACACACCGAGAAATGGCGAGCGGGCTCTCCTCTGCGGTTGGGTTCAAGAACGGTACAGACGGCAGTCTTGATGTGGCCATTAACGCCCTAAAGTCAGTTCAGCACCCGCACCGCTTTTTAGGCATTAACTCTGAGGGTGTCGTGTCGGTTTTTGAGACTCGAGGGAACAGCTACGGCCATGTGGTCTTACGTGGCGGATCGAGTGGTCCGAACTATCAAAGCGCTCAAATAGACCGTTGTGAGCAGGCCCTTGCAAAAGCGGGCTTACCTGAGAATATTATGGTGGATTGTAGCCACGCAAATTCAAGCAAAGACCACAACAAACAATCGCTGGTAACCCAAGACGTTTGCCATCAAATACTCAAAGGTAACCGGTCGATTATTGGTTTAATGCTGGAAAGTCACATCAATGAGGGTAGGCAAGACATTCCAATGGACCTCAGCAATCTCGCGTACGGGGTGTCTGTAACCGACGCCTGTATGAGCTGGGAAACGACCGAGACGACCTTAATAGAGCTTGCAGATGCGTTAAGGGACAAGCTCCCAGCGCGGATTTAATAGTAGGAGTTTGATCGATCCGTGTGATCGGTCATATCACGGACGCCGGCAAGTTCAGGGATTTGCTCAGTCAGTGTCTTTTCTACACCGTCCTTGAGCGTAATGCTCACCGCACTGCATCCCTGGCAGCCGCCACCAAAGCGAAGAATTGCAATCTGGTCTTCGGTGACCTCCACGAGCGACACGTCACCACCGTGCGCCGCCAATGACGGGTTGACCTCGTTGTACAGCAGGTAATTTATGCGGTCCTCTATGGGGCTATCGACATCGACTCTCGGCATCTTTGCATTGGGGGCCTTAATGGTCAGCTGACCACCCATTTTGTCGGTCGCATAATCAACGACTGCGTCTTCCAAAAATGGAATGCTTCTCGCCTCTATCCAGGCGGTAATAGGCGCAAAATCACGCTCCTCATCAGTCTCTTGCATGTCACCTTCTCGACAGTAGGCGATGCACGTTTCGGCTTTGGGTGTGCCGGGACTGTTAATAAAGACCCTGACACCTAATGCATCGGCTTGTTTCTCGAGCAGCTCTTTAAGATAAAAGCGAGCAGATTCAGTGATCGTTACCATAGCGTCCTCCCAGACAGGTCTGCAGATTACCAGAACTTTCAGTACTTAAATGTCTGTCTTGAATAATTTGTGCCACAAACTACACTGCCAGCTCCGAATCAGCGAGATATTAGAACGTGTCGAAGATACTGAGGATCGTGCAAAGCACGCTCGCCGCCGCGATCGGCGTTCAAAGTAAGAAAAACCGTGAGCGTGATTTCGAGGAAGGAAACGCCAGCACTTTCATCGTTGCCGGCATCTTATTTACAGTACTTTTTATCGCCACGATTGTCGTCGTGGTCAGCGCAGTGACGCCCTAAGCGGGCAGGCCAGACAGCCACTCGACAACGCCGAGTATGGCAACCGCCAGAACAACTACGGCGACTACGGCATCCGCCGTGCTGTCGTCCATATTACTTTTTGACATGTATCCCCCAGATAATGAGCGAAAGCGGCGTTAAAGCGCCGCTTCGAGTTCAGGAAGCGCTGAAAACAGATCAGCAACCAGACCGTAGTCTGCCACCTGGAAAATCGGTGCATCCTCGTCCTTATTAATCGCCACAATGACTTTACTGTCTTTCATTCCAGCCAAGTGTTGGATGGCCCCTGAAATCCCAACGGCAATATACAAGTCAGGCGCGACAATTTTACCGGTTTGGCCCACTTGATAATCATTAGGAACAAACCCTGCATCAACGGCGGCGCGCGAAGCACCGATCGCCGCATTCAACTTGTCAGCAATGCCTTCAAGCATGGAGAAATTATCGCCGTTCTGCATGCCTCGTCCGCCGGAAATCACCACCGATGCTGCCGTGAGCTCTGGTCGATCAGATACCGCAACCTCCTCACCTACAAAGCGCGAAACGCCAGCATCATGCGCACCATCAACCTGCTGTACGACGGCAGTACCGCCCTCGGCAGCGACAGCATCAAACGCAGTTGTGCGCACAGTGATGACCTTTTTAGCGTCAGAGCTTTTTACGGTCGCCATGACATTTCCCGCATAAATCGGGCGTTCAAACGTTTCTGCGTCTATGATTCCTGTGATATCGGAAATCTGCGCAACATCGAGTAACGCAGCGACGCGTGGCATAAAGTTCTTACCATTCGCCGTAGCAGCGGCCATGACGAAATCGTAACCCACAGCGAGATCTGCGATCGCAAGACTGACATTTTCTGCCAGCTGATGCTCGTAGACCACGTTATCGGCGCTCAGCACACCAGCAACACCGGCGATCGACGCAGCGGCATCAGCAACACCCTGGCATCCACTGCCGACGACGAGGATATCTACGTCACCACCAAGCTGTTGCGCAGCGGCTACAGCATTTAACGTCGCGGGCTTCAGCGACTCGTTATCGTGTTCTGCAACAATTAACGTTTTCATTAAATCACCTTCGCTTCGTTCTTGAGCTTGTCGACCAGCTGCTCAACCGATTCTACCTTGATGCCGGCTGATCGCTCTGCTGGCGGCTTTACACTGACCAATGTGACGTGCGACTGCACGTCTACGCCTAGATCTGAAGGCGAAAAAGTCTCGAGCGGCTTTTTCTTCGCCTTCATGATGTTTGGCAGTGACGCGTATCGTGGTTCGTTTAGACGTAAGTCTGTTGTGACGATTGCCGGCAACGTCAACTCAACGGTCTGCAGTCCACCATCAACCTCGCGTATGACCTGAACAGTGCCGTCGCCCACATTAACCTCTGACGCAAATGTACCCTGCCCCATCCCGGTTAAGGCACCCAGCATTTGGCCAGTCTGATTGTTGTCTCCGTCGATCGACTGCTTGCCTAAAATGATCAGGTCGGGCGACTCTGCTGCAATCACTCCCTTGAGCAATTTGGCGATCTCAAGCGGCTCGGGTCGACCTTCAGCCTCGACGTGAATGCCCCGATCGGCACCCAGTGCGAGCGCCGTACGAATCTGTTCTTGGCAACTCTTGTCACCGATTGAGGCGACGACGACTTCGGAAGCCGTGCCTGCCTCTTTCAGACGCACCGCTTCTTCAACCGCGATTTCACAGAAGGGATTTATCGCCATTTTAACGTTGTTGAGCTCCACATCCGAGCCATCGGACTTGGCGCGCACCTTTACGTTGTAATCCACAACGCGCTTCACTGCGACGAGTACTTTCATAGCATCTCCACTGAAAGTTAACGTGTTTAAAATTCTTAGTGATCAGAGATCAAATTGTTGCTCGCATTACTACACCTGCGAGGCGCGATACTTTAACATACTGCAAGTTCAAAAAAGTGATTGGCTGTGCATATTTTACGTGGATAGAGCCTATTGCGCTTGTTAATTGGAGGTGTGTTTTGGAACGCGAATCGATGGAATTTGACGTAGTAGTCGTCGGCGCAGGCCCTGCAGGGTTGTCGGCAGCTATTAAACTCAGTCAGTTGGCTCAAGAACAAGAGCGTGAAATCAGTGTGTGCGTCGTGGAAAAAGGGTCCGAAGTTGGCGCTCATATTCTTTCGGGCGCTGTACTTGAGACCACCGCGCTCGATGAACTATTGCCCGACTGGGGCTCAATGGGTGCACCACTCAATACCGCTGTGACAGAAGACGTCTTTTATTACTACACGTCAGGCAAGTCGGCTGCAAAAATCCCGAATCTGCTGTTGCCCCCCCCGGTCCACAACGATGGGAACTATATAGTCTCGATGGGCAACGTCTGTCGGTGGCTCGCGGAGCAGGCGGAAAATAATGGCGTTGAGGTTTACCCCGGCTTCGCTGCCTCCGAAGTGCTGTTTAACGACGACGGTTCTGTAAAAGGGATCGCGACGGGTGACATGGGCATTAGTGCCACGGGAGAACAAAAAGATTCTTTCATGCCGGGAATGGAGCTGCATGCTAAATACACCCTATTTGCAGAGGGTTGTCGCGGGCATTTGGGAAAGGAGCTCATCGCGCACTTTGGACTTGATGAAGGCAAAGACCCGCAACATTACGGAATCGGCATCAAAGAGGTTTGGCAGATTAAACCTGAGCTGCACGAGGAAGGTAAAGTCATTCACGGTCTGGGTTGGCCATTGTCAGAGAGTGGCTCTTCGGGTGGTGCATTTATGTACCATGCGGAAAACAGTGAGGTGTATCTGGGATTAATCACTGACCTAAACTACTCAAATCCACATTTGAGTCCTTTTGAAGAGTTCCAGCGTTGGAAAACACATCCTAAAACGGCCCACTACCTAGAGGGAGCCACCCGACTGGCTTATGGCGCCCGAGCGCTGGCCAAAGGGGGGCAAAACTCGCTACCCAAGCTCAACTTTCCAGGTGGACTCATCATTGGCTGTGATGCGGGGACGCTAAATGCGGTCAAGATTAAAGGCAATCATACGGCCATGAAGAGTGGCATGTTGGCTGCTGAAGAGGTTGCTGCCGCGTTAATGGCCGAGACTCCTCAAGCCAACTTGGAAAACTTTACTGCACGAGTCGACGCGTCGTGGCTCGGAAAGGAGTTGAAGTCGAGCCGTAATTTTGCCGGATATATGCACACCTTTGGCGCTCTACTGGGCTCGGCTGCGGTGTGGTTCGATCAAACGATTATGCGCGGTAACATGCCGTTCACGCTTCGAGACAAGACGCCTGATCACGCGTGTCTGAAGCCCGCTGCTTCGTCAAAAAAGCTCGACTACCCCAAACCTGACAATGTGCTGACGTTCGACAGGTTGTCGTCTGTATTCCTCTCCAACACAAACCACGAAGAAGACCAGCCTTGTCACCTTAAGCTACTGGATTCGTCGATCCCCATTCACGTCAATCTGCCCATGTACGATGAACCGGCACAGCGGTACTGCCCAGCTGGCGTTTATGAGGTTGTGACTGATGGCGATGAGCCGCGCTTCCAAATCAACGCTCAGAATTGCGTCCACTGCAAGACATGTGACATCAAAGACCCCTCGCAGAATATTCGATGGGTAACACCTGAAGGATTAGGCGGGCCGACCTACCCCAATATGTAAAAAAGCCTATTCCCTGCTTACCAGCTCGCACTAAAGCAGGGAATAGCGCTCGCCACCGCTGACAATACAGCCAGTATCATCTGCCATCTCGACCAGCCGGTACCAAGCGGCGCGTGTGAACAAGGCGGTCAATCCGTGTGGCAGGCAAACAAAGGCGGCACCTGCGGCTCTTGCTTCAGAATGGAGCCCGGTCTCCGCATTCAATTTAAAAATGCCACCGGTATTGAGGACTAGCCCTAACGATCCTTCTCCTGTCTCTGAGTCGTGCAGCTGACTTGCATCGACGACCATCAAAGGGTGCAAGGCAACGCTGACCTCGACCTTCTCCACTGGCGTGACGAGGTAGAAGGCGCCGTCACTCTCCTTACGAAGAAGTCCTGCAAACAAGGAAACAAGCTCTGAGCGTTTAATTTCAGAGCCCTCATGGAACCATCGGCCGTCTCGGTCGATCGCCATATCGAGTTGCCCGCAGTGTTCTGGGGCCCACGTCTCTAGGGGGTAAGGCACACGTCCGTTAACACTTCCAATAAAGTCGGAATTGCCGCCTCGGTTTGTCTCAGTGACTCCAGCACTTCGGATCAGCCGGGCGAATGCGTCATCTGCCACCCTATCGCTCTCCAGATTAGCGTGTGACTACGTCGCCACGTCGTCGGAGATCCGCGGTAAACTCCGCTAGCAGTAGCGAAGCCTGTACTTGCGACACTTCTTGCAGCAACGATGCGCGCTCTGCATCGATAATGGTATCCGCCCTGCCCGGCTGCGCGCGCGCAAGCTGAACTAATGCAAAGCTCTCCGCGTCCAGCTGAACGGTGTCAACGGTCTCAGTGTCATCCACACGCTTGGCAAATGCGGCCTGCAGAACACTCGCAGGTAAAATCACGTTCTGTCTTGTCGCTCCCAGTTCTACGCGCCACTCAAAGTTCTTGGCCGTCGCCAATGACTCTAACGTCGCGCCGGCAGCCATTTCCGCATTAATCTCCTCAACAAGAGCCGTCATCGCCGTCTCGCGCGCTTTGTCAGCGAGCTGCGAGGCAATGCTTTGACGCACCTCTGTAAGTGGTCGAATGCCCTCTGGCAGCCGCTCGAGCAACGACAGCGCGACAAATCGGCTACCCGAGAGCTCAATAACCTCACTATTGTTCCCGTCTAACAGTACGTCGTCGCTAAACGCTGCTTGCCGAACGCTTGATTCGTTAAAGGTGCCCTGTCCCTCATCACGAGAAAAGGGGGCTGAAGTCTCCACCTGGACACCCAAGGCGCGAGCGGCGCTCTCGAGACCATCAGAAGTGAAGACTGCATCTCTTAATTGATCGACTGCGATCAGCAAATCTTGCTGCGCTTGAGCGGTCTGAAGACTGTCGGCGATCTCTGCGCGTAAGACCTCATCGGCAACTTGTTCGGCGGCGGTTTTTCCTTTCAGCAAAATAAAGTGCGTGCCCGCATCGGTGACCACTCCCGGCGAGACATCCCCAACCGACAATTGTTCAATCGCTAATTCCATCTCATCTGGAAATACACTGCCATCGGTGTATCCCAAATCGCCACCAATTGAGGCTGACCCAATATCATCTGAGTCCTCTCGTGCGACCAGTGTAAAGGCCTCACCCGAATCAAGCCTTGCACGGACAGCGTCCACGCGCGCAGCATAGTCCACGCCACTTTCGTCATCTGCTTGTGTGACCAAAATATGGGCGACTTCGGACTCAGCTTTTGTTTCAAAATCTGCAAGCGCTGAGGCAAGCTGCACATCGACCTCTGCTTGATCCACCGAAGTAGTGTATTGATCAAGGTTTAGCTCAATATAGGCCACTCGAAGGCGCTCAGGCTGGGAGAAAGACAAGGCATTCTTCTCGTAATAGCCTTCGATGGCGTCCTCAGTAACATTATCAGCTGTCTCGAAAAAAGAATCAGGGACCACGAGGTAGCGAACATCACGACGCTCTGCAATGATATTGAAAGCAGCTTCAGCTTCAACTGGCGTCAGGAACGCTGCCGATGAAACCGCAGACTCAAGCTTAACCAGCTGGTCAGACCGTTCTTGATCAGCTTTGTAAAGCGCATTGGTGAGCCCATTGGAGCGTAAAATATCGCGGTAGTAATCCGCAGAAAAAACGCCATCGATCTGAAAGTTAGGGTTCTCAGTGATCGCTCTACCCACAGCTAAGGACGAAGCCGTCACACCGAGAGATGCTGCATAATCCTCTAGCAGTGCACGTTCAACCAGACCATTTAATACCCCGGGTCGCAACAAATCATCCGAGAGTAAACTCGGATCAATCTGATCACCATAGATTTCGGTGAGCTGGCGTCGTTGCCCTTCAATGGCCATTTGGAGCTCACTTTCCGAGATCTCCTCTCCGTTGACCGTTGCCACGCCTGATTGGGTGGCGCCAAACGTCAGTGTTTCAGCACCTGTCAGCACAAAAGACAACACAATTAAGCCAATAGGAATTAAGACCCAAGGGCTTCGAACACCCTCTCGCATGTTCTGCAGCATTACAATTACCCTGTCATTAACAAAAAAACCAGATACCCATAAAAAAAAGGCGCACTAGGCGCCTCTTTTTTTGCTCGGCAAACGCCGAAAGTTTACTACATTAAGAGTTGCAGGCGTCTTTCAATGCTTTGCCTGCTTTGAAGCCAGGCGTGTTTGATGCTGCAATTTTAATGGTTTCACCAGTGCGCGGATTACGACCGTCACGCGCCGCACGTGGCTTTACAGAAAATGTTCCGAAGCCTACAAGAGATACACTACCACCTTTTGAAAGCTCTGCCGTAACTGCAGCAACAGCTGCATCAAGGGCACGACCTGCGCCGGCTTTTGAAAGGTCTGCTTCAGAAGCGATGGCATCTATTAATTCATTTTTATTCACGATAGGTCCTCTTTTTTTACTTTAGGAGATTGCTTGAAGTCATGTAGAGCCTACCTTTGGCCGCATAAGCGGTCAATCACGAAATGTAAAAAATTACGTTTTTTTTCGCCCAAACGGACATTAATCGCGTCAATGCGAGACCGCTCTGGCTTTTCCCTCGTTTTCGTCGTCAGATGACGCGACCTTCGAGTCATTTTGTCCCGCCATATAATCTTCATCCGACAGTGGCGTCGGAGAGGTTTCAAGCGCGATCTCAAGCACTTCATCAATCCATTTGACCGGCTTTATGTCGAGCTTGTCTTTAATGTTGTCGGGGACTTCTGCTAGATCGCGTTCATTTTCATGCGGGATTATCACGGTCGTAATGCCACCACGTCGGGCCGCCAGAAGCTTTTCTTTGAGTCCACCGATTGCAAGGACTTCACCGCGCAGCGTTATTTCTCCAGTCATAGCGACGTTGGCGCGAACCGGTATTTTGGTTGCGACACTGACCAGCGCTGTGCACATGCCAACCCCCGCACTTGGACCATCTTTTGGCGTTGCCCCCTCTGGTACGTGTATGTGGAGGTCGTGGCTGTCGTGATATTTTGCAGGTATACCCAAGCCTTGCGAGCGCGCGCGAACCACAGTCATTGCGGCTTGTATCGACTCTTGCATGACGTCACCCAAGCTACCCGTGCGAACGTGACGCCCCTTTCCGCTGACTGATGCGGCTTCAATGGTCAATAATTCACCGCCAACCGACGTCCACGCAAGGCCTGTGACTTCTCCAACTTGATTCGCCTCGTCTGCAACACCAAACGTAAACTTGCGCACACCGAGTAACGTTTCAAGATTAGCCGATGTGACCTCAGATCCAGATTCCCAATCGTCTAATGCGAGTTTCTTGACCACCTTCCGACAAATCTTCGCGAGTTCGCGCTCCATTGCACGCACGCCAGCCTCACGAGTGTAGTAGCGTACAACGTCGAGAATCGCCTCGTCCGCTACAGAAATCTCTTCTTGCTTCAAGCCATTCACTTTGATCTGTTTCGGTAACAGGTACTTGCGTGCAATGCTGACCTTCTCGTCTTCCGTGTAACCGGGAATACGAATCACTTCCATTCGATCAAGAAGTGGGCCGGGGATGTTCATGGTATTTGAGGTGCAAACAAACATGACATCCGACAGATCGTAATCCACCTCCAGGTAGTGATCATTAAACGCGTGGTTTTGTTCCGGATCTAAGACCTCGAGCATGGCTGAGGCGGGATCTCCTCGATGATCCATCCCCATTTTATCAATCTCATCGAGCAAGAACAGCGGGTTTCGCACGCCGGCCTTGACCATCTTTTGAATCAACTTTCCGGGCATCGAGCCTATGTAGGTACGGCGGTGTCCTCGGATTTCGGCCTCATCACGCACACCACCCAACGCCATCCGAACAAACTTCCGGTTCGTTGACTTCGCAATCGATTCACCTAGGGAGGTTTTACCGACGCCAGGAGGACCAACTAGGCACAGGACAGGTCCCTTGAGCTTTCTGACCCGCTTTTGTACCGCGAGGTACTCAAGGATTCGGTCCTTCACTTCCTCGAGCCCATAATGGTCCTGGTCAAGAACCGTTTTGGCTCGTTTTATATCGTGCTTAATTTTGCTTCTTTTCGACCAAGGGACGCCCACCAACCACTCGATGTACCCCCGCACGACAGAAGCTTCTGCTGACATCGGCGACATCATTTTGAGCTTACTGAGTTCCGAGTTGGCCTTCTCAATGGCCTCTTCCGACATCTTTGCTTCGGTAATTCGATTTTGAAGCTCATCGACCTCATTGGGTGCATCGTCCATTTCACCCAGCTCTTTCTGAATGGCCTTCATTTGTTCGTTGAGGTAGTACTCGCGCTGGCTCTTCTCCATTTGTTTTTTTACGCGACCGCGAAGCTTCTTCTCCACCTGAAACAGGTCAATTTCAGAGTCCATCAACGACATTAGGTGCTCAAGTCGAGTACTGACCGCGGACATTTCTAGAATCTTTTGCTTCTCACTTAGATCGACAGACATATGCGCCGCGATGGTATCGGCAAGACGCCCAGGCTCCTCAATACCGGAGAGCGATGTGAGCACCTCATTGGGCACCTTCTTGCTCACGTTGACGTATTTTTCAAAGTGACCCACGATCTCTCGACTAGCGCCGTCGGCATCGGCGCTTTCGAGGTCCTCGCAGACCACCTCTCGCACTGTTGCCATTGAAAACGTCTCACCTGTATCAATGGCTTCAATCGCTGCTCGCTCGCTACCTTCTACCAGCACCTTAATTGTTCCGTCGGGGAGCTTTAACAACTGCAATATTGTAGAGATTGTGCCCACTTGATAGAGGTCGTCGACATCAGGATTATCGTCCGGTGCGTGCCGCTGCGCCACGAGAAGGACTTGCTTATTTCCCGACATAGCCTGCTCTAATGCTTCGATAGAGCGCTCTCTTCCAACGAATAACGGCAAGACCATGTGTGGATAGACCACAACGTCTCGCAAAGGAAGCAGGGGTAGTTGCATTGCAGCTGTGTCGCTCATAGTCATCTCCATAGGTTCAATAAAGAGATGGGGACTTGTTTAGTAATCTCAAGCCCTTTTTTGCAGAAGTTTAGACAGCCGATTTAGGCGTCTTGGGCAGCCATTGACTCGTCTTGTGTCGAATACACCAACAGCGGTTCAGAATCGCCATTAATGACGGATTCATCGACAACGATTTTCGCAACGCCTGCCTGTGAGGGAATATTGTACATCGACTCAAGCAATACATTTTCAAGAATTGACCGAAGCCCGCGCGCGCCCGTCTTTCGCTCCATAGCCTTGCCGGCGACAGCACGTAAACCGTCCTCACGGAAGTCTATTTCAACGCCTTCCATATCGAACATTTTACGATACTGCTTCGTGAGTGAGTTTTTCGGCTCGGTCAAGATCTGCATCAATGCCGCAACGTCTAACTCTTCGAGAGTCGCGATCATCGGCAATCGCCCCACAAACTCGGGAATAAGACCGTACTGAACTAGGTCCTCTGGCTCCAAGTCATTCAAGCTCTCCGAAAACTCTTTCTTGTCTGCTCGTCCCGTCACTTCAGCGGAGAACCCAATCCCCCCCTTCTCTGAACGGTTTTGAATCACCTTATCGAGTCCCGCAAACGCGCCGCCACAGATAAACAAGATGTTACTTGTGTCGACCTGCAAAAACTCTTGCTGCGGATGCTTACGCCCCCCCTGAGGTGGAACGGAAGCGACAGTTCCCTCGATGAGTTTCAGCAATGCTTGCTGCACACCCTCACCCGATACGTCTCGGGTAATCGACGGGTTGTCTGATTTTCGTGAGATCTTATCAATTTCGTCGATATAAACGATGCCCATCTGGGCCTTCTCGACGTCGTAGTCGCATTTCTGCAACAACTTCTGAATAATGTTTTCGACGTCTTCCCCCACATAACCGGCTTCTGTCAATGTGGTGGCGTCGGCAATCGTGAATGGGACGTCAAGGAGTCGCGCAAGTGTTTCTGCTAAAAGTGTTTTTCCTGACCCTGTTGGACCGACCAGCAGAATATTTGACTTACCCAGCTCCACGTCGGTCGACTTGCCCTCGCCCGTTCGCAGACGCTTATAGTGATTGTACACCGCCACCGAAAGCACTCGTTTCGCGCGCGCCTGCCCGATAACGTATTCGTCGAGTATTTGATTGATCTCGTGTGGCACAGGCAGCTTTTCGGAGGACTCTGGAGACGCGGTTTCTTGAATCTCTTCGCGGATAATATCGTTACAGAGATCAACACACTCGTCGCAAATAAATACCGAAGGACCCGCGATCAGTTTGCGGACTTCGTTCTGACTTTTGCCACAAAACGAGCAATAAAGCAGCTTTCCGTTGTCTTCGTTGGTGCTGTCGCCGGTCATCCGTTATGGCCCTTTAGTCCGTTTTCGCGCGTTCGTGTAACGATGATAGGTTTCTACGCCTAATGCAAGGCGGCAGATCTCGTTTTGCAAAAAAGCCTTTAACGAGCAGTAAGAACCTGATCGACGAGACCGTAGTCAACACTTTGCTCGGCACTCATAAAACGATCTCGTTCGGTGTCTCGTTCAATGACTTCCATCGTTTGCCCGGTGTGCTCGGACAACATGCGATTTAAACGCTCTCGCAAGAAGAGAATTTCCTTGGCTTGTATCTCAATGTCAGTGGCCTGCCCCTGCGCACCGCCACTGGGCTGGTGGATCATCGTCCTGGCATTCGGGAGGATGAGTCGCTTTCCTTTGGTACCGCCGCTGAGCAAAAACGCGCCCATGGACGCGGCCTGACCAACGCACATGGTACTCACGTCAGGTTTAATAAATTGCATGGTGTCGTATATAGACAGTCCTGCAGTGACAGACCCGCCGGGGCTATTAATATAGAGGTGGATATCTTTATCTGGGTTCTCAGACTCAAGAAACAGCAACTGTGCCACCACCAGATTGGCCATTTGATCTTCAATGGGCCCCACAATGAAAATGACACGCTCTTTTAGGAGGCGAGAGTAGATGTCAAATGAGCGTTCTCCACGTGACGTCTGCTCAATCACCATAGGGACCAACCCTAAGCCTTGCTCATTACCCGCTTCAAAACCATGCGCCATCAATCGTCTCCTCGTTGCCTTAAATTTTGGTTTATTGCTGCGCCGCCGCGCGCGTTCGTTGAAGCGCGTCCTGATAATCCGTCACTTCGTCGATAATCGATGCTTGCTCAAGCAACTTCTCAACCACTGCATCTTCAAGCACCCTCGATTCAATGCCCATCAACTGGTTATTGTCTTCGTAGTACCAATTAATGACCTCTTCGGGATCCTGATAGGTCGAAGCGATGTCTTCGATGAGCTCTCTCACTTTATTGGGCTCCGCTCGAACACCTAAATCTTGGACCATTTCGCTGACGAGCAGTCCTAACCTGACCCGAGTTTCGGCACGCTCAGCGAACATTTCATCGGGGAGAATACTCTTTAAGTCCATATCTGGACTCACACCGCCGCCAAATTGTTGAAACATCTGACTGCGAAGCGCGTCGGTTTCCTGCGAAATGAGAGTTTGGGGGATTTCGAGCGCCGGATGTGCGTCGACAATTGCGTCCATCACTTGCTGCTTGACGTGTGCGTCAATCGCACTCTTGAGCTCTCGCTCCATATTCTTTTGCACCTCGGCTCGGAAGCCGTCGACGTCATCACCCTCGACCCCGTAGGACGCAAATAATTCAGCATCCAGCGGCGCCAACTCTTGTGCCTGAACACCCTTAACACTGACCTTAAACTCGACAGCAGCGCCCTTAAGCTCGTCTGAGTGGTAGTCCTCTGGGAACGTCAAGTTAAGCGTGCGCTCGTCGCCTGCTGACGCGCCCACCAAACCCTCCTCAAACCCTGGAATCATCCGACTCGATCCAAGCTCCAACGCGGTGTCTGTGCCTGACCCACCGTCAAACGCTTCGCCGTCTTTAAATCCTTCAAAATCGATAGTCAGGGTGTCGCCCTCTTCCGCGGCACGGTCAACCTCGACCAATTTACCCTGCTGCTTCTGAAAAACCGCAATAATCTCATCGACGTCGGTCTGCCCGATCTCGCAGGTCAGCTTAGTCACCTCGAACCCTTTGACATCGTTCAACGCGACTGTGGGGTATATTTCAAACGTCGCGATGTACTCAACGTCCTTACCGCTTTCAAAGCTCTTTGCTTCGATACTTGGCTGACCTGCTGGGCGCAAATTCTCTCCCACCACTGCTTCCTGGAAGGAGCGATTAATCACATCACCTAGCACTTCTTGACGAACGCCCGGCCCAAAGCGCTGTTTCATTACGCTCATAGGGACCTTGCCAGGACGAAAGCCTGGTAAACGAACATTCTTCGCTGACTCGGCCAGTTTCTTATCAACAGCCGAATCTACCTCGTCTGAAGGAACTGCCACGGTCAATTTTCGCTCTAAACCCGATGTTGTTTCTACCGAGACACGCATTCTCGTCTCCTAAATCTGACGCCTAAAATGCCCCAGCTTGGGGCATAAAATAATAAAAGGATGTGGTGCGGAAGGAGAGACTCGAACTCTCACGTCGTAAGACACTGGAACCTAAATCCAGCGCGTCTACCAATTTCGCCACTCCCGCATAAACGAACACTCTTACGAGTGCGTCGGTGGTTCTTAAACTAAGGGCGCGGATGTTGTCACATAAGATGAAGTGATTCAATGCGAGGCCGTCAAAACAGGTCTTTCGGCGACAATAGCACCAGGATATTGCAGTTGTTCTGAGCGTCACATGGTGTGCGTAGGTCTATCAGAGACCAGACCAGTCCCCAAATGCTCTTCAATCTTTGTGGCCGCAGCAAAGTCTGCCTCTGAGAACTGCACGCCAATACCGGCCTGCCGATTACCTTGTGCACCCTTCGGCGTCACCCAAACTACAGTTCCGTTGATAGGTATTTTCTCCGCCTCATCCATCAGCGCGAGCAACACGAATACTTCTTCACCTAGCGCAAATCGTTTGTGGTGGGGATAAACAGGCCGCCATTTCTGAGAAATGGCATATATGCGGCATACAACACTGTACGATCCTTGATCGTTAGAGACAGAATCCCTTGTTTCGTTTCGTCACTCATCGAAATAGCCTATCGCTCCCTAGGGTTAATGCCAAGAACATCGTGCTTAACGGCCATGCTTAACTGCCAAGAACACGCAAGCCACGTTCGAGTTCCGCATACTGATTGTTGCTTGCATTTTCTATTAGCGCGGCAATTTCATAGCAGGCTGTTTCCTTTGCGGGAACCGCTCCGGCACGCAATCTCTGAAGAATTGTCGATACTGCGCGGTGCGCGGAAAGTATCGCCATCATCGAGGCTTTACCTGTGTCTTTTACCAACAAACGGTCTTCGATCGCGGTTACTGTCGCATCAACCGCCTCCATCAATTCAAACTTTTGCAAACCAAGAGCCATATCGTGACTGCCCATCGATCCGTCTAGAACAGCATTTACAAGAGCGCAAAGTTCAGCAACTGAAGCGCTTTTCCCGCTAGCATGCGTCACGACTGCACGCTCTAACAGGCGTGGATTCTGTTCTACGTCAGAGGTAATGGCGATACCGTGCTCTTGCAGATAACTTATACACGTCGTGCGACTCAGTCTTGGCATTTTCCAAGACTGACATCGCGACCGAATGGTTGGAGGCAGCAGCCAAGGACGCCGGGCCAGCATAAAGATGACACTATTACCGGAGGGCTCTTCCAAGGTTTTTAGAAGTGCATTTGCAGCGCCATTTGTCATGCGATCCGCTTGCGCAACCACGAGCACTTTGAGGGAGCCGTAAGAGGCTGTCTTGGCGATAAAATCGCTCGCCCCCCTGATCTGGTCAATTCCAATGCTGGCCTTGCCCTCCAGGGTTGTTAGCCAGCGATAATCTCCGTGTGTTCCAGCCGCCAGTAACTGACACGCATTGCAACGTCCGCAACTCCCGTCGACAGAAACATCACACAGCAGACACGTCGCCATCATTTGTGCAGTACCTTCAAGCCCCAAACCAGAGTCACTGGTTAACAATACCGCGTGAGGAAGCCTTCCCTGACGATAGAGCGCGCCAACTTCGTTAACAATCGCCTCGAAATCGGGGAACCTAAATTCAGTCACATCGACCCCTCGATAATAGGACGGAGTGTTTCTGTAAGCGTTGCTTGCACATCATCTATACTGCCAGCCGCGTCGATAACGGCGAACCGAGATTCCATTGCCGCTCTCTGAAGATAACCGTTTCTCACTCGCTCAAAGAAACTCAGCGCCTCTTCCTCAAACCGGTCTAACTCAGCTCGCTGTCGAGCACGTTCAATCCCCAGTCGTGGATCAATATCGAATAACAATGTGAGATCGGGTTGACGTCCTTGCTGCACGAGGCGCTCAAGCGTCGCTATCGCTTCGAGGTCATAACCTCTTCCATAGCCTTGATAGGCATAGGTTGCATCTGTAAATCGATCACACAGCACCCAGACGCCACTGGCGAGTGCCGGCTCAATCACCTCATGAAGGTGCTGAGCTCTTGCCGCAAACATCATGAGCAACTCCGCGCTAGGGACCGGTGGCGTCTCGGCTTTAGTCAGCAAGAGCGTGCGTAACTGCTCCCCGATCGCAGTGCCTCCCGGTTCTCGGCTCGTGATGAATGGAATCTGATGCTGTTTGAGTAGCCTTTCTATGAAATCACGGCTCGTGGACTTCCCTGCGCCCTCGCCGCCCTCAAGCGTAATAAACTTTGCTGGTGTATTTTGCTTTGCCATTACCGCGGGCTCGACCGATAGTCTTTTCTTCGTTGGAGTTGATAGCGTCGCACATTTTTTTCGTGCTCGCTTAATGTTTCGCTAAATACGTGGCTACCGTCGCCCTTAGCGACAAAGTACAGAGCGCTCCCCGGCGACGGGTTGAGTGCGGCACTGATGGCAGCCTCTCCCGGCAAAGCGATCGGTGTCGGTGGTAAGCCTGAGATGCGATAGGTGTTATAGGGGTTCGTATCGTCTCTTAAGTGGCGTCTCTTTAAATTGCCATCAAAATCATCCCCCAGTCCGTAAATGATCGTCGGATCAGTCTGTAGACGCATTCCTCGCTGAAGGCGTCGGGTAAAAACACCCGCAATATCAGGACGCTCACGCGCGACGCCTGTTTCTTTTTCAATAATCGAGGCAAGTATCAAGGCCTCATAGGCTGTATTAAGCGGTAGGTTCTCAGCTCGACTGAGCCATGCTCGGGACAACGTTTCTCGCATCGCGTTTCGCGCCCTTTCCAAAACACTAAGGTCGGTGTCTCCGGCTTGAACGAGATACGTCTCAGGTAAAAACAATCCCTCTGGAGCGCTAAAGGGCGCGATCAGCGACAGTATTCGTTGATCGCGGGGCCCTTCAAGTACCCGCGCAAGCTGCGGGTGGTCCCACAAACGCGCCAGCATCCAGTCAAGCGTGACCCCCTCGGGAATTGTGACGGGGTACACCACCACATCGCCGGCATCCATCCGCTTAAGTAACTGTCTTACCGACTCGCCAGGTTCAATTTGATAATCCCCGGGTTTCACCACGAGTGAATGAGCCTCAAACTGCAGGGCCAATCTCACCCAGTCCGCAGAGCGAATGAGCCCTTGGCTTTCAAAGGCATTAACCACACGAATAAGCCCATCGCCCTCATTTACTTTAAACCGATAGCTTTCTTCGGTAATGCTCAGATCACGATCGAGCTCGGACGACACCTCATGGATCAGTGTCGAAACACCGACAATAAGGAGCAGTCCCAATCCAGCGAGCAGCCACTTTCGCACCTGCTGACTTACTCAGTGAAACGCTTGAATACGAGGGTTCCATTGGTGCCACCAAAGCCAAAAGAGTTTGACATGGTCACATTAATATCCCGTTCTTGAGCGACCCCAGCGACGTAGTTGAGATCACAACCTTCCTGAGGGTTTTCTAGATTTATAGTCGGGGGGGCGACCCTGTCTCTTATTGCCAGCACGGAAAAAATTGCCTCTACTGCGCCCGCCGCACCCAATAAGTGGCCGATCATGGATTTTGTCGAGCTTACCGCCAGCTCTTTGGCGTGATCGCCGTAGACACTTTTTATGGCCAGCGTCTCTGCCAGGTCCCCCGCCAATGTCGACGTGCCGTGTGCATTGATGTAGTCGACCTCATGGGGGTTCATGCCCGCATTAAGCAGCGCATTTCGCATTGATAACGCAGCGCCACGACCGTCCTCGGGAGGTGATGTCATGTGGTAAGCGTCGCCACTCATGCCAAAACCAACAACCTCCGCGTAAATGTTTGCGCCCCGCGCCATTGCGCTGTCCAGCGACTCGATGAGCATTACACCTGCTCCGTCGCCCAGCACGAATCCATCGCGGTCTTTATCCCAAGGGCGCGAGGCTTTATGGGGTTCCTCATTTCGCGTGGATAGCGCTCGTGCTGCAGCAAATCCGCCGAGCCCAACGGGCGTCGTACCCATCTCAGCACCACCCACTAGCATTGCATCTGCGTCGCCTGCGGCAATGAGTCGTGCCCCCAACCCAATACTGTGAGTGCCGGTCGTACAGGCTGTAACCATCGCCAAGTTGGGGCCACGGAGGTTAAATTCGATCGATAAGTTACCCGCCACCATATTGATAATAGAACCGGGAACAAAGAACGGGGAAATCTTCCTAGGTCCTGACTGATCAAGCGTCAGCGACATCTTCTCAATCAAGCCTATGCCACCTATGCCCGCGCCGACATTACAGCCGACTCGGTCTTGATTCTGCTCGGTAATTTCCAAGCCTGAGTCGCGCATCGCCTGAATGCCGGCAACCATCCCGTACTGAATAAATGAATCCATGCGTTTCGCGTCACGCGACGCAAGGTACCCATCCGTGGTGAAACCATTAAGACTGGCGCTGAACCGGGTCGCGAAGGCGCTCGCATCAAAGTGATCAATTGCCCGAACACCATTCTCGCCATTGGTAACGCCACGCCACGTGCTCTTGGTATCAAGTCCCAGTGCGGTGACCGCACCCACACCTGTAATCACCACTCTACGGTTATCCATCTGTACCCCCAGACACTTCTAATACAACCATCACGTTCACTTCCAATACCGCGCCAGGGTGCATTATATCAGCAAAAAAAAAGCCGCCCTTCGAAAAAAGGAGCGGCTTTTTTATGAAACACCGGGCTTAAGATTAAGCGAGGTTCTCATTGATGTAATTAATGGCCAATTGCACCGTCGTGATTTTCTCGGCCTCTTCATCAGGAATTTCAGTGTCAAATTCCTCCTCAAGTGCCATTACCAGCTCCACGGTATCCAGCGAGTCAGCCCCTAAGTCGTCGACAAACGATGAAGCGTTGCTGACTTCGTCTTCCTTAACACCCAGCTGCTCTGCCACGATTTTCTTAACGCGATCTTCGATATTACTCATGACGTCCCCTTGTTATCTCCATTGTTACTTAAAGCCCGTGGGCTGACGTGGTGCGGATTCTACCTATAATTAAAAAGATTAAAACCCACATTTTTTCGCATCACATGTACATGCCGCCATTCACGTGAATTGTTTCTCCCGTAATGTATCCCCCCGCGTCACCCGCGAGGAAAGCCACAACCTTCGCTATTTCCGTTGGAGTACCTAAGCGCCCCAGGGGTATTTGACCCAACATTGCCGCCTTTTGTTCCTCAGTCAGCACTTTCGTCATGTCAGTATCAATAAAACCCGGCGCTACGCAATTAACCGTAACGGCCCGTGATCCCAATTCTCTCGCCATTGCACGAGACATGCCCTCGGCGCCAGCCTTACTCGCGGCGTAGTTCACTTGGCCTGCATTGCCCATGCTGCCCACGACGGAAGAGATATTGATGATACGACCCCACCGCGCCTTGGTCATACCCCGCAAGCACGCTTTACTGACCGTAAACAAGGGGCTGAGGTTGGTTCCAATGACGTCCGACCACTCCTCGTCCTTCATCCTCATCATCAGGTTGTCGCGTGTGATGCCCGCGTTATTTACGAGGATGGTTGGTGCCCCATAGTCACGTGTTATGCCAGCAATCACCGCTTTAACGGCCTCCGCGTCGCTGACGTCTAAGCGCATTCCTGTGCCACCCAAGGCTTCCAAGCTTTCACGAATCGTCGCCGCACCGGCATCCGATGTCGCGGTACCAATCACAAGGCATCCAGAGCTCGCCAGTTCCGTTGCAATCGCTTTTCCAATGCCCCGCGTAGCACCTGTTACCAAGGCAACACGACGATCGTCTGATTCACTCATAACACTCTCCTCAGAGGTCCGAAAGACCAGCTTCTATTGACGTAACGCTCTCAATAGACTTGATCGGCACTGACTTATCAATGCGCTTACTGAGCCCACTCAGCACGTTACCAGGGCCACTTTCAATGAACATCTCACACCCAACTCTGCCCAGCGTTGCAACGCATTCGGTCCACATGACCGGTGACGAGATTTGCTTCACCAAGCTTTGTTTAATAACCGCAGGGTCTCGCTGTAATGAACCATCAACGTTACTCACGACGGGGAAATGGGGCTCCGACCAGGCAACTTCATCAAAGGCCGACGCCATAATGTCAGCCGCAGGTTGCATTAACGGCGTGTGAAACGGGGCGCTGACTGGAAGTGACATAGCGCGGCGCGCACCCGCCTCTTTAAGCGCGAGCATCGCATTCTCAACGGCCTTTGTTTGTCCCGCAATAACGACCTGTCCAGGCGCATTAAAATTCACCCCACCGACGTAGTGGGTAGCGTCACACAAAGCGTCACAAACGCTGGACACAACGTCGTCGGTCAACCCGAGGATAACCGCCATCGCCCCTTCCCCCACTGGGACCGCTTTTTGCATGGCCGCGCCGCGCTTCCTAACGAGTCTAACCCCGTCATACAACGACAACGCGCGCGCGCTTACGAGCGCCGAGTACTCACCCAAACTGTGCCCCGCCGCCGCCACAGGCGCTATCGAATGGCAGGACTCAAAGGCTCGGAATAATGCAACACTTGCTGTCAAGATCGCAGGCTGAGTGAACTCGGTCAGCGAAAGGCGCGCGTCTGGGTCTTGCGAAACCAGCGCCCACATATCGTAGCCCAGTGCATCACTGGCCTCTGAAAATGTTTCTCTAACAACTGAAAACGCGCCGGCTGCTTCTTCAAGCATTCCGACGCGTTGCGATCCCTGGCCGGGAAAAACGACGCCAAGAGTCATAGGCTCAGTCGTCGTTACCTAAGTCTATAACCTTTTGGCCCTTGTAAAAGCCATCTGCGCTGACGTGGTGACGTCGACGCGTCTCACCCGACGTACTATCGATTGTAAGTGTCGATTCGCTTAACGCATCGTGTGAGCGACGCATGCCACGCTTCGAACGAGTTTTACGGTTTTGCTGAACAGCCATGATGCTCTCCTATTATTCCCACTTCCGTAGTTGTTTCACTACGAACTCTCAATCATTTTACTCTTTGTCGGCCGCCGACGCTGTATTTTTCAACAACCCCTTTAACGCGGCAAACGGGTTCTCTTCCTCAACGACCGCGTCACCTGAAAGATCACCAAACACAGTGGGGACGTGTCCACAGCTCCCCATCTCATGCATAGGCACTGCAGGCAGTGCCAATAACAACTCATCTTCAATTATCGCATGCAAGTTGCTCACGTCGCCTGCAATCAGCGGATCGTAGTCAACAGGCAGCTCGTTTACTGCGTCCTCAGTCCACAACACGCACAGCGTGCTCGTGGTCGTCAATTCCTTCTCACAGTCCCCTAAACAACGCTGGCACTGCAATGTCACGGTCATTTCAGCCTCAACTTCAACAACGTAACGGTACTGCTCGTCTTTTCGACACCTAATGCGTGCCGTTGCCGGAAACGCGGCTCCGGTCACTACCGCGTTTAGTCGCGACATGCTATCAAGTAACACCTCGCCCTTGGCCTCAAGGCCTCGAGCGGCCCAGTTGCGTAATTCGGCTTCTCGCGGGAGCATGGTCTTTGACATGGCGGCGGACTATACGGACAGGGCTTAACCCTGTCAAAATTGAAAGCTGTCAAAAACTCACATCGACGTTATGAAACCTCAACCTCTTAAACTTGTGCTCGCTTCCACATCGATCTATCGAGCGTCGCTTCTCGATCGCCTCGGAGTCAGCTACACACAGCAAGCGCCGTCAGCGGAAGAGTCAATGCGTCCCAATGAAGATTTCGCATCGCTGGCCGGTCGGCTGGCGCGCGAAAAAGCAGCCGCTGTTTACGCACCAGACTCGCTAGTCATTGGCTCTGATCAGGTCGCCGTTCTCGAGCAGCAACGATTAAGCAAACCTGGTACCGCGGAGCGCGCTCACGCACAGCTCCGCGCATCCAGTGGTAAAACCGTGCAATTCTTCACCGGCGTCGCCCTTTTAAACACCGTCACCCGTGACGTGCAAACCTCAGTCGTCCATTACCGAGTGACGTTTAGAATCCTCACCGACGCGGAAATACGACGGTACGTGACTCACGACGATCCGTTGGATTGCGCCGGTTCATTTAAGTGGGAGCGGCTCGGCATTGCACTGATGGCATCTCTGGACGGCCCCGACCCAACGGCATTGGAGGGGCTAC
>Ga0209251_1000036_pt1 | contig 118574 bp, 115 predicted proteins | sample SaaInlV_100m_DNA_6_FD_184665 | JGI IMG/M metagenome (GOLD analysis project Ga0209251, IMG submission 184665) | Marine microbial communities from expanding oxygen minimum zones in the Saanich Inlet - Saanich Inlet SI073_LV_10m_DNA (SPAdes) (version 2) | ecosystem: Environmental > Aquatic >...
CGTTTGCGTGCCACGTGCTCGCGAGACTGGGGAATGGCTGATTTCGATCTTGTCGTACAAGGCGGTTCCGTCCTCGATGGCACGGGCAGCGAGGCGCGCGATGCCGACATCGCGGTGCGCGACGGACTGATCGTCGAAGTCGGTGACGTGTCAGGTTCCGCGACGCGCACGATCGACGCCAGCGGAGCACTCGTCATTCCCGGCATCGTCGACATTCACGCGCACTACGACGGCCAAGCCACCTGGGATTCGCGGCTGCAGCCGTCGTCGTGGCACGGGGTCACCACCGCGGTGATGGGCAACTGCGGCGTCGGATTTGCGCCGGTGCACGACGACGCACACGACAAGCTCATCGAACTGATGGAGGGCGTCGAAGACATCCCTGGCGCAGCCCTCCATGAAGGACTGAGCTGGAAGTGGAACTCGTTCGGTGAATTCCTCGACGCCGTCGAAGCTCGACCTCACGACATCGACATTGCAGCACAGGTTCCCCACGGCGCGCTCCGACTGCACGTGATGGGCGAACGCGGCGCCAACCACGAAGACGCAACACCCGCCGACATCGCCGCGATGGCCGAGCTCGTACGCCAGGGGATCGAGGCGGGAGCACTCGGGTTCAGCACGAGCCGCACTCGCAACCACAAGACCTCAACCGGGGCATACACACCAACGCTCACTGCGGCGCCCGCCGAACTCATCGGCATCGCCGAGGGTGTCGGCGCAGCCGGAACCGGCGTGCTGCAAGTCGTGTCCGACTTCTTCGATGTCGACGCCGAGTTCGCCACCCTGCGCTCCATGGTCGAACGGTCCGGGCGGCCGATGTCGATCTCGGTGGCGCGCAACCCACAACTCCCCGACGCCTTCCGCGGCTGGCTTGACCACATCACCGCGGCCAACGCGAACGGTCTCAAGATGACTGGGCAGGTGGCAGCCCGCGCCGTCGGGCTCATTCTCGGGCTCGAATGCACCCTGAACCCATTCCTCACCAACCCGGTCTATTCCGAAATCGCCGAGCTGCCCCACGCCAACAAAGTGGCGCTCCTGCGCGAACCAGAATTCCGCGACCGGCTGCTCGCTGCGGCAGGCGAGCGGTCACGGGCCAAGCTCGGTGGCAACCTAATCGCGCGTTTCGACCTCCTGTTCGAGATGACCGACGAACCCGACTACGAACCATCACTCGATGACTCGATTGCTGCGCATGCCGCACGCGCCGGCGTGACCCCTGAGGAGTATGCCCTCGACGCGATGGTCAACAACGGCGGGCGCCACGACGGAAAGGGGCTGCTGTACCTGCCGTTCCTCAACTACGTCGACGGCAATCTCGATGGCGTGCACGAAATGCTCCAGCACCCGCACACCGTCCCCGGTCTTGGCGACGGAGGCGCCCACGTCGGCACGATTTGCGACGGCAGCTTTCCGACGACACTGCTCGCGTACTGGGGTCGCGACCGCAAGCGAGGCACCGTCCCGCTCCCCTACCTCGTCCAGCAGCACTGCCGCGACACGGCCCGCACGGTTGGCCTATTCGACCGTGGTGTACTCGCTCCCGGATACCGCGCCGACATCAACGTTGTCGACTACGACGGGCTTCGTCTCCACAAGCCCGAGATCGTCCCCGACCTGCCGGCCGGTGGCAAGCGACTGCTCCAACGTGCCGATGGTTGGACGCACACCATCGTTGCCGGCGTCGAGACCTACAACAACGGCGAGGCAACAAGCGCGCTACCTGGGCGATTGGTGCGCGGGGCCCAACCCGCACCCACCTGAGCCGGCTTCCGCCGGTCGATCCTGTCGGCACTAGCTTCGCGTTGATGGAACTGACACAACACGGCGACGTCTTCGTCCTGCAAATGGACAACGGCGAGAACCGTTTCAACCCGACCTCGGTCGGAGAGATCGAAACAGCACTCGACGAGGTCATGTCGACGCGTGTCGACGACGAATCGCCATGCGCACTGGTCACCACCGGAACGGGCAAGTTCTTCTCAAACGGCATCGACCTCGACTGGATGCTCGGCGGCGACGTCGATGACCCGATGGCGTTCATCGGCGACATGTCGAGGATGTGGGCCAGAGTGATGTCGCTGCCGATCCCAACGGTGGCTGCGGTCAACGGTCACGCATTCGCCGGCGGCGCCATGTTCTCCCTCGCCCACGACCATGTGCTGATGCGCGCTGATCGCGGGTACTGGAGTGTGAACGAGGTGCTGCTCCGGATGCGACTCACCCCCGGCATGCAGGCAATCCTGTCCGGACGGCTGACACTGCCAACGGCGCGCCGCGCCATCCTCACTGCGCACCGCTTCGCTGGCCCCGCCGCCCTGGAAGCAGGCATCGCTGATGCGTTGCACGACGAGGAGGCATTACTGCCACGGGCAATCGAGCTCGCGCAGTCACTTGCGCCAACGGCGCACCCGATCCTCGGCATCCTGAAAGAAGACCTCCACGCCTCGGTGCTTCCGCTGCTGCGCAGCGGTGAGGGTCCGGCAGCGTTCTGATCAAGGATTGGCAAGTCCACTAGCGCGGCGTGGCAAAGACCTGGACCCAGTAGAGGCGGCCGTCACTGTCTGGGCTCACCGAAATGCCGATGTGCGTGAGACTTGCATTCAAGATGTTGCGTCGGTGGCCGGAACTGTTCATCCAGGCGGTCATCACCTGCGCCGGAGATCGTTGGCCGCATGCAATGTTCTCTGCCCAGGCTCGAATCGAGAACCCGGTTCGAGCGATTCGGACACCCGGATTCGAGCCGTCCGTACCGGTGTGGCTCAACTGCGTGAGGCAGTCACGGTTGAACTGGTCGGCGGCGTGGGCTTGAGCGGCCTGCGTCAGTTGGCCCTGCAAGCTCACCGGGGCGATGCCGCGTGCTGCACGCTCAGCGTTGACCAGGCTCAGAACCATCTGTACATCGTCCGGCACGGCGGTCCTCCGAGGTGGAGGCGGGTTGAGTCGATCCGCGCGCTGCAGTCCCGTACTGAGGACTGCGGAAACGGAAATGCCCTCATCCAGGGCGACAACGCTGCCTGCTGAATTCGCCGCGAAGAACGTACCGGCTGCGAGCGCGACGCCGAGTCCGATCGATCGGACAACGCCCACCCTGTGCCGCAGACGAGGAATCCATGAAGGGGTGCACTCGCGTCGAGCGGTCAGCCCATCCGGTGGCCCTCCGGCAGCAGAAGAGAAATTGCGCGCGCTACCCAAGGCCATGTTGGTGACATCGGCGTTCGCCTTATCGACTTGATTGACATATTCTTGAATATTTATCGAGCCACCAAGCACTACGGACGATCAGAGCATGCTCCGCTTGCATCCCGGTGGCTTGATGGTGGCAAGTCAGTAGCAACATCAGCGTCGCGGGCGGGCTGGGCGTTGTCCGATGGTCACCGCGCCCCGACACCGAAGATCGATAGGTTCGATGGCATGAGCGGAGTCGATCGACGAGAGCGGGCGGAGCGCGTCGTCGAGCGGCCGAACACAACGTTCAAGCCGCGTCGACGATCGCTGAGTGACAAGCGCCAGTCCGAACTTGAAGCCTGGATCACACGCTGGGGGCTCGACGAGAACGGACCGGCGCTGGACTGGCCCGCGCTGTTTGGAGACCGTCCTGTCGTCGTCGACATCGGATTCGGACGCGGCGAGGGCACCATCGACATGGCCCGCGCCGACCATGACACCGCGATTGTCGGCATCGAGGTACATACGCCCGGTGTGGTCGCAGTGCTCGATGCCATTGAAAACGACCCGCTGCCCCACGTCCGTGTCGTACATGGCGACGTGCTCCGATTCTTGACTCGCGTGCCGCGCGATTCACTCGATGCCGTACGCGTGTACTTTCCCGATCCTTGGCCAAAGAAGCGGCATCACGATCGCCGGCTCGTTCGTGCCGACGTCGTCGACGTCCTGGTCGACCGGTTGCGGCTCGGTGGCACCCTGCATCTCGCCACCGATATTGATCACTACGCGGACCAAATGTTGGAGACCTGTGCCGCTGTCGGTCGTCTCGAGGGTGGCCAGATCCAACGGCCAAGCTGGCGGCCGGTCACTCGGTTCGAGCAGCGCGGGCTTGACGAAGGCCGTGCGCCCATCGACCTCCTGTTCACCCGCACGTCCTGACCCGCACGTCCTGACCCGCAGCGGTCGCCGAAGCTTGTAGGAAAATCGTGGCGGAGCGACGCTCACTCCACATTTTTCTGAGGTCGTAGAGCTACACCTCTGCACATTAGTTGTGCCCGCAACTAAATGTCGGTATGATGTCGAATATGAGCGCAATCCGTCAGACGTTCCCCCTCAGCACACAGTGGCCAACAATCGACCCGTTCTTGTTCGTCGCTCATCATCTCGACGACTACCCAAACGGCACCGCCGACCTCGAACCCGACGCGTCCCTGAACAGCCGCACCATCGGCCAGGACTTCGACGGCATCGACGGATGGAACATGTACCACGGCAAGAACGTGCCGGGTTTCCCGCAGCACCCCCACCGGGGCTTCGAGACCATCACCTATGTGCGCACGGGTTTCTGCGACCACAGCGATTCGATGGGTGCAACCGCGCGCTTCGGCCGCGGCGACACCCAGTGGATGACCGCAGGCAAGGGCATCGTGCACTGCGAAATGTTCCCGATGCTCAAGCGTGACGAACCAAACCCTCTCGAGCTCTTCCAGATCTGGCTGAACCTGCCCGCCGAGGACAAGATGGTTGATCCGTACTTCACCATGCTGTGGAGCCACGACACGCCGACCGTCGTCAGTGCCGGGCCAAACGGTGAGCTCGTCGACATCACCGTGATCGCCGGCACGCTGCGAGACGGCGACAGCGCAGTCACCGCCCAGAGCCCGCCACCGAACTCGTGGGCCTCGCGAGCCGAGGCGGATCTTGCGATCTGGCACCTCCGTTTCGACGCCGGTGCAAGCTGGACACTGCCAGCAGCAGCCCGGACAGACACCGAGCGCGTGCTGTACGCATTTGGTGGGTCATCACTGACAATCAACGGCGAGCGCGTCGACGCAGGAAATGGCGCGCTGCTCAACGACCCGACCCAAACAATCGAACTCGTCGCTGGCGACGGTGGCGTCGAAGTGATGCTGCTGCAGGGACGCCCAATTGGCGAGCCGGTGACCCGCTACGGCCCGTTCGTGATGAACACCGAAGCCGAGATCCGCCAGGCGTTCCAGGACTATCAGCAGACCCAGTTCGGCGGCTGGCCGTGGCCGTCGGACGACCCGACCCACGGGGTCGATGAAGGTCGCTTCGCCCACCACGCCGACGGCAAGCTTGAACGCTTCGACCGCGAGGCCGTCACCGCCTGACGCTGCACCGCCGACCCGGCACCACTGGCACTCACACTCTTGGCAGACTGTGGAGATGAACGTTCTTCACGATCTGCTCGCTGAGCGGGGCACCTTGCTGATCGACGGCGCGATGGGAACCGAGCTCTTCGCTCGGGGACTCGGATCGGGCGACCCACCGGAGATGTGGAACGTCGACCATCCCGACCGAGTCACCGCAGTGCACGCCGACTACATCAACGCCGGCTCCGACATCGTGCTGACCAACTCGTTCGGTGGGACGGGTTTTCGGCTGAAGCTGCACAAGCTCGACGACCGCTGTATCGAACTCAACCGCGCCGCGGCACAGGTGGCACGTGCAGCAGCGGACGCGCATCTCGCAGAGACCGGGCGACGCGTCCTCGTCGCCGGCTCGATGGGACCCACCGGCGAACTACTCGAGCCGATGGGATCAATGACGCCGGCAACGTGCGCTGACGCCTTCCGCGAACAAGCGATCGGTCTCGATGAAGGCGGCGCCGACCTCCTGTGGATCGAAACGATGAGCCACCTCGACGAAATCGCCGCTGCCGTCGAAGGCGCTCGTTCGGTGAGCGACCTCCCGGTATGCGCCACGCTCAGTTTCGACACCGCGGGTCGCACGATGATGGGCGTGTCCGGTGAAGACGCGGTCAACCGACTCGCGGAACTTGGCGTGGACGCCATCGGCGCAAACTGTGGCAACAACCTCGCCGACACTGAGGCCGCCCTCCACGAAATGCGGGCCGCGAATCCGGACGTCCTGTTGATCAGCAAAGCCAACGCTGGCATGCCCGAGTGGCACGGAACCGAGCTGCACTACAGCGGCGAGCCTGAAGTAATGGCTGCCCACGCCGTACGCCAGCGCGAAGCTGGAATTCAAATCATTGGTGCCTGCTGCGGCAGCTCGCCGAAGCATCTTGCGATGATGCGACAGGTGCTTGACGGCGACCTCCCCGTCCCCGAAGTCGAGTTCGAGGTGGCTGTTGTTCGTCAGGTACCCAAGGGTCGCCAGCGCACCGGTCTCCGTTCATCACGTCCCCAACGCTGAAGGGTTAAAGAGCAGATCGCAGCGCCCGCGCACGATGCGCGGCTTCAGTCGACGAGTCGGCGAGCACTGTCAGGTGTCCCATTTTGCGACCTGCCCGTGCCTCACTCTTGCCGTACAGGTGCAACTTCGCACTCGGAACAGCGAGCGCGGCCGCCCAGTTTGGTTGACCACCCTCGGGCCAGAGGTCGCCGAGCAGATTGACCATCGCGACCCCAGCTGATGTCATCGAAGGCTCGCCGAGCCCGACGCCGCAGATCGCTCGGATCTGCTGTTCGTACTGGCTGGTGACACTGGCATCAAGTGTCCAGTGGCCGCTGTTGTGGGGACGCGGCGCCATCTCGTTGACGAGCAGGTGTGTGTCGTCGCCGGTGCCGACCAGAAAGAGTTCGACGGCGAGGACGCCGGCGTAGTCGAGCCGATCGGCGATGGCACACGCCAGCCCGGTGGCTTGCTCAGCGAGGTCATCGGCGATCGCAGCCGGCACGACTGAAACGTCGAGGATGCCGTCGGTGTGTGTGTTCTCAGCCACGGGCCAGGTCCGCGTGCTGCCATCGGCGGTGCGGCCGACGATGACGCTGACCTCGGTCTGGAGGTCAAGCATGGCTTCGACCACGCACGGCACGCGTCCGAGCTCATCCCACGCTGAGGTCAACTCGGTCAGGCCCTTCACGCGGCGCTGGCCCTTCCCGTCGTAACCAAGCCGAGCTGTCTTGAGCACGACCTCTGCATTCAGTAACTGGTCCGGGAGCTGATCGAGGCCACCCACACCGGCGTCGAGCACAGCATGCGGGCCGACCGGGAACCCGTGATCGGTCAGGAACTGCTTCTCGGCAATGCGATCTTGCGCGATGCGAACTGCGGCCGGCGACGGCGCGACACAAACCGACGCCGCGAGTACGTCGAGCGCCGCTGCCGGTGGATTCTCGAACTCCGTGGTGACGACATCACAGACTTCGATCAGTCGCTCGAGCGCAGCGGGATCGTCAAAGGCAGCAACGAGGTGTTCGTCGGCGACCGCACCCGCCGGAGCCCCGGGGTCGGGATCGAGCACGATCGTTCGATAGCCCATGAGCTTCGCGGCGACGAGGGCGTACCGGCCGAGTTGGCCACCACCCAGCATCCCGATTGTTGCCGGAGGAAGGATGACCGTCATCAGGTCGGGGGAAGGGTCGAGTCGGCCGCGATCTGTCGGCGTTCGGCGCGATATTCGTCAAGCGCAGTACGAAGTGCCGGATCATGGTTGGCAAGCAGCGCAACGGCAAACAGCGCCGCGTTGATGGCACCCGCCTCGCCGATCGCAAAAGTCGCGGTCGGAATGCCCGCCGGCATTTGCACGATCGAATACAACGAGTCCTGTCCAGACAGATGTCGCGAAGCGACCGGAACGCCGAGCACCGGGACCGTCGTCTTTGCAGCAAGCATCCCGGGAAGGTGGGCAGCGCCACCCGCGCCGGCGATAATGACCTGCAGGCCGCGATCGATGGCGTTCTCGGCGTACGTGAACATCTCGTCGGGCATGCGGTGGGCGCTCACGACTTCGGCCTCATGCGCCACGCCGAACCGCGTGAGAATTTCAACGGTCTTCGACATCGTTGGCCAGTCGCTCGACGATCCCATCACCACACCGACAAGTGGTGCTGACTTGGTCAGGACGTCGTCATTCACATCGCCAGGTTATGCCGTCTCGGCAGCACCGCAGACAGCTGCGGTTCGTGAGCGGTCAGACGTCGTCAGATTCGGACAGCTGCACCATCGGTGCATCGGCAGGAAGACCACTGACGCCGCCACCTCCAGAGTTGAAGTCGCGCCCAAAGTAGAAGATGGCTCCGAGGATCGCAATGAACACGATCGCGGCGAGTACCCACTCCATCGTGGACGTCATGCGCCGCGACGTTCCCCTGCCGGTCGGATGCACGGTGGGTCGACCCTTCGGCGCCGTGTAGCCCTTGCCGTGTTTCGCTTCGCTCGCCATCCACACCAATCAATCAGACGCGAGCGACGGAGACAAGCTCGCGTGCACTGTTTTCGGGATCGTTCGCCACGGGCATCGTCCAGATCGTTGGCCCACTCCGAGTTCAACGTGAATATTGGTCGATCACTGGATCAGTGTCCCCCCTAGTCTCACGGAATGAGACCGCTTGAGGGCCGTGTTGCACTGGTCACCGGGGTGTCACGCCCAGCCGGCATCGGCGCCGCCGTTGCACGTCGCCTCCACGACATGGGCGCCACCGTGTTCGCGACCGGCTTCACCCCGCACGACGCCGAGATGGCCTGGGGTGTGCAGCCACTCGGAGATCTACCGTTCGAGGTGTACCAGCACAATCTCGAAGATCCAGCAACCCCCGGTGCGCTGGTTGACCAGGTGATCGATCAGCATGGTCGACTCGACGTCGTTGTCGGGGTCCATGCACGAAGTTCACACGGCGGCTTGGCGGACGTGAGCGCTGACGAGCTCGATCGGTGCTGGGCTGCAAACGTGCGCAGCATCGTGCTCCTCGCGCAGCGCTTCGCTGCCGTGCACACACCCGCGCCGAGCAACCAGCGCTCAATGGGCCGAATGCTCTGGTTCACCAGCGGACAGCATCTTGAGCCGATGGATGACGAGATCGCGTACGCCGTCAGCAAGGGTGCGCTCCACCAGATGACCGCGTCGATCGATCATGCCCTGTCAACGCAACGGATTGTGGCGAACTGCATCAATCCCGGCCCGGTCGACACGGGCTGGGCGGGTACCGACCGCGGCGACCTCCACGGCCAAGTCGCAGACATGTTCCCCGACGGCAAGTGGGGCACCCCGGACGATGTTGCCAACCTTGTCGGGTTCCTGGTGAGCGACGAAGGTGCGTGGATCCGAGGTCAGGTCCTCAACTCCGAAGGCGGGTTCAGACGCTTTGGCTCGTGAGGAGGTCAACGTTGCCGACCCTGATGTGCCCGGTCAGGCTTCGGCCTGCCGCGCCAGCGTCTTGGCGCGGAGTACTGCCACTGCCTCGCGTTCGCCTGGCGTGGTTCCTGGATCGGCCAGGCGGTGGTCGCAGGCAGCGACGGTGAAGGCGTCAATCTCACTGGCGCCACGCGCACGTTTGAAGATCTCGACTCCGAGCCGGACACCCATCTGCTGCGCGAAGCCTTCGATTTCAAACGTGGCCATCTCGACGTAGGTCAACGCCGCATCGAATCCGGCCGGCCCTCCCGCCGCATTGGTCCAGTCGATGATCACGGGGCCCTCGTCCGTGAGCATCACGTTCATCGGGTGTAAGTCGAGATGCAGCACGCTGTCGTCACGACGCTTCGTCGGTGCAGCGGTCGAGGGTGTCACCATCCAATTCGGAGCGACGAGTGCATTGACGTCGCGTTGCAATCGAGCGAGCAGGCGCACATGGGAGAACAGCTTCCATGGACGAGCCTCGAAATCGTCGAGCATCGTGATGCCGTCGATTCGCTCCATCAGGATGTCGCGATCAGGAAGATGGTGTGGGCCAAGTTCAAACACCGCAGGAACTCTGATGCCCTGCTCGGCAACGAACCTCATCACACGGGTCTCGTAGGCGGTGTTCTGGCCTGACCCTCGGTAGCGGCGCAGCACCTGACCGTCACCGACGTCGTACACATCAGCCGCGCGGCCGCTCGCGAGAAGCGGACCCGGAGGTGGAACGACCGACTCAGTCACGGCAGCTGCACCATGTCAGCCGAGCACCTGGGCGAGTGCGGTGAGCGCCCGATCGATGTCGCTCTGTGATGTGTAGTGGACGAACGACAGACGAACGACCCCGCGTTCCGGGTCGATGCCGACGCCGTTCAGCACGCGCACGGCGTAGTAGTGGCCGGAACTCGTTTGGACACCCCGCTCGACCAGCTTCTGGGCGACAACACTCGGTTCATGCATAAGCGGCGTGAAGGCGATGGTCGGGCAGCGGTGCCCGGTCGCGGCATCGAGTGACGCTGGGCCGATCATCCGAACCGCGTGAGAGCCGGACAGCTCGTTGAGGAGCTGTGTGGAGAGTGCATCCTCATGAGCACGCCACAACGCCGAGGCGTTGGCACATGCGGTGCGCAGGGAGTCGGTCGGTGCTCCGCCGTGCGCGCGGTGGAAGTCGACGACGTAGTCGAGCACGGCACCGGAAGCAGCGACCTGGGCGTGATCGGGGCCAGCCGGGTTCAGCCGTTTGTCCGGCGACCCGGCACTGAAGAAGTGGGCCTGATTCGGCAGCTCGTCGAGGAGGCCGTTGCGGACGACCATCAGCCCCTGATGCACGGAGTAGGTCTTGTACAAGCTGAACAGGTACACGTCGGCGTCAAGCGCTGCCACGTCGGGGATGGTGTGCGGAGCGAACGACACACCGTCGACGATGACCCGGGCACCGACTGCGTGAGCAAGTTTGGTGATCCGTGCAATGTCATTTTCCTGACCGACGATGTTCGACGCGTGAGGCACCGTGACGAGGCGTGTCCGGGGTGTGATCAGGGCCTCGAACTCCTCGATGTCGAGCAGTCCCGTTGCCGGGTCCATGCGCCACTCGTGCATCGTCAGACCGAGACGTGAGGCCATCCGTCGAACCACACCCGTGTTCGCCTCGTGATCTTGGTTGGTGACAATGACCTCGTCGTCGGGTCCGAGGATCTGCCCAAACGCATCGGCCAACACGAACGTGTTCATCGACGTCGATGGCCCGAACACAATTTCGGGACTCGCGACGCCAAGCGCTTCAGCCCAGCGGGCACGGGATCGGTCCATCTCCTCGCCGGCACGCTTCGACGAGGCGAATCCGGCGTAGGGCTGCACCTTGGTTTCGGTGTAGTAGCTGGTCAGGGCATCGATGGTTTGGCGGCAGGCAAACGATCCACCGGCATTGTCGAAAAAAGACTGTCCGTCATTGATCGATTGAGCGAAGGCAGGAAACTGGCTCCGGACCCAGTTGAGATCGATCACATCAGTCACCCAATCAACGTACCCTGCGCCGTGCCCTGAGGCATTTCGTACACGATCAGTCAGTGAAGGTGACCGGGGCGCGGCGGGAGCGGTCGACGGCGAGTTGGAGGACGTCGGGCCGCGAGTAGTGGCCCGCCGGATCGAAGTTCTGGCGTTCAGCGCGGACCTGCCCGCGATCAAGGTCGGCGTAGATGATCGTCTCGGAGTGCTTGTCGGCCTCGGTGATCGTCGTGCCGTCGGGTCCGACGATGATGCTTCCGCCGCTCGCCCATCGAGTACCGACTTCGAGCATCTGCCCGAGCAACGGAAAGTCGGCGGAAATGTCCGCCTCGCGCAGCACGGCGCCCGCGCTCACGACAAAAACGCGACCTTCGCGAGCGACGAAGCGGCTGATGTCACCAGACGTCTCGGGTGATCCTGGCCACGTCGCGATGTGCACCTGCGGACCCTGGGCCCACATCGCCGCCCGAGTGAGCGGCATCCAATTCTCCCAGCAGTTGAGACCGGAGACGCGCACGGTCCCTTCGTCGACGGCCACATCGTGGACACGCAGTCCGTTGCCGTCGCCGTCAGCCCACATCATTCGTTCTCCGTAGGTGGGTTTGAGCTTGCGGTGCACGCTGACGATGCCGACCGCAGGGTCGATCGCAACGAGCGAGCAATAGATCGAGCCGCCCGACTCAGAACGTTCGGCGACGCCCAGGTAGACGAAGATCCCAAGCTGGCTCGCCACGGACACCACCGTGTCGAGATCGCCGCGGGCGATGTCGACCGCATTGTCGAGATAGATCGCGTAGGCGGCTTTCTGATCGGCGTCGTTGAACGTGGAGGCATCGGTGAAGTCAGCCCACGCGGGATAACCAGGGACAAAGGTCTCGGGGAAGGCAACAAGCTGGGCACCGTTGGCCGCGGCTTCGCCGAGAGTGTCGAGCACCTTGTCGAGCGTCGCCGCCCGGTTCATGAACACGGGTGCGAGTTGTGCTGCGGCGACTCTCATCAGTCGCGAACCTAGCGAGGTCGACACCGGCAGACTGTCAATGCCAAGCTGAAGAGATGGACATCGATGTTGCCTCGGTCGACCACGCGCTCAGCACCACACGGGCGGTACGACGACGACTCGACCTCGAACGCGAGGTTGACCAGCAGATCATCCTCGACTGCATCGACGTCGCCGAGCAAGCGCCGACGGGTGGCAATCTGTCGAGCCGACGCTGGCTCCTTGTCCGCGACCCGAAGATCAAGGAAGGTCTCGCCGAGATCTACCAGCGCGGCGCCGGGCAATGGATGGTCAGCGCCGCCAATCGACTCGCCGGAAGTGGTCACCCGCAAGAACGCAACATGGCCTCCGCCGCCCACCTCGCAGAACATCTTGCAGAAGTTCCCGCAATCGTGATTCCTACGATCATCGGACGACACGACGACAGTGGTCGACCTGGCCTCTTCGACTCAGTCATTCAGGCCGGCTGGAGTTTCTGTGTGGCGCTGCGGGCGCGCGGTCTTGGCACAGCGTGGGTCACGGCCGTGCTCGCCGAGCAAGATGCCGTCAAGGAGCTGCTCGGCATCCCCGACCACATGACCGAGATCGCGATGTTCCCGGTCGCCTGGACCAAGGGCACCGATTTTTCCCCTGCGCCGCGTCATCCTGCGCGGTCGGTGACGTACTTCGACAGCTTCGAACGTACCTTCGAGTCGGGTCCGAGCGATCCCGTGCGTCTGGCTGATGGCCCGGGCACGATTGCCGAGATCGACATCGACGCTCCGCCCTCCGCCATCTGGCCGGTGATCACCGACATCAACCTGTCGGCCGCCTATTCGCCAGAGTTCCAGGGCGCAGAATGGGTCGACGCTGACGCGCCGATCGGTGTGGGGTCGTCATTCGTCGGCACCAACCACAACGATGCGTTCGGCGAGTTCAAGGTCCCATCGTTCATCGACACGTTCGACGAGAACGTGTCGTTCGGTTGGCGGACCTCAGACGTTGGCAACCCTGGGGCACGATGGCGATTCGATCTCGAGTCGACGGGCTCGAACACACGGTTGCGCTACTCGATGATCCTCGGTCCTGGGCCATCAGGCCTCACGATGGCGATCGAGTCGATGCCCGACAAGGAAGACCGCATCATCAACCGGCGGGTGCGCACTCAGCACACGGCGATGCTGCAGGTGGTGGCCGGCGTGAAGAGAACGGTCGAAGCGGCAATCTGAGTCCCACGTTGACGACACCGTGAACCAAAAAGCCCCTGGCAGCGTTGCTACCAGGGGCTTTGATGGTGGAGACGATGGGAATCGAACCCACGACATCTTGCTTGCAAAGCAAGTGCTCTGCCAACTGAGCTACGTCCCCAGAGGCACCCACACGATAGCGGCCCCACACGATCTCCCACCCGCGACGTTTCGGCGGCAATCTCGGGGCGATATGCCGCGGAATGCTGAGCTGAGCGCACCGAGATCGTTCATCCTCGGTGTCTGCGTCAGTCGTCTTTCAACGCGACGGCGTTCGGAGTCACGTTCATCTTCGGCTCGTACTCGGCCAACGCGACGTCACGGGCGTCGGATCGAATCGTTGCGCGGAGTACACCGCGACACTCGTCGCAGGGCCCGTAAAAGTCCTCGGTGACGGTCGATTGACAACGCGGGCACGCAAACTCCATTCCTCCGACGTTACAACGCGTACGATCCAGAGCGATGTCCGACTCGCGTCCGCCGATTTTCGACGATGGCGGCGGACTGCCCGATGTCGATCGCAGCAGACGCCGCACCGACCCCGGTGGCCCGGGCTCCGCCGAGAAAACGGTGTGGGACAGTGACGACGATGATTGGCATGGCCCGAACTATCTCGCGCGACGCGCAATCGTCGTCGCCCTGGTGGTCGCGGTCATTGCGGTCGCGGCCGTCCTGGTCGGTCGCATCATCGGCAGCGACGACAGCGGATCTGGGTCAGGCTTTGGCAACGCCGACTGGAACAACGTGGTCACGGTCGACAACAACTCGGGCACCGTCGTCGTCACCAATGCACAGGGTGAGGAGACCAACCGCTTCCGCTTCGGGCTCTCGTCACTGGCCGACACCGAGGTCATCGGTAGCACGCTGATCAGCGTCGATGCCGATGCGTTGGCTGTCGTGCCGCTCGACGCTGAAGCCGAGATCACGATTGCCGATGACGTCACCACCGTCGAGATCGCGTCCACCGGCACGTTGCTCAGGCCCTCGGGGAGCGCGCAGACCGTTGTCGCCCAGAACACATCATCGGAACGGCTGGTCATGGTGCACGGCCCGACCGGCGAAGTCATTGACACGTTGGCCACTGACCCAGTTCCTGGCGCGCGCTACGACCTCGCCAACGCACGAACTGAACCGGATGGACGCCACGTCCTCGTCACGGACACCGGCAACTTTCAAAGCGTTCTCTTCTCCTTCGATCGGAACGGACCGTCCTTCTTCCCTGGCCTTGCGCTCGCGGTCAACAACGACATCGTCGTCACGGCGGTCAACGTCGGAACCAACGCCAACGTCGCAGTATTCGACCACGCAGGTGAGCCGGGCGTGTCCGCCCGCACCTCCTCGGTCCGCGCGGGCATGATCAGCAGTGACAGGGTCATCCTCGTCGGCATCGACGGTGACGTGCTCGGGCTCGCACTCAGCGACGGTGACATCACCGAACTCGGCAGCCTGTCGATCGGAACAGTTGAGTTCGGCGACGTGGCCACCCGCGGCGACCGTCTCGTCGTGGTCGGTGAACTCGGCACTGCGTTGATCGACGCGGACGGCACGATCGTCACGGAATTGCCTGGCGCTCGACCCACAACGTCGGGCGTCGACGAACTCGCTCCACGTCGTACGACCTGCCTGACCGTGGAGCGCGAAACTGCCGGCGAGCTTGCAGTGATCGACTTCGAGACGGGAACGGTCGGAGCCGAAGCGTTGGCCAGCTCTGACGTGCTTGGCACCGTCGACGGATGCCAACCAATCGTTCCAACATCGGCCGGCTATCTCTCGCTCACCGCTGAGGCAGTGAGCCCAGTGACTCTCGTCGGTGATGTCATCGCCATCTCACCCGACGGCGGAACGATCGGCGTGGAACGGGCTAACCGCCTCGAACTTCTTCCGCGGGTCACCGCGAACCCGACCGACGATGCAGACGCGATCGAGCCGGTGGACGTCGGACGCAGTGGCCGCCAGATCTTCTTCGCGGAGCTCTGACCCACATGAGTGACTCAGGCATGAATGATTCGGGCGCGAATGACCCCTTCATTGAGATCGATCGGGGCGACACCGTCTGGCGCTTTGAGCGCGAGTTCCTCACATCGAACTGGACGTGTCTGTTCGGCAACGGCTGCAAGGGCATCTTGCAAGAAGACGCGACCGAGTTGAACCAAGGCTGCTGCTCACTGGGTGCTCACTTCGGCGACGGCCCGGCCGGTCAAAATGAGGCAATGCAGGTGCAGGCCTATGCGGCGATGCTCGCACCATCCAACTTCCAGTTCTTCGACGCCGCACACGATCCCGAGAGCACCCCGGGCGCACTCAGCATCTACGGCGACGACGGACGCACCCACACTCGCGTCGTCGACGGTGCGTGCATCTTTCTCAATCGGCCCGGCTTCGACGGGGGCGAGGGCTGCGCGCTGCACATCGCTGCACTCGAGTCCGCGGAGTCACCGACCGAATGGAAGCCCTCGGTCTGCTGGCAGCTTCCGCTGCGCATCGACTGGGAAGAGGTCGATGCCGACACCGAGACGGCAACCGTGCGTCGTTGGAGTCGCGCCGACTGGAGCACGCACGGTGAGACGATGGCCTGGTGCTGCACTGAGCGGTCCGACGGCGGTGAGGCGTACAGCGGCAGCGAGCAAGTCATCGACTCCCTGCGCGACGAACTCACCGCGCTCGCCGGTGATGAGGTCTACGTCGAACTCACCCGACGCCTCACAAACTGATCAAGCGCCCACCCAGTCGACAGATCGTCAGATGATGTTGATTGCGTCGAGCACCTGCTGCACGTTGACGTTGCCGACATCACCCGTGGTCGAGCCACGCCAATCGGTGCGCTTGGTTCCCCACGAGACGAAGTCATGTGCCGTGGTCTTGACGACCGGCGCATCGTCATCACAATGATTCGCAACGGTCCAACCGTCGGGGCCCGGTGACAGGCAGAAGCTGTTCGCACCTGGCCCGTCGAACACAATGTTGACCGGTTGGTCAGGCCCAGCCCCGAGCTCGGCGGCACACATCTGTGGGAGGCCCGCCAGCATCCACTCGACCGTTGCATGCAGCGCGTCTGGGTCGCGCGGCAGGATCGAGGCACGCTCGACGGCAGCGCCGATGTCGTGACGCAGATGGCAGTAGTGATCGAAGACGATGGCATTGGCCAAGATGTGGAGCGGGTGCGTCCCAAGGTCGCTGATCGGCACGACCATGTCGGCGGTCGGCGGTTCTTGCAGGGCAGCAAGAGCAGCGACGCCCTTCTCGCTCCACTCGTCATAGGCGGCGGACACCTGCTCAGCGGTCCAGTCGCGGCGGTCGCCCACCGGCACCTCGGCGGCCATCTCGGACTTTCCGCTGTCACCGACGTCGATTGTTTCGGGCGCGGCGATCTGCTGAAAGACGGCAGCCATGTGCTGGGCAACGTCTTGCACGCGCCACCCACCGCAACCACTGGCCGCTTCCCACTCATCGGGGGAGAGGGACGCGAAGATCCCCTTTGCTCGGTTGACCTCAGTCTGGAGTGCGGCGATGGCGGCCTGTGTCATGACGTCCAGCATGACACGGGTAACGAATCCGTGCGTGAGGCAACGGGTCCACTGCCGCGACGACGAGCGCTGCGTGAAGCGGATGCATCATCACCGGGATTACGGTCGCGACATGCGCGTCGACATGATGACCGGCCCGAAACCACTCCAGCAGATGGGTGGACTGGCGAACGCCACCAAGGCTGCGGGCTTCGACGGCATGCTGTTCACCGAGGGAGGCCGCACGGCGTTTCCAGCCGTCACGGCAGCGGCGCTGGCCGAGCCTGACCTTCACTACTCGACCGGGATCGCCGTTGCCTTTCCGCGCAGCCCGATGATCTCCGCCCAGGTCGCCTGGGAACTCCAGGAAGCGACCGGCGGTAACTTTCGCCTCGGCTTGGGCACGCAGGTCCGGACCCACATCGTTCGACGCTACGGCGGCGAGTTCGAACGGCCCGGCCCGCGTCTCCGGGACTATGTACTCGCAGTGAAGGCGTGTTTCGCCGGCTTTCGTGGCGAGCAGCTCGATCATCACGGCGAGTTCTACGAGCTCACGTTCCTCAACGCGCAGTGGAGTCCGGGCGCGATCGACCTTCCGGACCCTCTCGTCGACATCGCCGCGGTGAATCCCTGGATGTTGACCATGGCGGGCGAGGTTGCAGACGGTGTGCACGTGCATCCCATCGCCGAACCGGGCTACATCGATCGCCACGTGATCCCGTCGGTGGCAGCGGGCGCCGCGAAGACCGGCCGCTCACCCGACGAGATCGCACTGATCGTCCCGGTGACGACCATCGTGGGCGACTCTGATGAAGAGATTGCTCGCGATCGCGCGGCCGCCAAGCAGATGCTGTCGTTCTATGGCTCCACGCCTAACTACGCGTTCATCTGGGACGAAGCCGGCTTCGAAGGAACAACCGCGCGAATCCGCGACAAACAGAAGGCGGGCGACTTCGCCGGAATGGCCGCAGAAATCACCGACGACCACCTCGCCACGTTCTGCACCGAGGCCAGTTGGGACGGCCTCGCTGACGCGCTCACACAGAAGTACGCCGCGACGACCGAGCGACTCGTGCTCTACAACGCTGGCAACGAGACACCCGAACGCTTCGAGAAGTACGGCACTGTCGCACAGCTCATCACCGCCGCGACCGGGTGATGAGCGCCCAGTCCGTTCTCAACTCAGGGTGAAACCGAGACTCAAACGGAGACTCAAACCGAGCCGAGGACACGATCGGTGTAGGCGTTACGGAACGTACCGGTCGGGTCGAGCTTGCGGCGAAACGCCTGGAACGCATCCCACTCGGGGTAACGATGGGCGAGCGTCGCGGCGGTCTGATAGTGCAGCTTGCCCCAGTGCGGTCGTCCGATGTAGTCGTTCATGATCTGCTCGACGCCCTGGAAGTAGGCCTCGTACGGGACTCCGATGTACTGGTGGACAGCAATCCAACCCGACGCACGACCGTTGCCGGTCGACAGTGGAATGTCGTCAGCTGCCGAGCATCGAACTTCGATCGGGAACATTGGCTTCACCGGCAGCGTCTTCACCAGCGCCTCGATGCGGCCGAGCGCGTCAGGCACCGCGTCGAGCGGCACGCCGTACTCCATCTCAAGGAATCGCACCTTGCGCGGGCTCGCGAAGATCCGATCGCTTCGATCAATCAGTTCACGCTCCGACGCGGCCGACATGACGAGCTTGGCGACTTTGGGCGCCATCTTCGGGAAGCGACGGCCGACCCGGCACACCGTTCCGAAGGCCAGGTTCTCACCGATCCACTTGTCTCGAATGTAGGCCGCCTTCGACTGCGGCGCGGCCGGCGCATCAGTCACGGTGTTGCGCTTCACCTGGCATCGACGAGCGCCGGGCATCATGTAAAACTCAACGTGATCCGTTGAGTGCATCACGGTCCGGAAGTCGGCGATTACATCGTGCAGCGGTTCGATTGTTTCGACAGCGTGCAGGTTGAATGCCGGCACGCAACGCAGCGTCACCTCGGTGAGGATCCCGAGCGCGCCGACACTCACGCGGGCAATCCGGAGCAATTCTGGGTCGTTCTGCTCGTCGGCACGCATGATCGTGCCGTCTCCGGTGACCATTTCGAGGCCAACAATGCGGGTCGAGATGTTGCCGAGCCCGGCGCCGGTGCCATGCGTGGCGGTGGCCGTTGCGCCGGCAATCGACTGATAGGCAATGTCACCCAGGTTCGGGAGTGCCAGCCCACGACTCGCGAGCTCGTTGTTGAGCGCATGGATCCTGATGCCGGCCTGCACGGTGACGTCGTGGCCGTCGGTACTCAGCACCTGCTTCATCGCGTCGAGCGAGACGAGATGTCCATCGGTCATTGCCGTGTCCGTGAATGAGTGTCCGCTGGCGATGACCTTGACGCGTTCGCCGGCCGCATGGGCAGCGGTGACGATGCGGACGATGTCGGCCGTCGACGTCGGCTCATGCACACCCATCGGGTGACACCGCTGATTGCCGGCCCAGTTGCGAGTAGGAACGCTCATCACCCGAGCGTAGGTCTCGCGTCGAGTTACTTCGGGGTCGGGACCAGGTGTCACGCTCAGCGAGTTCTGGGTCGACCTTGGTGACTGGCTGCCGGAACCGCCAGTCGGTTGCTAGAAAGCAGGCATGGCCGATCTGTTCAGCAACGAGCCGATCCCGACCGATCAACTCCCCCGACTCGCTGACGACGCATTCGTACCCGTCGACCCCCGCTATCTCCAAGTGAGTCTCACCGGCCTTGCGCTGACAGCAACGGTCGTCGCAACTGGCACGGTGGTCCTCGCGACGCAGTCCGAGTGGAGTGTTCTCGCGCTCCTCATCGGCAGCGCCGCCTTGCTGGTGCTGGTGCTGGTCGCGGTGATGCGCGTGTTCGAGGTTCGGCGACTCGCCTATCAACTCCGCGAGCACGACCTCTCGCTGAGAAGTGGCGTGATCAGCCACCGAGTCGAATCACTGCCATTCAGTCGTGTCCAGCACGTCAACATCCACCGCGGCCCAATCGAACGATCGCTGGGCCTCGCCACGCTGCAGGTGAGCACGGCGGGCCCCGACATCAGCATTCCCGGCCTGGCTCGAGCGGACGCCGAGCGGATCAAACTCCTCGTCACCGAACGTGCCGACGCCGTGGTCGACGACGACCCCCCAGCACCCTCGCTCCCACCACCACGACCTCCGACGGGATGATCGACCTCTCGGTTCCGCAACGGCAGTCGCCCTTGGCCATCGTGTTCCTCGGTCTGCGCATTCTTCGTTCATTGGGCATCGCGCAAATCGTCATCGTCGTGCTGTTCATCATGCGCGCACCGTTCAATGGAGCGCTGAGCGTGCTGCCCTTCGTGATCATCGTCGCCTTCGGCGGATTCTCGGCGTTGGCGTGGTGGCGATACACCTTTCAGGTCCTCGACGATGAGTTGGTCGTCACCAAGGGCATCGTGCGTGTGGTCCGTCTGAACGTGCCCATCGAGCGAATCCAGAGCATCGCCATCGAACAACAGTTGCTGCACCGGCTGACCGGTCTGGTCAAGGTCGCCGTTGACACTGCAGGCAGCAATGAGGCGGAGTTCTCGATTGATGCAGTTGCTCGACCGGTGGCTGAGGAGCTGCAGCGCCGGGCCGTGACGGCTGTTCCCACACCGGTGAAGATCGGTAGTGCACTCCCTCCACCCGTGCTGGCCGAGGACCGCGTGGTGTTCACCCACGACGGGCGCCGGCTGTTGGCGATGGCACTCACGACGTGGCCGCTCACCGGACTGCTCGTGCTTGGTCCCCTGCTTGCGTTCGGAGGCGACTTCTTCAACCGGCTCCCCGACGTCGGGCTCGGCGATCAGCCGTTCCGCTGGTGGTGGGTACCCGTCGGTATCGCTGGCTTCATCGTGTTCAGCATCGTGCTCAACATCATCCGGGTCTTCCTCCAGGATTGGGAGCTCAGCCTGCGGGCGAGCGCCACGAGCCTCCGCCGCACCTCGGGCCTGCTGTCGAGAACGAGCACGGCGAGCAGCGTCGATCGCATCCAAATGGTGACGAGCGCGCAGAACCCGCTCCAACGACGGGCCGGGCTGCGCGGCATCGAACTCGCGACCGTCGGTCAGCGCAACCTGTCAGTCGATGGGTGTGACGATGCACAGTTCACGACGGTGCTGACTCTGGCTGCGGTCACGCCGATCGAGGAGCTGCTACTCGACCGACGGATTCATCCTGCCGCGGTCTGGCTGGCTGTTCGTAACGCCACCGTGGTCTGCGCGTTGCTGACCGGAGCACTCTTCTGGCTCATCGGCTGGTGGTCACCGCTCGCCCTCACTCCCATTCCGCTCGTCTGGGCGACCACACGACTCCACGTCGCCAACTTCCGATGGGGGCTCGGTCAACAATTGGCCAGCTCGAGCCACGTGCTCTCGTTGAGGACCGAGCAGGCAGTGCTCCACAAGACGAATGCCGTTACGGTGACTCAGTCGATCTTCGAACGCCGCCGTGGATTGGGCCGGGTGCAGCTGATGACTGCATCCGGCGCAATCTCCATCGGGATGATCCCGATCGAGGAAGCGCACGCTGCCCGCGACACAATTCTCCATGCGGTCGAGATCGACACACGGCCCTGGATCTGAGCCCGCCTACCGACCCGCTGGACTCCGAGTGACGATCGCGAAGGTCAACAGAAACAGCCCGGCCGATCCCGTAAGGGCAATGGGCAAGGTGCTCCACTGCGCCACAGCACCGAGCGCCACGCCGCCGGCGATCTCGCCGACCGATTCAGCCTGTCCGAGGAACGACTGGACGGTGGCGCGCACGTTGCTCGGCGTCCGGCGGTTCACCCAGATCGTTGCCACCGCCGGGATAATTGCCCAACCGATTCCCCGCACGACAAAGGTTCCAGCAATGCCCACCCACACGTTCGGCGCCCACGCCAACACGATCGTCCCTGCCACGGCAAGCCCGACGCCCCAGAGGTAATAGCGCCGAGGCGCGCCGGCGCCACCGACTCGCGTCTCAATGAAACGCAGAGCAAGAACACCCGCGAGCAACCCGACGACACCAAGCAGGGTGAACCACACGATGGGGTTCGCAGTCTCGGGAAAGCCAAGATCGATCAGCCGTCGGTTGAACAGCCGATCGACGGCTTCAGCACCACTGTTCAGCGTCAGCGTGGCACCCAGCACGAGGAAGATCTGCGTGTCGTGGCGCGCCAAGCTCACGCCTTCTTTGAAGATCGCCTTTGACTCGGCAAAGCGGTGTTCGGTCACCGGTGTGAAGTTGTGTTCGGTAAACAGCAGCGCGACAAACAAGCCGAGCGCCAGGCGGATCAGCCCCATCACGATCATCGCCGTTGCAAGATCGGTTGCCCAGGCCAGCACCCCGGAAGCTGCCAGACCGACGACCCCGCCGAGGAGTCGCCACCGCTCACGGCGGGCGAGAACCTGATCGATGCGCAACGGGTCGTTGAGTTCGTCGGTGATCCACGCCACGTCAGCGCCGCTCATGAACGTGAACCCCACGCCCCAGGCGACCTGCGTGAGTAAGAGTGGAACGAAATCGGTGGTCAGGCCGACCGCGGCAAACGCCAACCCCATGATCACGTGCGAGATCACAATCGAGCGCTTGCGGCTGAGGGTGTCGGCGACAACGCCCGTCGGGATCTCAGCGATCAATACGGCGACTTCGAGCGCCGTTCCGAGCAGCACCAACTGCAGCGGTTCGAGGTCTGCATCGGTGACGAAGTAGATCAGCGCGGCGAGGCCATACCCGCGAAAGGTTGCGCTCGACAGCGCGGTCCACCACAGGAAGACCGGGACCGGGTCACGCGTTGCCACCCGCGCGACCGTACGTCATCATTCCATCGCGCCTGCACAGCCAGTGACGTCGATCCCTCTGATCTCGTCAATCTCGATGTGTACTTCTTCGATTAATGGGGAGTGGACACCTCTGTGGCTTGTTCCAGTACCTCGACGGCGCGCTCAAGCTCGGTGATCGTCGTGGTGCAGTGCACCGAAAGACGCAGCAACGGCGGCAGGTTCCGCCGCTCCACGTCGTAGCGCGATGAGCCGACGAACGTGACCGACGCGTTGACGCCGGCACGGCCAAGCGCTGCCTGCAAGTTCGCCGAGGAGACGGACGGCGTTGCGGTGGTCACGATGCCGGATTGCTCGATGCCTTCGTCGTAGATGGTCATCCCGATGTCGGCGAGCATCACGCGGAGCTGCGCTGCTCGTTCGGTGATCGTTGCCTGGATCCGATCGACTCCGATCTCGAGAGCGACATCAACAGCGGCGCCAAGACCGAGCCAACCGGCATGGCTGTACTCCCAGTATTCGAAACGTTGCGCACCGTCGGCGAACGTGTAGTCGTCGGTACTCGACCAATCCGCTCCGTGGTGGTCGGGCTGCGACGGAGTCACCCGGTCGAGGATCGCCGTGCGGGCGTAGAGGAATCCTGTGCCGCGCGGACCACGCAGGAACTTGCGGCCGGTGGCGGAGAGGAAGTCACAGCCAATTTCATCGACGTCGACGATGCGTTGCCCAACGCTCTGGCATGCGTCGAGGAGGTACGGCACCCTCGCGGCATTGGCGAGACGACCGACCTCGACAGCGGGGTTCACCAAGCCACCGTTCGTGGGGACGTGCGTCAACGAAATCAGTGCGACGTCGTCGGCACGCTCGAGCCGCTGCGCCAACGCGTCAACCGACACCTGGCCGTCTTCATCGCTCGGCACCCGATCGATCACGATGCCGCGCGTCTTGGCAGCATGGATGAAGGCAATGGCGTTGGCGCCGTATTCGTGATCGTGCACGATGATCCGTTGACCCCGCTCCATCGGAATCGACCAGAACGCAGCATTCCAGGCCTCGGCGGCACTGCCGAACCGAGCAATCTCCGACGACTCCGCCTCGATCATTCGGGCGATCGACGATGCCACATTCGCGTCAGCATCGACCATCACCTTGGCGGCTTCATAACCACCGATCGTTGCCTCGAGCTGGAGATGGCCCACCTGCACATCGAGAACCCGCTGGTCGGGCAACGATGATCCACAGTGATTGAGATGGATCAGTGTGTCGGTACATCCGGGCGCGGAACTGCGCACGTCTGCGATCTCGTTCTCGGTCAGCGGCACAGCGAGCGGCACAGTCACCGGCTCGACGCTACAAGCGACGCGGCGACCCGGGTCGAACCCCGGGCCGTCGGCCGAGCACGCTGATCGTGCCGCTCAGGCGAGTGCGTCGAGCAACGCGTTTTCCACCACTTCGGTCAGGGCCGGGTGAATGTAGAGGACCGATTGCGCGATGTCTTCGGCCCTCTGGTCGAACTCCATTGCCTGGATGATCGGCTGAATCAACGTGGCGGCCTGCGGGCCCAGGATGTGCGCGCCGATGATCAAGCCCGTCTCTGAGTTGACGAGCACCTTTGCGAAACTGGTCTCATCCACGATCGCCCATCCGTAGGCCGTGCCGGCATAGTCACGCTTGCCCACGGTGAACGGAACGCCTTGCGCTTCGGCGTCTTGCTCGGTGAGGCCGACGCTGGCCACCTGGGGGTTGGAGAACACGGCACCGGGCACGGCCTTGTAGCTCTGGCGGCGAATCTTGTCAGGGTTCGCGATGTTCCAGAACGCGACGGCTGCCTCAGCGTTGGCGAGGTGCTTGAGTTGATAGCTGTTGGCGATGTCGCCAATGGCCCACACCCCTTCGACATTGGTGGCCATCGTGTCATCGACCACCACGGTGCCGTGGTCGTGGCACTCGAGCCCACCGCTCTTCACGTCGAGCAGATCGCTGTTCGGTTCGCGTCCAGTAGCAACCAACAGTTCGTCGACCACGATCTTTTCTCCACCGTGAGTGATCACGATGCCATCGTCGTTGCGCTCGACTTTGGTTGGCACATGCCCCATGCGGAGATCAACGCGTTGGGAGAAGATCTCCGTGAACCGTTCGGCGACGTCATTGTCGAAGCCGCGCAAGAGACCGTTGGAACGATTCATCATCGTCACCTCGCTGCCGAGGGCCGAGAAGACGTGGCCCATCTCGACAGCGATGAAGCCGCCACCGATGATCCCGAGACGCTTCGGCAGGTCGGGCAGCCGCATGATCGTGTCGGACGTGTGGAACCCGGTCTCGGCCAAACCCGGGATTGGCGGCGTGACCGGTCGGGCACCCGCTGCGAGCAATATCTGCGGGGCGGTGAGGTGGCGTTGCGGGCCCTCGTTCATATCGACTTCAAGCAGCTTGTCGCCTGCGAAACGGGCGGTGCCCTCGAACAGGGTGACGTTGGGCGACCCAGTCGCGCGGTACTCGCGGCCACTGGCAGAGATCGAGTCGATGCGCCCGAACACGCGATCGCGAAGTGCCGCGAAGTCAACCCCGTTGTACTGCGTCTCGATGTTCAGCTTGCCCGAACGCTGCGCGGACAGCGCCGCGTCGGCAGGCAGGACGAACATCTTCGACGGAATGCAGCCGACGTTGAGGCAGGTGCCGCCGTACGTCCCCCGCTCGATGATGGCAATGTTCCAGTCGTTCATGTACTCAGGGATCGAGTTGCCTGAACCCGACCCCACGATGATCAGGTCGAATTGTTCGGTCTGCGTTTCAGTCACGCAGCGATACAACCACATCCCGTTTGCGTACCCACCATGGATCGCCGATGACACAACATGGGTGCGCAAACGAGACAGTGCGCCGGTCGGCGTGGCAGGGTGGGGCGATGTTCGAAGAACAGGCGGGCCAACAGGCAGGACGGTTGTCGGGAGACGGGTTCGTTCGGTGTAGTGACGGCCACGTTCGATGGGGTGTGTTCGGAGCAGCCGGTGTGGTGTTTGTCCTGCGCGAAAGCGATGGGCCGAAGGTCATGCTGCAGAAGCGATCGCAGATGGCCCACGAAGGCGGCACGTGGAGCTGCGCCGGCGGCGCGCTCGACCAGGGCGAGATGCCAATGGAAGGTGCGCTGCGCGAAGCCTCAGAAGAGGTTGGCGTCGTTCCGGGCACGCCGCGATTGCTCGGCGAGTACATCTTCAAGCCGGCCCTCGATTGGGCCTACACCACCGTCGTGGTCGAGGTCGACGAACGGTTTGGCAGCTCGATCAACTTTGAGACCGACGCAGTCGAGTGGTTTGCTCCCGCCGACGTCGAGCAGCTCGCTCTCCACGCAGGCTTTGCGGCAGCGTGGCCTCACCTCCGCCAGATCGTGCAATCCGCAGACTGAATCACACCGGGATCTGACCCCTCGTGCGACGCGGACAGATCAGCCGATGATGTTGGCGGCGCCGTTGTTCACACCGACAAGGTGGGTGTCGTCGGCAAAGCGGGACATGCGCCAGTTGCTGTCGATATCGACATGCCACTCGCTGACCGAAGTGTTCTGTGGGCTGGCGACCGGGAGCTGACGGAGATCGAAAGATGCTCCGGGCCAACGGCGGACCGCAGTCACCATGATGACGCCGCCATGGCACACGACCCACACCGTCTTGCCGCGGTACTCCTTCACAACCCGATCGGTTGCCGTCATCACGCGGTCGGCGAACACCAGACCTGACTCGCCGCCTGGCGACAGGGGGTTCTCCCAGTCACTCCATGGGGCGATGCCGTACTTCTCGGTGTACTGCGCGATCGTCAGGCCTTCGGCTTCGCCCGACGTGCGTTCCATCAGATCTGCGTGCTGTTCGGGCACCATGCCGAGCGGCTCGGAGATGATCTCGGCGGTGTGGACTGCTCGTTGCATCGTGCTGACCAACACTGCATCGGGCCGCATCGACTCGTCGGCCGCCAGTCGTGAACGAAGCGCTTCGGCCTGCGCGACGCCAAGATCGGTCAACCCGCCGCACGACTCCTGGCCGCTCAGCCAACCCTCGGCATTCGAAGCCGACTGGCCGTGGCGGATCAGAATCATGCGTGTCACGTCGCTCATCGCCCCAGCATGACATCACTGCCGCACACCGGTCCAGACGCCGTGCGAACAGGTGGAGGGCACAGCGGTCATAACATCATGTCCATGACCGACGCGGCGCTGACCACCACTGTCCGCACCGTGCAGGGCACCTGCCACCACGACTGTCCCGACTCATGTGGCTGGATGGTCACAGTAGAAGAAGTGCCCGACGCAGCGCCGGTCGCGGTGAAGCTCCGCGGCTGGTCCGAGCATCCGTATTCAGCTGGCGAGTTGTGCCCCAAGGTCAACCGATTCCTCGATCGGGTGTACAGCCCAGAGCGCCTCCTCCACCCACTGCGACGAGTCGGGCCCAAGGGCAGCGGCGAATTCGAGCAAATCACCTGGCACGAAGCGCTCACCGATATTTCCGCCAACCTGCATCGCGTCATCGACGAGCACGGCGCCGAAGCCGTCCTCCCCTACTCCGATGCCGGCAACCAGAGCTTGGTCTCACTCATGGGATTGAGCGGACGATTCTTCGGCCACATGGGAGCGACCAAACTGGTGCGCGCCATCTGCGGCGTCACAGTTGGCGCCGGCATGAGCAAGACCATGGGCTCACCGCGCGGCCTCGACCCAATGGAGCACGAACACAGCAAGCTCATCATCCTGTGGGGAACCAACACCCGACTCACCAATCGTCACCTCTGGCCGACGATCGAGACAGCTCGAGCCAACGGCGCGCGGCTCGTCGTGATCGATCCAATTCGCACCCTCACCGCTGACGCGGTCAACTCTGCGGTCGGTGACCAGTTCATCCAGCCGCTGCCCGGCACCGACATCGCCATGATGCTGGCCGTGATGCACGTGCTGATTCGCGACGGCCTCACCAACGATGACTGGGTCGCCGACCACACACTCGGCTTCGACGAACTGCGCGCCGCAGTGGCCGACTGGACTCCAGAACGCGCCGCCGAAGTCTGCAGTGTGGACGCCACCGTCATCACCCAACTCGCACATGACTACGCAACCATTCGACCGGCCGGAATCCGGACCCTGGTCGGACCGGAACACCACGAGAACGGTGCCATGTTCCACCGAACGCTGGCCTGTCTCCCCGCGCTCACAGGAGCCTGGGCCGAACGTGGCGGTGGATTGTCGAAAAGCACCGGAGCATGGACTGAGAGCAACATTGATGTCGACGCGATGCTGCGGCCGGACATGGAAGTAGGCGACGCACGCACACTGAACATGAGCCGCCTTGGAGAGATTCTGACGCACCCGCATGCTGGCGAAACTGACGGTCCTGGCATCCATGCCTTCATCAACTGGAACTGCAACCCGGTCGTGACCACGCCGAATGCCGAGGCAACGCGACGCGGTCTGCTTCGAGATGACCTCTTCACGGTCGTCCACGAACAGTTCATGACCGACACCGCGCGCTACGCCGACATCGTGCTGCCAGCAACAACGCAGATCGAAGCCGACGACATCGTGCTGTCATGGGGCTCACTGCACATCAACTACAACCACGCAGCGATCGACCCGCCCGGCGAAACGGTGAACAACACCGAACTCTTCCGGCGCCTTGCGGCTGCAATGGGCTACACCGAACCAGCGCTCTTCGACGACGACGACACGATCATGCGCGAGGCGCTCCCCGCCATCGATATCGATGCATTGCGCTCATCGGGTTGGCTCCGAGCGGATTACCCCGATGACGGTCGCCCCTTTGGCGACGGCGACTTCGACACGCCAACCGGTCGCGTCCACCTCGCGTCCGACGAACTCGAAGCGATGGGTCAACCCCGAATGCCGACCTACGTTGCACCGAACGAGGGGCCCGGTGGCGATGCCACCCTCGTTGCTCAATTCCCACTCCAGCTCCTCACCCCCAAGCATCACGCTCGATTCCTCAACTCGGGTTACTCCCATCTGCCGAAGCATGGGCCTGCCGAGGGTGGGCCGTTCGTCGAACTCTCTGCTGAAGACGCCGCGCATCGCCAACTTGCAGACGGAGACGTTGCACGCGTGTGGAATCACCGGGGGTCGATCGAAGTCCCAGTGAAAATCACCGAGCGACTGCGCCCCGGGGTCATCGCGATCCCATGGGGATGGTGGAGTGCACATCACTCAGATGGCAAGACCGTCAACGCACTCACCAACGACACCCTGACGGAGTGGGGCGGCGGCGTCGCGTTCTGGGACACGCTGGTCGAGGTGGGTCACCCCGCCTGATCAGAGCGGCGTATTCACCACTCGCAAGATCGTGGTCGTCGTCGTGATGTCGAGGCGCCGCGTGAACAACACCTGCACATCGCCCGTCGTCCCCAACAATTCATCGATGGAATCGACCAGCCCGGTGGCATCGGGTTGCACGGGCCCGGTGAGCTTCACGATGACCTGACCGTCGACGATTGTCAGGCCCTCCACCGCCACTTCGTTGACCGTGGCCCATGCTTCGACCTCGACCTCGACGGGACCGAACAGCACCTCGTCCCTTGTGGGTTCAGGCTCTCCGTTCGGGACATCCTCGCGCTTCAACCAGGTCAGCTGGACTTCCAACGTCTGCTCGAGCTCGGCGTCAAGACGTTCAATCAGTGACGCCACCGACGGCGCGTCACCGACACCACTTGCGTCGACACGCACGACGCCATCGGCAATGGTCAATGCGTCGCGCCGGCGACCGCTCGGTGGTGCGTCCTCGGCCAACCAGTCGTCGACGATGATCTCGACTTCAGCTTGCAACCGCTCTTCGTCGCTGACAATCGTGGTCGTCGGCACGGCGGTCGTGGTCGTAACGGCGCGCTGCACCTGATCCCATTCAGTCGACACGATTCGATCAGCGCCGAACTCTGCCTCCATCGCTTCGACCAATGCCGTCTGGTCGATGGGCGGCTCGAAGCTGCGCACCGACACCGTGATGCGCTCACCTTCGAACGTGATGTCGGGAGTGCGCGTTGCTTCCACCGGTCCCAACCATGTGGCGACGATCTGTTGTGCCTCGATCTCACGGTCACTCTGTTCCACGGCGGAGGTCGACGCTTGGAACAGTGGGATGGCGATCGCGACCACCACGATCAACACCATTGCCGAAACGGCCAGCGAACGAAGACCTGTCGTTGCAAGTCGCTTCGGCGGAACAAATCCCGTGATGACGAACACGACAGCGCCGGCGAGGATGATCGCGGCCAGGTTGGTCGTGTACAGCAACATCGCGCCGCGCGCGAATGTTGGGTTCCCTGCTTCGAGCGTGATGCCGACCGTTGCCAGCGGCGGAATCAACGCGACGGCAACGGCAACGCCAGGCAACGAACTCGACGTGTCCTTGCGCACCGTCGCATACGCGCCAGCGGTACCCGCTCCGAGCGCCACGACGAGGTCGCGGATGTCCGGGGCAACACGACTGGTGACCTCGCCAGGTAGCTCGCCGTTCATGAAGATCGCAGCGAGGACGTAGGAGAGCGCGATGGAACCAACAGTGGCCAACGCGACCACGCCGAACGAACGCAGCGCTTTGCGAAAAAGAGCCATCGAAATGCACGCTGCCGTCGCGAGAACAGGCGTCATCAAGGGCGCGAGCAGCATGGCTCCGATCACCACGGCAGCGGAGTCTGCAGACAAGCCCATGACGGCGACGATGACCGACAGCGTCGTCATCATCGCGAACCGGAACCCCCAGTGCTCTTGCCGCCTGATCGCAAGTTCCAACATCACGCGTTGGCGCTCTTCGGAGTCGAGATGTCGGTGCCACCACACGCGCGGTCGCTGCAAGGTGGTGAGTGACGGATCCTGGTCACTCGCGCCCGTGCCGGTGCTCGACGCAGCGCCTCGGGTATCAGTCATCGAGCCGAGGTTACGAAATGTGGAGCACGAATCAGCAGCGCCGGAGGTGCCAGCGTTCCCGTCTACGTTCAGCGACACCATTAACCTGGCCGAATGGCTGGGGAATTGATCTACGCATTCCGCGTCCTGCGCCTCCCGCTGCTCGATGCCGGCGGGGCTCCCATCGGGCGCGTCGAAGACCTGGTGGCTATTCCCGGCCGTCCAGGCGACGAGGACGAGGCCGGCATTCCACCGAAGATTGTGGGTTTTGTCGCCTCCAGCCAGCGCCGACGGATCTTCGTCAACGCCAATCGAGTGAGCGAGTTAAACGGCGACGGTGTGCGGCTGCAGAGCTGGGACGTCGATCTCAACCCGTTCAAGCCGCGCCCTGGTGAGGTCTTGATCAACGCCGAGCTCATCGATCGCAAGGTCGGCAACGAAACGGTCAGCGACATCGCCATGCAACCGAAGTCCGATGGTCGCTCATCATGGTGGGAGATCGACAAGGTTCGCCTGGCTTCGCGTAGCTCACTCCGACGCCGCCCGACGTACCGACTCGTCGACTACGAGCAAGTGCCGGCACTCTTCGACAAGCCGACTGAGATGCAGGCCGAAGCAGCCCGTCTCCGAGATTTCCATCCGGCTGAAGTCGCTGCGTTCGTGCGCGCGCTCAGCAGCGAGCAACGCCACCAGATTGCGGAAGCAATGGATGACGAGCGACTCGCCGACGTGCTCGAAGAACTGCCAGAGGAAGAGCAGGTTCGTATCGTCGAGAGCCTCGACCGCGAGCGGCTTGAAGGCGTCTTCGATGAGATGGACTTCGATGACCTCGCCGATTTGCTCGGCCAGATGTCGAAGACGCAGCAGGAACAGATGCTCGACGTCATGGACGACGACGATGCCGCAACGGTGCGCCGCCTGCTGTCGTACGAAGAAGGTACCGCCGGTGGCCTGATGACGCCCGAGGTGATCATCCTCGGTCCCACCGCAACCGTCGCCGAGGCCCTGGCACAGGTGCGTCACCCGGACTGGGTCGTCAGCATTGCTGCACAAGTTTTCGTGTGCAACGCACCGTTCAAGGCCCCGACCGGCAAGTTCCTGGGCATCGCGCATGTCCAGCGTCTGCTGCGCGAGCCGCCCAACATGGAGATCGGCCGCCTCCTCGACGATGTTCCCATCGTCAGCCCAGAGATCAGCGACCGCGAAGTTGCTGAACGTCTTGCCAGCTACGACATGCTCGCAGTCGCAGTGTGCGACCAGGCTGGTCGCCTGCTCGGCGCGGTCACCGTCGACGACGTGATCGACCGCATGCTTGGACCCGTGTGGCGCAAGCGGCAGCGCCCATCACGCACACCGGAAGTGAGCGCCACATGAGACGGCGCGAGAACCTCTCCGAACCGCGGTCGTCGCATCGCATCGGCGTGCAATACGACTCAGACGTCTTCGGGGCATTCGCTGAATCGATCGCGAACTTCCTGGGTACGGCGCGGTTCCTCGTCTTTCAAACGATCGTCATCGCGCTCTGGATCATCCACAACATCGCGGCGCCGGACCGATTCGTCTTCGACTCCTGGGCACGTGGTTTCGTGCTGCTCACGCTTGTGCTGTCGGTCCAGGCCTCATACGCCGCGCCGCTGATCTTGCTTGCCCAGTCCCGTCAGGAACGCCGAGATCGGATCACGTCCGAGAATGACCGCGAAGTCGCCGAACGAACTCAGAGCGACACCGAGTTCCTCGCTCGCGAAATCGCGAGTGTCCGCGTCACAATGAGCGACATGGTCACCGGCGAAGACTTCGGCGACCGAATCGATCGCCTGCATGAGACAATCGAAGCGTTGTCAACGCAGGTTGCTCAGCTCTCGGGGTCGACGCCGAGCGGCGACACAAGCGACAGCAACTCGATCGTGGCCGACGAGAACTGATCAGGCTGCTCCCACGGGCCGAGATGATCGGTCCCGATTTCACGCACCTCAGCACCGAGCGCCTTGGCCAACGCCCGCTGTTTACGGGGGTTCACGAGACGATCGTGGGTCGTGATCAACATCCCTGCCGGAATATCAAGACTTCCCGCCCAGTCGGTCGCGTCGTATGCACCCAATGCCCTGCCCGCCTCGAGCACAGTGCCAATATCCGCGCGTTGTGACTCTCCGCGCAGCCAGGGGATGTACTGCCGAAGTCCGTGTCCCTCGGCGAGCATCTTCTCGAGGAATTTCTTCATGAAGCGACCGGCAACCCTCGAGCGCAATACGGCGCCCATCGCAGGGAGAAAGCGCCACCGCAATCGCTCGCGGAGCGTGCCATTCCATTCGAGCGCTGTCGCCTGTGCGACGAGACCGGCAACGAGATCAGGGTGGCGTCGGGCAAGCAACATGCTGATCGGTCCACCCATCGAGTAGCCGATCGCCACCACGTCGGTATCGCCGAGGTGACGTAGAACGGCAGCGGCGTCGTCGGCGACATCTTCGAGTGTGAACGGAGTCGGGCTCCTGAGCCCCCGGCCGTGCCCGCGATGATCAATGCCGACAAACGAACAGCGCTCTGCAAGCGCTTCGTAGGCGGTGAAGAACTGCAGATCGCTCGACGCTGTCCATCCGTGGAGCAGGACGACCGTCGGCGTCGTCGGATCAGCATGGCGATGTTCGCGGATGAAGAACTCGCCGCGCCCATCGATGTTGACGATGCGCCCGACTGGCAACCATGGCAGTGCGGCACCTCCACTCATCGGATCAGATGTCATGGTGACGTCAGCCATGATGAGGATCGTTCGTCAGCGGTTGGATTGGCGTAGAGACCGGGTGGGCCGGATGTGGGATGCCGGTGAACTCCTGCAACCGCACCCCAAGCCGTTCGATCTCGCGGAGGAGACCGATCGTGTCGAGGCACTCGTCGCCTGCGACAGTCACTCCAGGGTCGAGGTCGCCACGGACGATCGCACCAGTGAAGGCAGCGGCTGTCGCAGCGGCGCACGTGCCAACGAGTTCTGCAACGCCGGCCACAAGAGTCAGGCGTTCACCGCTCGAGTTCGCGCCGCGCACTTCAACACGCACCGCACCCACTCCGCCTTCGCGGTGTGGCGGGCTCAACATTGGTAGGCGTGCAGTGAGGCGGTCGCGGCGGTTGGCTGAAACGCGAGCGCTGATGCGATGAACATCAGGGAACAACTCGTGGAGGAGCATCGGCGATGCGAGTTCACCGCGATAGCAGTCGTAGGCACCGACCGGCTCGGGGAACCAGCAGAGTTCACGGCCCGATCCCGACGGGCGATTGATCTGTTGCCCATCGTGCAGGCCAACAGCACGTCCGGCCAGCGCCTTGTGGTGCTGACGGGCACAAGCTGGACCGGCTGTTCCGTGAACGGCGAGGTGAATCTCGTCGCAGTGGTGCAGCTGTCCGACGAGGTATCGAGCGAGCAGGCCCGTCAGTCCCGGCGACATTCCGCCTCCGACGACAACCGACACGCCGTGCTGAGCCGCCGACTCGTGCAGCTCGCTCAACGCCCGAACGTTGTCAAGGTCATCCGAGGTGGAGACCACCGATACGCCGTGTGCCAAGAGCTTGACCGCCGAACGAATCTGCGGGCCACCGTGAGCAAGCACCGCAACATCGCAATCTGCCGCCTCAGCCATGGTTCCCCGCGGGTCGACCGCGACCACTTCGCAACCGGGAGCGACAAGGTCGAGTCGCTTCGCAATCCGTTCACCGGTGACGCCGCTGCCGACGAGGGCGAGACGTGTCATCAGTTCTCCGGCAGCTCAAGCGGGCGCCATCCGCCATGCTGTGGCGGAGTCCCACCAGTGCCGCGTACCCGCAATGCAGCGGCAAATGCGCCTGCCAGCAGGATCGCCGAAATCGCCCCACGGATGAATTTCATTCCTTGAGCATGTTCGATCGGACGCCCAATCGCAACGTGTCAGTTCTCATGGTCGGAAACCCGACGACGAGACCAGCGCGAGTGGGGGCGGGAGTGCGAGCTGTACTGACGTATCTCGCGATTGGTCTAGGTTCTGATGCAACCGACCAACAAAGGAGCCTCCGATAGCTGACCAGATCCAGTACGCAGTGTCATGGAAGATTCACGACGGACAGGTCGACGCCTTCAAGTCGCTCGCCGCTGAGGCGACCGCGCTCGTCGAACAGAACGAGCCGAACATGCTCGGCTACCAGTGGTACATGAACGCGGACCAGACCGAGTGCACGCTGATCGAGCAGTACCCGAGCGCTGAGCACATCCTCGTCCATCTCGGAAATGTCGGCGAGACGCTCGGCAAGCTGTTGGAGATTGCTGATATCAGCATCAACGTGTTCGGTGAGATTGGCGACGATGCGCGCGCCGCACTTGATCCGCTCGGCGCCGTGTATCACTCGCACGTGATTGGGTTCAGCCGGTACTGAATCGTTGCTGCCACTCGATACACAGCGAGCGCGGTCGGGTTGAGGAGTCCCAGGTAGCACAGGGATAGTTTTTCGGTAGCAACATGTCGCGGGCGGTCATTTCGCTCGATGAGGGGCCTACTTTTCGCGGATGGCATCCGTTCTTCCATGGTCTTCCCGCCGTCAAATCTCATCGCGCAAAGCGGTTGCCTGTCACCCACAGCGGGACGACGGCAACACCTCAACTGAAGATCCGCTCGCTGCGAAGGTCACCACTGGTGAAGCCGTCGATTTCAGCGAGAGCTGTGGAGGCGCCGACCGAATCGTGGTGATTGCCACGGTCGCAACAGGGGTCTTCGTTGGAACTGACCAGATCATCGAAATCGCTCTGGTGACGCTCGGCTTGACGGGCACCGTTCTCGACGTCTGGGAGACACTCGTACGCCCATCCCGGGCGATATCAACGACCAGCACCGGTGGAATCAGCGAGTCGATGCTCCAAGGGGCCCCGTACTTCGAAGAGATCGCTGGTGACGTTGCAAGCCGACTCGACGGTGCATGCCCCGCTGGTCACGATCTTTCGTTCGACCTTGAGATGCTCTCAAGGGAATTTGAGCTCCTGGATGCCAATCTCACGACGCCGGCTGGATTCGACACGCTGATTGCGACGAGAATGCGGCTCAGCCTCGCCTGCGAAGCCCACGGAGTTGAGTACCCCGACGACAGCTCAGCGAAAGGCGACGCACTTGCCACGGTCGAGCTGTTGAGGAAGGTTGTCGCCCAATGCAACCCTGGTGCTGCCGCTGCTGCACCAGCTCACCTCCAACGTTCTGGTCGGGTCCTTCGACGAGGCGACGCACACCCCATCTCCATTTTCGAACCACGATTCATTGCTGAACGCGCCGACACCTTCGACGACAGCCCCTACCCCCTGAGTTCATGGGCCCCACCGGAACGTGATGCCTGGTGGTCTCCGACTCTGGCATGACGGCCTCTGGACAGCACCGTCTTGCCCTGTGAGACAGGTCGAAGATCGTTCACCATCGCCCCTGGTCACACCCGAAAACCAAAAACGAGACCCCGAAGGGTCTCGTTCGCTGGGTGGGGCTACCTGGAATCGAACCAGGGACCTCATCCTTATCAGGGATGCGCTCTAACCGACTGAGCTATAGCCCCAGCGAGTACGCGATGTTATCGGCGGCCATCCGAAACGACCACAGAGGAATCCCGAGTCGTTCGGGTCGGGTCAGCGTTCGATGTCGCCGGTGTCGTCGATGATGGCTTCGCGAATCAGCGGGCCAGACGCATCGGACAGCGTGACCGGAATCTCTGGTTCCGGTCGACGCACCACAAACCGGCGCATTGGTGAGGTTCGTGACTCGACGACTTCTTCTTCGAGCACGGTGAATCGGGCGCCACCGACAAGATCCGTGATCAGGTTGAACAGTGTGGCGAGCAGCACCCAGAGCCCAGTCAAGCCGAGCACTGCGAACAGGCCAGCAATCCAGGCGCTGTGATAGAGCTCGCCGCCGTTGAATTCGAAGGACTGCCAGCCGAACGACTCGAAAAAGCGCTCGACGTTCTCGACGGTGCCTGTGGCATAGGCAACGTTCCAGAGCAAGACGCCAGCGGTCAGCACGATCACGTACAACACCAGGTTGGTGAGCAGAGCAATCTTGAACACCGACCACGGGTCAACGTGCCGAACGACGCGGGTGACCTTGCGGACACGTGGCTTGCGGCCCAGGATGCGGGGCACCTTGAGCGGAACCGGTACTGGCGCCGGGTCGTAGTCAACCGGGCGTTTCGGGCGACGTCGCGACGACGTCGTGTCATCTTGTGGAGCGTGGTCGACGACCGGGCCGTCGATGTCGGCCCGGCGTAACTCTTCAAGGATCCCGGTCGGGACCTCGGCCACATCAGACGTGTCAGACGTGTCAGACGTGGCGTCCTCGTTCACCTCGGCGTCCGTGACAGCAGCAGTGGTGCCGGCCTCTGCACCTACGGGCTGATCGGGCTCACTGGATGCGTACTCCTCGATCGATTCGACCAGCGATTCATCGAGCGCGTCGAGCTCCGCCGTACTCGGGCCGTCAGCGTCACCGGTGTGATCGGCGGTGAGCGCGTCGACAGCATCGCTCGCCAGCGACGATTCGAGATCCTCTTCGATCTTGCTCACAACGGCGAGTGTACGCAACCCGTTACTGATGAGCCTGTCACGCAATGATCTGACCCGGACACACACCTGCCTGAATTCACGGTGCGTTCGATGCCCTGGCGGTTGCCGTGCTCTCGCCGAGGCGTACCCGGACCGTCACCTCATCATCTCCCGGGCCACGCGACCACGCGACCACTGTTGCCCCATGGCGAGCAGCGAAATCGTGTGCGGCGGCTGCACCACCGTCCAGTGACGCCAGCGCAGCAGCATCAGCAGCAGTCTGCGCCCGCGCCCGATCCTGTGTCACACCCCCGAAGTCGACCAGCGCCGTCAGCAGCGCAACACCAAGTAGCAACGCCACGACCAACACCAGCACGGCGGACTGGCCGCGATCTTGTTGACATCTCATGCGAACTCCCCTCACTCATTTGAGTTGGGCTGCATCGCAGCAAGAAGGGCGCGTCGGCCGATGTTGTCACCGTCGGACGGTGCGGATCAGTCTTCTCCGTCGACGGCAATGATCGGTGCGACCGATCCAACAGTGTCACCGTCGTCCATGTTCATGACTCGAACGCCGGTGGCATCTCGACCCTGGGAAGAGATCTCACGGACTTCCATGCGGATGGTGATCCCACCCGTGGATACCGCAACAATTTCGTCGTCGATACCGACCATGAACGCTGCGACAACTTCGCCCTTCTTGCCCGTGAGCTTCATGCCCCGCACGCCCTGTCCGCCGCGGCCCTGAACATTGAATTTGTCCAGTTGTGTCCGCTTGCCGTAGCCGGCTTCGGTCATGACCAAGATCGCGGTGTCGTCACGAGCCACGTCGACAGACACGACTCGATCCGCAGCGTTCTTCAACTTCATTCCGCGCACGCCTGCAGCAGTCCGCCCCATTGAGCGGACGTCATTTTCGTTGAACCGGATGGTCATACCGCCGCCCGAGACCATGAAGATGTCGTCGTCACCGTTGGTCTCGATGACCTTGACCAGCTCGTCGCCGTCCTTCAAGTTGATGGCAATCAGCCCGTCGCGACGGCTCTTGTCATACTCGGTGAAGGTGGTCTTCTTGACGACACCGTTCTTGGTCGCAAAGAAGAGGTATCGATCGACACCGAACTCGCGAGTGTCGATGATCGCCTCGACGCGCTCGCCGGGAATGAGTGGGAGCAAGTTGACGATGGGCATGCCCTTGGCTGTGCGCTCGCGCTCGGGAATTTCGAGCGCGCGGAGCCGATACACCTTGCCCAAGTTCGAGAAGAACAAGAGGTGCGCGTGGGCGGTGGTGAAGATGACGTGACGCACGATGTCGTCGAGTTTGAGCTTGCCGCCTGACACGCCACGGCCGCCGCGGCCCTGGGTCTTGAACGAGCCGGCCGGCACCGCCTTGACGTACTGGGCCTCGGTCATCACGATGACGAGTTCCTTGTCGTCGGTCAGGTCCTCAATCGACATGTCACCGTCGTCATACGTCAATTCACACACACGATCGGTCGCGAACTTGTCACGGATCACGGTGACCTCGTCCTTGATGACGGAGTTGAGCCGAGCAGGATCGTCCAGGATCCCTTGCAGATCGATGATCTTGAGCCGCAGCTCGTCGAGTTCGGTCTGAAGGTCAATCCTGGACAGCCGGGTCAGCTGACGAAGCTGCATGTCCAAGATGTCGTTCGCCTGAATCTCGGAGAATTCAAAGGGTGCCGACATCAAGCCGTCACGAGCGATGGCGACGTCGTCGCTGGCCCGGATGAGCTTGATGATCTCATCGATGACATCGAGGGCCTTGATTCGCCCCTCGAGGATGTGTTCGCGATGTCGGGCCTTCTTCAGCCGGTTCTCGGTGCGCCGGGTGATGACCTCGACCTGGTGCTCCACGTAGGCAACAAGAGCGTCGCGGAGGTTGATCTGGCGCGGAACGCCCCTGACCAGGGCAACCATGTTGATCGAGAACGTCGACTGCAGCTGCGTGAGCTTGAACAGGTTGTTCATTACGACGTTGGCATTGCCATCGCGCTTGAGCGTGATAATCAGCTCAGTCTTGCCACCGTTCGAGCCGTCGTTGACGTCGGCGATTCCATCGAGGTCACCGTTGTCGACCAGCTGCTGGATGCGAGCAGCGATGGCAGAGCACGACGTTTGGTACGGCAACTCGGTGACGACGATCTCGTACCGACCGTTCTTGCCCTCTTCGATCGAGGCCTTGGCACGGGTCTTCACCGAGCCGCGACCTGTGCGATAGGCGTCCATGATCCCGGCCTTGCCGAGAATCTGACCGCCGGTCGGGAAGTCGGGCCCCTTGACGAACTCCATGAGATCGTCCGGCGTGGATTCGGGGTGGTCGATGAGGTGCACGACTGCGTCGATGACCTCGCCAAGGTTGTGCGGGGGGATGTTCGTCGCCATACCGACCGCAATGCCCTGGCTGCCGTTGACCAGCAAGTTGGGGAACCGCGCCGGAAGCACGAGGGGCTCCTCGGTGGTGCCGTCGTAGTTCGGGATCATGTCGACGGTGTCTTCGTCGATGCCTGCGAGCAACTCCATCGCCAACGGATCAAGGCGACACTCGGTGTAGCGCGAGGCGGCGGGACCGAAGTCGGGGGAGCCGTAGTTGCCGTGGAAGTCGATCAGCGGATGACGCAACGAGAACGGCTGGGCCATCCGCACGAGCGCGGCGTAGATGGCAGAGTCACCGTGCGGGTGGAACCGCGCCATCGTGTCGCCGGCAACGCGAGCGCATTTGACGTGGCCACGGTCGGGGCGGAAGCCCTGCTCTTCCATGTCCCAGATGATTCGGCGGTGCACTGGTTTGAGGCCGTCGCGCACGTCTGGCAGAGCGCGCGACATGATGACCGACATCGCGTACTCGAGGAACGAGCTCTCCATCTCGTCGTTGAGCGCGATCGGTTGGATCGAACCGCCGGGTGTGGTGTCGTCAGTGGTATCAGTCATGTGTCAGTCGTTTCAGAATCAGAAGTCAAGGTTCTGGACGTCGCGGGCGTTGGTGACGATGAAGTCGCGACGGCTGGCAACGTCGTCGCCCATCAGCACCGACGTGATGTGGTCGGCCTCGGCGGCCTCGTCGACCGTGACCTGCAGCAGCGTGCGGGTGCTCGCGTCCATGGTGGTGGCGCGGAGCTCTTCCCAGTCCATTTCACCCAGCCCCTTCAGACGCTGGAACTGCTTCTTGTGGTTCGGACGCTCGGCCATGAACGCATCCTTGGCCAGGTCGTCCTTGAGGTAGATCTTTTCCTTGCCGATCTCCGTCGAGTACAGCGGCGGCTGCGCGATGTAGCAGTAACCGGCTTCGACCATCTCGCGCATCTGGCGGAAGAAGAACGTGAGCAACAAGGTACGGATGTGGCTGCCGTCCACGTCGGCGTCAGCCAAGCAGATCACCTTGTGGTAGCGACACTTCTCCACGTCGAACTCGTCACCGACACCCGCACCGATCGCGGTGATCAGTGCCTGGATCTCGTTGTTCTTCAACATCTTGTCGATGCGAGCCCGCTCGACATTGAGAATTTTGCCGCGGATCGGGAGGATGGCCTGCGTACGCGGGTCGCGTGCATCGACCGCTGTGCCTCCAGCAGAGTCGCCCTCGACGATCATGATCTCGGACTCGTCGGCATTCTTCGACGAACAGTCCTTCAATTTGTCGGGCATACCAGCGCCGGACAACGCCGTCTTGCGGCGGATGGCGTTACGCGCGTTCTTCGCTGCGGCTCGAGCCTGAGCCGCTGAGAGGCCCTTCTTGACCATCCTGTTGGCTTCGGCGGGGTTCTCGTCCATCCACTCGACGAGGCGGGCGTAGGTGGCCTTTTGGACGAACGAGCGGGCCGGCACGTTGCCAAGCTTGGCTTTCGTCTGGCCTTCGAACTGTGGTTCGCGCAGCTTGACTGACACGATCGCAGTGATGCCCTCACGGACATCGTCACCGCTCAGGTTCGGATCCTTGTCCTTGATGAGGTTCTTCTCTTTGCCGTACTTGTTGACCGCAGAAGTGAGGGCCGTCTTGAAACCCTCGACGTGCATGCCACCCTCGGTGGTGGAGATGTTGTTCGCATAGCCGTGGACACCTTCGTGATACCCGGTGTTCCACTGCATGGCGATGTCGAGGGTCATTCCCTCCGCTTCGTCTTCGTCTTCGAACTGGCAGACCTTGGAGAACAGAGGCTCCTTGGATGCGTTGAGGTGCTTGACAAAATCGACGAGGCCGCCCTTGTACTGGTACGAGATTTCTTGCTCGCGCTCGGCGCGCTCGTCTTTGAACTCGATGATGAGGCCCTTGTTCAAGAACGCCATGGTCTGCAAACGCTCAAGCACAGTGCGGGCAACGAACTCGACGCCCTCGGCCTGGAAGATGGTGGGGTCGGGATAGAACGTGACCGACGTGCCAGTCTCACGACCCCGCTTCGGCGTGTCGCCGACGATGGTCATCTTGCCCTGAGGCTTGCCACCATCGAGGTAGGTCTGCTCGTGTCGCTTGCCGGCTCGGTCAATCTGCATGACAAGCTTGGTTGACAGTGCATTGACGACCGAGACACCCACGCCGTGCAGGCCGCCGGAGACCTTGTAGCCCTCGCCACCGAACTTGCCACCGGCATGCAACACGGTGAGTACTACCTCAGCGGCGCTCTTGCCTTTGTGTTCGCCAGACGGATAGGGATCGACGGGAACGCCGCGCCCGTCGTCGTCGACACGACAGCCACCATCGGCGAGCAGGGTGATGGTGATCTTGTCGCAATGCCCGGCCATCGCTTCGTCGACGGAGTTGTCGACGACTTCCCAGATCAGGTGATGGAGGCCCTGGAGGCCGGTTGAGCCGATGTACATGCCCGGCCGCTTGCGAACCGGGTCGAGGCCCTCGAGCACTTGGATTTGGGCGGCGTTGTAGTCACCGGGCTGACTCGATGACTTCTTCTTGGCGGGGGCTTTCGCGGGTTGTTCGGGAACCTGCTCGGCGGCTGTTTCAGCGGTGTCGTTGGACACTCGTACCTCGATGTTGTCGTCGTTGTGGACACAGCGCGCGGCGCCGTGCGTTTCGGGGCGATCGGGTCGTCAGGCGTGATACATCAGATCAGCCGCAAACCCCCTTTCGCGAATGGGTTTCAGTGTACCGGAGGGGTGTCGCAGAGTTGGGGATCAGCGGGAGCAAATTACAGAGCTGTCAGAACACACGTTCCCACAAAATCTGACCTTGATTTGTTGGTTGAACAGGCGCACTGCATCGGTGCTCCAATTGCGGCCGAGTGATCAACGTTGCGGCGGTGAACGTCACCGTTTGCAGTGCAACTCAGCGTGTTCGTGCGACGCGCACGTCGATACGGCTGACCTGCACGTTCGCGACCTCGGCGAGACGCGCGGAAATCGTTCCGGACAGGAACTTCACCTGTGTTGCCCAGGCCGAATCATCAGCCTCAACGGTCAGGACACCCTGGTCCAATCGAACCGGCCGGACGTGAGCCGCGACGTTCTCACCGACAGCGTCAGGCCATTTGCCGAACACCCCGCCGATTTGTATCCGATCGGTGCCGCGCAGCGACTTCATGATCCCGTCGAGCGACGCAGTGATCGGAACGGGTTCAGCCATTGCTGTACACGGTACTCGGCCACACTTGCAGCACGATCTTCAGACCTGCCGCCAGCGCGGCTGTGCCGATGAGCGTGTTGCTCATCGACACAACGGTTCGACAACTCCCAGAACTGTCAGACGAGTTCCGGCGTGCGCTCTCGGATGACCTCCGGTGTCACGTCGGCGTCGTCATCTTTCTTGCGGCGATCGAGCATCAGCGCGGTCACGGCAAGTCCCACGAGGATCACACCCGGGATCACGAAGAACCAGGTGAACATCCGGAAGTCCGGAAGGCTGGCGACCTTGTCGTAGTTCGAGACTTCTGCCTGCATCGTTGTCACCAGTGGCTCGTAGTGATCGAGCCCCGCCGGCACCTGTTCAAAGATGGCGACATTGCTGCCCATCAGGCCAAGCAGACCCGCGAAGTCGGTCTGCATCTCCGGCAAGCTCTGCAACATGCCGGTCATCGCGGGGAACTGCTCCCCCATGAAGGCCTGCACGTTCTCCTCCGGCATCTGCATGGCGGCGGCCAAGGCCGGCACCATGTTCTCGGCGTCGACACCAAGTGCGGTGAAGCCGTCGAGGTAGCCGTTGAACTTGTCGATGTTCTCCTGGGTCATCGCGGGGACGACGTCACCCAGTGGAACAAACACTTCGTAGTAGTAGGTCGCGGTGATGTCGACGTTGTCCTGATCCATGATCGGCCCGAAGGCATCGATCATGTTCTGGCCACCGTCGGCCTTGTCGGGAAGCCCCATTGCGAACGGGGCGGCGATCAGCATCACCCCGACGAGAAGAACCGCCCACATCAGTTTGCGAGCCATGGCACACACTCCTTTCGGGAGGCGAACCATCGCAACTCCCAACTCCCATCTTGAGCTCCGGCTCGCGCTCGCGATAAGGGCTTTTGTCCTGACGTGCACGTCGTCGCCCCGGCACGCGATGGAATGTGGTCGCGACGCGCAACGCCGCTACATCAGTGGCTCAGCCCCCTGGGCCGGACCTCAGCCCTCAGAGACCTTGCCGGCTTCGACACGCAGGATCCGGTCCGCCTTGGCTGCAGATGGAAGTTCCGTGGCGGTCGTGATGATCACCTGCCCGGGCGGGATGTGTTCGAGCAGTGCCGTGGCGCGTCCGTCATCGAGTTCGGACAGCACATCGTCGAGCACCAGCACCGGAGCGGTCCCCGTTCGTTCAGTGACCAGTTGATGGGCTGCGAGCCGCAGGGCCAGCGCAAGGGTCCGTTGTTCGCCCTGTGAGGCGTGCGTCCGGCTCGGTAACCCATTGATCCTGAAGCTCAGCTCGTCACGGTGCGGACCTACCGTCGAGACACCGCGTCGGATATCGGTGTCACGGACTGCCTGCAAGGCGGCCACCAAGCCAACCTGACGCCAACCTGGTTCGTAGGTCAGCTCGATTGGCGTGGCGACCCCAGCGAGCTGCTCATAGGCGTCATGCACCATGGGAGTGATGCGCGCAACGAGCGTTGCTCGGGCGTAGCCAAACTGGTCGGCAATTTCAGCAAACTTTTGATCCCAGACATCGAGGGTCGCTTCAATCTCGTCGGTCAACCGGCCTGCAGCTTGTTTGAGCAACGTGTTTCGCTGTTTCACGATGCGGTCAATCTCGAGGCGAACCGCGTCGTACTTCGTGGCGAGCGCGACGAGAGTGTCATCCAAGTATCGCCGTCGATCGCCTGGCCCGCCTTTGACCAAAATCAGGTCGTCTGGCGAAAAGACAGTGACTCGCACCGATCCGAGGAGATCGCGGACCCGCACAAGCTTTTGCTTGTTGACCTGCACGCGATTACGTCCAGCGGCCACAAGCTCGGCCTCGATCAGCGTCTCACGACCGTCATCGTGTCGAACGGTCGCACGAATGATTGCTTGTTCAGCACCTGCTCTGACCAGGGCATCGTTGGGTGCCCCGCGAAAACTTGACAGTGTCGCGAGGTATGCGAGTGACTCGGCAAGATTGGTCTTGCCGTGCCCATTGCCCCCGATGATGGCGGTTGTTCCCGACGTCAGATCAAACGACCCCGACACATAGTTGCGAAAGTCGATCAACTCCAAGTGTTCGACGATCACGCAGCAAAGAGTACGCCGCAATCACGCTCGGCGATGAGACTTCCACCGCAACGGCCAGCCGATCAGGGAACGCGGACAGGCATCAACAAGTACAGATAATCGTCCTGGCCGGCACCACGCAGAACAGCGGGCTTCATTGGATCCATCGTCGCCAGTGTGACGTCGTCGGCATCGATCGCGTCAATCCCGGCGAGCAGATAGTCCGGGTTGAATGCCACGGTCATCTCGGTGCCCTCGTACTGCGCATCGATCTCCTCGACAGCGTTGCCGACGTCTTGAGTGATCGCGGTGAGTTGCACCGTGTCGCCACCGAGCGTCATTCGCACCGGAGTTGAATCCTGCGCGAGGATCTTCACGCGCCGGATCGCTTCAATGATTGCCGGCTTGCTGATGGTCAACAGGTTCGGGTAACTCGACGGAAGCAGATTGCGATAATTGGGAAACTCGCCCTCGATGAGACGTGTGCTCAAGCGGGTCGATCCAGCTTCAAAGGTCGCTTCACGTTCTCCAAGGCGCACCGTGAGGCTCTCTTCGTTGCCCATCAACCGCTGCAGCTCGGAAAGAGCCCGGCCGGGAATCAACACTTTCTGGCCCGAACCCAACATCGACGACTCCGGGAGATCGCGCACAGCCAGTCGATATGAATCAGTTGCAACCATCCGCAGCCCGTCGTCCTCGGCAGCGAGCAGCACACCGGTCAGTACAGCTCGGGCATCGTCGGTCGACGCCGCACGCACAACCTGGCGGAGCGCATCGGCCATGGCGGCTGCAGGCAGGGTCACCGCATCAGCGGCCGGCTCGGACTGAGCCGGGTAATCGTCGAGCGAGAGTGGGCGCACAGAAAATTGTGACCGACCGGCACTGATCGACATTTCAGAACTGCCATCACCCGCCGCCGACGAGTCCGCGAGATCAACCTCGACAGCACCTGCGGGCAGCGCTTTGACAATGTCGCCGACGAGGCGAGCAGGAACCACCGCGGCTCCATCACGTTCGCCACCGACCTCGATGGTCAGCCGAATGGTGAGCTCGAGGTCCGTTCCGGTAATGGTCAGCGTGTCGCCAACCACTTCCATCCGGACTCCCGCGAGAACCGGGAGGGTGCCGGTGCGGTTGGTGGCTGCACGACCAGCCGAGCCAAGAGCATCGGCAAGGACGTCACGTTCGCAACGAAACTTCACAGTGGGCACTTCTCCTCATGAAGGGATGTTTCACAGAATAATGTCAGTAGTAGGTGCTGTGGATTGGGGACAACAGCGTGTTGTTGCAGCGTAGAGGGCGTTCGCGCGCACACAGGTGATAGCCCCGTGATGCACAGGTTGCTGCTTACACGCGTGTTGTCCAGTGGACAACGCCGCGTTGTCCCCTTTTCTCGTGGAACTTGCGCGGTGGTGTGTCCCCTGAGAACTGAGAGTTGTCCACCGATATTCGCGCGGAGCTGCAATGTCTTCGCGCGGTCGGTGACTGTCAGGCAGGCATGACGATGTGGAGACTGGGCCATCAGGTCATGCTTTCAACTGTTGTTGGAGGTCGGTGACCTGATCGTAGATCTGCTTGCGCTCGCTCATCAGCCGCTGGATCTTTTCGTTGGCGTGAATCACCGTGGTGTGGTCGCGACCACCGAAGAGCCGAGCGATCGCGGGATAACTGAGATCGGTCATCTCACGGAAGACGTACATCGCAATCTGTCTCGCGGTCACGAGTGGACGCTGCCGGCTCTTTCCTTTGAGTGCTTCGACCTCGAACTTGAGGATGCTGGCGATCTCAGCCAGGAGCTCTTCGTCGGTGCGGTGCTTGGGTTTGGTGTCGACCATGAGGTCAGCGAGCTGCGCCTGTGCGAGTTCCGTCGTAATCGGCTGGCCACTTAAACTTGCGTAGGCGGTCACTCGAATGAGGGCACCTTCGAGTTCGCGGATGTTGGTCGCGATGTTCGTTGCGATGAAGTCGAGCGTTTCGTTGGGGACTTCGACGCTGTCCCGCTCCGCCTTGTTGCGCAGAATCGCGGTGCGTGTTTCAAGGTCAGGTAACTGAATGTCAGTGAGGAGACCCCATTTGAAGCGACCTCGAAGTCGTTCTTCCAGTGTGGGAATCGCATCGGGCATGCGATCGGAACTGATGACGATCTGCTTGTTCGCGCCGTGCAGCGAGTTGAACGTGTGGAAGAACTCTTCCTGGAGACCTTCTTTGCCGGCAATGAACTGAATGTCGTCGATGAGGAGCACATCGATGTCGCGGTAACGACGTCGAAGCGCATTCGTAGTGTTCTGTCGAATGGCTTCGACGTACTCGTTCATGAACGTCTCGGTCGACACATAGCGCACTTCGTGGTGCTGGTAGTTGTCGTGGACGTAGTGGCCGATGGCGTGCAGTAGGTGGGTTTTACCCAGACCAGCAGAACCGTAGATGAACAGCGGATTGTATGATCTACCAGGTGTTTCTGCGACTCGCAGGGCTGCGGCCAACGCGAATTGGTTGGATGCTCCCTTCACGAAATCCTCGAAGGTGTAACGCGGATTGAGGCCGGCTTCATCGACGCGGTCGCCGTTCGTCGACGAACCGTTCATCCGTGTTGACTCGATTGACCCGGGACGCAGCGGTGCTGAAGGCGACTCATGTCTGGCTGACGCAGTGTCGATCAACGGATCCGCCTCGATGACATCTGGGACTTCGGCAACGGCATCGCTCGTCGCGACTTCGATGTCAATGGTGCGATGTCCTTGATTGGCCTCGTCGAGCGCGTCGGTCACGAGTGGGAGATAGCGCGTCAGAATCCGGTCACGGACGTACGCACTTGGGGCAAGCAGCCGCAATGTTTCAGGGCCGGACTCAAGGGGTACGACGTCCTGAAACGTCGAGAACCAGACGGATTCTGCAAGTTGCGAACGCAGAAACAACGTGACTTGCGTCCAGACGTCATCGGCGTCGCTCACCTGATATCACTCATTGAAGATTCCTGACCGGTGTTCGTTGCTGGTGAATTGTCCACATAGTTATCCCGATGATGTGGAAAGGTGGCTGATTGGGGACAAGCGGACGACCATAGCACCTCAGACACAACACAGAACAACGAGAGAAATATCGCTGTGACCAGGGGTTTTGCGCATCCGTGAGTCCTGTGGACAAAGAACAGTGATGTCATTTACTCTCAATTCATCGTTTCAACACCGACAACCAAGCAGACGAACGCTCCGCACAGGGATCGATGATGTCGTGACATCGAAAGTCAACGATGATCGTCACCACGCAGGATGGTTGACGCGGTGGTTGGGAGTCGCGCCCATTGGGTCGTAGCATTGTCGGGTCAGTCCGCGACTCGACACGGCCACCGCGTTTGGTGGGCTCGTCGAAGTCACCTTGCGGAACTTGGCTCGAAACGTCCGAAAGAGATTGTCGTGAAGCGCACATTCCAACCCAACAACCGCCGCCGGAACCGTAAGCACGGCTTTCGTGCCCGCATGAGCACCCGCGCCGGCCGCGCGGTGCTCAAGTCCCGTCGCGACAAGGGCCGGGCCCGTCTGTCCGCCTGATCGATCAGCTTGATCGATCGCATCCGTGACCGTGACGCATTTGTCCGCCTTCGGCGCGACGGCGTTCGCGTCCGGAGTGCACCCATGTGGTGCTCTTTTGTCGCTGACCCCACCGTCGTGCCGCCGCAGGTGGCCTTTGCGGTCAGTCGCGCACTGGGGAATGCGGTGACCCGCAATCGCCTCCGGCGCCGTTTACGCGTCATTCTCTCGAACGCTGACGTACCGAATGGGCTCCTGCTCTTCGGTGGTCGCCCTCCACTCGCCGAACTGACGTTCGCTGAGTTGGAGATCCGTGTCGCTGCTCTCCTCGCCGCAGCTCAGCACGCCCGAGCACACCCATGACCGCGATGCAGACCGCCGCACTCGATGCGTCGGATCTGCCGGATGTTGATGCCGACTGTGCGGATCGCGACCCGTGCGGGCATGAGCACCGACACGGGCACCAAGACCCCAGGGGTTCATGGTTACAGCGACGCGTCGTGGCGTCCATCTTTTTCTACCAACGAGCGCGCGAGGGCAAGCCTTCACCCTGTCGTTTCTTCCCGTCGTGCTCGGCGTATGCGCTTGAGGCTGTGGAACTCCACGGTTCATGGCGCGGCGGTTGGCTGACGGTGCGGCGCTTGCTGCGTTGCCGGCCGCTTGGACCATCGGGCTTCGACCCGGTTCCTGAACATCGCTCACCGACGTCATCAGACTCTCCCCCAACGACTCACGTACAGAAAGGCGGATGACATGTTTGAAATTCCCGCTGGTTTGCTCGCCTGGTTCTACAGCCTCACGAACGACTACACCTTCGCAATCGCGCTGATCGCTGTCGTGGTCATGGCGATCACGACACCCCTGACGTTGAAGAGCACGAAGGGCATGCTCGAGATGCAGAAGCTTGCGCCTGAGATGCGCAAACTGCAGAACGAGCATCGGAACGACCGCCAAAAGCTCAACGAAGAGATGATGAAGCTCTACCAGGAGCACAAGGTCAACCCGGCCGCCTCCTGTTTGCCGATCGTGGCGCAGATGCCGATCTTCCTCATCATGTTCCGCATCTTGCGCGGTCTCGTGTATCGCCCCTCCGAAGCAAATGGTTCCGGGCCGATCGCCGAGGCAACGTTGCGGGCAATCGATGGCTCACGTGACGCAAGTCCGGGCTTCATTCCCCGCTACTTGGCGATCGACTCCGATCTCTACCAGTCGCTGTACGACCAAGTGGAAATGCCGTCGTTCGGCCTTGATCTTTCCAAGTCTGCTGCCACGGCGATTGGTGAGGGTCTTGGTGAGGGCCTCATTTACGCCCTGCTGGTGGTCGGGCTTGGCGCGTTGTACTTCGGCCAACAGAAGATGGTGGCTGCTCGGGCGACGATTAGCCCGTCGATGTCACCAACACAGCAGAAGTTGATGCAGTACCTGCCTGTCTTCTTCGCTGTCTTCCAGATCTTCTTCCTGTCGGCGCTCGTCGTCTACTACATCTTCCAGACACTGCTCCGCATCTTGCAGCAGTACTACATCACCAAGAAGTTCTACGGCGGCGACGATTCGCTGGGGCGTCAGGCCCAACGTGCTGGCGAGGCGGCCAAGGAAGAAGCAAAGAAGAGCGGTGAACCCACCGGGATGCTTGCGCAAGCAAAGCGTGACCTTGGAGGAGCCAAGGGCACCGAGAAGGAAAAGAGCGAGAAGAACGCCGGCAAGAAAGCCAAGGACGACGCGGCGAAGCCGTCGCCAGTGACCAACAAGCGGGTGACTCCTTCAAAGAGTCGGCCGACGCCCTCGGGCGACGGCAAGGGTCGGCCGACGCCGACGCGTAAGGAAGCCGAGGCGGCTCGGTCAGCGCGTCCCAAGTCGTCGAACAAGAAGAAGCGTTGACCCAGCAGTCATGCTGGTCGAAAACACTACCGAGCAGAAAAACAGTCGTGTGCCAACCGCATGAAGCGGTGGCCTGTCGAAGAAAGAAGAAATACTGATGGAATGGGTGGAAACCACCGGAAAGACCCTGGAAGAGGCACGCGAAGCGGCACTCGACCAATTGGGTGTAGGCGCCGATGAGGCTGAGTTCGACGTGGTCGAGGAACCGAAGGCTGGTCTGTTTGGCCGCACTCGAGGCCAGGCCCGACTTCGTGCTCGCATCAAGCCGACACCAGCACGTCCGAAGCAAGAGCGGAAGCGTCGATCGAAGAGCGACAAGTCCGGCAGCGACAAGCCAAAAGCAAAGGCAAGTCAGGCCAAGCCGGACAGCGGAGCCAACCAAGAGGCTTCCGCTGAGGAGACCACCGGTAGCGCCGATGGCGACGCCGCTGAACCTCGTCAGCGATCCTCCCGTGGCCGCGGTGGCCAGCGGGGCGGAGGCCGCAACGGAACGAACAACAACAGCCAGGAGAAAAAGATGAGCAACGAAGAACGTCCACAGTCCGACGTGACTCCCCAAGAAGTGGGCGACGCTGCGGTCTCATTCATGAACGACCTGGTCACGGCGTTCGGTGCGGACGGCGAGTCCGAACTCACCGTCGACGGCACTGAGCTGGACGTGCAGGTGCGCGGGGATGACCTTGGCCTCCTCGTTGGCCCCGGTGGACGAACATTGAACGCTGTTCAGGACCTCGTGCGCGTTGCTGCTCAGCGTCGCCTTGGCGACCATGAGACTCGGCTGCGGATCGACGTCGCTGGCTACCGCGAGCGCCGTTCGATCGCCCTCGGGAAGTTTGCTGCCGATGTTGCTGCACAGGTCCGCGATAGCGGTGCGGCGCGCTCACTTGAGCCGATGACGTCGGCTGACCGCAAGGTCATCCATGATGCGCTCAATGATGAAGAGGGTGTCGCGAGTTCGTCGTCTGGTGAGGATCCGTATCGCCGGGTCATCGTCGAACCCGCCTGATTGGGTCGCACTACCTGACATACTCGGCGCCGTGAGTCATTCAACTCAAGGCGATGAGGTCGAAAAGAATTTGCACGAGGCGCTGGGACGATCCCAGCGCCTCGGCTTTTTGGGGGATTGGCCGATCCCTGAGGTTGTTGAGCATGCTCGGGTATTCGTCGCCGCACTCGATGGTGTCACTGGTGCAGTGATCGATTTGGGTGCTGGGGGCGGTGTTCCCGGGTTGGTGGTCGCCACCGATCGACCAGATCTGCAGTTGACTCTGCTTGATCGAAGGACCAAACGCACCGACTTCCTGGCACAAATGGTCCGACGCCTGGATCTCGACGGGCACACCAAGGTGCTGGCCGCAGATGTGGACGATGCGATTCAGGCAGGGCACGTCGGTTTTGATGCTGCCATCGCTCGAGGCTTCGGACCTCCTGAATTCACCTTACGGTCAGCGGTGGCGTGTGTCCGTCCCGGCGGTGTGATCGTCATCAGTGAGCCGCCGAGCGGTGATCGGTGGGACCCGGAATTGCTTCGTGAGCTCGACGTGGTCAGAACACCGTCCGACGACCGCGTGGTGCGCTTTGTTGTTGGCCCGAGGGCTGAGTGACTCGTCCTGCGGACCGAGTCTCCCAGACAGCTGTTCAGAGTCTCGACGTTGACACACACCGCTTCCCGGCACTCTGACCAGGGGTGATGCAGCAAGCCTCGACCCAACTTCCATCGTTGTCAGTTGAGTCGAGGGATGTTTCACGTGGAACACCGCGCGTGACGCGGAGGTTGAGGCTCGCGTCAAGACCGGGGTGGTTGCACGTGAATGTTCCACGTGAAACATCGATGACTGGATCCCTGGGAGCCGAAGATTTCAATGAAGAGATCCCGGTGAAATGCTTGTATCGCGAGCGTGGATCGTGCACAGTATGCTGGTCCCGCGAGCGCGTCACCTGATGCCCGCCATCCGTCGTCTGGAGCATGTGTGTCGGACACCGGGGATTTCCCCACAGAATCGAACACCCCATCAGCTGAGTCTGTTGGGTTTCTCGCGTCCGAGGCGACGCCAGCGCCGCCTGAAGCTGCACCGTTGGCGTCCGGCAAGAAGTTGCCGCGGATCATGGCGGTCGCGAATCAGAAGGGTGGCGTCGGCAAGACGACGACCGCCGTGAATCTTGGTGCGGCGCTTGCGGACATGGGTCTACGCACGCTCTTGATTGACCTCGACCCTCAGGGCAACGCGTCCACCGGACTCGGGATCGAGAATCGTGGTCTTGAACTGTCGATGTATCACGTCCTCATGCACGAGGAATCACTCGATAATGTCGTGGAGCCGACCGACGTCAAAGGCCTCTTCGTGGCGCCAGCGTCACTCGACTTGGCTGGAGCAGAGATCGAGTTGGTTCCGGCGTTTAGTCGTGAGCAGCGACTGAAGCGAGCGATTGAGGCCGTGATCGATGATTACGACTATGTGTTGATCGACTGTCCCCCATCGCTGGGCCTCCTCACGGTGAACGGTCTGTCTGCTGCCAATGAGGTCCTCGTGCCGATTCAGTGTGAGTACTACGCGCTTGAGGGCCTCGGACAGTTGCTCCGCAACGTCGACTTGGTGAAACGCAACTTAAATCCGACGCTTGATCTGAGCACGATTCTCTGCGTGATGTACGACGCCCGAACAAAGCTGGCGGGACAAGTCGTCACAGAGGTTCGAGAGCACTTCGGCGAAAAGGTACTGCGCAGTGTGATTCCACGCAGCGTGCGCCTGTCTGAGGCACCATCGTTCGGTCAGCCGATCACCACATTCGATCCCCGCTCACGTGGTGCGATCGCTTACCGCGATGCCGCCAAGGAGGTGCACGCCAATGTCACGCCGTAGTGGTCTTGGAAAAGGTCTCGGGTCGCTGATCCCGGCAAGCGAAGTTGCTGATGGTGGTGCTGGTGCTTCGTTGGCGGAGGTGCCGACCGCGTCGGTGTCGCCCAACCCAAATCAGCCTCGCGTGCACTTCGCTGAAGAGGGCCTGGTGGAACTCGCCGCCTCGATCTCAGAGATGGGCGTGCTGCAGCCCATCCTCGTGCGGCCCAAGGACGATGGCGAGTACGAGCTCATTGCCGGCGAACGGCGTTGGCGTGCGGCGCAGCGAGCAGGCCTCACGACCGTTCCGGCGATCATTCGGACCACCGATGATTTGAGTTCAGTTGAGCAAGCACTGGTGGAGAACCTCCATCGTCAGGATCTCACACCGTTGGAAGAGGCCGCCGCCTTCCAGCAGTTGATCGAAGACTTTGGGATGACTCATGACCAAGTCGCGACACGCGTTGGGAAGAGTCGTTCAGCTATCACGAACACGATTCGTCTGCTCGGGTTGCCGCCGGCCGTCCAGAGTCTGCTCGCGGACGGGCAGCTCTCCGCCGGTCATGCTCGTGCGCTCCTCGGTACACCGGATCGTGCCCGTCAGGAGGTGCTCGCTCAGGCAGCAGTGGCCGAAGGGTGGACCGTACGCGCCACGGAGCAGGCCGTCCGTGGCGGTGATGTACCCGTCGCCGATGCGCCGGGTGTAACGCCCGTTCCGAGCGGTGGTGGCGCCACGATCGACGGCGCTGGGCTGACCCCGGCAACGCAACTCCGGCCGCCGGGCCTCCTTGAACTTGAGGAGCTGTTGGCAGATCGTCTTGACACCCGTGTCTCAGTGTCGATGGGTCCCAAGCGGGGTCGCGTCACGATCGATTTTGCCGATTTGGTAGATCTGGAGCGGATTTACCGCCTGATGACTGGTTGAGCGGGTTCAGACTCTCAACTCTCAATCCAAATCCCATCACTGTCATTTATCCACAGTTCATCCCCAGGTTGAGGATGAAGTTTATGGTTGAGCACCGAAATCTGGTCGAACACCACGCACATCGGTCAATCTTGTCTCGATAGCTACATTCCGTGGTCGAGTAATGAGGTTCGAGTCGAGGGATACTCACACGGTGTGTGGAAACCTGTGGATAAACTCTCACGCGCGAGTGAGGTGTTGCGACTGGCCTTCAGTCGGACGGAACAGGCAGCGGCGCGTCGCCCCACATGCGTGCTGCATCGACGACGGCGATGGTCAACGCACCGGTGGCGTCGACGACGTCGCGGACTGGACCGACCGAACACAGAACCGCCGGCATCCGCGTTTCGCGTAGAACAGGCAGCCGCATCCCGCGTAGCGTGGGCGCAATTGGCAAGACGCCGTCGAGTTGGCGTACGAGGTGTGCGCCGAGCGACCGTCCACCGACTGACTCGAACGAAGGTACGGCAAAATAGGACACGTCAGCACAAACATTCGGGCTGGCTTCGAAACCGATGTAAATCGTTGCACCGAATCGGTTTGCTGCGGCTGCTTGGGCGGCCGCGTCGTACTCATCGGTCGACATCACCGTGGCGCCTTGCTGACGCAACGCTCGAGCGACTGAGCGTCCAATGGAGCTGAGTCCTCCGAACTGACCAACGACGATCCGCAGTGTGTGGAGCGAGGTGGTGTGGCGGACCGACTCGAGTTCTCGGACCGATGCGACCCCAGGACCCGAACCGCTCTGCCGGCGCAGTACATCAAGCATGTGCACGGTCTTGCGCCCGCAGATGCCGTCGGCATTCAGCCCGCAGTTGCGTTGAAAGTCCGTGAGCGCGCGAATGGTTGCCGGTCCCAGAATGCCGTCTGGCCGACCGCAATCGAATCCAACATGGTTGAGGGCGCGCTGGAGATTCTCAATGTCGTCACCCCTGAGCTGGGGCGCACTGAGGACAAGGAGTCGGTCGCCGAGTTTCCAGCCTGCTTCAACCAGGGCCAACCACGATTGCTCGTCGCAGACACCGCTGGCGTGCAGGCCACGCGCTTCTTGGAATTGCTGGAGGGCTGTCTCGGTGGACGAGCAAAATGAGCCCGCCTCCGCACCAACCGGGTTGTGCCCGGCGGCACCGAGGCGGCGCTGCAAGTCTCGAATCGGTTCACCGTGTTGGCCCCGCTGGAGCGGGAACGGCGTCACTTCGTGGGAAGAAATTCCTCGAGCTCCTGGAGAAGGGCGCCCTTGCTCTTGGCGCCGACGAGACGCTTTTCAACCTCGCCACCCTTGAACACGAGCAGCGTCGGAATGCTCATGACGTTGTACTTCATGGCGAGATCGGGGTTGTCGTCCACATTCAACTTGGTGATCGCGATGTTGTCACCGTGTTCCGCGCTGATCTCTTCGAGAATCGGCGCGATCTGCTTGCACGGGCCGCACCATTCTGCCCAGAAGTCGACGACAACGGGGACCTCGGAAGCTCCGACGGTCTCGTCGAAGGTGCTGGTGGAGAGATTGGTGATTCCGTTTGCCATGATGGGCATCCTTTCAAACTGCGGGTCATGCCCGAATTGCTGGACGTTTGCACGACATACGGCCGTGCGTGTCCAATGATTGTCAACCTGACAGTGGGGCCGGATATTCCAGCCTGTCAGTCGTGAGTTGCTTCGAGCCAACGTTCGGCGTCGATGGCGGCCATGCAGCCCGAGCCTGCGGCAGTGATGGCCTGGCGGTAGATCGAATCTTGCACATCACCACAGGCGAACACGCCGTCGACGTCGGTATAGGTCGAATCGGGCTTGGTGTGCAGGTATCCGGTCGATTCATCCATGTCGAGCTTGCCACGGAAAATGTCGGTATTCGGCTTGTGGCCGATGGCGATGAACAGCCCGGTCACCGGCAATTCGCTCTTTTCGCCGGTCTGGGAGTGAGTGATCTCGACACCGGACACTTTGTCGTCTCCGCGAATCGCGCTGACCTGAGCGTTCCACAGGAACTCGATCTTGGGGTTGGCGTGAGCTCGGTCTTGCATGATTTTCGAGGCGCGGAGCTCGTCACGGCGGACGATGAGGGTGACCTTGTCGGCGAACTTCGTGAGGAAGGTGGCTTCCTCAAGTGCAGAGTCACCGCCGCCGACGACGGCGATGTCGTGCCCGCGGAAGAAAAAGCCGTCGCACGTCGCGCATGTCGAAAGGCCGTACCCAATGAGACGCTCCTCTTCGGGGAGGCCGAGCATGAGGGATTGTGCGCCGGTGCTGACGATGATCGAGTTGGCGTAGTAGTCCTGGTCGCGCACGCTCACCTTGAACGGGCGGACGCTGAAGTCGATGTCGGTCGCCTTGTCGGTGATGATTTCGGTGCCGAAACGCTCGGCTTGGGCACGCATTTCGGCCATCAAGTCGGGGCCCATGATGCCGTCACGAAAGCCGGGAAAGTTCTCGACCTCAGTCGTGAGCATCAACTGTCCACCCGGCTGATCGCTGGTGCTCGACGGCTCGCCTTCGATCATCAGCGGCGCCAGCGACGCTCGAGCGGTGTAGATGGCAGCGGTCAGCCCAGCGGGGCCGGAGCCGATGATGATGACGTCGCGGATATCAGACGGTACGGGCGTGGACATGACGTCCTCCGGGGGAGTGATCGAGGATTGGATTCAGGAAGCGTTTGCGTTGCGCTTCCGGAACAACCACAACCCGATGAGGCTCAGGATTGTTCCCACTGCGAGATAACTCACGTAGACCGATCGCTCGTGATCGAACCAGTTGCTGAGGGCCTCGTGCGCACCGCGGGTGACCATGACGAGCGCGATGATGACCGCGAAGACGCCGAGCAACACGGCGATGATGCCGAAGACCAAGCCACGTGCGGCATACACCAGCGGTGTGGTGGTCTTGTCGCGGATGTTGCCCACGAGTCGGACAACGGTGTCAGTGGTCTCGTCGGCCCAGTTCGGATCGGTCAGCGGATTGGCTGGCATAGTGCGATCAGACTAGCCGCGAGCACCGAGAGAGTCCTCACGAACCTTGCGCGGCGGTTGGAATGAGGGCTGGAATTTCCTCGCGGATGCTGCTCAGGGGGAGGGCAGCGGCGTGCGCGCAATGACGGCACAGTTGTTGTCGCTGTAGGCGACTGCTTCAGCACGGGAGTTGTTGATGCCCACGGCAATGGGGCCGTCGACGGCGCCCGGCGTTTCCCAGAGAGCGAATCCCACGAATTCGTCGATCAGGCCACAGAGGTCGACTGGTGGAGGCAGCGTCGTGTCGGGGGCAGCGTCTGCAGTTGATTCGGCGTCCGTCAGGTCGGATCCCGCATCGGCCGCATCGGGTTGCACTTCCTCTCCGGCCAAGGTGCGCGAGATGACCTTGGCGTTGGCGAAGTCGGCAAGTTCGGCATCACTACTCAGAACCTCAAGGTCGTTGTCAGCCGGTGCCTCTTCGGGGCCACCCTGGATCGCATCGGATGCGGGTGCCGGGACTGCTGCAACGGCGATGTCGTCGGTGGATTCGCCGTCCTGGTCGAACGTTTCCGCGGCCGCCGCTTCCGGCCCACTCTCGAATTCCGCGGACACTGGTGCATCGAAGCTGTCGCCGGTGTCTGCGCTTTCGCTGGCCGAGCTGTCATTTGCCCCGCCTGTGTCAAGCGCATCGCGCACGACGAGGCCGGCGCCAGCGAGGACGACGACGGCAGCAGCGACGGTGAGCACGCGCGTGCTCACCGGCTTGCGTTGTGCACGTCGATCGCGAAGCGACGTCGGGGCAGTGATTGATGCACCGCCCGCAGCGCCAGCGGCATCGGTGCCGACCGGTGTCGCGTCGCCCATCTTCTCAGCAAAGGGCAATCGGTCCCACGCCTCGAGTGCTCCCGCCAGGTGCCGTTCGCGGACCGAGATCGGGGCGGCCTCCGTGTCACCGAGGACGGCGCGAACCTGACGAAGACGCTCGACTTGGGCGAGCAATGCAGGGTCAGCCTCGATCTGGGCGCGTTCAGCTGCAGTGGTGTCGCCGTCGAGATACGCGCTCGCCAGGGTGATCAGGTCGTCGGTCATGTTGAATCAGTTGGACGTTCAGCGATGTGGCGCTGGTTCCCAGGATCGGAGAATTCTTCTGGCTCTGCCGATTCGCCACGCGAGCCGGTGAGGAGGTCATCGAGACGCAGGCTGTTGGCGAGTGCGGACCGTCCTCGAGCGATTCGTGACTTCACCGTGCCGACGGGGATGTCGAGGACGTCCGCAATCTCGTCGTAGTCAAGGTCAGCGACATCACGAAGCACGACGACTGCCTTGAAGTCGTCGCTGAGGTCGCCGAGCGCGGCGTCGATGGCGAGGCGGTCTGCGATGGCATCGACGCGCTTTGCTGCCATTGGGTCGACCTGTTCTGGTTCGCCGCCGTCTTCTTCTCCGGTGCGAACTGAGTGCAACGACGGGCGCCGCTTGCGCTTGCGGAGTTCGTCCAACGAGGCATTGGTGGCAATCCGGTACGCCCAGGTGCTGAACGCGGCGCGGCCATCGAAACGGGGCAGGCTGCGCGAGATCTTGATCAATGCCTCTTGGCACGCGTCGTCGGCATCACTCGTCCCGCCGGTGACTCGGCGACATACGGCGTAGATCCGGTCGTAGTGGCGGCGCAACAGCTGATCGAGCGCGTTGCGATCGCCGCCCTGCGCCGCGGCGACGAGTTCGTCGTCCGACAGCGGTGCCATCAGACCAGCGCGATCTCGCCCAGGCGCCCGCGGAATGGGCGGGCTTCGCTGCAGTTGTCGCCGTTGCCGAGCTGGCGGAGCAGAACGAGCACATGTTGTACCGGGCTCTCGGGGATGTTCGAGATGACCGTGCCCGGTTGGGCGCTGAACTCCTGTGCGCCCAGCTGGCGATCCCAACCGTCGAACGACGTGGGAACGCTCTCGTTGGCCGAGGTGTAGAACTCGATGATGTACGGCCCGGTGAGCGCGTCGACGGTGATTGCTCGTTGCGCTGGAGCGTCGAAGGTTGCGACCAGTCCGACGCCGTATTTGCCGCCCATGAACTCTCCGTCATAGCAGGAGGTCCGCCAGAACGTGGAGGAGTCACCGTCGGCGAGGGCGAGGACTGCTTCGTCATCGTTCTCCTCGCCGTCGTCGCCGTCGGGGTCATAGGCCTCGATTGATGCGATGCTGTTGATCGCATTTGCTTCGCCGGTGGCAAGGCCGGGGACTTGTTCGGTGACGCCGTCTCCCGGTGCGTTGCCGTCGTCGGCCACCGCTTCCTGGTCGCTCGGTGCAGGCTCTGCGCCGGCGGGAAGCACGGAGGTCGGTGCGCTGCCAGCACCGTCGTCGCTGCCGAATTGCACACTCACCCAGAGCAGTATCGCGACGACTGCGGCGAGCAACAAGAGTCCACCGATCACGGTGAGGGACGGCGTTTTACTCTGGGCCATTCCCTTTGCTGGCTTGCCGCGCTGCGCTCCACCGGCGTTTGGCGTGCGGTCACGCTGTTGCGTGGGAATGACGGCGCCGGCGTTCGGAGCCGCTTGCACCGGAACAGAACCGGTGATGCGTTGCGGTTCGCCGGGGATTCGGCGCTGCGGAGGCAGTGGTGCCGGAGCTGCATTGCGGGAATTGATCGGTGCCTTGCCCGCTGCGCGGGAGTTGCCTGGCGTGGGGTCACGACGTGTGCCACTTGGCGGAGACGGGGCTCGTGTGGCACGTCGTCGGTCGTCGGCGCGTCCGTCGAGGTCTGACGGAGCGCGCCGGAGCCGGCCCGCGGAGAACGGTGCGACCGGCGAATGCTCGTGCGGTGTGTCATCGATTTCAGGGGGACCCTCGGCTGCTGCTGCTTCGAGTGCAGCGACGAGGTCAGCGCCTGTCGCAGGCCGATGCACAGGGTTGCGGGCCAACAGTTGGTGGATGATGGTGACCAAGCTGGTCGGCAGCGTCGCGCGGAGGCGGTTGAGGTCGGTCGGGTCACGTTGCAGCCGGGCCAGCGCGGTGTCGGCGTCGGTTTCACCGAGGAACGGCACACGACCAGCAAGGCATTCATAGAGCACGAGGCCGAGGGAGTAGAGGTCGGCACGGCCGTCGAGCTTCTTGCCCCGGACCTGCTCCGGTGACAGGTACTTGGCGGTGCCCATCATGATGTTCTCGCTGGTGAGGTCGTCGCCGCCTGCAAGCGCCTTCGCAATGCCGAAATCAGTCAGTAAGACGCGCCCATCGGGGGTGATCATGATGTTGCCGGGTTTGACGTCGCGGTGCACGAAGTTGTTCTCATGCGCGTGGTGCAGCGCTGCCGCGGTGCACGCACCGATGTGCCCGGTGAGCTCCGGTGACAAGCGCTTCTGTGTGTCAAGCAACTGACGGAGACTCTTGCCATCGACGAGTTGCATCACCACTGCTTGGCGTCCGTCGTGTTCGAACACGTCGTGCACGGCGACGATGTTCGGGTGGTTCAGGCTTGCTGCCGCGATCGCCTCGCGTCGGAACCGTTCGGCCACCACTTCGTCAGAGGCGAGCATCGGTTTGAGCCATTTGACGGCGACTTTGCGGTCAAGGGTGAGGTCGACCGCCAACCAGACTTCGGCCATCCCGCCTTGGGCCAGCCGTCGCTTGAGCTGATAGCGCTCCGCTATCAGCGTTTCGGCAGGAGGCAGGGCAGACATGATCGCTTGGAACGCTAGTGCTCCCGGCCCGACTCTTCAGGGCAATGATTTGTGACGTGACCAGGCGGGCGCAATGTCAGGGGACTTCGTGGAATGCCACGCCGATCGTCCCTCGCCCGCCGTGGGTGCCGATGACCGGACCGATTTCACCGACGACGATCTCGCCGTCGTAGTACGGGCGGAGCATGTCGACGAACGCGTCGACGTCGCTGCAGTCAGCGTGCATGACGGCGAGGTTCTCGCTGTTCCCTTCGAAGCTCTTCACCTTGTTGACGAGATAGGCCAGCGCCTTGGATCGTGTGCGCTGCTTGCTTTCCTGCTCAACGACGCCGTCGGCGACTTCGATGATCGGCTTGATCGACAATGCGGTGCCGAGCAACGCGCGGGCGTTGCCGATTCGGCCGCCCTTCTTCAGGTTGTCGAGGGTGTCCAGCGCACCAAAGACGCGAGTGCGTTGAGCGAGCGAGGTGGCAAGGGCTTCGACGTCGTCGATTGAGGCACCGTCGTGCCCTGCTCGAGCACACGCCAGGGCGATTGTTCCAAGCCCCATCGTGACCGTTCGGCTATCGACGATCCGAATATCAAGGTCCAGCGATTCGTCCGACGCAATCGAGCGAGCAGCGAGTTCCGCGCTTTGCATGGTTGCCGACAGTGCGCCCGACAGAGAGACGACGACGACGCCGGCCGCACCTTCGGCTGCGAGTTCGCGGTACACGGTTTCGAATTGGCCAGGAGCTGGTGCGGCGGTCTCTGGCAGGGTGTCGGAGCCGACGACGCGCGTCCAGAATTCCGCAACGGTGAGCTGCTCGCGGTCGATGAACTCTTCGTCGCCGAACCGAATGCTCAGCGGGACGATGATGATGCCGAGTGCAGCGGCGACCTCGGCGGGCAGGTCACAGGAGCTGTCGGTGACAATGCGAACGACTCCGGACGAGGGGCTCGAGGCGGGCGTGCTGGACGGTGCTTCACTCACGGGTGAGAAAGGTTACTGCGATCACGGCGCAGTGGCGTCGGCCGGCTCCGGGTCTGCTCGGCGCTTCCGCCAGCTTGCGAACCACCAGGCGCCGAGCATCAAGAGAAGCCCGCCGGTGAGTACCTGTCCGAGACCAGTGAGGCTGTTGACGCGCGCAGTCAGTGAAACAGGATCACCCAGCGGTTCACCGACCGGGGTGAGCAGTTGAATGGACACGGGAGACGTGCCGTTCGAGCGCGCCCGCACCGGCACCTGAATGTCGGTGCTGTCGTTGGCCCGGAGCGAAATGATTCGATTGTTCTCCGGAAAGGTGAGCTTGGCGGATGTGAGCTGCACCATCACATTGAGACGCTCGTCGCTGTTGTTCGTGAGGCGGAGCGGGATGTTGTCCGAGCGGCCTGTCAGCGTGAAGGTGAACGGATCGGGCAGAGTCAACGCTGACCTGATGTCGCTGGCCTCAGCAGCGACTCCCTCGATGACTGCTGTGGCCGCAGCGTCACTCACGCCGTTTGAGAGCAGGACGTCGAGTTGCTCGAGCCAGATGGGGAGCCGCTCATCACCGTCGTCGAGCATCGACGCGGTACTGATGAGGTTGAGTGTGGTTGCCTCGATGGTCGCCAGGCGCGCGGTGAGGTCGGGGCCGGCGACATCGGGCAGCACGAGTGGAGTTCCACCGGGCGCACTCTGCGTGTCGGTGGTGCCAACGAGCGCGGTGGGCGCAACGACGTCGATGTCAGGCGTGGTTGTGGCCATTGCCACGAATGCATTGATCAATCGCGGGTCGGGCGGAGCGAGGTCGTCGAGGCCAATCAGCTTGCTGCGCCGAACGGTGCGACCTTGGCTCCGGTGATCGAGAATGACGGCAGCGACGGTCCTGATTGCCCACTCGGTCTCGGTCGATGTGGCCAGGGTCGCGTCAGCTTGCTCCGGCGCGAATTCTTGGCTGATCGGGTCGGTGAGCAGAATCGGGAGCGTGCCGCCGTCGGGCAGCTCGACGTCGACGAATCGGTCCGTATCGGGGCGCTCGCCTCCCACGAAGTCGTCGTAGCGGTTCGGCGTCATCAGGAGATAGCGCACGCCGAGGGTGCGCAGCAGTTGTGCTCCCGGCGCGCTGAGGGCAGTATCGACGACGCGTACGACTCGGGTCGGGGGTCGAGACAGCGCGGCGGTGATGCTGTCCTCGCCGCGTTCAAGGGCCTGGGTGTACCGGTCACCAATTCCCGCCGCGACGGCGGAGGACACATCAAGATTGATGTCGCTCAGGGCCACGAACTCGTCGTCCGCGACTGTCTCGGTGATGTCATCGCCAGCGGCACCATCCAACGCGGCGGTGAGCATTCCGGGTGGAATAGATGCCAGCAGTGGAGGATCGATCTGAGCGGCTGCAGCAAGGATGTCGTCGGCGCGCTGGGCGGCAGCGGTATCGCCGTTGCCACCGGTCCCTGGCGGGCGTTCGGCTGCGGTCACGATGGCGAACTGCACAGGTTCGGCCGGGCGGTTGATTTCGCCCACCCCTGCGCGGCGCTCGACGAGCGTGCCGTGAGTGCCGATGAGGTCATCGTCGATCAGGAGTTGCATGCGCAGGGGGTACACGCCAGGAGTCGGGAATTCCAGGCTGTCGGGGCCACTCAGTTCCGAGTCACCGCCGACGTCGGTCGGCAACGTCACCGTCAGGAGCGCAGTGTTGGCATCGACCACCTCGACCGCAGCTCGGACGTCGGGAATTCGGACGCCGTCGATGTTGTCCCGAAACGCGCCGGGAGCGGCCCGATCGCCGAGCAATCTGTTGGCGTCGTCGATGTCAGTGATCGTGGCGAAGTTCGCGACGTCGACCGTCAACGTTCGTCGCGGCGGCACGGTCGTGGTCGGCGCTGGGGCGGCGGTGGTGACTGAGGGCAGCGGAGTCGTGGTGGATGCGATCGGGGCGCCCGGATCCGTCGGAGGAACTGTGGTCGTGGTCGTCGTGGTGGTGGTTGTCGTGGTCGTCGTTGTGGCCGTCGTTGTCGTTGTGGTCGCGGGGGCGATGTCGGCGCTGGCGTCGAGTGTTCCGCTCAGCCGGTAGACGAGGCGGAGCTCGTCGCCGGCCCCGAGGGTGAACTCTTGCTCGATCAGCTCGATCGCCACTCCGCTGGACTGGCGCACTGCACTCGGCGCCGCGGACGCTGATGATGCGACCGGGTCGCTGAGCGCAGTGATGGTTCCCGCACCGAGCGACAACGCACCAATGGCCAACCCAATCATCGATCGGCGGATCCGAGCGGGCGGCGCGCCGGGCTGGCTCATCGAGCACCACCGTGCCGGTGAAGGTCGTCGCCCGTCAACTCCAGGATGGCGAGCGTTTCGGAACGGCGCCGAAATCCGAGGTCTGCATACAGCGCGAGCGCCGCTTCATTGTCAAGCGCGGTGTTGACCATCGCGGTCATCGCGCCCCGGCGCTGCATCCAGCGCATCGAATCGGCGACGAGTCGGCGAGCAATTCCCCGACGACGGAGTTGCGGATCCACCGCGAGCCGCTGGAGGTAACCGAAGACTCCCGACTGACCGGTCAGCGCGAATCCGCCGACGTGTGGACCGCCGTTGACGTCGTTCACAGTGACAACCCGTGCTCGATGGCGTGGGGTGGCGTCCGTGATGTCGTTGAGCGACCGGACGTCGTTGCCCCACGGGTCGCCGAACGCGCGGCGGTCGAGCGCAGCGACGTCTGGCAGGTGCGAGGCACGGAGCCGTTGTGTTTCGGACCGTTGACGGCGCGGGGAGCGAGTCGACGTGGGAGTCAGCGGTGCCTCGAGCAGGGCAAGGGTGTCGATCGGCCGAAAGCCAACTTCGGTGAACGAGGCGGCTGCCGCGGGGAACATCGCGCCGGTTCGAATGGCTCGGACATCGGGGTCATTGGTGATCGCGTTGGCCGTCCAGGCGCGAACTGACTCTGGGGTCGGGATCATGTGGTGGTCGAGCAAAATGACCTGGGTGACGTCAGGTTCGTACGGCCAGCGAGCAAACCTGGCGCGCACGTGATCGTGGAGCCCTCGCCCCTCGGTCGTGTCGGTCACGAGACCGACGCTACTGCGGCGAGGGCCTGTCCAGGAGTCGCAGAACTGTCGTGGTGCTGCGCGGGTGCGGGCGCGGTTCGGCGACCATCAGCGCGCTTGCGCGACGAATCGCCATATCGTCTGGCCCCGTGGTTCCCGATCGTTTTGCACCCGTGCTGCGCGAGCTCGCACCGCTGACTGAGCGGTTTCGCGCTGCCGGTCATCGCTTGTACCTCGTTGGCGGAACCGTGCGGGACCTGCTGGTCGACTCCGGTCGAGCCGATTTTGATCTCGACCTGACGACTGATGCGCGTCCTGATCAGATCAAGGCATGCCTGGACGGCTGGGCCGACGCAGTCTGGAATCAGGGCGAGAAGTTCGGCACGATTGGTGCCCACAAGCTCAACCCTGAGACGGGTGAACAGCGGCCGTACGAAATCACCACATTCCGCGCCGAGGCCTACACCGACGATTCCCGCAAGCCCCATGTTGTCTTCGCCGATGAGATCGAGACCGACCTTTCGCGTCGCGACTTCACGGTCAACGCGATGGCTCTCGAACTCACCGGCGACAGTGCGTCGGGTGGGGGAACACCGGTCTTGGTCGACCCATTCGATGGTGCCGTCGACTTGGCAACTCGGACACTCCGGACGCCGATGGGACCGGATGTCAGTTTCAGCGACGACCCGCTGCGGATGTTGCGGGCGGCACGTTTCATCGCTCGCTACCAACTCCAGCCGTCTGATGAACTTGTCGCGGCGGTGAAGGCAATGGCTGATCGGCTCGAGATCGTGTCGGCTGAACGAATCCGCGACGAGCTCGACAAATTGATGGTGGTTGATCACCCATCGCCAGGGCTCTGGTTCCTCATCGAAACGGGACTGGCCGACCAATTCTTTCCCGAACTGCCAGCGATGCGCCTTGAACACGACCCGATTCACCGCCACAAGGACGTACTGACGCATTCCCTTGCAGTGGTGGAGAACGTGCGGCCACTCAGCGAGAACCCCGCGATCGTCTCGGGCGAGCGACCCGAGTTCGATTTCCGCCTCACCCGGTTGGCCGCGCTGTTCCACGACATCGGCAAGCCGCGCACACGCGGCTATCTCGAAGGCAAGGGCACCACGTTTCATCATCACGATGCCGTGGGTGCTCGAATGACGAAGAAGCGGCTGTCGGCGCTGCGATACTCGAATGACGATGTGGCGGCAGTGACCGAACTGGTTGCGCTGCACTTGCGCTTCCACACCTATTCGATGGGGTGGTCCGATTCAGCAGTGCGCCGTTACGTGCGTGACGCGGGTCCACTCCTCCAGGAACTGAATGTGTTGACTCGCTGCGATTGCACCACACGCAACGCTAAGAAGGCGGCACGGCTGTCGCGACGGATGGACGAACTCGAGGCGCGGATCGACGAGTTGGCCGCGCAAGAAGAGCTTGCGGCGTTACGGCCCGAGATGGATGGCAACGAGGTGATCACTCATCTGGACATCACGCCGGGCCGTGATGTCGGCGAGGCGATGAAGTTTTTGATGGAAGTTCGTCTCGAAGACGGCCTCATCGGCGATCGTGCCGTCCGAGCGCGCCTCGACGCGTGGTGGCGAGAGCGTCACGCCGACTCCTGACGTCACCGTTCCTCATTTCCTCGAGGAAGAAGTCGAGGAAGAAGTTCAGGAAGGGGAGACATGGGCATCCTCGAACGAGGCGCCGCCACGTCGTACTTTGTGCACGTGCGGACGGGCGAGGCGAGACGGCGGACGGTGCGTGCCTCGTGGCTGTTGCTGCCCCTCGTGGTGGTTTCTGTCGGTTTGATCTCGATGGCAGCATTGGTCGCGGCGAACGAGCCGGCGGCCAACACGACGCTGGTCGTTGCCGCCGTTGGCGTTGTCTCGATCGTTGCGGTGGTGGTGACGTGGCTCGAGGCCCGACATTTTGGGCGTCGGTTGCGGACGACGATCGACGAGCTTTCTGTCACTCAGTCGGACCTGCGCCAGTTGCTCGACGACTTGCCAGATGCAGTGATCGGCCTCGATGAACGCGGCAAGATCAGCTCTGCCAATGGCAAGGCAGCCGCCCTGACGGGTCGGTCGGTCGACGACCTCATCGGACGAGGATTCCTTTCGATGATCGGTGAGGCTGACAGAAAGTCGGTGTCGGAGCGGTGGCAGCGCGTTGACCTTGGCAATCGTGTGCCTGCTGTGCATGCTGGCGTGCGTAGCCCTGGTGATCTGGCGGTGTTTGAACTCGTCGATGTCAATGGTGAGCCACACTTGGTCGAGGCGTCGTTGCATGTGTCGCAGAGCGATCACGGCAACGTGGTGTTGCTTCGCGATGTGAGCGATCGCAAGCGGACGACGGCAGCTCTGGAGCAGGCGCGCCGCCGGTTTCAGCAGGCGTTCCACTCAGCTCCGACCGGGATGGCGCTGGTGCGTCTCGACGACGGCCGCATTGTCGACGCCAACCAGCCATTGGCCCAGATGCTGGGTCGACCGCTCGACGACATGCTCGGGCAGCCGATTCGCACGATGACCCACCCAGAAGATCTCGCGTCGGCAGCACGTCAACGGGCGCAGCTTGAACTGGGTATCGCTGACTCATACGCACTCGAGCAGCGGTACTTGCGGGCTGACGGCGAGTATGTCTGGGCGCGGACGCGAGTCTCGGTGACCGAGGACGAGGGTGTCGCATTGGCGATTACACACATTGAAGACATCACCGAGCAGCGACGCAATGCCGAACTCCTCACTCACGCTGCAACACACGACGACCTCACCGATCTGCCGAATCGCACGACACTCGTCGGGCGGCTTGACGCGTTGCTCGCAGTGGCCCAGCCGGGGCAAGTCGCGGTGCTGTTTATCGACCTGGACAATTTCAAGATGGTCAACGACAGCCTCGGACACGGGGTCGGCGATCAACTCTTGCGCGAGGTTGCTCGACGATTCCGTGGCGTGATGCGTGACAGCGACCGATTGGCACGCTTTGGTGGCGACGAGTTCGTGGTCTTTGTTGAGCGCGTGGCCATCGGTGGAGAGGACACTCCGAGTGGCGCGTTCGTCGACCCGGCCGCGGTGGCTGATCGACTCCGCCGATCAGTCATGGAGCCGATCACGATCGACGGGCACGAGCTGATTGTCACCGCCAGCATCGGCTTTGCTGTCAACGCTGCAACCGACCTCACCGCCGATGACCTGCTGCGCGATGCCGACGCAGCGATGTATCGGGCCAAGGCTGCTGGTCGCGATCGGGTCGAAGCATTCACTGCGGCCACGCGCAAGGCGTCTGTGGGCGCGCTCCAGCTCGCATCAGAACTGCGCCGGGCCATCGAGCGCCACGAGATCGTTCCGTACTTCCAACCGATCGTCGATCTGAGTTCTGGAGAGGTCGTCAGCTTCGAAGTCTTGGCGCGTTGGCTGCATCCCGATCGGGGTCTGCTGATGCCAGCGGAGTTCCTTCCAGCCGTCGAGGCGGGCGGCCTCCTCGTTGACTTCGGCGCGATGATGTTGCGCGACTCGCTGGCACAACTTGCGCGCTGGCGCGCTGCGGGAACCAGATTCCGGCGATGCGGTCTGTCGGTCAACGTGGCAACACAGCAGTTGGCTGACAGCAACTTCATCGATGTGGTGCAGACAGCGCTCGGCGAGACCGGCATCGATGCTGACTCGCTGTGGCTTGAGATCACAGAGACCACACTGATGGAAGACTCCGTTGCGGCAGGTTCGGCGTTGCGTGAGCTACGCGGCCTGGGCCTCCACATCGCCGTCGATGACTTCGGAACCGGATACTCGTCGCTCACCTATTTGAAGCGCTTCCCGGTCGAGACGATCAAGATCGATCGGTCGTTCGTGTCGGGCTTGGGTCTCGAAGCTGACGACACATCGATTGTCGAAGCTGTTGTGCGACTTGGTCACTCCCTTGGTCTGAGTGTCGTGGCCGAGGGTGTCGAAACACCGCTCCAGCTCACCCGATTGCGTGAATTGCAGTGCGACAACGGCCAGGGCTACCTCTTCGGCCGTCCCCGCCCCGCGGCCTTGGTCGAATACGAACGGGTCTGACGCGATCGGTTTCACGCCGCGCTGAACATGGTCCTGGATGTCAGGTGACGGGGCTCGGTTCGGAGCGCTTCCACATGCGTGCCGGCAGGTTGATGCGGTCGGCGTACTTCGCTGCAAATGGCGCTGCGATCGCCGTGATGAGCACGTATCCGGCCACCAGCGCCCCGAGTTCAGGGCCGTCAGCGAGGCTCGCTCCCAATGCGGCGATCACAATCGAGAACTCGCCGCGAGCAATCAACGTGGCACCGGCACGCATGCGACCCTTCCCGGCTGCGCCGACACGCTTGGCTGCGTACCAGCCGGTGGCGAACTTGGTGATCGACGTGACGACTGCGAGCGCGATTGCCGGGAGCAGTGAATCGAGGAGTTTCGACGGATCGACCTGGAACGAGAAGAAGAGGAAGAAGATCGCAGCGAACAGGTCGCGGAGCGGCGAGATGAGGTTCATCGCTCGGACTTCAGCTTGACCCGAGAGCGCGAGTCCGACGAGGAAGGCGCCGATCGCGCCAGACACTTCGAGGCGTTGTGCAATGCCGGCGACGAGCAACGTGACGCCGAAGACGCCGAGCAGCAGGGCCTCGTCGGAACCACCGATCAGCGCGTCGCTGAGGCGGCGACCCCACAACAGTGCCACCAGCAGAATGACGACCACGACCGTCAGAGCGATCGCGACACTGGTCAACGTGGCGACCAAGGTGCCGCCGACGATTACGGCAGCGATCACTGGGAGGTAGATCGCCATCGCCAGGTCTTCGATCACCAAGAGGTTCAAGATGGCGGGCGTTTCGCGGAAGCCCAGGCGTTGCAGGTCGCTCAGGATCTTCGACACGACACCCGACGAAGAAATCCAGGTTGCTCCACCGAGCAGGACCGCAGCCAGTGGTGACCAACCGAGGAGCAAACCTGCCGCCACGCCAGGCAGTGCATTGAGCAACATGTCGATCACGCCGACCAAGGTCCCAGTGCGCAGACCGTTGCGAAGCTCCACGTCGGAGTACTCCAAGCCGAGCGTGAACAGCAGGAGGAGCACACCGATCTCAGCGATGATCGAAATGAAGTCCTCGGTGACGTCGAGCTGTACGAGGCCGCCTTCGCCGAGCATGAGTCCCGCGAGCAGGTAGAGCGGTACCGCGGTGATGCCCAAGCGGCCGGCAACCCGCGCGAGGACTGCGAGTCCGAGTACGACGGCGCCGATCTCGATAAACGCAAGCGCGGTTTCGGTGCTCCCAGCAGCGAAGAGCGCAAGGGTCATAGGATGCGTTGTCGAGTTGGCTCAGTTGGTGAGCTGGTCGCGCAACAATGCGAGACCTTCCGTGGTGCCGACCGCGACAGCGGTGTCGCCGATCTGGAAATCGAACTCGGGGTCGGGTGCCGGGACCGACTGATCACCACGGATCACCGCGACGATCGAGGCACCCGTGCGTGTCCGGTACTCGCCGTCGCGGATTGTTGCACCGATTGCTGGCGAAGAATCGGTCAGAGCGATCCACTCGATGGCAAGGCCGTCGATGTTTTGCTGCACTGCGGCAACTGCTTCGGTGACCTGGCTGGCGCCGAGCAACTCAGCCATCGTGCGCGTGTCTGACGCCGACAGAACGACCATTGTTGAGCAGGCGTCTCGATCGTTGCGGTCGTAGACGACCATTTCGCGTCTGCCGTCGCGATGGACGATGACACCAACACGTTCACCGGTGTCGGTGTCGAACTCGTGGCGTACTCCGACGCCGGGAAGCTTGGTCTCCTGGACTTCGGCCATCCGTCCATTGTCGCACGTTTCCGGCCGTTTCGGTCACGCCGTCGATGCGGTCCGTTTCCCCTCTGTTGACCGAGGAAAGCTGGTGTCAGCTGCCTTCCTTGCGGGCCCGCATGATGAGCGTGCTGGGCACGTTTCCGGACGAGCCGACTTCGTCGACCCGATCGACTCGGAAATTTGATCGGCCGAGAGAGGTGAACCAGTCGCTGATCGAGCGGGCGGTCACACCGTAGGGCGTGGCGTCGCTGACGACGGAAAATGGGTGAGTGACCGAGATGACGAACGGCATGCTCGGAATGAGGATGCGGTGCACCTGGCGGAGCAGGCGGCTGAGATCGTCGACCTTTTCGATGGTGTGGGCGGCGACGACGACGCTCACCGTGCCGGAGGTGATCTCGCCGAGATCGGCCAAGTCGGTGGCGTGACATTGCACGCTGATCTCTGCCGCCTCAGCGCGCGCACGCATGTCGGCGATCTTGTCGGCGTCGGGGTCGACCGCGATGGCTTTGGCGCCTGACTGCGCGAACTCGACAGCATTGAACCAATCGGAGATACCGAGTTCGACGGCGCGCAGACCGCCGCTCACGTCGCCACTCAGACGCAGCTCGGCGTCCGTCGGAATGCCGTCTCCATACCTGATGTTTGCAACCACACCCCCAGTGTGCCCGCTCCGGGCGGCACGTGTGCGCATTGGGCTCTATCCTCGACCTTCATGTCCTTCTCGGTCGGCGCGATTCGTGGCACCGATGGTGGGGCGCGGGGCATCGTTGACCATCGGCTCGCCCGTCGCATGCTGATCAGCGAGGTCAAGCGAGGGCGGCTGCGCGAAGAGGCGGTGTGCGATGCGCATCCCGAGTTGATCCGGGCAGCCCGCAATGTCGGTACCCAGACGTCCACGGTCTGCCCGATCTGTGAAGAAACCGAACTCAAGTTGGTCACATACGTGTTCGGGCACGGACTCCAGGCGCAAGGACATTGCGTGTCGACTGCTGAACAGATGCGCCGGATCGAAGCCCGGTCGACCGAGGCGAGTGCCTACGTGGTCGAAGCGTGCGTCGAATGCCGCTGGAATCACCTGCTCCGCATCCTTCCCGTCGGCGGAACGTGAAGGGTCACGCGTTCGCGGCGCTGACTGCGGCCGCCTTCATGAGTGCCGCGTGCTCGAGTGATTCTGACGTTGCCGCGCCAGATTCTCGCGTCGTGGTTGCACCGACCGTGGTTGCATCGACCCAGGTTGCACCGACGGTTGCGACAGAAGCGCTTGCTGACATCGAGTCGGGCACAACCGTGCGCGACGTGGACGTGCAGCCCGCGGGGTTCACGACGGCGATGATCGAAGTCACCAAGGTCGACGGCACGGTGTGTGAGCTGTGCATGTGGTTGGCGGACACCGGTGACGAGCGGGGGCAGGGCTTGAAGGGCGTCACCTCGCTGGGCGCACCGGAGGGCATGGCGTTTGTCTGGGACGAGCCGACGACCGGTTCGTTCTTCATGTTCCAGACCGTCACGCCGCTCTCGATTGCCTGGTTCGATGCGCCCCTCGCTCGTGCTGGCGGTGCTCTGGTGTCCACGGCGGACATGGAGCCGTGTGTGTCGGAGAACTCAACTGACTGCGAACGCTTCTCTGCAGGAGGTGACTACGTGCTGGCGATTGAGGTCTTTCAAGGCGATCTCGCGTCGATCGGCATCACCGCTGGGTCGACCGCTCGGCTGCTCCCAGAAACCGAAGCCACCAACTGTCCGCTCGGCTGAGGCCACCCATCTCTGTGAGCGCGCGTCTCTACGGTGGGTTGCATGCAGTCGAACCGAAACGAAGCCTGGCGCGCGACGCAGTGCCTCCCGGTAGCATTGCGCGGTCCATTACATACCCTGCCCCTCTGCCCAACCCCTCGTGAGTTGGAGTCCGGGGCTCCCCATCTCTTCACGCTTGGACACCGTGAACGTGGGATCCGAAGGGAGAACAACACCGCATGAATCGTGCGTACGAAATGATGGTCATCATCGACGGCGACGTCGATGATCCCAAGGCACAGTCTTGGATGAAGACGATCACCGATGGAGTCGAGAGTGTCGGCGGTCAGCTGCACGAGAAGATCGACTGGTGGGGCAAGCGTCAATTTGCCTACCCGATCAACAAGAAGCCGTCTGGCTACTACCTCGTTGCTCAGATCGTCGCCGCGCCCGGCGCGCTTGACGAATTGGAGCGCCAGCTCCGTCTTGCGGACGACATCGTCCGCCACAAGCTCATCCGTCTGCCCGAGGAAGAAGCAGCACGCCGCGGCATCACCGTGGAAGCTGCCTGATCCGGCTCGGCAATCGCCAAAGGGGAATCACATGGCACAGGACAACACCGTCACACTCACCGGGAACCTCACTAAGGATCCCGAGCTTCGTTACACCACGGGGGGCCGTGGTGTCGCCAGCTTCGGCCTCGCCGTCAATCGCCGCTATCAGGTGAATGGCGAGTGGCAGGAGCAGGTCTCATTTTTCAACGTGGTTGCTTGGGCAGACCTCGGTGAGAATGCTGCGGCCAGCCTGCACAAGGGCAACCGCATCGTTGTTACCGGTCGACTCGAGCAGCGCTCGTATGAGACTCGCGAAGGCGAAAAGCGCAATGTCACCGAAGTGATCGCCGACGACCTCGGTCCCAGCCTCCGCTGGGCCCAGGCACAAGTCGAGCGCATCTCTCGCGATTCTGCCGATGGTGGCGGATTCAGCGGCGGTGGCAGTGGCAGTGGCGGCGGCGCACAGAAGCCTGCATCTGATCCCATCTACGGCGACGAAGAACCGTTCTGAGCAGCACTCGCTGCTGACACCTCTCGTCGACGCACAGCTCGACGTCATCCATTTCGAAATTCAGTCGAACATCATTTTCCAGTCAGGAATATCTCACTATGGCCAGTAAGAAGAACAAGGCCCGGTCGGCGCGTGACGCCAACCCCCGCAAGTTCAAGAAGAAGACCAGCGTCCTCATCATCGACAAAGTCGAGTACATCGACTACAAGGACGTTGATCTGCTCCGTCGCTTCATGAGCGACCGCTCCAAGATCAAGAACCGCCGTGTGGCAGGCAACGACCTGCAGCAGCAACGCGAGGTCGCGAATGCGATCAAGATCTCTCGCGAAATGGCACTCCTGCCGTACGCCACTCGTGTTGCCTCAACCCGCACCGGCGGCCGTCGCGATCGCGACGACCGTGGCCGCGGCCGCGACGAAGGTCGCGACGAGAACTCGGAGAACACCGAGAACACCGGTGACGAGTCCGTCGAGTCAACCGATACCTCCATCGACGCGACGACAGTTGTCGAGTCAACCGAGACCACAGAAGTGGAGGCCTGAGCAACATGAACGTCATTCTCCGCAGCAAGGTCGAGGGTCTCGGCCAGCGCGGCGACATCGTCGATGTCGCCCAGGGCTACGCCCGCAACTTCCTGTTCCCGAAGGGTCATGCCATCAAGGCGTCGGCCGGTGCACTGGAGCAAGCAGCCAAGATGCGTGCGTCACGCGATTCAAAAGATCAGAGCGCTCGCGAGGCCGCGACGGCCATTGCCAGCACGCTGGTGCCGAAGACGATCACCGTGTCGGCCAAAGCATCGGGCGAAGGCAAGCTCTTCGGTTCGATTCACGCCGCCGAGATCGCTGCCGCGATCAAAGAGCAGACCGACATCGATATTGATCGCAAGTCAATCGAGGCCGATCACAACATCAAGACCACCGGTCAGCACACGGTCACTGCGTCGCTGCACCACGACGTGTCGTTCCCGATCACCCTCGAGGTGGTTGCGGCCGACTGAACCCGGCGACGGGTTTTCTGTGCGGTTGCTGACGCAATCGCATGATCGACATGCCGAGGGCGTGTCCTGCCGATGCGGCAGGGCGCGCCCTTTGCTTTTCCACAGGCCGTCCACAGCAATTCATCCACAGGCGTGAGTCATTTGTCCACAGGCAAGTCCCAGGGTTGTTCCCCTATCGCCGCACAGGAAAGTCCAGCAAGAATGGGGTCCTCATGAGCAACGACGTCGAGTACGGCCAATTCGGGGGTAGCGCGCCATCCCGCCCGGCCGGAGGCTCGGGGCGCGTTCCTCCTCACAACCTCCAGGCTGAAGAATCGGTACTGGGAGCGTTGCTGTTATCGCGCGACGCGATTGGTGTCGTCGGCGAGGCCGGGCTGAACGTCCGCGACTTCTACAGCCCTGCTCACCAGCACATCTTTGACGCTGTCCGCTCGCTGTATTCATCGTCGGGCCCGGTCGATGTCGTCACCGTTGCCGACGAGCTTCGACGCCACAACCTGCTTGATGAACTCGGTGGCATGGAACGCCTGAACGAGCTGCAGAACGCGACGCCGTCGGTGTCGGGCGCTGAGCACTACGCCAAGATCGTGATGGACACGGCCCTGCTCCGGCGCCTCATCCATACCGCTGGTGAGATCACCGACCTCGCTTTCAGCGAGCCTGATGACGTCACGAAGGCTGTCGACTTGGCCGAGTCCAAGATGTTCGAAGTCGCCGAAGACAAGGTGGTCGACTCGACGCGTGAGATCGGCGACCTGCTCAACGCCACCATGGACGAGCTTGAAGCCAACTTCGAGCGCGGCGACACCATCACTGGCGCCGCGACCGGCTACGACGACCTCGACGAACTGCTGTCTGGCCTGCAACCGAGCACCCTCAATATTGTCGGTGCCCGTCCGGCGATGGGAAAGACCGCGTTCGGATTGGGCTTAGCCACCCACATTGCGAAGAACGAGTCGAAGCCGGCGCTGGTGTTCTCACTCGAGATGGGGCATTCAGAGCTCACCCAGAGAATCCTGTCGAGTGAAGCGAAGGTCGACTCGACCAAGCTGCGCACCGGGAAGTTGACCGAGAGTGACTGGTCGAAGATCGGCCTCGCCGTCGGCCGACTCGAAGTGCCGCTGTTCCTCGACGACAACCCGCAGGTCACCGTCATGGAGATCCGAGCCAAGGCGCGACGCATCAAGGCCCAACATGGTGGCCTGTCGCTGATTCTCATCGACTACTTGCAGCTCATGTCAGGTTCCGGCCGATCGGAGAACCGTCAGCTTGAGGTGTCCGAGATCAGCCGAAACCTCAAGGTGTTGGCCCGTGAGCTCGAAGTGCCGATCGTTGCGCTGTCTCAGCTCAGTCGTAACTTGGAAGCTCGTTCGGACAAACGACCGATGCTTGCTGACCTTCGTGAGTCCGGCTCGTTGGAGCAGGATGCCGACGTGGTGATGTTCCTGTACCGCGACGAGGTGTACAACCCCGAGTCGCCCGACAAAGGCTCCGCCGAGGTCATCGTCTCCAAGCATCGTGCTGGACCGATCGGCACGAAGCGCCTTGTCTTCCTTGGCCAATACACGCGCTTCGATAACGCCGCACGTTCGATGTAGTCGAACCTGCGGTTTGAGCCGCAGATGGTGACTGGACCGTGATCGGTCGCCATCTACGCTGTGGCTATGAGTGATTCGGCAGCCCTGACTGCCCGAGCAGGGGTTGCCGGCCATGACCTGGTCGGTTGGATGATGTGGGACCCAAGAGCCATTGCCGGGTACCAGGCGCTCGGCGTTCCCGATGGCATCGGCTGGATCGTGGCATGGCGGCTCGCATCGCTCGGCGATGTGAACCCAGGGGTCGCAGCGGCGGCTGCGTATTCGATCAACCCCAGCGTGATCAGAAACGTCATGAAGCTCTACCAAGACGCCACCGATGTCGACTCAATCCTGGGTGTCCGCGATGCTGCGGTCCAACCGGGTCTGGATGAAATTGCGCCCGGTCTCTCCGGTGGTCTCGCCGAGCTTGCAGCACCGCTGTGGCGCGGCGTGGATGCTGTGCACTTCGGCGCCCGGCCCATGTTTGCTGCGCATCGCGAGCTGCCGCGTCCCGAGGAGACGAACTCCGCGTTGTCGGCATGGCTTGCGGCGAACTGTCTGCGCGAGTTGCGCGGTGACAACCACTGGGCCCTGTGCGCGAGCGAGGATCTCGATGACGTCGAGGTCGGGCTTCTTCACTCGGTCATGGTCGACATCGAGGAGTACGGCAGCGAAGAGTGGATTGCTCGAAGCCGCGGCAATGACGACGAGGCGATTGCAGCTGCGTGGGCGCGACTCGAAGTCAAAGGTCTGGCATCGGGCGGTGCGGTCAGCGACGAAGGCCGGAGATTCCGACTCGACCTCGAAGCCCGCACCGACGCACTCACCGCCCCCGCTTGGGACGCGGTCGGCGCCGAAGCGACACGCGCCTTCTGCGAGCTGATCGAACCGCACCACGACGCGTTTGTGGCCCGAATCGATGCCACGGCTGGCCCGCGCTGGATGCCAGCGGTGCGGGTGAAGGCACGACAACCCGATGCCTGAGGGTGACACACTTCGGCGAGCAGCCGAGGTGTTGACGCCGGTGCTTGAAGGTCAGATCGTGACCGACCTGTGGTTCAAGAAGCTGCGCGGCTATCGACCACGAGTCGGCGACACGATCCACAGCGTCGAGGCGGTCGGTAAGTACCTCTTGATTGAGTTCGACCGCAAGCTTGTTCTGCATACTCACCTCGGCATGACTGGTTCGTGGCGGGTCGCCCCGCTCGACCGTGCCCGCCCGCGCGACCCGAAGCTTCGAATTCTCATCGAGACTGCAGCAGGCCGTGCCCTCTGCTTCGCAGCACCTGACATCTCGACCCACATCTCAGGGTCGGGCACCGCTCCAGCCGATCGGCTTGGCCCGGACCTGAGCAACGACGACGTCGACGTCGACGAGGTGCTCGCGCGAAGCCGTCGGCGAGCGAGTGAAGCCACCACCCTGGCCGAGCTCCTCCTCGACCAGCAGGTAGCGGCGGGTGTCGGCAACGTCTTCAAGAGTGAAGCGCTGTTCGTCGCTGGCCTGCATCCGTTCACCTTGGTGAACGAGGTGACCGATGAGCAGCTCGCGAAGCTTTGGTCGATCGCTCATCGTCAGCTGGTTGTCAATCGAGACAAGCCGTACCGATCAACCACCGGGCCTGGAAGCCCCGACCGGACCCATGTCTACGGCCGTCATCACTTCGCCTGCCTCCGATGCGACAACGCTGTCGCGTTTTCCGCAGCGGGGGAGCGCACCGCCCGCAGCACCTACTGGTGCCCGTCGTGCCAACCCGTCGCTCGCTGAGTCGCCGTGCAAGGCTGTACGCATGACGACCGGTGAGCTTTCCGAACGCTCGTTGGGCTGGCTGCGATACCTGCATCGCAAGGCGCATACGCCCGACGACTGGTCGCGCGGTGGCCAGCCACATGCGCACTGGGATGACCGCTCGGACCCACCGATGGCCAGCTGGCACCGCTTCGATCTCGTCGACTCGGCCTACGCCATGGGGCTCATGGCGCACCGCACACCGGCATGGACCGAGCCGTATGTCGCGATTCTCGATCAACTCATCGACCGCCACACTGGCTGGTGGTCGGCGGCGGACTGGCTGACGCAGTTCGGCCACGACCCCGATCAGGCCAACTACCCCGACCTGTATCGGCTGTTCATCCCGCCCGAGCTGTGGGGTGAGTACGACGTGCCGGGTTGGACCGCCAATGGCACCGAACCGTATGGCGTGCAGATGGACCCCGTTGCGGCGGACGGAATGCTGTTCTACAAAGGCTTCTTCCTCGTCCTGCTTGGCATCAGGTCGATGGTCGCCAACGGTCCGAGCGACGAGGATCGATGGAACGAGCCGTTCGAGATGATCCGCGATGGTGAGCACACCTTCACCTGGACGCACTCCGAGATCGCCGACCATTTGCGACGGCAGTGGCTGGCAGCCCCCATCGGGTGTCATTGAGAAAACACCAAGGTCTGGCCATTTTGACTGGCCGGAGCTGGCCTCGGTCTGAGGCTGCACGACAATCGACACGAGACAGATCACGCTGCAGCGGCGTTCGATCCGTGGTGGAACTATGCCCGCGAGCACTACCTCGATTTGGCGGCCGACGTCGAGCCGACGATGACGACGCTGTACTACGACCCGGTGCTCGACGTGCACCATCGTCTGCCCGTCAGCCTCGCGATGACCACGGCGTACTACGCGATGCCGCAGCACCCGAAGGATGCACGACGACTCTTCGACGCTGCGTGTGCGGCGATGGGCCTCGACCGCGAGATCGAGACGACACTCAACCCGAGCCGGAGCTATGGCTCGGCGCTGGTGATGGCCAAGGAGTGGGGTCTCGACGACATCGTTGAACGAGTGTCGGCGGCCGTCGACGCGTCGTTTGAGCCGACCTGGGACACCACACGGGGCGAGTTCACGTGGGGCATGGGTCTCGGCGAACCGCATCCCCGCGGTCAATTCAACGCTTTTCTTGCCGCCGCAGAGGCAGCGGGCCCGGGGCGGTGGACAGCGCTGTCAGCAGCACCGCTTGCACCATGCCCACAGATCGTCGACGTCGACTTCCCGAACGTGGCGTTGACGCGGGCGGAGTGGCACGGAGAGACCCTGTTGCTCACGATGGCTCCTCTTGAGCCCGACTCGAACGCGTGGACCGAGTTCCGTATCGTTGGCGTCGAGCCTCGCCGCTGGTCGGTCAATGGCATCGAAGGTGCCACGACCGATGTACAGAGCAACTCCGTTGTTGTCCGTCTTCCACGCGTTGCCGGCAATCTCGAATTCATGCCCAGCAGTGACTGATCTCCCGGAGTCGGTGATTCTTCACGCCTCTCGCGCGGGCGTTTCGCCGGCAGGCCTGAAGTGAATGAGGCAGACTGGGGTGGTGAACGACGAGGTGGACCGGACCGATGTACTGGGTCGCGCGGCCACCGCTGACCGGCTCGACGGATTGGCCGACGTCGCCGAACTCATGGATGATGTCGACGGTGCGGTGCGGCTCCGCTGCCAGGCGTCCGAGCTCCGTGTCGCAGCGATGCGGCTGCTCGATGAGTGATGAACCTGCCGGGTCGAACGATCAAGCTGGCGCAGTGAGTCCCACGCCAGACCTGGAGACGCTGCGCAGCATCGAGCAGCGCGTGCTCTGGCTTGCGACGCGGATCATCGACCACGCGAACTCGCGCAGCGCGACCGATGTGAAGGTTGGCGGTCACCAAGCGTCGAGTGCCTCGATGGCGTCGATCATGACGGCGCTGTGGTTCGCGCACTTGAACGGCAACGACAAGGTTGCCGTCAAGCCGCACGCCTCGCCGGTGTATCACGCCATCAAATACCTCACTGGCGAACTCGACCGGTCCTACCTCACGACCCTGCGTCAGCGCGGCGGTCTGCAGGCCTACCCGTCGCGCACCAAAGACCCTGACGTCTCTGATTTCTCGACCGGCTCAGTCGGTCTTGGCGCGGTCGCACCGCTTTTCTCGGCGCTCACCCGTCGTTATGTCGAGTCTCATTTCGGAGAGCAGTCGCCTGCACGCTTCATTGCGCTCGTCGGCGACGCCGAGCTCGATGAGGGCAACGTTTGGGAAGCCATCGCCGACCCTGCCACGCAGGAGCTCGGCAATTTCACGATGGTCATCGACCTGAACCGTCAGAGCCTGGATCGAGTGATCCCCGACATCGCAGCCGTGCGACTGAAACGGTTCTTCGCCGACGCCGGCTGGCACGTCGCTGAAGCGAAGTACGGCAGCCGACTCAGCGCTGCGTTTGCCGAGCCGGGTGGCGATGCGCTCGAGGCACACATCGACTCGATGCCGAACGAGGCGTATCAGGAGCTGTTCGCGCTGGAGGGTGCTGACGTCCGCCACAAGTTCCTCGTTGACGCAGGCGAGACGGTGCGCAATTTCGTGGGCGGCCTCGATGACGCTGAGCTCAAGCATCTGGTCACTGACTTGGGCGGTCACGATCTGGGGTTACTTGTCGACACCTTCCGCGAATGTGATGCCACACCGGAGCAACCCTCGGTGGTGTTTGCCTACACGATCAAGGGTCACGGCCTCCCGATGGCGGGTGACCCGATGAACCATGCCGCGCTGCTGTCGCCCGATCAGGTTGATGCGTTTCGCCGCGAACTCGGGCTTGATGCCGGCACGGAGTGGGATCGTTTTGATGCCAACTCGCCAGAAGGTCGACTCTGTCGCGCGGTCGGTGGCGATATCAACAACGCGCCACCCACGCCGCGCCCGGTCCTCCCGGTGCCGACCGCTGCTCGCTCGACGGTCACCAACGGCGCCACGTCAACCCAAGAGGCGTTCGGTCGTGTCCTGGCCTCGCTCGCGGACGTGGAGGGTGTTGGTGATCGCCTGATCACGACCGCGCCCGACGTGTCGATCTCGACCAACCTCGGCGGCTTCATCAACAAGCGCGGCGTCTATTCCCACGCAGAACGTGACGATCATGGCGGCGCCGACCGACTGCTGAAGTGGGCGCCCGGACCGACCGGTCAACACATCGAACTCGGCATCAGCGAGATGAATCTGTTCATGTTGCTCGGCCAGCTCGGACTGAGCCACGATCACCACGGTCAGCATTTGCTTCCGGTTGGGACGGTGTACGACCCGTTTGTACTGCGTGGGCTCGATGCGTTGATCTATGGCATCTACAACGATGCGAAGTTTGTCGTTGCGGGTACGCCCGCAGGCGTCACGCTCGCACCCGAAGGCGGCGCGCATCAGTCGACGATCACAGCGTCGGTGGGTGCGGAGCTGCCGAACATCACCTACTTCGAGCCGGCTTACGCGAGTGAGGTCGACTGGCTGCTCTGTGACGCTCTCGATCAGCTCAGCCGCCCCGACGGGACGAGCGGCTATCTCCGGCTGTCGACGCGGCCGATCGATCAGGCACCGTTCGCGAATGTGTTGGCGATGATGGGGGAAGAGCGGCTGCGGTCCCAGGTGCTGGCCGGCGGCTATCGCCTCGTCGACGGTCCGGAAGACGGCCGACCCGGCGTCACGATTGCCACGACGGGTGCCATGGCACCCGAGGCGCTTGCCGCGGCGGCCGAACTCGACAGCGAAGGAGTGCAGGCAACCGTCGTCCACCTCACCAGTCCGGACCGGGTCTACCGCAGTTGGCGCGCCGGCTTTGCCCAGTCCGCGGCGACAGCGCGCGTCGTCCGCGCACCCAGCCAGCTCCACCGACTCGTACCAGCCACAGAGCGACGCCGACCGGTCGTCAGCGTGCACGACGCGGCCAGCCACAGCTTGGCGTGGATCGGCTCGGCGCTCGGCACTCGCCAGTACACCCTCGGTGTTGATCGTTTCGGCGAGTCAGGCACCATTGCTGACCTGCACGAACTGACCGGCATCGATGCCGGAAGCATCGTCAACGCCGCGCTGATCGCCGTCAGCGAAGTCGATCCCTACGACGACTGAGTCACCGTGGTGCTTGTGAGGTGCCGCGCGGACTGGACGTCATCGCCTGCTGAGTGTCAGATGATCCTGAGTATCGACCCGCGGCGGAAGTCCGGTGCTGGGGACCCGTAGGCCGCGGCGACGGACCGGGGCACAGAGATGTCGGCGAGGTAGAGCGCACCGACGACGTCGGCGTCACGCATGCCGACCTTCGGCAGTGCCAACGTCAGGGTCGCACCGGCTCGGACCACCGCGCCCGGTGTCGCGCCGGTGGTGACGTCGAGTCCACTCGGCGCGTCGAGTGACACCACCATTGCCGGGTGGTCGTTGATGGCGTCGATCAATGCTGCACTGCGACCGCTCGGTGCACCGCGCAGCGAGTACCCGATGAGGGAGTCGATGATCACGTCGGCCTCGCCGAGTTTGGGTTCGGTCGGTATTCCCATGCGGCGCAGGATGTCGAACTGGTGGGCAGGCACCGGCGACAACTCGTCGCCGGGACGGGTGGTCGTGACGGTCACGTCGACGCCGGCGTTGGCGAGGTGTCGAGCGGCAACGAGTCCGCCGCCACCATTGCCACCAGAGCCTGCGGCGACCGCGACTCGCATGGGCGCAGCCAGATCAAGCACGAGCCGAGCGAGGTTGCGACCGGCGTTCTCCATCATCTGCAGCAATTCGATCCGGAGATCTTCAATCATCGTCCGATCGACCTCGATCATGTCGGTCTCGGTGATCCAGGCGACGTCTCCGGGATCGATGATCGGGTGCATGGTCACAGCCACATGTAGGTCGTTGTGGAACTCGCTGCGCGTTTGCCGTTCGGCAGGAAGAGATCGATCTGACCGAAGACCAGTGAGCGACCAGGTTTGGTGACATACGCATCGAAGGTCACGGTGCCGATGTCTTCGGGTACGCCGCGTTCGAAGTTGGTGTTGAGGGACACTGTCGTGAAGCTGCGGTCTGGCTGATCGAGCGACATCATCACGAACACCATGCCGGTGTCCATGCAGCCGAGAATTGCCTGGCCACACATCACGCCGCCGCCATGCGTGATGTGATCGACAACGTCGACTTCGAACCGCACGCGTCCAGTCGTCGCGTGGACGATCCGCAGGTTGAGGTCGTGGATGATCCCGGCGCCCCCTTCGGCAAAGTTCGCCGAGATGCGTTCGATCATGGCGGGGTCGGATTCGGCGACGTCAGTGGTGTTCACGCGTCGGACATTAACGATGGGACGCTGCTTGGCTACGGTCTCGGCGTGCAGCTCAACACCATCCGCCGCGGATCCGGCGACCCGATTGTCTTCATTCACGGCATGGGGACCGCCGCGTCGACGTGGGACGCGTGCGCGGAAGCGCTTGCTGACCGGTACCTGACAATCGCTGTCGACTTGCCTGGTCATGGGGATTCACCGTGTCCCGAGGACCGAGCCGCGTTCACCCGCGACGCGGCGCTCGCCGACCTCGACCTCGTGCTGGCCGAACTTGGTGGTCCGGCGGTCCTGGTTGGTCACTCACTCGGCGGTTACTTGGCGCTGGCACACGCGGCGACTCGGCCCAATGTGGCGCGCGGCATTGTCGTGCTCAACACCGGTCCGGGCTTCCGCGACCCTGAGAAGCGGGAAGGCTGGAACGATCGTTCTCGCCGCAACGCCCATCGGTTTGGCGTGCCTGAACGCGTCGTTGATTTGAACTTGCAGCAGGACTCGGTGGTGATGGATCGACTCGCTGAGACGACCACGCCGACGCTCGTTCTTGCGGGCGGTGCCGATCGACCGGAGTACACCGGCTCGGGCCAGTACCTCGAACGCAAGATGCCTGACGCCAGGCTCGTCGTCCTCGATGGCGGCGGCCATTCGATGCACGAAGACACCCACGCCATCGAAGTCGCCACTCTCGTCGCCGACTTCACCGCCGCCCTCCCTGACCAACGACGACGACCTTGGCGGATCGATTCTTGAGGAGTTCCAGAAGTGAAGACATTGCACCCAATCATCGGAGAGTTCGGCGGCCGACTTTAGTGGTCCACCCTCCAACCGCGCGGGACACCGCAACGCTCGCAAGCAATCCTCAGATGCCGAGTACCTCGGGGAGCCATGCTTGGAGTCGCTCAGCGATCACGTCGTCGCTTTTCGCGAGGAGGTGACCGTCGCCGGGCAGCATTTCGACGTCGCCGTGTCCGGCGATCGCCTGGACCATCAAGCTTGCCTCCGACGGCAGGATCTCGTCGCGGTCTCCATGGAACAACAGTAGCGGTCGCCCGCCAAGTGCTCCGGCGACCTCGCACCCGGCGGACTGTGTGGCGAAGGTGACCACGCCAGCAACTGACGCCGTCATCACCACCGCCGCGCGGATCGCCACCGCGCCGCCGAAGCTGTGGCCCATCACCACGACCCGCTCGGCGCCCGCATCGCGTGCCCACTCCACACCGCAGGCCAAGTCGTGGGCACACAGGTCCAAGTTGTTCGGCTCCCGGTAGCTGACGCGCAGCACGCGGACACCCCGATCTGACCAATCATCGCCCAGACGTTGGTACAGGCCATGCCCAGGCCCCAGCAGCCCGCCCATCGCTCCACCGCACATGACCAACGCCGCTGGCTTCGATTCAACCGCTGCAACGGGTTCGTGCCACAGCACGCTCAGCAACCCGCGCGACGTGTACACCTCGCGGTGGCGCAGCGACTCGGTAATCGACGTTTCGGCCGTGGCCAACGCGTGCAGCGCCTCGAGCGCCGTCGGGTTCTCAGGATCGCCTGCAGCGGGAGCGTCGGACACGCCGCTCATTGTCCCACGACAGGTTGATCGGAACCAACCATCAACGTGTCCTCCGTCACGTCGACAGCGAGAGTGAACCACTACGTTCGAAGTCTCATGACCCTGTCCGCCGACGCTCCGAGCTTCGATCTCAATAATCCAGTTGATCGCGACCACGCCCGGCGCATCGGCATGGCGTGGATCGAACTGCGTCGCGGGGCGGGTTCGGCCCGGCTCCGTGACTATTTCTTCGGTCGCGAAGAACCCCTCGAGCAAGGCCAGATGGACGCACTCGACTTGCTGATGCGACGCGACCGCACCATGTCGGGTCTCGCCGAACGACTCCGGATCGAACCGTCCACGGCCACTCGTGCCGTGCAGCGCATTGTCAACGACGGGCTCGCCGAGCGCTACCCGTCTGCTGACGACGGTCGGATTGTGATGGTCAAGGTCACCCGCAATGGCCGACGGCGGCACACCGCTGTTGCCAAACGCCGCGAGATTGCCATGGAGCGGATCATTGGTTCATTCGAGGCAGACGAGCGGGCAATACTCGCCGATCTGCTCGAACGACTCACAACCGCCATCGACGACGTCGTCATCGAACTCGACGCCGAGACCCACGCGGACACCGACCGACGGCCCTGAGATGCCGCGCCGCACCTGATCGCGTTCCAGGCCATCCGGTAAGGTCCGCCCCGATGGCTGACCAGGCGGTGTTTGCAGACCAAGCAATGGAGTTCGCTCCGCAGCTGTATTCCGCTGCCATGCGCATGACGCGCAACAAGGCCGATGCCGAGGACTTGGTCCAAGAGGCCTACCTCAAAGGGTTTCGCAGCTTCCACACCTTTACCGAGGGCACCAACCTGCGGGCCTGGCTCTTCCGCATCCTGACCAACACCTACATCAACAAGTATCGGGCCAAGCAGCGTCGCCCCGACGAGTCCGACCTCGGTGACATCGAAGACCTCTACCTCTACAAACGGCTCGGCACGTTTGAAGACGCATCGATTGGCCGATCGGCCGAAGAATCGTTGATGGAAATGCTCCCCGACGACGAGGTCAAACAAGCCCTCGAAGGACTCCCCGACAACTTCCGGCTGCCCGTGATCCTCGCCGACGTCGAAGGATTCGCGTACAAAGAAATCGCCGAAATGCTGGACATTCCCATCGGCACCGTCATGTCGCGGCTACATCGGGGAAGAAAGGCGATGCAGAAGGCGTTGCACACGTATGCCCTCGAACGCGGACTGGCCGAACCCGAACTCGACCCAGTTGGAATAGATGCAGCAGGGCAGGAGAACCACTGATGGACGCATGTGACACACCCGACTGCAACGAGACGCTCAAAGAACTCGACCTGTTCCTCGACGCCGAGCTGTCCGACGGGGCACGCGAGGCAATCCACCATCACCTCGACAGCTGCCCCGACTGCCTCAGTGCCTTCGACTTCCACGCCGAGTTGAAGCAGGTCATCCACAAGAAGTGCCAAGAGAACGAGATGCCTGCCGACCTGCTGTCGCGCATCGAGAAGTGCTTCGACACCGACTTCGACAGCGACGGCATCATCGGCTGAACTCGCGCTGACGAGTTCACGCTCGACAGCGCGCTGAGCTGATTGAACCGCCACCATTTCGACGTGGAGTCAATTGACGCAGTCGTCCTGCTCGTGGCCCTGGCCTCGACGTGGGCGATGACCGGGCTGATCTGGGTGATCCAGCTCGTGCACTACCCGATCTTCGACAGCATCGACCCCGGCGAAGCCGGTCAGGGCTGGATGCAGTTCGCGAACCGACACACCAGTTCGATCAGCCTCGTCGTCGGGCCGCTGATGCTCGCCGAAGGAATCACCGGGCTCTGGCTGGTCGTCGCCCCACCGGCCGACACCAGCCGACTCCTCCCCCTCATTTCACTGGGTCTGATGGCAGTCGCGTACGGCGTGACCGCATTCGTGTCCGCACCGCTCCACGGCCAGATGTCGCAGCGCTTCGACGCCCGACTGCACCATCGACTGGTGACCACCAACTGGATTCGCACCGCGGCCTGGACATCACGGGCGTGCGTGCTGGCCACACTGGCCTACGTTGCCATCACCTGAGCCGAGCATCTCACTCAAGTACCTGGGTCCGGTGGCGACGCCGCGCACACGACGCGGCACACAACGATGCATCGACCGGCCATTCGGGTCGATAACCTTCAGGCCATGTTGCTCGCAGCCGAGGTCTGGCATTGGTGGATTGGCGTCGCTCTCACGGGCGTCGGCATATTGATCGGCGTCGGCCTGATCGGTCTGTACCTCTCAACGGTGACGGCCAAGAAGTACCCCGGCCGCAAGCGCAGCCGCCAAAGCGACCTCTGAGTCCGCCCAGATCGTGACGATCGAGCCGGCCTCACCTGAGCCGGCAGCGATCGACGCCCACATCGCTGCCCTCCTCGCACGGTGCACCTTTGCCGCCCCCGGCACGATTGCGGTGTGTGCATTGTCAGGCGGCCCCGACTCGGCCGCACTGGTTGCCCTGGCTGTCGCTGCTGACCTCGATGTGCGCACGGTGCACGTCGATCACGGCCTTCGACCCGACTCGGCCGACGACGCATCGATCGCCCAAGGCATTGCGGACCGGTTCGACGTGCCATTCCGATGCGAACGCGTCGAACTTGCCGACGGCGCCAACCTCGAGTCGCGTGCCCGAGCTGCACGACGCGCTGCGGTCGGCGTCGGCGCCCTCACCGGCCACACAGCCGACGATCAGGCCGAAACCCTGCTGCTGCGCCTCCTGCGCGGCGCCGGTGGTGCTGGACTCGCTGCGATGAGCCCGGGGCCGACCAAACCCATCCTGGCGCTGCGCCGCACCGAGACCCACGAGCTCTGCACGTTGCTCGACCTGACGGTTGCTGACGATCCGACCAATACCGACGGGCGATTTCGCCGCAACCGGATGCGCCACGATGTCATCCCACTGCTCAATGACGTCGCCGATCGAGACGTCACCGCATTACTAACCAGGTCGAGCACGCTGCTGCGAGAAGACGAAGTGTTGCTGGACCAACTCGCCGCCGAGCTTGATCCCACCGACGCACGGGGCTTGGCCGCAGCGCCGCTCCCTCTCGCCCGACGATCGGTGCGCCAGTGGATTCTCAGCACCACTGTCAACGACGACGACCCGCTCAACCGTCATCCGCCCGACGCGGCGACTGTCGAACGGGTCCTTGCCGTTGCTCGCGGCGACGCCACCGGGTGCGACGTTGGGGCGGGATGGCGTGTCGAACGAACACAACAACGGCTGCGACTTTTCTCCCCCACGCCAACGAGCGGGTAGCCTTGCTCCTCGGTATGACGACGGTCGCAGGAACTCTCCCACTTCTCGAAGGTGCGCGCTGATGCCTCCTCGTCTGCGCGGCAAGTGGGCCCTCGGCATCACTCCCCGCAACTTCACCTGGATCCTCAAAGACAAGCTCGCAATCTGCGAGCGTCCCGGCGGAGTCGGCGACAGCCATCGTCGCGTCCGACGCCAAGAAGAGATCATTTGGCTGCGCGAGAACGGCTTCGGCTGCGTCATTTCGATCATCTCGGCACCGAGCAACCTGCACAACTACGACGAGTTGCAGCTGCCCTACCGACACCGCGCCTTCAATCAGGACAACCTCGACGCCTACCTCACGCGTCTGTACACCGAGATTCACGAACTCCTCAACCGCAACGTCAAGGTGCTGGTGCACGCCGAGGAAGTCAGCGATCGCATCGTTGGCGTCATGGGCGGCTACATCCGCTGGTCGGGCCTCGTCGAAGAGCCCACTCACGCCATTCAGGTCACCGAGCGTCTCTCAGGTCGGCAACTCGACCCGTTCGCGCGTGAAGTGATCATGAACGCGCACACTCTGCGCTGAGCACTTCTCGGGCTGCAGCCCGAAGGTGTTATTCGGCGACCGTCGTGACGAGGGCGTCCAGATCGGTGATCACGACAATGCCCGCAGGGATTTCAATAGTCTGTCCGGCCTGAATCGCGTCAGGGTCGTCGATGTTGTTCAACACGATGATCGACTGCACGGTGACGCCCGTTGCGCCGGCAATGATTGCCAACGTGTCGCCCCGCTTGATCGTGTAAAACTGACGCACTCCTTCCGGCAAGGTCGTGCCGGGGATGGTGGTCGTCGACGTTGTCGTGCGAATCGGCGGCAGCGGCTCAGTTGATGCCTTGTCCGTCGTTCCGCAGGCACCCGCAACGAGTGCCAGCACCACGGGGAGACTGGCCAAAGCAGCACCAGCGAGGCGGGGACGTGGACGTGTACGCCGATCGGTTCCCGTCATGTCGGACATGATAGGCGCCCTGACGACCAGCTTCCCGGCAGGCCCCACCAGTGCCCGTCACACCGATCCCAGCCGCCCGCGGCATCGTCACTCGCCCGGAATACTCTGCAGCACACCTCAGGACGTACCCTCGGCGACGTGAGCACCATTGCCGACAGGACCGTTGACTTTCCTGGCGCAGAAGCCCCTGCACGCCAGTACGACATCGACGCGAACGGCGTACGGATCGCCGTTCACGAGTGGGGCGACGCTGCAGCACCGCCGCTGCTTGCCGTGCACGGTGGATTCGACTTCGCCCGCACCTACGACCTGTTCGCACCACGTCTGGCCGCCGGCGGCTGGCGCGTCGTGGCCTGGGACCAGCGCGGACACGGCGACTCCGAACACGCCGAGCTGTACTCGTGGGATGCCGACATGCGTGACGCCCTCGCGGTCTTCGACCACGTCAAGCCGGGTGCACCGGTGCCCGTCGTCGGTCACTCCAAGGGTGGGGCATTGATGACCCAACTCGCCGATGCCCAACCGTTCCGGTTCACCCACCTCGTGAACATGGATGGCATCCCGTACAAGCGGAACATCCCAGACATCGCCGAACACGAACGCACGAAAATGATGGCGAGCGACATCGAAAGCTGGCTGGATCACCGCCGTCGCACCGCCGACCTGCAACGCAAGCCGGGCACGATCGACGAACTCGCCGCCCGACGCGGCCGTATGAACCCGCGACTCGAGATCGACTGGCTCCGCCGCCTGGTCACCACCGGCGGCTTCGAATCCGACGACGGCTGGCGCTGGAAGATCGATTCATCGATGCGTTTCGGTGGGTTTGGACCGTGGCGGCCAGAGTGGACACTGATGCGATTGCCCGGTCTGCCGATTCCGTTCTTCGGCATTCTCGGCTCCGAAATGGAAGAGATGGGCTGGGGAACACCACCCAAAAAGGTGCTGCCCTACATGCCGATGCAGGGTCGTTGCGAAGTGCTCGACGGCGTCGGCCACTTCGTCCACATCGAACAGCCACAGCGCGTTGCTGACCTCGTGCTCGACTTCCTCGGAGATGCACAGTGACCGCCTCAACGCCCACCATGTTGCGCCACAACAAGGTCGACCTCGCACTGCATCACCTTCGTGATGCAACCAATCCCGCGGCCCGCCCCATTCTGCTCCTGCACGGACTCGGCGACCACGCACCGGCAACGGTGCCCGACTGGGCCGATTCGTGGACCGGAATCGTCGCCGGCCTCGACTTCACCGGGCACGGAGCGTCAAGCATTCCGAGTGGCGGCGGATACACCGCCGAACTGCTGCTCGGCGACGCCGACGCTGCACTTGCTGCACTCGTCGAGCAGAGCCCCGACGGCAAGATTTCCGTGCTCGGACGCGGTCTCGGCGCCTATATCGCGTTGCAACTGGCAGGCGCCCGCTCAGCACAGGTCCACGGCGCAATCGTGCTCGACGGGCCGGGCCTCGCCGGCGGACCGACCGGGCCGACATCGCAAAGCTTTTTCTCGCTGCCGCCGGCGACACAAACCCCCGATCCCTACGCGTTGGTCGAACTCGGACGAGACCTGCGGCCACCTGACTACGTGCGCTCGTTCGTCCAGCTCGCGATCGCCGGGTCGGACCTCGACGAGCCCATTGCGGTGTGCAGCGTGTTCCGCCCCGAGTGGCTTGCCGAGGTGGCAGGTGAACACGGTGTGATGGACGTCCCCCTCGCCGAAGCCCTCGCCGCCTACCTCTGACCATCCCATCCCCCGTTGCCCGGTCGTCGCCTGGGCGAAATGGGAGAGATGAGCGAGACGGGTCTGGTTCTGCCGGTTAGCGTTCATCCCATGCCGGCTCCCACGACGATCCTGATCGCGATCGTCGCGTTCGTGATGATGGAGCCGCTCACCGCAGCAATCCACCGCTGGGTCATGCACGGCATCGGCGAGTTCCTCCATCGCAGCCACCACCGTCCAATGCTGCAACGGTTCGAAGCGAACGACTGGTACCCGGTGATATTCGCTGCGATTGTCAATCTCGGATTCTTCGCCGGGTTCAACTGGGACGGATTCGGTGTGCTCGTCCCCGTCGGCATCGGCGTCACCGCCTACGGCGCGGCATACGCGCTCGTGCACGACGTGTACATCCACGGACGGCTCAACTGGTTCGCGAACCGTCAAGTCGCAACGTTCGACCGGCTCGCCGAAGCACACCGCATCCACCACCTGTACAGCGCTGCGCCCTACGGCATGCTCGCCCCAGTGGTGCCCGCTGCGCTCCGTGAGCGGGCCGGACACACCACCCGCAACCCGCTCGTCAAAGCCTGACCCTGCACCCCTGCGGCCATCTCGGCGCGCGCAGACCAGTCATCCGCCGCATTTCGCGCCGAGATCGGCACGCGGTGCGTCAGAAGACGAAAAGGCCGGCGGTCCCCGGGCCGGTGTGCGCTCCGACCGACGGGCCAATCTTGTACTGCACCGGTGCCTCGGCCAGCGCCGAATGCCCACTCAATGCCTCGGTGAGCGCGGCAGCGACCACACCGCTCGACACATCCGACGTTCCGATCGCGACCCGCAGCCCGTCCGGCGAGCTCGGCGTCCAGCCCAGCGCATAGTCAGCCATCGCCGTCACCGCAGCATCGACCGTGGTCACGGTGTCGAGCACCGCAATGTCGCTTCCGGCCATCGACAGCACCGGAATGCCCACACTCGCAGCGGCTTCGACCCCTGCGCCCACGGCGCGGCCCGAACGCTCGGCGAGTTGCGGAATGCCGACGATGAACGACGACCCGAGGGCGGACGAACGGGCACCGGCGATGCGCGCCGCTTCGTCGATCGACGCTCCGGCTGCGACGGCATCGGCAGCAGCCCATGCGCAGCACGAGATCCCGAAACTTGCCGTGCCCGAATCGACGAGCGTGACCGGCACCGTTGCTGATTGTGCCGCAACCCGTGCCGAGTTGAGCGTGCCGCTCATTGCCTCGGCGACGTGAATGGACAGGATTTCGGTCGCTCCAGCGTCGACGAGCTGCTGGTAGGCGGCCACAAACTGGCCCGGCGATGGTTGGCTGGTCGAAATCGTCGGGGTCTGCCCGTTCTCCCACGCTGCGTAGAACTCGGCGGCGGTGATGTCGACACCTTCGAGGTAGTCAACACCGTCGATCGTGACGCTGATCGGGACGACGACCATGCCGAACCGATCCGCAAGCGATGGAGGCAGCTGACTGTTCGAGTCGACGCAGAGCCCGATCATCCTGCGTTTTCTGCACCTGTCGGCTCGGTGCCGTTCGTGTCGTCGGTGCCGTTGGTGTCGGCAGTGACATTGGTGGGGTCGGTGTCGAGGGCCGGCGGGCCGGCGGCCAGGAACCGTTGCACGATGATCGTGCTCGTCGTCGCAGCCGCGAGCGGAAGCAGCGCCGACGGCTTCGGCCCCCAGAGGTTGGGCCACCCCTTGGCCCACCAAACCACGCCGCCGAGCACCCAGCAGGCACTCGACGCCAGCGTTGCGGCGAAAGCTTGCTGCTTCCACTTCGGATTCGCGGCAGTGACGGCGGCAACGGCTGCATCGATCGGGAAGTACGCCGGGAATGTGACGAGGCATTGGCCGACGCTTGCCGCAACGCCTTTGCCACCGCCTCGGAACCCGGTCCAGACCGGGTAGCAGTGCCCTGTCACCGAAGCAGTACCCGCCAGGTGCGCGCCCGCCGGGCCCGCAACAAGGGCCCCAACGCCGCAGGCAGCAGCGCCTTTCGCGATATCGCCCACCATCACGGCGGCACCGGCTCGAGGCCCCAGCACTTTGAGTGCATTGGCAGCTCCCGGATTGCCCGTACCCGCCAATCGCAGATCGACACCGGCGGCAGCTCGTCGAGTCACCAGATCCGCAGTCGGGAAGGTACCGAGCAGATAGCCCAGGCCGACTGCGATACCCAGGCGTTGGACGTGACGAGGAATGCGCATCAGGCGGTGAGCGTAGACCGCAATGGTGATCAGGTTCTCTCCCCGTTCCCAGGTTCCCGCGAACGCGCGTGGAACACCAGAGCACCGCTGCTAGATTCTCGTTGCTCTCAACGAGACGAGTTCACTCGCCTCAACGAACAGGCCCCCATCGTCTAGTGGCCTAGGACACCACCCTTTCAAGGTGGCGGCACGGGTTCGAATCCCGTTGGGGGTGCAGAAGACTTTTGGGTCTTCACAGCGGTTGCGGTGACACGTGGTCGTTGAATACATAGCAATACTGGTCCCGTGGTGAAGTCAGGAGTTCACGCCGGCCTGTCAAGCCGGAGGTCGCGGGTTCAAATCCCGTCGGGACCGCCAACAGGGGCCACCAAGCACGAAAGTGCAAGGTGGCTTTTGTGATCGTGGAGCAACATTTCCACGTTGAGAACATGGTTTCGTAGCTCAGTTGGCAGAGCGCTCGCCTGAAAAGTGAGAGGTCACCGGATCGACGCCGGTCGAAACCACCACGAACGCTCCGCTCGGATCAATCCGGCCGGGGCGTTCGTCGTTTTCCGGCCGCCTTCATCACCGTCTTCGCCCAACGCGTGTGGCCCAGGGTTGTGACGGGGTCGTTGTCCAGATCGTCACGGAACACTGCGATCCGCGATGGTGAACGTCATGAGTGACGAACTGCATTGGATGTCAGCCGGCCAACTCGCAACAGCGATCGCGGCAGGCGAGGTGACCTCCAGCGATGCACTCGAACACCTCGTGGCACGCATCAAACGCCTCGACGGCCCCATCAACGCCGTGGTGCACTGGGATCTCGACCGGGCCCGACGCGAGGCCGCAGCAGCCGACGCCGCGGTCGCCCGCGGCGACACCCTCGGGCCCCTGCACGGTGTGCCGATGACCATCAAGGACTCGTTCCAAACCGAGGGTTGCGTCACCACCTCGGGCGCACCCGAACTCGCCGATCATGTGCCGACGGCCGATGCAGCACCAGTCGCCCGCTTGCGCGAGGCCGGCGCCATCGTGTTCGCGAAAACGAACCTGCCGATCTACGCCGGCGACATCCAGAGCTACAACGACGTGTACGGAACGACAAACAATCCGCACGACGTCGAACGCACACCCGGCGGATCGTCAGGCGGCTCAGCCGCAGCGCTGGCAATGGGGTTCACCCCAATTGAGCTGGGCAGCGACATCGGCGGATCAATCCGGGTGCCTGCCCACTACAGCGGCGTGATGGGCCACAAGCCGAGCTTCGGCATCGTACCCAGCCACGGCCAGATTCCCGGAGCCCCCGGCACCCTGAGCCAGGCGGACCTCGCCGTCTCCGGGCCACTCGCGCGCACTGTCGACGACCTCGAGCTGGGCCTTGACGTGATGGCTGGGCCAGATCGATGGATGTCGCCGGCATGGCAGCTCGACCTTCCTGCACCGCGGACGACCGTGGTCGGCGACCTGCGGATCGCGGCGTGGGTCGATGACGAGTACTGCCCCGTCGACGACGACACCGCGTCGGTGTTGGCCGAACTGTGCACGGCGCTCGCAGATGCCGGCGCATCGGTCGACCGCGCCGCACGGCCTGCCTTCACGCTGGAGTACGCCCATGGCGTGTTTGATGCCCTGCTGTTCGCCGCATTGGCCGGCGGGCACAGTCGCAACAAGATCGAGCACATGGCCACCGACACGAGCGACACAGCGATGGGTCGGGTCAAGCGCGGCACTGCCGCGCGACACCGCAACTGGCTCTCCGCGCACGAACGCCAACTCCAGCTCCGCGCAAAGTGGGCTGGCTTCTTCAGCGGCACCGACGACGAGCCGGGCTTCGACGCACTGCTCATGCCCGTGCATCCCCGCGCGGCGATCGCCCACGACCACAGCCCGCAGTGGGAGCGCACCGTTGAGATCGGGGGCGTCGAGAAGTCGTATCTCGACTTGTTCGCGTGGATCGCTCCCGTCGGGGTCGGCTATCTGCCGGCCACAGTCGTCCCCATCGGAGTGGACCGCGACGGGTTACCGATTGGCGTGCAGATCGTCGGCCCGTTTCTCCACGACCGCACCACGCTTGAAGTCGCGCGCCACATCACCGCGCTCACCGAGGGCTGCCCGCGCCCTAGTCTGGCTGACTGATCGCAGCACACTCGGGGTCTGGCGTCAAGTGTGCTGTAGCTCGTCAGCTGGCGTGGGTTTGGAGCTGGCCGCCTGATTCGGCGAGGGACTTGAGGAGCGGGCTGAGATCCCAGTGCTTGCCACCGAGTGACTCGCTGTAGCTCTCAATCTTCGACACGATCTCGGCAAGACCGATCGAGTCGGCCCAGTGCATCGGGCCACCGCGGTAGACCGGCCAGCCGTAACCGTTGACCCACACCACATCGATGTCGCTGCCGCGGATCGCGATCTTCTCCTCGAGAATCTTCGCGCCCTCGTTGACCATCGGGTAGAGCAGGCGTTCGAGGATCTCCTGATCGGTGACCTCACGCTGCTCATGGCCCTTCGAAACAGCGAAGTCCTTGATCAGTTGCTCGACTTCGGGGTCAGGGGTGGCCGCACGAGTGTCGGGGTCGTAGGTGTAGTAGCCGCGGCCGTTCTTCTGGCCTCGACGACCGTTCTCGCACAGGATCTCGCGGATCGTCGACGACGACGACTTCTCTTCCTTCCAGCCGATGTCGAGGCCAGCGAGGTCGCTCATCGAGAACGGGCCCATCGGGAAACCGAAGTCGTAGAGCACGCTGTCGATCTGGGCTGGCGTCGCACCTTCCATCAGCATCCGCTCGGCTTCAGCACCGCGCATGAACAGCATCCGGTTGCCAACGAAGCCCGGGCACACCCCGACCATGACCGAGACCTTCTTGATCTTCTTGCCGATCGCCATCGTGGTTGCCACGACCGAGTCAGAGGACTTGTCACCGCGCACGTTCTCGAGCAGCTTCATCACGTTGGCTGGGCTGAAGAAGTGCATGCCGATCACGCTCTCGGGACGGCTGGTCACCGAAGCAATCTCGTTGACGTCGAGCGCGGAGGTGTTCGACGCGAGCAGTGCGCCCGGCTTGCAGATCTCATCGAGCTCCTTGAAGATCGACTTCTTCAGCTCCATGTCTTCGAAGACAGCTTCGATGACCATGTCGCAGTCGGCGAAATCTTGCTTGGACGTCGAGCCGGTGATGAGCGCCATCCGCTCCTCGACCTGCTCGGCCGTGGTCGAACGCGAGCGCTCGTAGTTCTTGCGGACAACGCCGAGGCCCTTGTCGAGCGATGCTTGATCGCGCTCGACAATGGTGACTGGAATGCCGACGTTGACGAAGTTCATCGCGATGCCGCCACCCATCGTGCCGGCGCCCAGGATGCCAACCTTCTGCACGTCGATCAGCGGTGTGTCTTTCGCGATGTCGGGGATCTTGTTCGCCGCACGTTCGGCGAAGAAGTAGTAGCGCTGCGCACCTGACTGCGGGCCGGTCATCAGTTCCATGAACAGCTTGCCTTCGACCTTGAGGCCGTCGCCGAACGGCAGGTTGGCAGCGGCCTCGATGCACTGAATGTTGTACTCGGGGGCGAGGAAGCCGCGGGTCTTGCGGGCGATGCTCTTGCGGAAGTCGGCGAAGAGCTGGTCGTTGCCCTTGGCCTCGGCGACCTTGTCGTCACGGTCGCGAACGCGGACGAGCGGAAGGTTCTCAGCAACGGCCTTGTTTGCGAACGCAACGGCGGCGGCGCGCAGCTCGTCGAGCCCGTTACCGGCGATGACTTCATCGACGAGGCCGCCCGCTTGCGCCTCGGCGCTGCTGACGTGCCGACCAGTGGTCATCATTTCGAGTGCCTTTGGCACACCGACGAGACGGGGCAGACGCTGCGTGCCGCCGGCACCCGGCAGCAGACCGAGGTTGACTTCGGGGAGACCGAACTTCGCCGACGCGACGCTGACGCGGTAGTGCGCGCACAGTGCCACCTCGAGGCCGCCACCGAGGGCAGTGCCATGAATCGCGGCAATCACCGGGACGGGAGCATCTTCCATCGCCGCCTGCACCTCTTGCAGACCGGCCGCCTTGGGCACGTTGCCCCCGAACTCGCTGATGTCCGCGCCCGCAATGAACGTCCGTCCGTCGCAGATCACGACGATCGACTTCGCACCTGATTCAACAGCCTGTGTCATGCCGTCGAACAGGCCCTGACGGACGTGCCAGCTGAGTGCGTTCACCGGCGGGTTGTTGACGATCACCAGGGCAACGTCGCCGTCACGTTCAAGACGGACGGATTGAGACAGTTCGATCGATTCACTCATTTCCACAGTCAAGCAAACCCGGGCCCTCAACTTCGATTCCGACCCGCCGTTGACACGACCATTCGCCACCGCACGCCTCGACGTTGCCCCGATGCCGGGGATTGACATGCGCCGTCACGACCGGGAAGCTCAGCGGGAGCGAACCGCTGGGACCAGCGGTTCGAGACACAGATCGACGGGAACCACATGAGCAACGGCGACATCATTGGATTCATTGGCCTCGGCAACATGGGCGGGCCGATGTGCGAACGCCTTCTCGCCGCCGGACACCAGGTGATCGCCTTCGATCTCGACGACGCCAAGGTCGCCCACGCTGCAGCGCACGGTGCCCGACCAGCCGAGTCAGCCGCCGACTGCGCCGCACGTGCCGACGTCCTGCTCACCTCGCTGCCGCGGCCCGACCATGTCGAAGCCGTCATGGTCACGGCAGGCGCGCTCGCCGCGCTGCGCGCCGGATCACTGTGGGTCGATCTGACCACCAACCGCAAGGAGCTCGTTGCACGCCTCGCCGCTGAGGCCCCACCGGGCGTCGACGTGGTCGACTCGCCCGTCACCGGAGCCGTCGACGGCGCCCGCAACGGCCGACTGACGCTCTTCATCGGCGGCGCCGAGGCACCCGTGGCTCGCGCTACCGCGATCATCGAAGAACTCGGCACCGTCATTGCGTGCGGAGCGCTCGGCACCGGCAATGTCGTCAAGCTCGTCACCAACCAACTCTGGTTCGTCGCCGCGGCAGCCCTGGGCGAAGGGTTCGCCCTCGGCATGTCCCACGGCGTCGAACTGTCGACGCTGTACCGCGCCATCATCGAGTCGGTGGGTGACAGCTTCGTGGCACGCCACGACGGGCCATCGATCTTCGCTGGTCACTACGACCCATCGTTCAGCGTCGATCTTTGCCTCAAGGACCTCGGCCTCCTCCACGAACTGCAGGCCGACGTCGACGCACCGCTGTTGCTCACCGACGCGGCGCGCGCCGCGTTCCAGGATGCCGGCAACCGATACGGAGGCGATGTCGGCGAACTCCACGTGGCCAAGCGCCTCGAAGACGACACCGGTCTCTCATTTCACATGGACGGCGACTGGACGCCACCCTGGGAAGTGACCGATCAGTGACCGCGGCGCCAGCGACTCAGGCGATGGCGGCCAGGTCGTCCCAGAGGTGCCCGAGCGCCCGGTGGCACGTGCCGGCCTGGCGGATCTCGGCCCACACAGTGTCTTCTCGAAGGCGATCGATCAGCTTGGCGAGACCGGGGTGTTCGGACCGCGCGAGTTGTTCCGCCGACCGGCCCGGAAACTGATCGAGCGTGAAGGCCATTGGCAACAACCGGGCGAAGGCGGCGAGCGGACCATCGAACGGCATGGTCGAGCCCGGTGTGCGCGCAGCAGTGACCGGGGCTGACGCCCACACGTCGCTCATTCCCGCGTAGAACTCGTCAGCAGCCGCGTAGTGCACGTGGGCGACCTTGAGCTGCATTGCGGCAGCGGCACACATCAGGCACGGCTCGAGCGTGGTGTACAGATGCAGTCCCTCGGCGTCGAAGGTGTCGAGTTCGGCGAACGCGTTCATCTCGGCATGTGCCGTCATGTTCCCCGACAGCGTGCGCGGCGCACGCTGGGTCTGCATCACCCGATTTCGGCCGACGGTGACAATGGCGTTCTCCGCCGCCGGATCGGTTACGACCGCGCCGACCCCGAAGTTGCCCGCACGAAACGATGCCCACGCCTCCTCGAACGCCACCTGCCACGGCAGCGAAAGGCCCTTCCATGTCTCGGTCGCAGAACTCATCTGGATGAGTCAACCAGCCCAATCACCGCAATCACGGCAATCACGGCAATCACGGCAATCACACTGTTCCATGTCCACTCCCCCTCGAAGGTGTCCGTCAATCCAGCGAACATGTCGATGGTAGAACGTTCCATCCGGGAACACCCAGGGCAAAGGTCCCAGAACGATCGCTGCCGACTGACACCGCCGTGCGTGGCAGGGTGTGTCTGTGCAGTCCGCGGCCCCAATTGACATGATCGAGGAACTGACCGTTGCGGTTGGTGCGGCCCATGTGCTCGTCGATGACGATGTGCGCGCCGGATACGAGGTCGACTGGACCGGGCGATACCAGGGCCCGTGCCGCGCTGTCGTGCGGCCCGACTCCGTCGAAGAGGTCGCCGCGGTCATTCGGATCTGTGCTCAACATGATGTGGCCGTCGTGCCCCAAGCGGGGAACACCGGGCTCGTCGGTGGCAGCGTCCCGCGCCCGGCAGCATCTGGGGCGCGTGCTGCCATCGTGCTGTCGCTCATCCGACTCACCCGTCTCGGCGCCGTCGACACTGCTGCGATGCAAGTAACTGTCGAAGCAGGAGTCACTTTCACAACGTGGCGTGAGCAGGCTCGTCACGCCGGCCTCGATACACCAGTGGACTTCGCAGCACGCGACACCGCAACCATCGGAGGGGCAATTGCCACCAACGCCGGCGGATCTCGGGTGCTGCGATTCGGCACCATGCGCCAGCAGGTCGTTGGCATCGAAGCAGTCACCGCCGAAGGGGCAATCGTCGGGTCACTTGGCGGACTGCCGAAGGAAACCGCCGGGCTGCACTGGCCGTCCCTGCTCGCCGGGTCTGAGGGCACCCTCGCCGTCATCACTGCCGCTCGACTTCGCCTCGTGCCATGGTTTCAACACACGACCACCGCGTTGGTGGCCGTCGAGTCGGTCGCAGCAGGAACACGACTCCTGGCCACGCTCCGCCAATCGCTGACATCGCTTGACGCCGTTGAAGTGATCGCGCCCGCTGCCATGAGGCTCGTCAGCGAACACCTTGGCCGGCAGCCACCGGTATCATCGCCCGAGGCGGTCCTGTACGTGATAATCGACTGTGCTGACCATGGCGACCCGTCCGAACAGCTCCTTGATGTGCTTTCCCAGGCCGATGGGATCATTGACTCGGCAGTGACGACCGATGCGGTGCAGCGCGAGCGGCTCGTCGCTTTTCGCGATCGCATCACCGAGGCAATCGCAGCGGCCTCCACCGAGGCGGGCGTGCCCACATTCAAGCTTGACGTCGCCGTGCCCCTCGACGCCTTGGCTCAGCTGATCGAGGTTGCCCAGGATGCTGCTGACGCTGACGGTTGCCGGTTGATTCCCTTCGGACATCTCGCCGAGGCCAACCTGCACCTCAATCACATCGGCGCCTCACACCCCGAGCGCATCGCCGACACGGTGCTGAAGGCAGTTGCATCACTCGGTGGAACCATCTCAGCAGAGCACGGCATCGGTGTGGCAAAGGCCCCGTGGCTGCACCTCATTCGGAATCCCGCAGAACTCGCCGCGCAGGCCGCGATCCGCGCCGCCCTCGACCCGGCGGGCATGCTCAACCCCGGCGTGCTGCAGCCCTGACCGGCCCGAAGCGACAGCCTGTTTTCAGGTGCCGAAACCAAAACCAAGATCAGGCGCGGTCAGGAGCGGGCGGTAATCAATCCCTTTGGCCGCTGCCATTGCCGCACACGTGCCACCACGATCGACGATCACCGTCATGAACACCGGGTAGGCGCCATAGGCCTCAATCTGCTCAGCGGCTTCGATCAGCGACGTACCGCGTGTCGTGGTGTCCTCGGTGACCAGGACTCGATCCCCAGGCAGCAACGCACCGGCGATCCGTCCAGTGATCCCGCCGGCCTTGGGCTCTTTGCGAACACTGAAGCTCCGCAATGACTGGCTACGAGTCGCAGCGACGGCCTGCACCCCATAGGCCACCGGGTCGCCGCCCATCGTCAAGCCGCCAATCGCGTCGATGCCATCCAGAACATCACCGAATACCTCGACCACTGCGTCGGTCACGGCAATGATGCCATCGGCTCGGCAGGCCGTCTGCTTGGTGTCGAGGAACCACGAACTGGTGGCGCCCGACTTCAGCGTAAACGTGCCCGTCTTGACGGAGTGTTCGAGCACATGGCTGCGCAGACGATCAAGGGTGGGCGACAGCTCGGGCAATTCGGCAGTGCTCATCAAGCGAGGAAACTATCCGACGACGCCGCGGCAACGGCTCTCGTATCCGGACAGGCCGTCAGCGCGCCTGGCGATCGCGGACCAGTACCTCTTGCGCCACGGTCGCGATGTGTAGCCCGTCAGCGGCGAAAACGTGGCCAATCGATAGGCCGCGCCCGCCGACGAAGTGGTGACAGGAGAAGTCATACAGATGCCAGCGGTCGACGCGCAGCGTGCGATGGAACCAAATCGTGTGGTCGAGACTGGCACCGAAGAACCGATCCTCCTCGGCGTCGGCTGCGACCGGGTGGGCGCGTATGACAGCGTCGGTCGGGAGGTCGTCCGAGAGGTACGCGAGCCAGGAACGATGCAGGAGCTGTGCCGCCGGATCACCAGGATCGCCGAGGTCCTCATTGACCTTCATCCATGCCACCGCACGACCGGTGCCAACTCGGCCGGCGACACGATCACGCACCTCGCCCGCCGGGACCGATGCGCGGTCGAATGCGTCAGTCCACGACGTCTGCTCCAATCGATCAGCCTCGGGAACATCGGGCATGGCAATGGTCTGCACGACTGCTGCCAGCTCGGGTCGCTGGAACGAACTCTCCGCATTGAGAATTGCACCGATTGCTTGGCGCGCAACCACACGGCGAGTCGCAAACGTGCGACCATTGCGAATGCGATCGACTTCGTAGCGAACCGGCTCGCTCGCGTCGCCCTTTCGAATGAAATACGCGCGGATCGAGTGCGGTTCAAAGTCCAAATCCACCGACAAAGATGCAGCATGCAGTGCTTGCGCCACGATCTGCCCACCATAGAGACCGCCCCACGGATACTGCGGGCCCGTGCCGACAAAGACATCGGTGCCATGGGGCGAAAGTTCGAACAAGACCGGAAAACCTATTGCAGAATTCATCAGATTCCTTACAATGAGATCTATAGTGTCAAAATGGAAGACGGAAATAGCCCAAAATCGCCGATGAGCGACGAACACAAAGCAGCCCTCGCAAAGGGCCGCGCCGAGGGCCGCATTGTGCGCGAATACCTCGAAGGACTCCGTGCAACAAAGCCCAAGCGGGGTCGGAAGCGCACCCCCGACACGATCGCCGCGCGTCTTCAGAAGCTTGAGGTCGAACTCGCAGCTGCGAGCCCCCTCGACGAACTGCTGCTCGTTCAAGAGCGCCGTGACCTGAGTGCCGAACTCGACGCAATGTCCAGCACCATTGACATGACATCGCTTGAAGCAGCGTTCGTGAGCATCGCCAAGAGCTACAGCGAGAGCAAGAAAATTTCGTACCAGTCCTGGCGCGACGTCGGCGTCGACGCCAGCGTGCTCAAGTCCGCCGGCGTCAGCCGCGGCGACTGACTAAGACGTTCAGTTCGGTTCAGACGTCGATGGCGTCGAGCTGGTCAAAAACACGGCCGAGGTTGCTGAGTGAGCGACGCAAGTCGAACGCATCGTCAAGCACGGCGTTGTCGACGTCGCTGTCGGCTTCGAGGAGGGCCCGGAAATCAGTGCCCTCGTCCCAGGCCTGCATCGCGTTGCGTTGCACGATGCGATACGCCTCGTCACGCGTCTTGCCACCCTGCACGAGCGACAGCAACACGGGCTGACTGAAAACCAGGCCATAACTGGCGTCGAGATTGGCCTGCATGCGTTCCGGCATCACGACGAGCCCCGCCAGCAGTCGTCGCAACCGGCGCATCATGTAGAAGGCCAGCTGCGACGAATCCGGCAGGATCACGCGCTCGACCGATGAGTGCGAGATGTCGCGCTCGTGCCACAGGGCGATGTCTTGCAGCCCGGCAAGCAGATTCGACCGCACGACGCGAGCGAGCCCGCTGATGGTCTCCGCCGAGATCGGGTTGCGCTTGTGCGGCATGGCCGACGAGCCCTTCTGACCCGGCTTGAAACCTTCTTGCACTTCGCGCACTTCCGTGCGTTGGAGATGGCGCAGCTCGACAGCCATCAGCTCACATGTGGCAGCGACCGACGAACAGGCGTAGAGAAACTCGGCGTGACGGTCGCGGGCGACGACCTGCGTGGCCGGTACCGGCGCCAGCCCCAGTGCATCACCGACGAACTGCTCGACCTCGGGCGGAATGTTCGAGTACGTGCCGACGGCACCGCTCAGCTTCATCACCGCAACCGTGGCCCGTGCCGTGCGCAGCCGCTCCCGGTCACGCTCGACCTGCAATGCCCAGAGAGCGACCTTGGCGCCGAAGGTGGTCGGCTCGGCGTGGATGCCGTGCGTGCGGCCGATCATCACGGTGTCGCGATGCTCGCGTGCCAAGCCGATCAACGTCTCGAGCAGTTCCGTTGACGCCTCGATCATCAAGTCCGCGGCGTCGCGCATGGCCCAGCACAGGGCGGTGTCACCGACGTCCGATGACGTGAGCCCATAGTGGATCCACGAGCCAGCAGGATCGTTGATCGCGTCTTGGGTGACGTCGACGAATGCCGCCACGTCGTGATCAGTGATCGCCTCGCGGTCGAGAATCTTCTGGAGGAACGCATCGTCAGCGACGGGCGCGTTTGCCCGACAGATCGTCGCTGCCTCCTGCGGCACGACACCGACCGCTGCATGGCCTTCGGTCGCCAGCAACTCGACTTCGAGCCAACGAGCAAACTTGGACGTGTCGGACCACACAGCGTCCATCTCCGGAGTGGAATACCGGGGAATCATTCAGTGCCCCAAATCAAGTAGTCATCGCGCTCGGCTCCGACGCCGACGACGTTGACGGGGATGCCGACTTCACGTTCGACGACTTCGATAAAGCGCTTGGCTGCATCCGGCAATTGACCCGGCTCACGCATCTCGTTGATTGCCGTGTTCCAACCGGGCAGTTCTTCGTAGACGGGATCGATTGCTTCCAGCACGTCGTATTGATCGGGATAGTCAGTGACCGGGACACCGTTGTGCAGGTAACCGGTGCAGATTTTCACCGTGTCGAACCCGTCGAGAATGTCGAGCTTGGTGAGCGACAGTTCCGTGAGCGAGTTGAGTCGCACCGCATGGCGCAGCATCACGCAGTCCAACCATCCGCAACGACGAGCGCGGCCGGTGACGGTGCCGAACTCACGGCCGACCTCCGCGAGCCTCTTGCCGTCGTCGTCGAACAGCTCGGTGACAAACGGGCCGGCACCGACACGCGTGGTGTACGCCTTGGTGATACCGACGATGCGACCGAGGTCGCGGGGTCCAAGACCCGACCCGACGCTGGCGCCTCCAGCAGTGGGATTCGATGATGTGACGTACGGGTACGTGCCGTGGTCGAGGTCGAGGAAGGTGGCCTGAGCGCCTTCGAGCAAGATGTGCGCGTCCGCAGCAAGCGCATTGTGGAGCAGGCTGATCGTGTCAGCCAGGTACGGCACCAGGCGCGCGCCCAGCGCACCAAATCGTTCCACCATCTCGTCAATATCGAGTTCTTCTCCGCCGGCTTCGCCGATCAGCTTGTTCTCGATCGTTGCGCGCTCGCGGATCAGCCGCGCAAACCGTTCGGGGTCACGCGCATCGCCAGCACGGATACCGACTCGGCGCATCTTGTCGGCGTAAGCGGGACCGATGCCACGCAGCGTCGTACCGAGCTTGTCGTCACCACGCATTGCCTCGGAGATCGCATCGTGGCTCTGGTGCCACGGGAAGATGAGGTGCGCTCGACTCGACACCTTGAGGTCCGAACACGAGTTGCCACGCGATTCGAGCATGTCGACTTCGTTGAACAGCGTCGGCAGGTCAACAACGACTCCGTTGGCGATCACCGGAATGACGTGCGGGTACAAGATTCCCGACGGCACGAGTTGCAGCGCATACTTCTCGCCATCGACGACCACGGTATGGCCCGCGTTGTGGCCGCCCTGATATCGCACGACGTAGGCGTGCTCTTTCGACAGCAGGTCGATGACCTTGGCTTTGCCTTCGTCGCCCCATTGGGCTCCGATAACGACAGTGACTGGCATGACGCTCCTCGGCCTGATTCACCAGGCAGAAATGGTTGATGGAACGTGATGTGACACTACTGGCCGCCTGAGCATGCCAGGCCATCCGATGCGCAGATGAGCCGTGCTTTTCGTCAAGCGCGCCGATCCCTGGCTACACGAGTAGGGCGTCGGTCATCACTTCGACGAGCGCTGGACCGTTGTAGGTAAAGGCTGCGGCGAGCGCTGCGTCGAGCTGACCGACCGAGTCGACCCGGCATGGTTCGACCCCGAATGCACCGCCTCAGAAAACGCTGCGACGTCAGAGAACGCCCCTTCGTGATCAACGTCCTGGAAGGCGCCACGCCCCTTGACCTTCGAGGACACCTGGCCTGAAAGGGCCAGCACCGGCGTCCGGTCGACTTTGGCGTCGTACAGCCCGGTCAGCAGGTTCGTCGACCCCGGCCCGGCAATCCCAAAGCACGCCGCGACGTCGTGGGTCAGCTTGCCGTAGGCGCTCGCGGCAAATGAGGCCGCGCCTTCGTGACGGATCCCGAAAAGCGGAGGTCGCCACGTTCCTCGGCGACCCGCATCCCATCTGCAAACCCGAAGTTGCTGTGTCCGACCATGCCGAACACCGCAGTGACGCCCCAGTTCACCATGGTCTCGACAACCACATCGCTGACGGTTCGGGCGCGTGGTTCATCGTCGGGAACCGACACCCAGATCCCGTCGTCCCGCTGCTCGATCGCGAACGGACTGACCTCGTCGTCACTGCCCTGTGGCGCGTGGCCCGTGCACGGGTGATAGTCGCCGCCGTGCCACGGGCAACGTAACCAGCCTTTCTCGATCGACCCTTCGCCGAGCGGGCCGCCCTAGTGCGGACAGCGGTTGTCGATGGCTCCGTACCGGCCTTCGTGATGCGAGACCGCCAGGGATCGGCGACCAACCGTGACGGTCGTGACGCGCCCTTCGGGCAAGTCGTCGGCGTCCAGCACCCGATGCCACTGTTCAGAAGTCGATTCGCTCATGGCGGCAGGGTACGACACCTAAAGAAGCGGCGTCAGCTGGTCGATCGGGTTCGGCCCGGATGACAACTCCTCCGACATCTGGGCGGGCAGCTGGGTACCGTTAAGAGGGTGACGGTGATGCGGCGACAGACGTGGTCCGAAATGAACGACGAGACTCGTGCTGCACTGATGCATCGCGGCCTCGATGACATCTTCGACCCCAAGCTACGCACCTCGATCGGCAACATTCTCAACGACGTGCGCAAGCGCGGCGACGCGGCGGTGTGCGACGCACTCGCCAAGTTCGACAAGATCGATATCGCTCCCGACCAACTCCGTGTCACGAACGAAGAGTTTGCGACGGCTGCAGTCACCGCCGAGGTCGACGCCGCCATCGACGATGCCATCGCCCATCTACGAACGTTCAACGAGACCCAGATGCTGCAGGCTCAGGACTGGAGTGTCGAAAGTGAGCCGGGACTCTTCGTTGGGGAGAAGATCACGCCGATCAGTTCAGCGGGTCTGTTCACCCCGTCGGGAAAGGCGAGCTATCCGAGCGTCGCCTACCAGCTCGCGGTTCCCGCGATGGCCGCCGGCGTGCCACGGCTGTCACTGGTGGTGCCTCCCGTGCCAGGCGGCAACGGCGAGATTGATCCGGCCGTTCTTGTCGTCTGTCGCAAGCTCGGGATCTCAAATGTGTTCCGCGTCAACGGGCCAGCTGGTATCGCAGCACTCGGTTTCGGTACGGAGTCGATCGAGCGTGTCGCCAAGATTGTCGGCCCGGGTTCACCCGCCGTCGCGCTTGCGCAAGTCGAGATGCAGCGCTTCGGTGTGTCGACCATGATGCTGCTCGGCCCGACCGAGAGCCTCGTCATCGCGGATGAAACAGCAGACCCCGTTCGCCTTGCCGCTGACCTTCTGATCGAAGCCGAGCACGGCAACGACAGCTCAGTGGTGCTGCTGACCACGTCTATCTCACTCGCCGACGCAACCGATGCGCAGCTGGCCGAGCAGCTCGACGCTCTCCCTGAGGTTCGCGCGACAGCTGCTCGGGCGTCGCTCGGCCCCAACGGCGGCTGCGTGATCGTTGATGATCTTGCGATGGCGATCGACGTTGCCAACGCCTACGCGGCCGAACACCTCCAAGTTGCCGTCGCTGACGATCAGGTCGACTTCGTCGTCGACGGCCTAATCAACGCCGGCGAGATCCTGGTTGGCCAGCACACCCCGTTCAGCGCTGCGAACTTCGTGATCGGCTGCCCGGCGTCGCTCCCGACGAGCGGCTTCGCGCAGGTCTCGTCCGGCATCACCGCCGACACGTTCCTGAAGCGCACCGCCGTCGCCCGCGCCGATGCCGGCTCAATCCAGCGCATGGCCCCAAGTGTCATCGCGCTCGCCGAACACGAGGGTTTCCCTGCGCACGCCAACGCCCTCCACCTCCGCGCCACCTGAGTGACCCAGTGACGTCCGAGTGACGTCTGGTCCCGAGGGACATCTGGTCAGTGAAGTCTGGTCCCGACCCCGAAGTCGCCGCCGCGCGGTTGTGGTTGGCATCCGTGACCCCATCGGGTGCGTTCCGTTCGCTCGTGGGGCCATGACCAACGTGCTGCTCGTCGAGGACGACGAACGGATCAGCGAGCCGTTGAAACGCGTGCTGCGGGCCGAAGCATTCGACGTCGTGCACGTTGCCGCCGGGCGACCCGCACTCGCCTCGGTCGCCAACGCCGTGCCCGATCTTGTCCTGCTCGACCTCACACTGCCCGACATCGACGGACTCGACGTCTGCCGCAAACTCCGCGCCGACCACCCCGATCTCCCGGTCATCATGTTGACGGCCCGCGCCGAGGAGATGGACGTGATCGTCGGGCTCAATGCCGGCGCCGACGACTATGTGGCCAAGCCGTTTCGCCTCGCCGAACTGGTGGCCTGCATCCGCGCTCGGCTACGCATCGGCCAGCACCACGCGGAGAATCTGGTCCCCGCCCCGCCGCGCCGACTGGCCGAAGCCGATGGTGGCCGCCTCGAACTCACGGCCCAGCACCCAGCCACGTTCACATTGTCACTGCTCGCCGTCCGGCGCTGACGAAGCCCACGCGCAGGACGCGCTCAGACGGATCTGACCCAGCAACGTGGGCCGAAAAAGCAGAAACCCCGGGGTTCCAGCGGGAGGAATGGCCATATTCGGCCAGCCCCGATCCGTCTTCGGTGTCAAGTGTGCGTCAAGAAGGCGCCGTCGGGCTCAAGTCACCGGGGCCCGGGGCCGACTGCGAGGCCTGCGACCCCACCGGTCCCGTCTGGGCCGCCCGCCTCGACGACCACCGAGTCACCCTCGCCAATGGTGCCATCGAGGATCAACAGCGCAGCCGGGTCGCCGATCTCGCGTTGGATGATTCGCTTCAGCGGCCGAGCACCGAACGCCGGGTCGTAGCCCTCATGGGCCAACTGCTCCATCGCCGCATCAGAGACATCCAGAGTGATCCGCTTGTTCCCGAGCCGCACACGGAGCCGTTCGAGTTGCACGTCGACGATCCGACGAAGATCGGCTTCGCTCAGCGACCTGAAGCGCACGATGTCATCGACTCGGTTGATGAACTCGGGCTTGAAGAAGTCTTGGGGGTCGCCCGGCAGGTTCGACGTCATGATCAACACGACGTTCGTGAAGTCGACCGTACGTCCCTGCCCATCGGTGAGACGACCATCGTCGAGCACCTGGAGCAGTGTGTTGAAGATGTCGGGGTGCGCCTTTTCGATTTCGTCGAGCAGCACGACGGAGTACGGGCGGCGACGAACCGCTTCGGTGAGCTGGCCGCCTTCGTCATAGCCGACGTATCCGGGTGGGGCGCCGACGAGGCGCGACACGGAGAACTTCTCCATGTACTCGCCCATGTCGATACGAACCATGGCCTTTTCGTCGTCGAACAAGAACTCGGCGAGCGCACGCGCCAGCTCGGTTTTGCCCACACCCGTTGGCCCGAGAAACATGAACGAACCAATTGGACGATCGGGGTCGCTCAAGCCGGCACGGCTGCGGCGGATGGCGTTGGCCACCTTGTTCACCGCGTTGTCCTGGCCGATGACCCGCTTGTCGAGTAGCCCTTCCAGGTTAACCAGCTTCTGGGTTTCGGACTCCATCAACCGGCTCATGGGGATGCCGGTCGCCTTGCCGATGACTTCGGCAATGTCTTCAGCGTCGACCTCTTCTTTCAGCATCGCATTTGTTTCCTGCAGCTGATCGAGGTGCGTCGTCGCCTCTTCGATTCGCCGTTCGAGTTCAGGAATGCGGCCGTAGCGAATCTCAGCCGCGAGCTCAAGGTCGGACTCGCGGTCGATCTGCGGCCGCAGTCCTTCCAGCTCCTCTTTGAGCGATCGAATCGCGTCGATGGCCTGCTTTTCCTGTTCCCAATGCTCCTTCATTTCAGAAACGGACGCATTGAGCTGTGCGAGTTCGTCGTGCAACATCTCGAGCCGCTCGGCGGAAGCCTTGTCGCTCTCCTTTTCGAGTGCGACCTGTTCGATCTCGAGTTGGAAGATCCGCCGCTGGACGACGTCGATCTCAGTCGGGAGCGAATCGATCTCGATGCGCAGCTTCGACGCTGCTTCATCCATGAGGTCAATCGCCTTGTCGGGCAGGAAACGCGCCGTGATGTAGCGGTCAGAGAGCACTGCTGCGCTGACGAGCGCCGAGTCTTGGATGCGCACACCGTGGTGCACCTCGTAGCGCTCCTTGAGCCCGCGCAAAATGCCGATCGTGTCTTCTACCGAGGGTTCGCCGACGTAGACCTGCTGGAAACGGCGTTCGAGCGCCGGATCTTTCTCCACGTACTTGCGGTATTCGTCGAGGGTGGTCGCACCGATCATCCGCAGCTCACCGCGGGCCAGCATCGGCTTGATCATGTTGCCGGCGTCCATTGCGCCTTCGGCACCACCGGCGCCGACAATGGTGTGCAGTTCGTCGACAAAGGTGATGACCTCGCCCTCGGCGTCGGTGATCTCCTTGAGGACCGCCTTGAGTCGCTCTTCGAACTCACCGCGGTACTTGGCCCCAGCGAGCATCGAACCGATGTCGAGCGCAATGAGCCGCTTGTTTTTCAGTCCTTCGGGGACATCACCGTCTGCGATGCGCGCCGCAAGGCCTTCGACAATGGCCGTCTTGCCGACGCCGGGTTCGCCGATGAGAACCGGGTTGTTCTTAGTACGTCGCGAGAGGACTTGGATCGTGCGTCGAATCTCGTCATCGCGGCCGATGACCGGGTCGATCTTGCCCTCATGAGCCCGGGCAGTGAGGTCTTGGCCGTACTTCTCGAGTGCGCCGAACTTCTCCTCGGGGTTCTGATCGGTGATGCGGTGCGAGCCGCGGACGTCTTTGAGCGCCACGAGCAGCTCTTCGGAGCCGACGTCGAGGCGATCGTTCATGGCCAACAACAGGTGCTCGACGGACAAGAAGTCGTCACCGAGATCCTTTTGATATTTCTCCGCGTTGCTGACCTTGTTGGTCAGCTCCTTGCTCATGCGCGGCTCGTTGCCGCCGAAGGCCTTCGGGAGCGCTTGGACGCGCTCGTCGACCTTGTTGCGCACCATCAACGGCGCCTGTCCAAGCTTGGCGAGCACTGCTGGCACGATGGTGCCCTCCTGGCGCATCAATGCGCCAAGCACGTGATCGGGCGTCAACTCAGGGTTCGACAGCTCTTTTGCCTGGTCGATGGCAGCCGAAAAGGCCTCCTGAGTCTTCAGTGTCCACTTCTTCGGATCGAGTGCCATGCTCAACGTTCCTCACTGGTTCGTATGTTTATCAATAATGCTGAGTGTCATTATATCAAGTTCGGGGAACAGTCAGTTGGAGATGCGCCACGATGCCTTCGGCAGTGTGGGCCAGATCCTTGTACCCCCGCACGTCATCGGGCATTGCCTCGAGCGCGACGGCCAAACGACGGCGCGCTGCGGGTGTCACCACCGTGTCGAGCGGTGCGACATAGGTACGAATGGTGAACAGCACACAATTTGTTGCCGGGAAGCGGCGCAGGGTTTCGCGTTCAACACGCAGAAACATCTCCTCCGGCGCAAGGTCAGCAGGCCGCGGTGCCGCGGTGCCATCAATCGGCGTGTACCAGTCAGCGGTGTCGAGGATGCCCCAGCCAAGGCGCCAGTAACTCCGGTCGGGGCGAAGCCGATCGAAGAACCGATCAACCGGAACCGCGAGCTGGTCATTGAGGCGGGCCACGGGAGCGTGCACCTCGACCATCGTCAACCCCAGCTTGGATCGAAGGTCCCATCGGTTTGGGAAGCAGACCGAGCCGCCACCGAAACGCAACTCTGGTCCGTTGGCGCCTGGACGTTCGACCATCAGCACCAAGTCCTCGGGCACCAGGCGCGCTGCGGCATCAAGCGGGTGGAGATCATCGCGCAGCGGTGCGCCGACGTGGGCAGCGATGGCCTCGGCAATTTCGGTCGACTCGGGCTCGATGCCGTCGAGCGCTGCGAACACCGTGTCCGGATGCCGCTGGTTCAACTCGGTTTTGTACGCCAACGCCGCTGGGGCGTCGGGGCCCCACTCGATCCAGTTGTCGAGATCGAGTGGCCGAACACCGAGCCGCCACTTGAAGTCGCCACTGGTCGGCCCCTCCCTGAACGGCAGATACGGCGGTGCACTCGACACATTGCCCACGTTACGACGTCGCCACCTCGGCCGGTCCTGCCCGGCCGCCGATTTATGTCACGACGGACTGACGCTCGACGGCTTCGTTCGTGACACAAACGGCGGCGCACATATCGCAACGCCGGGAAGGGTGTGACAACTGCTCGGTATCGTGAGATGGATGTCTCGCAACCGCCCACCCCACGTTCCGCAAGGCACGTGGCGATCGGGCGCACTGCATGTGTGGGGCTGGAACGGTCTCGACACCGCATCGATGGCATGGCTCTACTCGGGCTTCCGCAAGATTGGCGACGACGGCCGGCGGACCGGCTGGCACGACTCCCCGATCTCCTACGGGGCCATTGGCCGCATCACCATCGACGTTCCGGGTCACCCCACAATGCACGCCTCGTCGGTGCAGCTCGACGCCATCGGCACGGCCGTGTGGCTCAGCGAACTCCCCGAAGCGGAGTTCCTGAGCGACTCGCTGCGCTGGTTTGCGCGGATCGCCGAGTTGGCACGCCGGACAGTGGCCACCAACCGGATCGTGCCCGTGATCGACACCGAAGGACCATTCACCGTCGGACGCTGGAAAGCCGTCACCGACGACCAGATCGATGACGTGTTGATTGCACTTGGTGCATCGATGCCGGACATCTGCGTTGCCGGATCAGGTGTCACCGTCGCGACGATCTACACCCAACTCGTCGATGGCATCGCCCGTTCGTTTCTCCATCAGGCCGGATGGAAGGCCGAGCTGGGGCGTCAACGCAAGCCGCACTACCAGGCCATGCGGGCACTGTTCGGAGCGCTCTCCAAGCCCGATCACGTCATGCGGGGCAACACCGACGGCTACGACGTCGCCGTCCAGCACCTGCGCGACGATCTTGATCGACATCGTCGTCGGCTCAATGGCGAGCCCGTCCTCGTGCCGCGCCTCCGCCTGCTGATCGCCGATGACCCGCTCGACCCGTGGATTGTTCGACTCGAACTGGTCGACGACAGCGACGCCGCTCGCTGGTGTTCGGCCAACGACGTGTGGGAGCGCAACCAGGTCGCCATCGACGTCGCGCGCGGCGAAGAACACCTCGACGCGCTGGGTGACTTGATCAGCGACCTCGTCACGCGAGTCGTGGCCATCCCCGGACTCGGTGACCTCGCCGCCGAGCACGAGCCGACCAGAGTCGAGCTCGAACTCGACGTGGCCGAAGACTTCATCGACATCGCACCAGCCGAACTCGACAGATTGGGCATTGAACTCATCGGCCCCGAGCGGCTGATCCGCACGCGCGTCAACGTCTCGGGCGAAGCCACGCCAGCACCTCCCGACGACCGCAAAAAGCAGTTCAGCAAGGACGCCCTCGTCGAGTGGAAGCTCGTCATCGGCGACGAACAGATCTCCGACGCTGAACTCGCACGCGCCGAGGAAGCCGGGGCCACGCTGCTCCACACCGGCCAGCGCTGGGTGCGCATTGACGCCGACGAGCTACGGCGCAAACGCGAGCGGCTCACCGACCTCAAGGCCAACCACAGCAAGGTCAAGCCACTCGAGTTGATGCGGCTCGCGAACGACGACGACAGCACCGAAGACAATCCGCTGATCTTTGTCCACGATGGGCGGGGCCCAGAAGAAGGGGCAGACCCGTACGACGACGCCGGCATCGGTGAACGTGACCGCGTTGCTGCGGACTGGGTGCGCGAACTCCTTGCCGGCTTACCTGACGAACAACTCGAAGAGAAACAGGAATCATCGGAGTTTCGTGGCGAGCTGCGCCACTACCAACGCCGCGGCCTGGCCTGGCTGCAATTTCTCGCCAAACTCGGCCTCGGTGGCGTGTTGGCCGACGATATGGGGCTCGGCAAGACGGCGACCACGTTGGCCCACCTGCTCGAACGCCCCGGCCCACACCTCGTCATCTGCCCGCTGAGCGTCGTCCGTAACTGGCGCACTGAGAGCGAACGGTTCGCACCCAAGCTCGACGTCACCGTGCATCACGGCGCAACCCGCAAAAAGAACGTCAGCACCGGCCACGACGAAAGCGGCGAACTGTTCTCGATCCATCCGGAACACCAGCTCGTCATCACCACCTACGGGCTGCTTCCCCGCGACCTCGAACACCTCGGCGAAATCGAGTGGTCAACCGTCGTCCTCGACGAAGCCCAGATGGTCAAGAACCCAAACACAAAGGCCGCCAAGGCAGTCCGAGCCCTCACCGCCGACCAGAAGTTGGCGCTCACTGGCACGCCGGTCGAGAACCGGTTGAGCGAACTGTGGGCCATCCTCGACGCGGTCAACCCCGGCCTGCTCGGCAGCCTCACCAAGTTCCGCGACAAGTTCGGAACGCCAATCGAACGTCACCATGACCCCGATGCCGCAGCGCGGTTGCGACGCATGACGCAACCGTTCATCCTCCGCCGGACCAAAGCCGACAAGCGACTCCTGCCCGACCTGCCCGACAAGATCGAGCAGATCGCGTACGCCAAGCTCACCAAAGAGCAGGCAACGCTGTATCAAAAGATCGTCGACCAGCTCCTCCACGACGCCGAACAAGAGAGCGGGATGCGCCGACGCGGCCTGGTGCTGGCCGCGCTCATGCGGCTCAAGCAGGTGTGCAACCACCCGGCACACGCACTGAAAGACGGTTCGCGCCTGGCAGGCCGATCCGGCAAGCTGACGCGATTCGACGAGTTGGTCACCGACTTGCAACACCAGGGCGAACGAGCCCTGGTGTTCACCCAGTTCCGCGAGATGGGCGAGCTCTTGAACCAGCATGTAACCGAACAATTCGGGTTCGATCCACCATTCCTGCACGGCGGCGTCACCCGCCTCAAACGCGACCTGATGGTCGATCAGTTCCAGGACGGCACGGGGCCCGCGCTCCTGCTCGTGTCACTCAAGGCCGGCGGCACCGGACTCAACCTCACGGCGGCAAGTCAGGTCATCCACTACGACCGTTGGTGGAATCCCGCAGTCGAAGATCAAGCAACCGATCGCGCCTGGCGACTCGGACAGCAACGCACCGTCAACGTCCACAAGCTGGTCTGCGAGGGAACCGTTGAAGAACGCATCGGCCAGGTCATCGACGACAAACGCAAACTGGCCGATGCTGTTGTCGGGACCGGCGAAGCGTGGTTGAGCGAGCTGTCAACCGACGACCTCCGCGACCTTGTCGTGTTGGAGCAGGAATCGTGATGGGCGTGATCGAATTATGAGTCGGCCCCGCAAGCCATTCGGCACAAGTCAGCCAGGCCGTCTACCGGCAACGATGATGAAGGTCCTCGCAGCCGAGATGAGCGACCCGACGCGGCATCGTCGTGGCAAGCAGTACGCAAGCGACGGGTCGGTGCTCGACATCATCATCGACGAAGGTGTGGTCACCTGCGAGATCCAAGGGTCGCGCTCGATGCCTTACGTCGCCACCGTTGAGGTCACCCGTGGCAGCGGGATGCCATTGCGGCGTGACATCACCTGCACGTGTAGTTGTCCGGACGACGACAACTGGGACGGGCATGCCTGCAAGCACGTCGTCGCCACGCTGTACACGTTGAGCAATGAGTTTCTGATCGAACCCGCGCTCCTCGACGTGTGGCGCCGGCAGGGAGCGGACGACAACGACCCGTCCTCTGACTTCGCCGACCCACCGGACTTCGACGACACGCCGACACGCGGGACGCGGCGACATCTCTCACTCGTGCGCGACGACGAGCACGATGACGAGCCACCGCCCGCACCCCCACCGCACGTCGTCGAGGATTCGCTCCGGCCGGTGCTCGTCCTTCAGCCCGGAACCGAATTGCCAGAAATTCCCGTGCTCGAACGCGCCGACTTACGACCGCCAAAGGACCGCGATCTGGCCGCGGTGCTACGCGATGCGATGCAGCACATGCGCGTGGACTGGGACTGAGCCGGCTGCGACGTCGTCAGGGATCGTCCTGTGCCAGGCCCGGACTGACCGGTTCAGGCAGGGTTGTCGGCGGCGAGCCGGAGGACTTCATCTTCGGGAAATGACCCGATCCAGCCAGTGATCGGCGTGCCGTCGGCTTTGAGCATCACTGCGGTTGGCTGCGAACTGACGCCAATGGTCTGCCACGAAATGAACGACTCGTCCCACAGCATGTCGAAAGTCGTGCCGAACTTATTATCGAAGTCGTTGGCCTGACCGAGGCTGTCCTGCGTACCGAGGCCAATTACTCGGACCTTGTCACCGTGTTCTTGAGCAAACTGCTCAACATCGGGAGCTTCCCGACGGCAGGTGGGTCAATTCGGTGCCCACATCCACAGCAGGATCGGCCTGTCGGTGCTCCAGTTCGCGCAGAATCGGCCGGCTGACCGATTCAACGACTGCTTCAAGCCCGGTGTTGGCCTCGCCGACCACGCGATCGAGCCGCGTACTCATCTCCTCATGACGGCGATTGGAGTGTGCGCCAATTTCAGTGAGTCGTTCCTCGAGTACACATTGGACTTCAGACTGAAAGCCCGTCTGGGATTGCTGTGCGCGTTCAAGGCCCTGAGCCAGCGCTCGGACCTGCTGGTCAGACTGCGATCGCGCGGCGCGCTCGGCGGAGATCTCGTCGCGTAGGGCCTGGACGGCGCTTCGAACCTGTCCGCTGTACTCGGTCAGCTGTTGCTAAACCGCAGCAACGATCTGCTGCTTCACGGCGTTGAGCTCATCAGTCATTGCTGCCTCCTTTTTCTCGTTGTGGCGGATGCGGGGTCGGGTGATTGGTCAAGGTGACCTCCAGACATCTATCGACCAATGACGAGCACCTCTTGAGGATTTACTGAGGGTCGTCAACTGTTCAGCGAGGAGGACCCGTGAGCTGGTGAAACGTCGCTGTGAGCGGCCGCGCTTACCGGCGCAGATCGTGTCGAAGGCGAGCGCGACGACCCACAATCGGTTGCGCCCACTTGGGCAGAACTTCACACAGCGCTGCCAGAGACATGACACAAACCACCGCCCTTGGCCGGCGTTCCAGGGGCTGCGTTGCCAGACGTAGGCTCCTGGGATGCGCGTGCACCTGGTCGACGGCACCTACGAACTTTTCCGCCAGCACTTCGGTACGGCATCTCGCCATCGCGACAGCCATCCACACGCAGCTGCCGCTGGTGTGGTCGCATCGACGCTCGCGCTGATCGAAGACGGCGCCACACATGTCGGGGTCGCCTCGGACCACGTGATCGAGAGCTTCCGCAATGCCCTGTACCCCGGCTACAAGACCGGTGAGGACATGGATCCTGACATCAAGGAGCAGATCCCCGTGATGGAGCGGGCCCTCGCAGCTGCCGGATTCACCGTGTGGCCGATGATCGAATTCGAAGCCGACGATGCACTTGGCGCCGCCGCTCGTATCGCCGGGTCCGACCAACGAGTCGAGCAAGTCCTCATCGTCACCGCCGACAAAGACCTCGGCCAGTGCGTCGAGGGCGACCGCATCGTCCAATTCGATCGGCGCAACCGCTTGATCATCGACGAAGCCGGGGTCACGGAGAAGTTCGGGGTCGGGCCAGCGTCGATTCCCGACTACCTCGGCCTGGTCGGTGACAGCGCGGACGGATTCCCCGGTCTTCCCGGTTGGGGGGCGAAAAGTTCAAGCGCGGTCCTCGCTCGATACGAACACTTGGAGAACATCCCCGCAGCCCCCGGACAGTGGGACGTACCCGGCCTGCGCGGCGCCGCGAAACTGGCAGCCACACTGCAGGCACAGTTCGACGATGCGTTGCTCTTCCGACAGATCGCCACCCTCGACTACGACGTCGAGGTCGGCAGCGTCGACGATTGGCAGTGGGGTGGTCCGACAGCGGACTTCGCAACGATCTGCGGCGAACTCGACAACCCCGAACTACTCGCGTACGCCGAGCGGCTTGCTCGCTGAGGTGGCCCTGAACCAGCCGTTCGGCGATCTCGGCGCGAGCTTCACCGAATTGCTGGGCAGGTCACGCCGAGATCGAAGCGCAACTTGCTGATGACATCTCGCCGACTGAGGTGATGACCAGGCGATCTGCGGCACACAGACGATGCCGATGAAGGCTGCTACCTTCCGGTCCTGACCTGGTTCACGGGCGTCCGTTGCACAGGACCCGGTCACCACCTCACTCGGCGAGATCGCCGTGACCGAAATGATAGCCGGTCCGGATATCCTTCCGACCGACGATCTCATTGAGTTTGTCCACCCGGGAGGGGTGCGAGAGCGGCCGAATCGGCACGCTTGGAAAGCGTGTGAAGGGCAACCTTCCGAGGGTTCGAATCCCTCTCCCTCCGCCATGGGGTCTTAGAAGAAAAACCTCGATCTGTTAGAAGAAAACCGATCCGCAAGGACGGAACACACTCGGCCTCTTCCGCTCCGGCGGGGCGGGAGCGCAGACCCCTGCGGCACCGGTTATGACCGTGGACCCGTCGAATCACATCAACAAACACTCGTGTTCGCCTCTCAGCGGATCACGCTGGCTTCGTGAGTTCATCGTTGCTTCGGGCTCAAGCTTCCTTCAATGTGCCCTGCGTCGACCACTCGTGCGTAGGGCCAAGGCCTCAGCCACGGCGATGGTGGCCAATGACAGCATGATGTCTTTGACGTCGAAGGGAATCACGTCGGAGTCGAGAGCTGGTATCGATAGAGCGACCACTCCCCAGAAGCGGTGGATCGCCACGGTGAGCGCTGCTCCGAAGGCTCGGATGGCCCATCGCTGGTGGCGTCTGATCTGGCGGCGGCGGATCATGACCAGCGCCATCACCGCTGTTGCGGTCAGCCATCCGCCGAAGGCCCAGTTGCTGAGGTAGTTCAGTGTGGTGTACCGCGTGGGGTTGATGACCGTAATCATGATTGCCGTGATCCCGGCACCGATCGCTGCCGGGAAGAAGGTGTAGCCGAGCCCGCGATGGGCTCTCGGCCAACGCCGCCGGATGACACTGTTGAACTGGAACGGGCCGACGAGCATCATGAGGCCGCTCAACACGATGTGAACTGGCAGCAAGACTCGGGGAACGATGCCGTCGCTCGACAAGAAGCGCGAGAGGAACCCACCGCCGA